>Ga0209488_10000210_pt1 | contig 46355 bp, 64 predicted proteins | sample Rivendell_Oct201_8_FD_188349 | JGI IMG/M metagenome (GOLD analysis project Ga0209488, IMG submission 188349) | Vadose zone soil microbial communities from the Eel River Critical Zone Observatory, Northern California, USA -... | ecosystem: Environmental > Terrestrial > Soil > Vadose zone >...
TGACGAGCGCAGTCAGCGAAGCGCGTTCCTGCGTAGCCTCGGCAACTTGTGATTGAGCCTGGGCCTGTGATGTTTGCACTAACGATTCGAGCGAGTTAACCTTCGCCTCGAGGTATGATATTGTATTCTGAGCCGTCGCGTGTTGCGCTTGTAGTGAGCGAGAGAGCTCGAGGGCAGACTCGAGTTGGCTGGACAATGCGACAAGGCGCAGATTGATGTCTTCCGATGAGGGAGGAGCAGCCTGAGCAGTCGGTGGGGGTGGAGACGGAGACCTTGATCGGCTCCGGGCCTTGTCATCCTCGTCATCCATACCCAGACCGGTAGGCTCTGGTGTTCGAGGTCGGGTAAGTTCATCCCGCCTGCGCTCCCGCTCTTCCTCAGCAGCTAGCTGCTCCTCGTCCTCCTCTTCGACACGCTCAAGCTCATGAGCTGTCACTGTAGCGATACTATGTGAATCGTCGTCGTCGTCAGAGTGAAGGGCGGTATCTTCGTCCTCGGGGTGTAGCTGCTGATGGGGTGCTCCCCAGCGGCGACCCCCGCGGATCAGCTCAACCTCACGTTTCTCCTCTTCCAATAGCTCCCGAAGGGAAGAGACCTCCCGCTTGATGGCCTCATGCTCAGCGAGTATGCTGTCCAGTGAGCGGATTTTGTCAACATGTGACGCGAGGGACACCTGTGTCTCCTGTAATTGTACCTGAAGTTCGGACAATGCCGAGTTTGTCGCAGAGGAAGTTGAATTCGGATCAGATTCGGCGGGGTGGGGCTGTTGAGGGGGAAGAACCGGGGGGAGTGCTTGCGGGTACGGTGGGTGTGATTGAGGCTGAGGAGCAGGCCCAGTCAGGCTCGATAGAGGGTGGGTGTGGAAGGACGGTACTGACTAGGTTACCTCCAAGGGTTTCGTGTATTTCATTCATCGCACCGGTAAGAGAGTGCAACTCGGCACCAGTCTCACGAGTTTTTTGAAGCTCGCCTTGAAGGCGGCTGAGAATGTGGTCGAAGGTGATGCCGCTCTTGCCTGGTACTCGCATATTGGCGCCCATGCCGCCCATACCTCCGAGCGCTTGTTGTTGAAGGGCGGGGCGACGGGCAGGGCCAGCGGCATTCTGAGTTCCAGTAAAGTTGAAAGCCGTACCATTGCTTGAGCCCGGTTGGCTAGGGATTGAAGAGAGAGAAGGGGGATTTTGGTGAGACTCGACACGGGCAGCGAGCTGGGCTTCTTGTTCTGTCAGCACGCAGACGACTCGAGCAGCAACCTTGTGATGAACGATCGTCTTGTTGTCCTCGCCAACAATGTCAATACCAAATTCCTATTAAAGGAAATGGATCATCAGAGCGCGGTAAGCGAAGTGGGAAGGAGGGTATGAGACATACAACGATATCGCTCGTCTTGAGCTCAAATGGCTCTGACTCTGCACCCTCAGCGCTGAGTCTTTCACCGTTTATAAAAGTACCGTTTGAGCTCTTCACGTCTTTAATAAAGATCTAGAAGGAAGATGAGGGGGAGAGGAAGCGCGGGAAAGCGGAACGAAGACGGACCTTGCCAGATTCTTCCCATACCTCTGCGTGTTGTCGACTGAGAACCTTTGAGTCGAAAAAGCCATTACGTTCTCCTGGTGCAGTTTTTGCGTTTGTCTGACGACCGATCTTTATTCGTTGAGCTTGAGGAAGGTGAATATGTTTGGGGATGAAGGAATCGTTGAGAGGGTATAGATAAAGAGCGGGTAAAGGATGTTGTTGAACATGGGTAGAAAATGGAGCGGGCATAGCTTGTTTTGAGAGAAGAGAAGAAGAGGAGGGGAGAGGGATTGTTGATGTCGAGTGAGTGGCGGGGGTGGGCGTTGAGAACTGTCGAGTCGCTCGCTGACTGGGTTTGGCAGAGGTTTGGCGGGCCTCACCCTCTCACACTGTGCTGGCTGTGAACCTCTATTTGTCTTTGTTTGTACTCACACGAACACGTGCCCTCTCCAGCCACTTCCTCCCCCCCCCTGTACATCCATCCCGTTCCGAGCTCGTATACCCTTTCTTCTTCATGACAACAACAACAACAACAACAACAGCGACAACGACCTCCACAACGACCATCACTTCTACTCCTTCCTCCCCTTTGCAAGATGCGTCAAATAAATCTACCATCGCCTGGCAATCCGACCTCGAAGCTCTCTTCCACCGCGCCAAGGACCGCTTTCCCGACGTCGTTTGGTCACTTTTGACCGAAGAAGATGGTGAACCAATTGGAGAAGAGGTTTATGGTCACAAAGGTATATCCTCCCACTCATATCTTATCTCCCCTTCCCACATTTCTCTCTTCCTCCTTCCTCCTCACCAACCCTTCCCTTGCCCATCCCGCTCTCACTCACCTCTCAATCGACCGTGGCATTTGTACTTATTTGGTTTCCAGCCGTCGTATATGCTCGTGCTCCCCCAAGCTTCCAGGCACGATACTTTTCTTTTCGCCCAGCTCCCATATTATCTTCCGGCCCCTTGGACGTATATTCTCCATCCGGCTTTCCCACCCAGTCCGCTCTCTCTCTTTCTCTTGGTCCAGATGTCTCCTCCATATCCCGCTCCCCTTCACCCTTTCGCCCCGCATCTCCTGCTTCACAAAGTCAAGATGGCTTGATGCACTTGACCACCGCTATCAACCCTAATTTGTTTTCCAAAGAACTCGAATATCTTTACACCGGCAAAGGCCTTGGTGCTGCCTTTGAGTTCTTCTACGATTCCTCAGGCCATCATCGCGAAGAAGGCGATGCAGAAGAAAGTCGCATCGACAAGCTTCGCAAAGATCTCGTTTTCATGTGGAGATCCCGTCTTTATTCGGACGTCCGCATTGCCATCGAGGGCAGCTCATCTTCGCACCACGAGGGTTTAGCTGCAATCTTCTCAACCCATCGCTTCATCCTTGTATCCCGATCGGACTACTTTCACAACGCGCTCATCGCCTGGAATACTCAGAAACCAGAAATCCGCGATGACGACGACGACGATCGTCCAGCAGAACCACCTACCCTTATGCTCCCTTCTCCCCCTTTCACGCCTCCTTCACTCCACTTCGTCCTTGGCTTCATTTACACCGGCACACTCATATTTTCCAATCGTACCTATGACCTCGACACCGCTTTCCACATCATGCGCTCAGCTACATACATATCCCTCACCAGTCTCTATGACGAGGTTCAAGCCCGCATCGTGCAAGAGATGATGCACGGACTCTTTCACGCCCATGTCGACTTTGCTGAATATGAACGTATCACCGGCGGAAAATGGGGCGTTTCCGGTTGCCGATGCAGGCAATGCGCCCGTCGCCTGCCCCGTGTCATCGAGTTCGCTCTTCTAGACGACGTTAAGAACCTGTTGCTCGAACGTGGCGCCCGTCGCGGACTCGTTGGCATGTTTGGTGAAGGATGGTGCAATGCCGAGTTTGCGAAGCTAGATAAGAAGATCAGAGATGCCGCCCTCAAAGGTGTTGCCAAGAGAACAACTCCACTGAACGTTTTCCCGCTATTGTTTGCCGCAGAATTTGCGTTGACAAAGCTCAATGCCATCATCGATCCATGGGCCGACATTTCTCGTGATATGATCCTGGACGCTCGACGTCACATAGATCACCTCCTTTGCTCGCAAGCGGACGAGTGTTTCTCTCGGGCAGAGTGGCTGGAGTTGATGGAGACAGACGGTGTAAAATTCGAGGACCGAGACCACGTCGATTGGATAATCAAATCTCTTCAGCGAGGATTCGCGGAGAAGAGTGCAGGAAAGCTCTACCAGGTTTGTCTTTGATACTGCACCTCGTGAAAACCACGTGTTTCGCTCATTTCATCGGCTCCTGTTTGTCAGGCTCTTGTCTCCTCGATCTTACTTCGTCCGCACGCTTCAGACCCAAACGCGACAATGTTATCGTCGACCTCTCCCATCAGACAAAAGGTCGAAGATACTCGGACTGAACTGCTCAAGTGGATGAAGAAACGCTGGGTCTCCATTCGCATGGAAGGTGGCTTTGATAATTTAGATCCGTGGGCTCTTAAGGAGATCAGCCACGGTAAGCTAAGCCACTCTTGTTACAGATGTGCGACATGCTGACATTTGATAGAACTTGAGCTTTCAACCGATGATCTCATCTCGCCTGCAACTGCATCTACGCTCAGAGGTTCTTCTGCTCGCAATGGTTTCCGCTCCACCAAACACCTAGACGCTGACGCTGACTCGGTCAGTCAGCAATCCCTGAGGACGAATATATTGAATCGCAACCTTGCGAAGCATCACACACCAACATCACCGAGGGAGCCATTAATTTCCTCTGGCAGCTCAGTTCGTTCTGTTGCTCGCAGTACACATTCTACAATGTCCAAAGTCAGCGACATATCGCCAACTCAGCAACGGCGTCAATTAACGAATCTGGGGCCAAGACCCGACTCCAAGCTCACCCCATCTGGCGAGACTATCTCCCGGTCGCTTTCTCGCACGTCATCGACGTCCACCATTGGGGAGGAAGATCAGGACAACACTATTACTGATGCGGCTACGCCTGCTGCCAAACGGCGTCGACCCGCCCAGGAGAGTTCCTCCGCGTCGCGGCCAAAGTCACCTTCAGGCTCCATTGCGTCGGTCCGTTCGCGCGCCTCCACGGTGAGGAAGCACACGCAAAGCACGCCCACTCCTTCGTTACGGGTACCCAGCGGTCCTTCTCGACCCACTTCGTCGGTTTCTCAGCGCAGCGATGCGTCATTCAAAAGTACCAAGTCTGAGTTTCCCGGATTGCCCGAACAACGCCCCCGACGTAGTTCTGTCTCATCCACCGTTTCCACAGTGAGTGTAAAGACGACAGCTACCGCAACATCTACACTGGCTACTCCAACGAGACCGAGGCGTACGTCAGCGACCTCGGTGACGAGTACAAACACGACGACAAAGCCGAAAAAGCTTGTCCCACCACTTCCAGACACTGTGAAACTTAGTACCAGACCAGCACAAAAATCATCTTCGAATACCTCCCTTCGGTCAACTGCCTCTGCTTCCCCCTCAACTCTCAAAAATGTCGTTCCCAGGAAGTCTTCTTCCGGAAAGCACGGAGAGTCACCGAAAGCAAAGACGTTGACTATTTCTCGAGAGACGGCTGCAACTCCAGGAGGCACTGTCAAAGGGAAGGGAAAGCAGCCGTCCACCGCACCAGACCCATCTCCGACCTCCAAGCCGGCTTTGCGTACCCCTGCAGTGAGCGAAGCCTCCACTTCTTCAAGCATCCTCGTAGCACCACGTCACAAGGGATCTACCGACGCTGTTTCGCGGACGACGTCAGCTTCCGATACATCTGCCTCAGCCCAAAGCCCTTCAACATCGCCCGGTGGTGCCCCCCGCGGAGCGACGCTCGAGGTGGGGATTCCGTGCATCATCACGTCCAAACGTGCACGCTTCCGTGCGCTCGCGCGGTACATCGGCGAAGTGGAGGGCGAACTCGGACCGTGGGTGGGCGTCGAGGTGCCGATGGGGGATACGTGGCCAGGGGACAAGCTCGACGTGCGCGCGTGGCACGACGGCACGTGGGGCGGCGTGCGATACTTTGACATCGGCGGCTCTGGTGGCTCCAGTGGAAGCGGCATGGACTGGGAGTTTGGGGACGACGCGCGGAGCACGATGCGGCGCAAGGGCCACCACGGGCACGGGCTTAGCAGCACTATCGGCAAAGGTGGTGGGCGCGGCCTTAAGCGGGAAGGTGGGCAGCTGGATACGGTTGGGAGGGAGAAGCGGCTTCGCAGCGTCTCGCCCGCTGGGTCGGACAGTATGGCCTCCGAGTCGCGCGGGTTGTTCGTACGGCCGCAGCAGGTGTTGTATGTGGTTGATGCTGTGGGGTCAGATTTCTGAAGCGCGGACAGACAGACACATAGGTTCTAATTCGACAGTACATTACTCACGGTCGCTCTCTCTTCATTTCCTCTTCTTTGTTCTCTCATGGAAGTAGCTCGCTCTGCATTAGCTACAGTCACAATCATTTTTGTTCTTTTTTTCCATACCCCCTACCCAACTGTTTTGTATACAAAGACATGCAATTCCCCCAGTGCAACTACATGTTACATCGTTGAATTCGATGGACGCTACTATCTTTTGCATTCACCATATCCTGTAATAATATTCTATCACTTCAGAATTTGTGACCGAGTCAAGATCTTCTCGGCACTACCCGATATATTTCAAACTCAGAATGATGCTTATCATTAGATAGTCACGTGCAACTACTCATTCTCAAGAGTCATTTGCTGTATATTTCAGCGAAAGCACCATACTCACCACCAGCGATGCGTTACTACGAAGCAAAATATCCAGAGGTCGAAGAGCTCGTCATGGTGCAAGTCCGGCAGATTGCCGAGATGGGTGCCTACGTCAAACTGGTACGTACGTTCGCTCCAAATTGACGGGCTGGCTACAATGCGCAAGGAAATGCAATAAATAATAGCTCGAGTACGACAACATCGAGGGGATGATCTTGCTCTCTGAGCTCTCCCGTCGTCGCATCCGATCCATCCAAAAGCTGATCCGTGTCGGCCGGAACGAGGTTGTCGTCGTCATGCGCGTGGACAAAGAAAAAGGTAAGTGAGTGTCGTCAATTCCAACGACAACGGACAACTTTGCATCGGATCTGAGTTGGAGTTTAATTTGACTCTTTCTTTGCACTCCCGCTTCGTCACACAGGCTACATAGACCTTTCGAAGCGCCGCGTCTCGCCGGAAGACATCATCAAGTGCGAGGAGCGCTTCATGAAATCGCGTACCGTCGCGTCCATCATGCGTCACGTCGCCTCTCGATTACCCACCTACGACCCAGACGCCGCCGCCGGTCCTTCCGACGCCAAGAAGGACCACGGTAAAGAAGGTGGTGCTGGTACTGGCGGCGACGGCGCCGCCGTCGCGGAAGAAATCGTGCCCGCCACTGGTCCGAGCGAGGAAGAACGTCTGGAGAAACTGTACGAGTTGATCGCGTGGCCCCTTGGCAAGAAGTATGGGAACGTGTACGATGCCTTTAAGCTCGCCCTGACGCAAGTTTTTCTGCCCTTGCTTCTCTCGCTCTCTTCGTCATCCCTCACCCTTTTACCTTTTTCTCATTGTAGAGAACCAGATACAGTCTTTGCGACACTCCCACAACCTCTGCCTCAAGCGACCTATGGCCTCCTAATGGCTACCATTGCGCGTCGACTAACACCACAACCTATCAAGCTGCGCGCGGACATCGAGCTAACGTGTTATACGCCTTCCGGGATCGAGGCCATCAAGAAGGCCCTCAGAGCAGGCGAGACAGCAAGCACCGAAGCTGTTCCTATCAAGGCTAAGCTCGTTGCACCTCCATTATACGTGCTTAGCACAAATGCTACCGACAAGGTTATTGATGACGTCGTCGTACTCCCAGTTTAATCTGACGAGCGTGACAGTACGCTGCGGTAGAGCGTTTAGAGCGCGCCATTGAATCCATACAAGGAACTATCGAAGAGCAGGGAGGCAACCTCACCGTCAAGATGAAGGTAACGGAGCAGGTCTAAAGTCTACCTCCCTTTAGTAGCTCATTTGACTTCTCAGCCGAAAGCCGTATCCGAAACAGACGAGCAAGATCTCGCGCAACTCATGGCCCAGGCTGGCCGGGAGAATGCGGAAGTCTCAGGAGATGAGGATGAAGAAGAAGCGTTAGCATGACCGCACTTGTTGTCCTCACTTACGTGTTGTGAAGAACAAAAATTTCATGTAGCGCAAGTTGTATTGATTCATATCACTAGCTAGAACGCCCAAAGACTTTCGACTATATTACGCCTTGGGTCAATATGCACATCGTCTCTTGTCTCGAAGATGCCATCGGGCTCGTCGAACTCTACTGCAGGATCTTTTTTTATACGCCGCTTGAGTTCTCCTTCGATAAGCTATTGGCCGAGGATCTCAACTTCGGTCTCGGCGTACAACGAATCTGAACGCGACACACCGTAGCATATGTGTGATCCAAAAAGTCCTCCATAGGATAACTCGGCTTGGTGAACGCTTCCTCGAAGATGCGTGCCATTGTCGACACTCCCGCGTGGTAGTGATTTTTGTGCGAATAGAGCTCCCAGAGTGAAGAATCCAGGGCATTCGTCAAGCTCGGGTTCGGTTCGTCGGCCAAAAAGGGGTCTGAGCAGTAATCGAACAATGAATTAGCGGAAAATGCGTGGGAATGACACAACATACCTTCGAAAGGCTCCGGAACCTCCCCATCGCGGTGAATCATACGCATCAACGTAGGGTGACGCTTGAGTATGTTATAAACGAATGGAATCGTGATTACGATACTAGATGGAGGCGCAGTGAGCGATAGACGAGAAAGACGCTTGACAAATGAAGCCAGAAGCGTCGCGGGTAGGTGTCTAAGAAGCCCAAGAGCAAAATGAGAATGACTACCAGGAGAGCTATACCGCGCGGGAATGTACTCACGTCGAACTTAAAAAGAGCTCTGTGAGACGGAAAAACCGACTTCGGTATTTGACATGCAGAAGATCTTGGTCGAGGAAGGCATATAAACGAGTATAAAACGACGGATAATCCCTATCGCAGCGTGAATGACAGTAATCGAAGAGGGAGAATTAACGACTGACAGGTTGTATTCTTTCATGAGAATGAAAAGGGCGTTGAGAGCAAGCAACCCAACAACACCACCTGCGCGGCTGTATCAGAGAAGACATCAAATCACAATCCAAGCCATACCATGGTCTACGCATCCGCCTACCCAGTCCATAACCATTACCGCCCTTGTGAGATGCGGCATAACACCGTGATGCATGACGTCCAGCGCCCGAAGCGACAGGGCACTTCCGTCGCGTTCATCGTCGGACAATCGGGGCAGCAGCCGTAGCCAAAGGCGCGTGAACACCGCGCGATGGGAAGTCAAAGAGTGCAACGACTGATGCACGGTCATCTCGTGCAGGCGTATTGATGGCTCCGACGGCTTCTTTTGTTTCTCAGAGTCCGGCTCGTCAAAGAACTTGCGCCAGTCGTCTTCGGAAGCAGCATCAGACTCGTTGTCGGTCCCCGGATCGTCACGTTCGGAGGCCGGTTGTGCCTTCTTTGGCCGGGCAGGCTTAGTTTGCAGTTCTTCCACCCACCAAGACTTCAGGTCTGTCTGTGCAACCGGAAAGGACTCCAACCTCTCGAGGAGAGAAAGGAGGTTTTCGGGGAGATGGGGATTCAACTTGGGTGAAGAAGATGACAGTATTGGGCTAAGTAATGAGATTTGTTAGTAGCGAACTGACGGCAGAAACAAAAAACCGTACTCGGCGTCTCTTAGGAAGAACCACCGGACGTCCGCATGAACGTTCAGCCACTTCGCGACAAACAGATCCCTCACTTCTGTGTCAAGTTTGTCGGGAAGTGCCTCTTGGATAGACCGCTTTTCGCCTCCACGCTCGGAGAGAGGGCACGTTAATAGTGCGCTGATGACTTTCTTGAAATGGGATACATGAAATTGCGGTTGCGGTGACGATCTACTCAGCGAGGTAGAAAGATGCTTCAAGAGCGACATGAGGATGTTGAGCGCTGACGTCTGAGCTCGGTGTGATTATAACGTGTACTCAAGCCACAGGAGGACCCACCCTGAGCAAGGATTCCTCGTCCTGGAGCAGCCCACAAAGAAAATGGACATATTCGTCCAGCCGCTCAAAGATCCAGGCTCGTACGACCTTCTTCTGTTCATCCGTAGAGTTCGCCAGATAGCCTTTCGAGATGAGCAGGACAAAGACACGGTAACAGGCATAGATCGCTTTCAAGACCGAGCGTGGGTCATCAAGAGAGCCGGTAAGGGATATGAGGTCAACAAGCGAGTTTAAGGAGGCATTCGAGGAGATGGACTCTGTTAGTCTATTCTCGAGCTCTTTTATGTATGAATCATCTTGTAGCTTTATCCTCTTTCTAGATCCCGAAAGTGACGGGGGAACCATTGCGAAGGAAAAAAGAAAAAAGAAAAATACAGACGGGAAATCCGGGCCTGCATAGAATGGTGGGCTATTATGTAATTAATCGTACAAACAAAAGAAAAAAAAAGACAAGGACAAGTCAATCAAGAATGATGAATCACGAACCTACAGTACTACAGAACCAAATGTCCCAAAAATTCTCGGTTGGGTATGGCAAACAACGCTCGTGGTGACACACTGACACTACAACATACACGTTCTCAGCGATGCACTCCTCCTTTTGGCTGCTGTAAACCCCATGACTATCTGTCCATATCGAACAAGTCATCGTCATCCCCAGTGACGACCGGTCTACTGAGCGGGCTTAGCGGTGTGCCCCAGCTCTTTCCGCTCGTGTTTCGACTCGCTGTAACACCGCCCGCGCCCACCGGGGGTCGCGTCGTCGCCGCGATACTCGTGTACTGCGCGCGGGATCCCAGCGACTCCAAGCTAGTCACCCCATGAGGATTGGAGGCAGGGTGCGAACCTGGCGACATGCCGATCCACTCCGAGAACTGCACGCGCTCGCTCGCATTGGCTTGGAAGCTTGTACTCGGTGCAAATGTATTCGAAGTGGCAGGCGAGGGAACACCGGGAGGAGGGGGCAACGCGTGGATGCGAGAGTAACCAGCTGCGAGACCCTGTGGCAGGCTTTGTCCTGGCGCGTGCGCTTGAAGGGCACGAGCAGATGGGGAGAGAGCATTCCTATCCTCTCCGGCGCCTCGAAGGTCAGGGCCACTTGGAATGGGCCTTCCAAGCTGGAAAGGTTGGCCGCCAAGGGACTCCGAGGTCCCATCGAACGGCGGCAGGCGTTGGGTGGAAGGCGCCGGCGCAGGGTCGTTGTTGATTCGGGCGAGAAGGTTTGCGGCATTCACGTTAGAAGACCCGTTAACGCTGCTAGGGGCGTTGCCACGAAGACCCGAAACTCCCGCTGCTATTCCGGTGCGGGGTGTACCATTCCTGGCATTCAGATAGTTCTGGTAGTTGCCCGGGAGGAAAGCTGCGGAAGCATTGGAGGGCGACAAATAAGTGGCTATGTGATCGTCTACGAGAGAATGGCCACCAAACGTGGACGTGGATCTGAACGAGTTGGGTGTACCGTTGCCAACAGGAGGAACTGCGCCTCCAGGAGGACCCACGTCCATCCCCCCTTTGCGAGGAGAGCCAATCACATTCTGACTGCCTTCCGACCAGATAGACTTGATATCCCCGAGTAATGATGGGGCCGGCACCGAGCGCGAGTACCGGTGGTGGTGTGTTTCTGAACTCGGCCGCGGGTTCGCACCCCACGGAGCGCCTGCAGTCACGTTTGTGTAGTGGGTCCGAGAATACTTCCGGGACTTCTCCTCTGGTGTCAGTAGCTCACTTAACGAGCCCGGAACAAATTCTTCCAGATCCTCATCCTCAACAACGATCTCGCCACTAAATCCATCTAAGGCACCACCTGGGGGAAGCTCTGGGCGCCACGCGTGGGTTGCGCCTAACGAAGCGGCAATGCCAGACCGTGCTTTAAGATCATCTGAAAGATTGGGTTTATTTTCGTAAGAAAAGAAAACGGACTGGGCGCCAGGGGCAGAAAAAGGTGACGTCGATAGGATACCGGCACCCTGGGAGGGTGAGGTGCCCGGAGAAAAACCGTTGACACGGGCGACCTGCCCGTGCGACGATGCTGAACGAGGGGAGCCAATGGGACCGAGATCAGCTGGATTTGCAGGTAAACGCATATGACGCGGTGCGGATGGGCTGTGGAACGGGAGAGGTGAGGATGGGGCATTGGCATTCGAAGCAGCCAGTGCTTCCTGTTCGGCCTGAACATCTGGGGGTGCGTCATCGACCATTGGAAGAGAGAAATCTTCTGCGAGTGGGGAAGGGAAGGATTTATTCTGGGCGGGAGCAGTAGGAAGCTTGTTGCTCTCATCGGGTAATCCGTACGATGCGAAGTCGGTATCCTGGACGGGGGGCGCAGGGGCGGATGGAGACACAGCTGCTTTGAGTGGTATCGGCATAGGCGCCCGCACGGAACCTTGGAGGATCCGCGTGGGGGCAGTTGAACCAGAGAGCAGAGCGTTGCGCGGTGGACCGCTACCGGATCCAGAAGGACTGCTCCCTGAGCCGGGTTGCGATCCAGATTTGGAGGATTTTCCGCCTTTTCCACCCTCTTTGGTCTGACCATTCGCATTAGCGGCCAACTGCGCGGCTTTCTTGTTTTTACGATCCATAGCCATACTCTGGCCAGGCAAGATATGTGCGAGAGCGCATTTATGACCAAATTTGCAGTTACCCTTGACAAACCAAGCACAAACGCCCTTTGGTTGTCCAGGTTCGTTGTTCGCGTGGGAAAAGGGACACGAGACCCCCGCGGTACAGGAGCCTACCTTGAAGAACTTGCAAGGAACGTGGGATAGATCTTTGGCTGACGGCGGAAGCCGCATAAGTAGACAGAGACGGTGCAAGTCGCTAAGGCATACTTTTTGTAGAACCCTTTGACTTTGGGCCCTTCTCGCGATCTTTGCCCTCCCTGTCACGGTCCTTCTCCCGCTCGAGGTCTCGGTTGGAGTCGTGATCGGTATCTTTCTCGAGGACAGGCATAGGTAGGGTTGTGAAGAAGGTTAAACTGAAGATGGATGCACGATGACAGACGCTAGAAAGATATCGAACGAGAGAATGAGGGTGACGGTGAGGGAAGCGAGACAAGACGAGGCAAGACGAAACGAGAGGGCGGCGTCGAGGAGCGTTGGCGGCAAGCAGCGTGCACTGTCCAAATTTGGCAATTGGCGTCAAAATTGACTGACAGTGGCACGTGGTGCTCACGTGAGGGTGAACGAAAATTCAAAAGAAAGCAAGGGAACCGTAATATGGTACCATGGTGATTTCAATCCGTATTATAAATAACAACAACGATATTCGTCGACCAAAGAGAATGAGAAAGAAGGTCGGTGCGGTGAGCAGGTGTGAGCAAGGTAGAAATGTGGCGGTGGCGCTGAAGGCCAAGTAAGGACATCCCAGGATGGGATAGCGGATAGCACACACTCAATTGTCTCTCGAGTCCGAGTCAATAGTCCCTTCCAGTGCGGCTCTGACCCGCAACACCTCATCCTCTCTCAACATGGATCATATCACAGACCCCCGTGTGGGTAACTTTGCCATCGGTCGCCACTATCAGCTTCTGGATGTCATTGGAGAGGGTGCCTATGGCATTGTGTGGTAATCATAATCTCTTTGTCACTGGTCACCTTTAAGTCCGCCTCATTTCGCGATGCAGTTCCGCTGTCCACGTACCATCCCAGCGCAAAGTAGCTATCAAGCGTATCACGCCCTTCGACCATTCTATGTTCTGTTTGCGCACCCTGCGCGAGATCAAGTTACTACGTCATTTTAACCACGAAAACATTATCTCAATCCTCGATATCCTCCACCCAGCAAATCTCGACGATTTCAAGGAGGTTTACCTTGTCCAAGAACTAATGGAAACCGATTTGCATCGTGTCATCCGTACTCAGACGCTCAGCGACGACCATTGTCAATACTTCATATATCAGGTATGCAACCGCTTCTGCCTGATTGTTCCTCACCTAGATCTTGTGCACTTTCTTCAAATATGCCTCTGACCGTTGAATCACCCTACGTTACAGACTCTTCGGGCACTAAAGGCGCTTCACTCCGCTGATGTCCTTCACCGTGACTTGAAACCATCAAACCTACTTCTGAACGCAAACTGCGACCTCAAAGTACGAAGCATGATGTGGGCCGCGGTCTTTCGTTAATTCACTCCCTCTCTTCCAGCTCTGTGACTTTGGCCTTGCACGGTCCGCTCGTCCACCCCCCGATATGGACGACAGCAGTAACTTCTTAACAGAATACGTTGCCACTCGGTATGTCACAGTCCCTACAAACTTGAATGGATCTGATGAAGATTGTATACAGGTGGTACCGTGCCCCAGAGGTCATGCTCACTTTCAAGGAATACACCCGCGCCATTGATATCTGGAGCGTGGGTTGTGTGCTAGCCGAGATGCTAAGCGGGAAACCCTTGTTTCCGGGTCGAGACTGTACGATCGTCCGATGTGCGCGTGATATTATTCACTCACTTATTTTTGCTTCAGACCATCACCAACTTTCTATCATCCTTGATATCCTCGGAACACCCTCTTTGGATGACTTCTACGCAATTACCTCACAGAGATCACGGGAATACCTTCGTGCCCTACCATTTCGCAAGAAAAAGCCATTCAGTCAGCTCTTCCCCGAGGCGAATCCGAAGGTACGTAAATGATCCGGAGTCCGATTTGTACCGGGATGATGACCACTTGGCACATGTATCACCTTAGGCAATTGATTTTCTCGAACGATGTCTCACGTTTAGCCCAAAAAAGCGAATAGATGTAGCTGACGCCCTGGCGCATCCCTATCTGGAGGTTCGTGCCCTCCCCGTCTTTTTTACTACCTACTTTCTTATCCACTGCTCAGGCCTATCACGACCCCGAAGATGAGCCCACAGCCGAGCCTATCGACCCCTCATTCTTTGACTTTGATAGTGCGGTCCCCCTAGGGAAGGAGAAACTGAAAGGTGCGCGCGTTGAAATTTTCAGAAGATATCAAGTGAGACCAATATTAATCCATCCAGCTCTAATTTATAACGAAGTGGTCCATTATCATCATAAGGCTGAGGCTCAATAGTGTCGCGATATTGTATATTTGTGGTCCTGGCAGTGTACATACCATGGGAGTTATACCAATGTGGATATGCTCGTTGACATGTAAATAACTATGGGCATCTTCGAAATGCAGACACTGCTTACTCTCTAAGTGGCTTGAAACTAGACAGACAGCTACTATCAAATTAGGACCTAGACCGATAAATGTGCGCGGTTTACAGAAGCATCCTCCCTGACCATCGAGGCATCGGGATACATTCACGTACATTGTCGACACCCCCTAACCAACTGATAAGTCGTTCAAAACCCATTCCATATCCACCATGTGGTGCACCGCCAAATTTGCGCAGTTCGGTGTACCACCGATAAGCCTCGTTGTCCAATCCCTGTCGTCTGATGGCAGCCTCGAGCAGAGTCGCCCGCTCTTCGCGGAGGGACCCCCCCGCCAACTCGCCAACACGGGGCACAAGTAGGTCGAAGCATGCGACCGTCTTGCCGTCATCATTCTGGCGCATGTAAAACGGTTTGATGGACGCGGGGTAATCCGTGACGAAGATGGGACCATGAGCAAATGAATCGGCAAGCCAACGCTCATGCTCGCTCTGTAATGCTGCGCCCCACTGAGGTGTGAACTCAAAGCGAGCACCGCACTTCTGGAGCTCATGAATTGCATCCGTGTACGAGATGCGCGCCCACGGCGTTTCAGATGCCGCCGCCCCCGTTGCCGTCCACGACGCGCCGGTACTTGCCTGCAAAAGATCTCGGTCGGGGGACTGGTGTCGCAAGACGTGCTTGATGGAAGCTTCTGCAACGTCACACAGATCGTCGATAGAGCGGACAAAAGACCATTCGGCCTCGAGCATCCAGAATTCGGCGAGGTGTCTCGAAGTTTGCGAGCGTTCGGCACGGAAACAAGGGGAGAGGGTCCAGACTCGCGCCACCGCATTCGAGAGAGCTTCAAGGTGTAATTGCGATGATACTGTCAGATACGACGGCTTGTTGAAAAATTCGGTATTATCCGCAGTTACACCCCGATCGGCCAAGCGGGACGGAACGGGCGCCAGGCGAAAGGACTCGCCAGCACCCTCGGAATCGTTGGAGGTTATTATGGGGGTGTGAACGTAAACAAAGTCGTTGCTATGAAAAAATTCGTGCAAAGAGCGCGTAACGGTGTCTCGCAGTCTCAACACTGCGCCCTGTGCGTCGGTGCGCGCTCGCAAGTGCGCATAATCCCGAAGATATTCCGTTGTGAGAGCTTGCTTCTGAATGGGATAGGTCTGAGAACGAGTGTAAGTTGCAGAGAACACTTAGATGGGGGGGTGCATGCACCTCTGGGTTACACACACCCAGGACCTGTACATCTTCTGCTCGCAGCTCGCAGTCCTGTCCTGGCCCTGGACTTGGCGTGAGGACCCCTGTGAGACGAACGCTTGCTCCGTTTGTCAAGCTTGTGAAATCAATAGGTCGGCGTTCCAATGTAATGTGATGGGCGTACTAACACCTTTGCATGTGTCAGATCTCGGAAAACGACTTGAAGGCCTTTCGGGGTCGTGCCGTCGTGGACCATTGCAAATGCAATACTCTTTTGGAGTCGGACTGATTTAATCCACCCGTGTACATGTATGGACTCATTGTTAGGCTTTGATGCGAGTACCTGACGGATTGTGCTCCCTAATCGAGTGAGGTTGCGAGAGGATAGAGACCCCGACATGCAATTTGAGTGCAAAATGAGCACGTGACCGTGACCAGCGTTCGGGTGCTTTTCATCACTCGGCTCGGGTGCAAAAACCACCCTCTTTGAGATTTCCAAATACTCCACTCCACTGCGTTTAACGGTGTTCGAATACCGAAGTACCCGAAATTTCCGCAGTCACCAACCAAGCCATTGTTCTAGATATGCGTTATACCGCTTCATATTTCTGTGTGATGGTACCCGCAGACACGTTGCCATACGACGTATGCGGACTAAATGACGATACGGGTACTGTTTACACTCATAGCTCAGCTCACCGTGACCCCATTAGAACCGCGCATAGAAAATACATCTGGAATCATTTGTCTGATGTAGACTCGGATATGGTTTGTGACGTGAAGTATTTCTTCGTGGAAGGATGTTCACTTTCCATCTACTGACAAGTTACGCAGACCCGCGACAATGACGTTCACGTATGAGACACCGGTTAAATTATCCTCCCGTCCAATGGTCTGGCAGTCTTTCTTATTTACTATGTTCTTTCTCTACCCTCTAGCTCGGATTAGAAACGTTCTTTAGACTCCCAAACGACGCTTCTTCGTCTTCATCAGGATATCGCGCCCCAAACCTCGTCCTACTTCTTGTTGACACATAGTGGCGCATTTAAAGATTCAAGGCAAAACGAGGCTATCAGCTGGATTGGCCGATCGACACCATTCACTTTCAATTTCCGATCACGGCTCTGTATTGTGGCGCATCAGAAATGTCTAGAGCTAATCTGTGCCATTGAAACATTTTCTGCCCAACCCTTTCTGAACCTCCGTCGGGCTTCATGAGAGTGCACATACTGCCAAGTACGCGTTTAGCGGTCCAGGCGGTCGACCAGACTGTCTGCCATCCTGCATTCACTGCGAGGACGTGCCCAGGTCCTGACTCACTGCAAAGAGACATTCGGAGGTTAACGGGTTTCATCGCGTATGTACGGTTACTCAAGGTGATACAAGTCTGTTGAGTCCAATTTCCATTCCGACATAACGTCTATAGTAGCGTCTAACTAACGATCTCCGCGGCACAGTTGTTTGAGTTATTTCCTTTCTTTCCGCGCAGCCTGACGTGCTCGACGGGTGGTGCCGGATGTCGCCCAGATGACTCGGAAGTGGTCTGGTAACGACCCCGGGGTGCGACGGCATGCCTCTTCTCGCGTCGTCAATCCCAAAGTAAACAGGTCCGCCTTCTACAGAAACCGAGGTGTGTATGTATGCCCTGATTGTTTGAGTCTGTGCCGCGTCACGGGTGAATTTTAGTTCCCTACGCGAAGTGTTCACTCCTGTACGGCGAGCGCCCCCTCATATACGGCAGAGGTGGCGTGGATACTTATCTCGCGTGCGTACCACGTGAGGACCATGGTCACCTTGACGATACAGCTGTAGCCGAACAAGCACAGTCCAGATTTAGGGCTGGCGTCTATGTTTGACCTCAATTTCCCTTCAAACCTTAGACTTCAGTTAACAGCCGACACTACTCGATATACATGCGGACTACGCCTTGCTGGATCTAAGGTCGAGGGCGAGAGCCAAGGCCAGATGCGGGCCTAGCCTCTTGTTTGCCTTGGCAACATCATCGACAGGTTTAGACGCTTAGCGTTTGCATCCATGTGATGACGCACACTCCTTGAAGCCATCTGAGCCCGATAATCGATCCGGTGCCTTCCAAAGAGGGCACCGAAAGCCCGCGAAAAATAGCCTTTTCTGCTTTAGGATCCAAATATGGGCTCAGGAACAGGCTTCTCTCATTTCCGATGTCCACCCGGTCCGCGGGTGTTGAGGTGGTGGCGGCCTTCATAAATCATCGTTTCTATTAGTCTTCTCCTCAATACGCTCATGTTTTGGTCACCACTCATTCGATATGGGGTGTGATCGCGTTTCCACGACGGTCGGTGGGTCCAAAAGAGCGGCGTTTCAGAGGTCGGCTGCGGTTCGTCTTATGCTGACATTTTCAAATCCTAGCATTTCCAGGCCTTGTTACGAAGTGTAGGTCAACACTGCATCCTAAACCGGACAACCTCAAGGATATCTGCGTGAATCGGCTCGCCGCCCGGGTCCCCGCTCCGTATTCAGAGAAGGGAGAAGACACTTATTGCCGCTTTCGGGTCGCATCTTTGCCGTTCTCCACAATTCCACACAGTCCTGCTTATGTAGGCGTCTCCTTCACACTTAAAAGAGGGTATGTTTGCATGCATCTCTCAACAGCAATGGCGTATCGTCTCCCCACGCAACTCGGATCTCTTGTACCTCCCCCTGCAGAACAAGTGCAGCAGCGGCGACCATGGCAAGGAATGCTTACCGTCACTTTCATGAACGGAGCCCAGGGTTCCCTTCAGGATGTCTATGTCACTGCGGCGGAGACAGACGGAGAGTGGTACGTCTTGAACAACGAAGTTATTCCGTGCGGGACCTCATTTGAACCGCCCTAGTCGGATCGACCTTTGGCCGAGACGCTTCTACGTTTATCTAGGCGCGCGCCGCACTCAGCACAACGATATAAAAGCCTGGGTCAAACAATTCGCTCCGCCAATCTGTGCGCTGATGCCCGACAAGCTCCCCGATCCCGCTGCCAATGCCTTGAATCAGGCAGCTTTTGCCAACCTGAGTCGTATGCTACTTGAGAATCAGATCGTAAGCTCGGGTGTTCATTGCTCTTGTGCTCGCGATTGAGTACTCACTCGACGTGCAGCTCGCGCTGGCGCCTTGGGGCCTAGACAATCTGCCAGGCGCTGGGATGATGATTTACCCAACGTCGTCTTCCCCGTCGCTCCTTGTTGGAGCGATATTCTTATCTGGACCTTTCCCCGACTTCGCCGCGTATCAGCAGCAGCCGGGTCGCTCTAATCAACCTGTCGCGGGGCAGTCATCCCAACAGCAGGTATTCGGTGGTTTCTGTTCGCGTCTTTCTAGCCCTACTCAACAGACGCATCTTTGCTAGTATCTATATGGTGGCCAGCACAGCTCTGGTCGCTATACTGCACCCTGAACTCAAGCGGGGTGGCAGCACAAGTTTAATAACAAATAGGGAACCCACCCTTCCTTCGCGCTCTGACCAGCGCACTCTCTCCACTTGTTGACGCCTTTTTTTATTTATTGACCCCCACGAGAATGTGCTCCTGTAGCAATAGCTGCTTTGCTCTCGATTTAACCCCTTATCAGCTTTCCTGCTATCTATGTAGAGAAAATCTCTGCTCGCATCATCGACTCCCACTTGTAGATCGGAAGTCCTGACGATAGACTTTATTTTCACATGTATCTATCTTTCTTTATATTCACAACGTACTTCGCGAACTTCCTGGTCCGCTGTCGAAGCCTAACCTGTGTGGTCCCACTCTTTATCAACCTGGGATTTCCTGCTTTCCCTTTCTTGCCTATATTGACGAGGGAGGAACGCCAGCCCAAGGACGTACAAAGTGCCAAAAAGCTACCAATCACATGTTGATCTCCTGAGTCCAACAAGCTTTGAACATAGCAGGACTCACGATAGACAGGGTCATCCAAGCGTGCTTGGTTGTGTCATTAAGTGCATGCCTAGTTGCGCGTGGCCATTTTATATAGATGCCAGTGTACACCTATCTCAAAACTTGAGCATTGCTGAATTTACAGCCATGATGGACAGACCTGATATTCTGCTAGGCCGATGACAGTCAAGCCCATTATCGCATGCAAGTAGTTCTGCAGAGGCCGACGGCCAAAGATTGGGAAGGGTACGTGGATATAGTGGATAAATAACCCGAGAACACATTGGGCGATGTATAGGCCGAAGATAATGAAACCGACGCGCTGCATTTACGTTGAGATAGAAAGTCACAGCACTCGCATGGCACTGAATTATCTGACCTTATGGGTGTCCGTCCGAATTTTGAGATGTAGGTCCGGTTTGAGCCTCATCCATGAGGCAAGGAGAAGTGGCCCAGAAACCACGAGGTTCAGGAAGGCGTGGGCCAGCCACCACCTGGCTGGTAGTCAATATCTATTCCTACAGAGACTCGTAGTGGATATACCAACCTAGCAGTAGTAAAGGTACGGATGTATCTAGGGAGGAGGGTTCCCATAGGAATCACGACCAACCACGCAGCGGACGCGAGCAACGCATGGTCGCGAACGCGTGCGACATGTTGTTCGAAAGCAACAGTAGAATTTGCAGCCATCACTCAGATGCGGGACAGCCTGACAGGGGGAAGGAATGTGAGGGTTCTGAGACAACCATCCACTAACAGATGATGTCGTATTTAAGTGATTGCAACGGCCCTTGCGCGGCATGTTACAAATGCGATTTCATAGCGAGGAGAACCACAATGCTGCGCACCAGGCTAATTTTTCTAGAACGCCATTGGAGCCAACAGAAGCAACCCAGCCACGTTACAGCAATATCAGGACCCCCAGAAAATAAATGGCGAGTTGCCACGACACAAGATTAATGAATCGCTAGGGTATGGAAGCTCTGTGCATATCTACCAGTGACAGTTTGGCCGAGGCCGAGGACCTAGAATGATCATATGATCAAGCCAAGTGCTTGATAACGACACCCTCGTTGTGGTGTTACGTTGCCTTCCTGGTGGGTCTCTCACTGGCATAACATCTCGCGCGAGTGGCATTAGTTGAAGAGGCCAACCTTCAAGTTGATTACACTGACATGGTGACCTGTCCCCTGGAAGGCAGGATGAAACACGAAAGGTATGTGTTGACATGGAGTATGTGAACCACTGGCAGACGCCGCTTCATTCATAACGATAATCGAGGGTGAGCCAACGGGCAGCCCTCGGCCCGAGCTTCAGAATAATTGAGTTTTTGACAAATCATGCTTGGAGCGCAACCGTGGCGGAGCTTGCATAGAAAGCTCATAGTGTCTGCCAGTGCCTCTGCGTGGCATCAGGCAATCTGCCCTAAAGTTTTTTAGACTCGTACGAGTGACCGGTGGAAATGTCAGAAAGTTGAAATGGAACCCAGAACCCAAAAGATTATTTTTCAGGAGAGACGTACAATTATTTTTCCAAAAGAGAAGTTGTTGGATATTTTCCTGATGGAGCTATTACTACCCTGATCATTCGCGTTGATGAAGTGTTGACTTGGGCCACCGCCGAGAAATTAAGAATCGCCACTTTGCTGACAGCTCCCAGGAACCAGGAACAGGAGAAGAGCAGGAGGAGCAAACCAGTACGACACAACTACACTGGCATCCCTAGACATTTTTTTGGCTTGTACAAGCCAAAAAAGGTAAGAGGCTACATAATTTGAAAATGAACCACCAAAAGTCTTTTTTGCAATAAAGGTAGACACAGTGGCTCATCAATAAAATACCCCCAGAAGAGGAGAGGCATTGATTTCATTACAGTACAACCTAACTTACCTTACCAGAGTATTTATTAGGTTTTCACCTTTCTAATTATTATATAAGCTGCTCTCAGGTCAGCCGTGACTGAACATCGCTTCAGGTGACCGACATCGTGCAACCATAAATTGGACCAGTTACGCTTGTCCCCTGCTTCGCTGCTGCCTAATTCGAGCTCACGACTAACTGTTCATCGCTCCCGTCAACATCTCGATGATGGCAGCTTTTGTCGGTGGCGCACACGGAGACTTACCTGCCAGTGTGTTGAGCATCTCCGAGTCGCTTTGTGAAACTGCTTAAAACGCCACTGCAACCTCAACTTAAGGGCTCCAATGAAAATAGATCTCACTTTTGGTAGACTCTCCCGTTCGGTCAGATGGGACTCGCGGATCTTCCCCGGCCTGTGCGTAACAGCTGTCTGGGAGCTGGTGGGTCATCAATTGGTCGCTTGCTGGCAAGATGTTTCGTTGCAAGTTAACCATGTATGGTCTAGTGAGTAAGGCCTGGACCGAGTAAATTCGAATCTAAAAATTTAATGGGGTGCAGTTGGAAAGCCGCTTAGTCGAGGGTGAATCCCATTATTAATGCCGTGGGTCGCTGTTGATTGTCCTTCCTAATCATTAGAGCTAGCCGACTTCTGAAGCTCAGGCTCGTAAGCTTGTTGACATCTTCGATCACTACGGTACCGAAGTTAAGCAACGAGGTTGCTCTCTCCGAACTGTCGAGGTCAACTCTCTTACAGAGCGTGGGGTCATGAGAACTGCCAGGACTTGACCACGGAAACCCAGACCGGGTATCTCTGCACATTTCTGCCAGTTGGAATTAAAAGGTCTTCGATGTGGGCGTCAGTCGAAGGATGGGTGAGCACAGCAAGATATTGTATCACCGGCCCCAACTCCTCATATGCTCGGTTCCGATCACGTCTCTCTGTAGCCGATATGGCCCCTATCGCGTCCACCCTTCAACCACACTACCACCACGGTAGAGCTCACCGGACTCGGATATTGCAGAGTCTATTCTTGCCATTAGACATACGACTTGCATTGGCCTATGCAAGTAGTACCCTTACTCGGACGTTCACGACGAGGGCGCGCATAGACCCCGACTTGCGCCGTCAGATTCCGGGGATACTTTAGCCGTGACGGTGACGCGAGTTGTGCCCAGGGGGCGGGCCAATGAGCTGAGAGCAGTTTGGCATTTTTGGTCGTATCCGAGTCGAGTCTGCTGTCACAGCGGCGCAACCTCAGGTCAGCTACGATTACTCTGGTACCTCGAGGCGCACAGAAATCGATTCAAAAAAAAAAACTCTGGTACCTTGCCTTCCTCCGACTATAGATGTGGTCTGGTAATAGCGCGGAGCGCAACCGGACTGTATCACTGCGTCGTCAATCTTCAAGTATTCAGGTCCGCTCTCCCCAAGAGCCGAGGAGTACACGTGCGCCCACTCCCAGTGGCAATCGCTCGAATCTGATATGATCCACATGGGGGACTCGGATGAACTCTAGTCCCTACATAAAATCCGATCTCCTGTTACTATGCCAAGGAATGGAGCCGGATACTTATGTCGCGGAGAAACTCTGTGATGCTACTAACTGGGGGTACTCGACCTGATTGCTTTAGCAACATCAACAAAAACTTCGTGAACGACTGTTGGTCGTTCAATTGAGCCGTCAAGTTGTCAATCAGTGCCTTGATTTCAATTCTGTCACGGTCTTACGTGCCTCTACTCTCCCTTACAACTTGAACACCCAGGAGGATTGCTGAAGCTACTCCATCGTGTATATTCATGGACACCCACTCAATGAATAGCTAGAACCAGAATAAGATAGAGCCCACAACTGGAAATATGACTGACTTATCTAGACGTTCAGGTGTTCCGTTCCAGAGATACCGCTGCCATTTAAGTTTACCTTTGGCTCATGCCGGAGTAGAAATTAACTGCTCCAGGTAGACAACCACATCTGTTCGACGTCCAGGTTCTGGGCACCGTGGCACCGATGATTGCACTGCGAAGTTAGCTCGAAGATCCTGGGCCAGGAATGTACAAAGGACTAACTAATCCACTCGAATAAATAGAAATACCTCAGCGGTCACGGCGCCATCTTTTCGCCGTTGTCATTCCTCATCCTTTTCTACTATATTTGTCCTGTTCCCGTAACAGAAGCAGATTCGGCGGACCTCTTTGCCTACATCGTTGAATTCCCTAAGCTACGTACAAACCTTTCATACAACATCGAGACCACCCTCGTTTAGTTCCGAGCGCATTGCATATCCCACCGCCTGCTGAGGAAGATGTCGCACGCGCATGACCAAAGAAGCACCTCCGGTTGGCCATACGCTGAGTCTCAGTTGGCATTGTGGCGTTTGCGATGATCACGCTCAAGAGCATCTTCAATCGAGAACCAGACACGAGTTACAACTAAACGCCGCAGAAACTATCACTAGCCAACTGACGAAACGTGCACAATACACACTCCATGCCATAGACACGAGCAAATTCTGCTTCACCTGCGACGTAATTTGCTTGGCGAAGTTGTTATACCCCCTCCATATCCATAGGCTGGTCCTCCAGGACCCAGTTTAATCGGGCTGTTCGTGAGCTCCACACCGAACGTCACATCGACGCCCGTACTTCCTCGCCCAGGCAGACCGTCCTTAGGTCCACCGCCCAGTAAGCTCACCACTACTTCCTCTTCATTGCTCTCGTCACCGTTGGCAGACGTTTCGGGAACAACGTCCAGCGTAGACCGCGCTGCTCGTGCTTGCACTCCGCGTTTTGCCCTTTTCCTCGCCCTTGGCCGTCTGGGAGATGGATGGAACTCCGCTCCGTGCCTCACAGCCAACTCAATTTCAACGATCCTGCAGCGGGATGCGGAAAGGGTATGGGATTAGGTGAAGGGGTATGTAAGCTTATACAGGAACACTTTAATAACGAAAAATATCCACCTCTCTTTGAGCTTCATGTTATCTGGTACGTAGGATTCGGCCTTGCGGTAGAGATCAAGTGCAACTTGTAGTTCACCCCTACACGCGATATCAGGCACACTAAACTGAAGGTCAAAAGAGGCGCACTTTTCAGAATGGGCCCTTGCCAGAGCGACATAAGCGCGGCCCGTTTTCTTTCGCGACTTGGGAGAGAGTTTCTGCACAATCTCGCCATCCACTTTATCACGTTCACTACGAACCGTCAGGCGTGGTTAAGGATTGTCATCCGAGCACATACTATTTCTTTTCCAGTTCTTGCAAACGCTGGCGCAACTCATTGTCGAGGTCCTGGTGTCGCTTCATGAGGGGTGTTAACAGACCAGAAGGCAAGCTAGGCTGTGGTATTTCGATTGTGTGATCTCTCGTTGTATCAGCGATCTCCGCTTCTTGACGGCTGCGCTCTTCATCCGCTGCGCGCTGGCGCTCCATCTCTTCCAATTTCTCTTTCAGTCGACGTTCAACCTCCGCTTCTACTGCCTTCGATATCTGAAAAAAATAATTCGACATTGATCGTACTGTGCTCCTTCGACCAAGACCTGGAGCATTACCTTATCATCGATATCCTGGTCGGTGATCTGCTTATTGGTATTATATCGTCCGCGAACGATACCGAATCCACTCTCCCTACGCTTCCCAGCGTTGGGATATGGTGCGACTTCACTCATGTGGGATGCGACGGAAAGGCGTCGCATTCGTGATGGACCCGCAGCGCTAGTCATGCCTGAAGCAGGTGCAATAGAGGGTCGGGGAAGCCTTGGGACAGGCTGTGCCATCGTTAGAGATGCTTGCTTCGGCGGTGCCTGACGGAGAGCAGAGAAGTGTGGTTTAGGAGCTGGCCGAGCATCTGCAAGGTACGTCAGTGGGTCACGTCAACACAAAGTACGCCAATCTCACCTTGCTCATTAATCATGGGCTTGTTTTCTATATTCCGTGTTCGAACAGCGAAACTATGGATTATTAATAAAAACGGAAAGGAGATTACTCAAGGAATGTGGTTACTTTAGGGTGTTTAGGGTATCTTGCCGAAACTTAACCCCGGGGGCCAGGTTACAAATCAGGACTCCAACGGATGAACCTCCTAACGCGTCTTGAAGAATCCGCGTTAGTTTGGAGTTGCGGTAGGGTATCCGGGACTATGAGCTCGAATTACAAGAATTCGTCATGTAACAAGTAGTAGGAACGCACAGCCCCTTGGTTCAGCGCGTGGACAACTTGGCCAAGAACACTCAGAGACTTGTTGATAGCTGCTGACTCTTGCAGTCGGGACGCATCGTTACCGGTCATCTATGATCGACGCAGTGAGTGAGGTTGACAAAGCTGAGATTGAGGTATGAACACGCACCTTGTTATTCTCGGAGCCAGCGAGATCGACCAAGTTAATTCTTCCAGTCAAGACTTACAATCCCGTCAATAAATCCATCTGGGGTTAACAAGGAAACAGGACTGACTTTTGTCCCCCTGCGTTAATTTGACTTCCAATATCAAGATGGCGTGTGATCGGGAGGACTCCCTGTTGAGGAGGGTAGATCCCACTGAGCGTTGTTTGTTTGCTGATCTATTTAGGAACAAAAGGTCAGGTCCAGGGCTCATTTGGCTGCTGGACTATGCGTACGTATACAGCTTGTTGAACTCGCTGACATCTTCGATCGGTATTGAAGATAGGTTCGCGACAAAAACTTGGCCGACGTCATTCTCCCTGACAGGTAACTTGGGGGCCTATCAGGAGAGGATTGACAGTGGGAGGTCAGGTTTCCTTTGGAGTGAGCTGCACTAAAGCGGCTGTGAGGATGTGACTTACGGTTTCTCGGTCAACGAACAAGTCGTAAACCTCTTCCCTATAAATCTCCATGTAGGACACGGACACCACCACGTCGTATTCATGCATCTTTCCCTTGTGTTCAAACATGGCCTCGATGTGCGTCAGTTTTGAAGGTACCCCAACGAGCAAGAGACATCTACCTGGACAGCTCGAGGGATGACTCCCGGTTGCGCACGGCTGCCTTGCATGGTGTGTGTCTTGCCAGAAGATGTTACACCATACGCAAAGATGGTGGCCGTCTTATTTCAAAGGCTTTAAGCATCAATGAAGGGTAAATGACCGAAAAGAACGTACAGCCCCACTGTAGACAACGTCGATCAAGGGTCTTACATCCCTTTCGAAGATGTCCTCCTGGCGCGAATCGTGACCATAACATGACGAGAAGCTGTAGAAGGCCACATTGTCAAGTACCATCCTCCCCTTGCTAAATGTGAACGCTCACGGAAACTTGAAGACCTGCGAGTGATCCCGGGGATTGTTCACACATATTGCAGAAAGACCGTCATCGGCAGTGATAATTCTGATGCCACCGTCACTGAGCTCACCCGGGATCGGGGGACGGAGACGTGCCACTATCTTGACTCTTTGTCCAGTTGCCATGAGCACGCTTCGACTTGCTGGCAATTCTTATACGTTGAGTTGTGGGCGGCGACCAAGCTCGTTCAGTTCAGATGAAACACTCGTTCGTCACGCCAGTTTCCAACATGCTCACGTGATCGCGTCCATGGCTGCGTCATTGTATGACCTCTGATTCAATCGCACTTACAATTAGTTTCCGTAAAACAAAAAGCCTATACTACAGTATGTAGTTCGATGTAAGTTACGCTTACGAAGCCTGTAGCGTATTACTAGCTACAGCCCTGAAGGGCTCGAATCTAATCGCCTTCACCGCTTCCTCGTTGTACCTTCGCCCTCGCAACCTTCACCACAATACATGACAACGGTCACCCGGGATTAGTGTATATCTTGCTCGTGAAAGTACATGCCATATGAGCCCTGAAGCATCGTTCGCCTGGACATACGAATCGATGGCGCCGGCCATGTTCAACTCTTCCAAGCCCTCGATGCGAACATCGGCCAGCTGCCGTGTATTGGGGAGGAAGAGTAGGACAATCACAATAACGCGGTGGTCTTTCGTCTTTGCAGAGTGATTCAGGGGTTTGATTGCATATGAAAGCATCAACTCGTTCTCCGAAATCAATCGTGCTGATTCCATGTCAAGAAGCGAGCGGTGAATTGCAAGGGACGATGTGTACCTGGGCGTGCTCTGTTCAGTCATCAAAGGCGATGAGGAAAGAAGCACGACACACCAGTCGCAAAGATCGACAGCGCGTCCGTCGTCTGCCTCAATTTTGTGCACTGCCAATGTCTTTTCTAACTCTGTCCTTTCGGACCGCAAACAGTCCAATTCCACCGTTCGCTCCTTTATTGCGTCCTTCACGCACGCAATTTTCTCATTAACGCGTTGTGATTCGTCTTCCAGGGTCTGCAGATCAACGACTTGCGAAGAGAGTTGTTCCTCTGCGACGGGAATGGTCAGGCGAGGGGTGGGGTGAGCTTGGCGCAGGCGCGTGATTGCGAGTCTGGCGTCGAGAATGCCTTGTGATAGTGCAACGGCTTCAGCCACAAGCTCCTTGGCTCTGAGAAAATCTACACCCTCTGAGTTTAGCGACGCACGCACGACTAGGATCGAGCACCTTACTTTTCTCTACATGCGGTGCAAGATCTCTGATGTCCTGGTGTCTTTGAGCGAGCCTGGACTTTGCAGCCTTCAGGTTCTCCTTCTTGACCACGTTGGTGGCTTGCAAAGCGGTGTTTACTTCCGCCGTGATCATGGGTGCTTCATCGTTCACAATGGTTTTCACATATTTGTCTTTGGCATTGCTCTCGAGATACTGGAACTTCAACCGGTGCATAAAAGACTGCACATGATCGTCAGTACGAAAGACATGATAGGAAAGTCCAAGCAAACCATGTAGTCCAAAACTTCAGCGGCCAAAGAATCTGGTGTATTCGATATGCTTCCAGATCCACGACGCCCTGTCGCATCGTCGCTTGTTTCCGGCGTTCGGGAGTGAAACCGAGCTTGAACGTCACGGATGCGGAGATGAGCGGAATCGAATGTTAACTGAAGTTGCTTCGCTGCATCGATGCTCGAGAAATTAGGCTCAGATCCTGTCGGAATGGACATGATAGCGGTGGACGAGATATGTGCACTGCGGACGCGTCGCGTTGAGAATCGTATCACGTGATCGCGGCAAGCCAATAACTGATTCGTGAAGACCGGAGCGACGACCTGAGGATACGTGGAAACGATGTGGGATAAAGCGATAGTATTCTCCCAGTGTCCACTACAAGTTTTATACGTACATTATACATTCCTAGGGTTGTAATACGAAGCTGTCTATAGAACTCGTGACGTCTACGATGACGTAGACACAGTAGTCACCTACGTTCCAAGAACACTTTTCCTCTTGTTACTCCTCCTCGCCTCGTGTACTAGTATGCAGGCTGACGAGGTGGCGGAGGCGTTCCAAGTCGTTGCGATTCAGTGATATTGTAAAAACATCCGCGGCGTTGTCCTTAGTGTGAATCCGGGTCACTTTCAGCTCGTCGTCGACTACTTGTTCCCTAATGTAATGGAACTTGATGCGTATGTATTTGGCGTGTGAATTCCATACTTGGTCTTCGCCCAACTGTGAGGCGGCGTTATTGTCGCAGTATAGTGTGGTGTGTTCAAGCTTTCGGTGACCGATCTCCAGCAGCAGTTGTCGCAGTAATACCTCTCGTGTGATGCCTCGTGTGGCCCGATGTACCCGGCGTAATGAGGAGTCAGTAATTGTCCGTTTTTTGCGAGAGCTCCAAAAAATTATGCCAGAGCCAAGTAACACAAAATCCACCAATGGAATGACTTGTATCCAGGCTGTTCGCATAGTCCAAGTCCGAATATCCGACTGGTAGTATGGATGTCGTTCTCCCTCCAAGCGTGAGTCCCCAGTGATTGTGTGCCTTTAAGCTAGCGGAGAACCCGTACAGCAGCATTCCAGTGATCTTGTTCGTAACAGTCCATGAACGTGGCGAGGCGTCCCACGGTGTAGGCAATGTCCGGTCTGGTGCGTTGGCGAGATATATTAGACTCCTTACGAGTGACTGGTACGGTGTTCGTTGTCGCCAGGTGGTCAATTGCGACGACGGTGGTGTCGATTTATCGGGGCGCCTGAGTTGAATGCCGGACGTCATTGGGACAGTTGTAGGGTTTGCATCGGATTGGCCAAACTGCTCTACCAACCTGTTGACAAAGTGATGCCGCGATAGGGTGATAGTCCTTGTGACAGCGTCGCAAGAAATCGAGATGCCTCACGCGTGTTTGACGGGGCCGAGGTCAGACATGTCCCAATGTTCTCGGAGTTGTTGTTTGAAGCGTTGGTTTCCGGATAGCAAAGAACTGGCGGATATGATATCGCCGGCGTATACTACGAAGATGGTTGTGTCCGATTGGGAACCGCGGTGATACCACACCATTCGCAAGGGTTGTTTGAAGCCGAAATCTTCGATCGCCATTGGTTTCATAACCCAGTCATCCTTGTCCGGTGCCTTGAAACCATCGGGTTGTTCCATGTACACTGTCTCCTTTTTGGGAAGGATGCCGCCGTCTTGATCTCAAAGTGCTGTATGTCCCAGTTCAGAGACGCTGCGAAATGGAGGATGGTTCGAAGTGACATGAGCCTTGCAGTTGGTGCAGTCGTTTTGTCGCAATCGATTCCGTGTTGGGTGTACCCTTCCACGACATATCGAACCTTGTACCGCACGATATTGCCTGGGTCATCGCGCTTGCGTTTGCAGACAAGTTTGCCTTGCAGCGGGCATTGGTTCCGAGGGACTTCTGGGCGAGGAACGAGCCAATAATGATCTAGTGACTTGTACACGCCTTTCCTCCATCGCAAAGCTTCCACAATCAATCAGACTTGCTCGGCAATTGGGGTGGAAAAGGGATTCTTTCTTAAGAAAATTCTCGGCCTACAAGTAAAGTATCTGAGACTGGGTGCTAGCACCCCGAGTAAGGCGTCAATGAAGCGCAAGGCTGCCCCCATACGGGGGATTAACGTCTCTTATTCATTGTTTTTGTTGAGAGGTGGTGAGGAGCGCAAAAGAGCACAAACGTGGATGAGGTAACTATGAACTCTTCAGAACGTCTCGCCGTGGTGCCTTCTGGAAGTAGAGTTCGCCGGTCATGCCTCCACTTGGAATCTTGCCAAAAATCTCTCGCTTTTGCGCGCTAGTGAGCCGAGTATCAAGGTTGACATACGGTCGAAGCTAACCCGAGAAGTGAGACGTCTACGCCAAAATGCGGGACAAACTGCGACCCACCGAAGAACTGTTTATCTCCTCTACAGGAGGGGCCACGAAAAAGCGCACTTTCTCATCAATAAGCCGATACTTTGCCTTCCCTCGGACTACGTGCTTTCCTGGCGCTCCAGTGCGGTGTCCTCCAGGGAGGTACGCCTGTCGTGTTCCTGTTGTCATCGAGTGCCCGTTCAGCGTAAAAGACGAGTCTTCCGTGACGTTGAATTTTACCCTTGTAATAGTCTTTGTTTCCGCGCTTTGTAGTGAGCGGGAGTCGTGAAGCTTTCGAGAAACGAGCTAATGTGGGGAACATGATGTACTTACGAGCCTCAGAAGGCCCAGAAAATGAGGCGGGATGCGGGCCGTTCCCGCCGATCACGAGCAAACCCCACGACTGTGGCACTGGCAAGTGCCCGTCAACTCTGCTCTCCCAGTCCCTACAGTCAGACGTAGCCTGTCTCTTTATAGCTCACAGACATATATTTGTGCGTTGCTTAATTTCCTTGTGACCGACTGCGGTATTTTTCAGAACTGCCAGTGGCACTCACAGCGCATCACAACTTTATCTCAGTGTTGTCCCCCGCCCTCTCTCAGAAGCAACTAGGAACAGTTATCAGCGGTTTGGCACCCTGAATCCTTGTGGCACCGATCTTTGGTCAGTTGCCAGTCGGCGGAAATGTGCCCCCGGGTCCATGTCCGTTGTAGAACTTCCGCCGCGTACCTATTCCAACTTTTCGCATCAAGTAGAACCGGCGATACGTTTGATATGCTCTTCACAGTGTGAGGTGAGTGCCGTTGCTTCTACGGTAAACAAATGACTCTGCGTGCAGGACGCGGTACGATCCGAATAAACATCGGGGGAGTTGCTTCCATGATCATGATTTAGGGTTGACATTGACTGCTTCCGGGTGTGCTAACAGGATGTCCGAGTCGAATACAACAACGGTGGCCAATAGCAGTTTGTCGTGGTACAAGAACAGGCGATGCAGTACAGATTACGCCCCGATGCTGATCCATATATTACGTGTTCCAGTGTCGTTATCCCCAACCACTGGCAGTTGTGAATCACTTTCAGAAGCGCGTTGAATGAAAATATCATGAATACAGGCCCCTCAACCTCCGTCACGGCATGTATTCCCGCTCGCGTTTCGCCGCCTTGCTGTCTTTCGGAACCTTTTCTTTCGGGAGATTTTAACACGACACGACGAAAATGAGCAACCCGCGCACGTTCATGGGCGGCCCTGCCTGACTGTCTTGAGGTGGCTGCGCCCAGCGATGATACGTACTGCCAGAGCATCTTCGGCAAAACTGTGCTGTACCTGGCTGCAGCCCCGTTGGGGACAACGATTCTAGACTGATCCTAGTGATACGTGACATACGACACGCGCCAAAGGGGCGCCACAGTAGGTTACTTTATTTTGAGTCTGTGCAAGGGCCTATATTACCCCTCTGCCAGGCTGGTGGCTCGGTCAATGCCGCGCCTGCAAGTGACGGCGTCCCTGAAAAGCCTCTGTTCGGGCCAATTTAGAATCCCTCAGAACATCTGTGGCACTGTATTCCTTCAAGTTCAAGTGGCACCTATGTTTCGACTTATGAGCGCCACTGCGCCTCCGGCTCGGTCATGCCTTGTTTGGGTATGATGCTCTACATTTACCACTGCCCATTATTTCGGCTACCAGGAGATGGCCTATCTAGACGTAGAAAGCATTAAGCAGTATGCCATTTACACCCTTCGCAGACTGACGTGGGTCACCGGGACTGCGGACTGTCACGGTTCGGGCGCGGTCCAACAATTTAATCCACAGAGTGATCCGATTCATCGCAACTTTTCCACGTCATACATATTCCAAGGACGCCGTTAAGGTTGCTTCGTTGATAAGGGGTGCTCCGACCAAGTGCAGTCCGTGCTGGCTGGCTTCTCTGGTATCTGGAGGAAATTGTTTGCAACCCTCCGTCACTTCGGACCACCAGACTTGGGTCCATCCGAAAAAAAAACGCTATGATAACCCCATTGATCATGTCTGAGTGCGACCGGATACCGGTTTTATCACTGTCCTCCGGTCTGGCCGCGCTATTCTTGAGCGCAGCATTATACGGCAGCCACCGCCAGCTTCTTCTCCGCACTAGGATAAATATATCTCAGAAGCAACTGCCAGTGGTGGCCGGAATGGTTATAATCCATCTCATATGTGTCGTAAGGGTGGTCCGAGTCCATTCTCTCGGTGAGTCTGAAAGCATTTACGAAACCTTTTCGTGATCCGTTAAATTTCGGGTAATGATTCGGCAATTATTGTAGAAGCAGCGTATACTGTACTTGCCTCCCACACACACCACTTTTGTCTGCACTTCCGAAACCACCCCTTTTGATAGCCGAGGTCAGTAGTATACGGGTGCAATAGTAAGATGCCCGTGACTCGCGGGTCCCGTTGATAAGATTTTTGTCAAAGTTCGAAATTATGTCCACAGTTTTTATGGTTCCGTATCCCCTCGCACCGCTGCCTGTAGCATCGCTATCCATTGGATACACGGCTCTAGCTGCAAGAGGGGAGGTTGCACCACACCTACATCGTATTTGGGCTACTACCACAGACAGGTTCGCTTGAGAGGACCCCTGCTCGATCAGTGCGCCCTACTTACTCGAGTACCCATTCTAATGGCAGGGAACCCTTTGGGTTGTAGGCTTGGATATTTCCGTTCCGAAGGTAAATGGAGATCTGATGTTCTTGTATTGCATCGGGTCTGTGGCGTTGGATGAGCGGCAGGTCATGTGCGCAAGTGGTGGTTATTATTAAACGAAAGGGGCAAACCCTCCCACGAAAGATTCGCAGAAACGATCTGGGGGATTAAGCCGAGCGACCGGGGCGGGTCAGCAGAAACTTTATCAATGGGTGGAGTTGATGTACAGCCTGAGTGTCAGTGTCGGGGAGGTCGGGCTGTTAAGCTTAACCCGTAGTAGCGCCAAAAGGTTCCCATAAGGGGGTGTGACTGTGAACCGTCAAGATTTCAAATGTCGATGAGTCGTACGATTTCAGGTGACATCCGATACGTGTCCGAAGTCGAGCGGCATAGCAAGGGCAGGGCCCATGGAAGACGGGACTTAATCTTAATGAAGTACTACCATAACAGGGCACAGTGGCAGTGTCCCATGATCTTAGATAATGATGGTGCGGCCCCCTCAACACGTGTTATACATGATTGTAAATTTAGTGAATCTACCACCTCCGTTGCTGATGCCAGCAGCTTTCGATCGGCACTCAAACCTACTTGGGGTTTCCGTCAAAAAGGGGGGGTGTCCATCCACCTGCACCAGTGCGTTTCACCGGAGAGAGGAAAACATCATATTCCCACCTGGCCATCGCGGGACCTGCTCCGTGTGCCATTGCACTGGGAAGGACGCGTTCACAAGTTTGCGCCATCGAAAGTGTAGGCTGGAATCTTCCAACACGACGGTGGGGGATGCCCGAGGAGCTGAGATCCGAAAGATTGGCCGCTGGCGGTTATGCGGCCCGTGCCCTGAGGACGAAATAGTTTTTGAGTAACTTATGCGTTGGCATAGTGCCTTGGCCATCCAGGTCCCACACGTGCACGGTTCCGTCGAGGGGTCACGGAAATAAAGTGCAACGGTTTGCAGGAAGTCCGAAGGCGTGAAACGTGGGAAGACGTGGGAAAATGGTGTGGTAGACGGAGGTGTGTGTATCTGCACGGGGATTCGAACGTGGGACGTGAATGCAAGCTAGCCTTGGGGAGGGGGGAGAGTGGCTTGCACGGTATAGACGGGCGAGGTAATGGATACGTGTGACTACGTCATATAGGGACGGATTGTTGTCTGAAAGTGCATGACGACGAAGAGAAAGTCGGTGATGATGAAAAAGGAAAAACCGGCGGCGGGAGAGGTGTGGGAAAGGGGAGTACTGAGGCTGAGGTGAGCTGAGGCCCTGCGACAACTCTCGGCGCTCTCCTTTGCACGCTCTTCTCTTCCTCTCTCTCTCACCTCCCACTATGTCTTCCTCCGCTATTTACGCCGTTAGTCCCCTCTCCCTTCCTTATCGTACACCTCTAATATCTCTATACAGCACAGGACCCTCCAACCCACCGTTCCACCTACCCAAGGACCCGCCCAACAACCTTCACACACCCGTCTCTCTGAATGTTTTGATGTCATCAGATCCGAGTTCGATGTCCTCTCACAGGATATCGTTCTCCTTCGTAACCAGCGGGATGAGTTTGATACTAAAGGTTCGTCTTGAACTCCTTCCCGAGTATCCATCCAAATTTCAAATTTCTCTCGTATATCCAGTCGCAGGCCAAGTCAACGAACTCAACATCATTCGTCAAAGCCTCTATGATCTCGAGGCTCAACATGGAAAAATACGCCAACAATATGAAGAGGAGATATCTCGTCTTCGGGCAGAGCTCATGGCTGCCCGCCAGGGCGCAACTGGTCTTCCTCCCAATCTCGGCGTCAACGTTGGCCCCGGCGCCTCCGGTCTTCCTACGCCTACAGCCGGGCCCGCCCTACCATATTCAGACCCCTTCATGGGGAGGCCTCCGCGCGACCCTCCCTTTGACCGTGACCGTGATCGTGATCGAGAACGCGACAGAGAACGCGACCGAGACCGTGAAAGAGGTATCCTCGAACGTGAGAGGGAGCGCGACAGAGAGCGTGAACGCGAGGCCAAGGAACGTGAGCGTGAACGCGAAAGAGACCGAGATCGTGAACAACGCGAGTCCAAAAGGATCAAACCGGATAGAATCAAGAGCGATCGGCCTGGTGGGCGTTCACCTTAATACTTTACTTTGTATCCCGATAGTAATCTCGTAACTCTTAGAACACTACAGTCCATCGATAGGCCCATCAGGAGGCCCCTCTCATCCCCCTCCGAATAGCATTCTGACCGGTGGCCCTGGTTTACCACCACCACCTTCCACAACAACGCCTTTCACTGGTGCTGGCGGTGTCTCGGGACCTGGAACTGCACCGACATCCGTAACGGCTAATGAGCCTGGACCTCCATCGAGCTCTGCAATGGATACCTCGGGGTCCCTTGCCCCCATAAGCGAGAATAGCAGTTTTTTGGACGAACTCGACCCACTCAGCGTTCCTTCCGAGCTTAAAAAGGAGGGTAGTGACTGGTTTGCCATTTTCAATCCCAAGATCAAGCGCGCACTCGACGTGAACCTTGTACACACGCTTCATCATGAGAGGTACGTTGGTCAGACTCCCTTTGTGCTTCTTGATGCTAACTTCGGCACCGCGTGGCAATAGCGTGGTGTGCTGCGTAAAGTTCTCCGCTGATGGAAAGTATCTTGCGACCGGTTGCAACCGTGCTGCGCAAATTTTTGATGCAAAGACAGGGGCAAAGACATGGTGCGTTCACCCTTACTTTCGATACAGGCATGTTTGTTCCAACAAGTTGAATAGCGTACTTGTGGATGACAAAGCAACCAAGTATGGCGATTTGTACATCCGTAGTGTGTGCTTTAGCCCCGACGGAAAATACCTTGCTACGGGTGCCGAGGATCGACAGATCCGAGTGAGTTGTCTCGACACAACTTTTTTGACATTCCTGTTGGTGTATCTCATTTCATTCCGAAACGTAGATCTGGGATATTGCAAAACGGCGTATTCGAAATGTCTTTGATGGGCACACACAGGAAATTTACTCACTCGACTTTTCACGCGATGGTCGCTTGATCATATCTGGTTCCGGCGATCGCACAACGCGCATCTGGGATATGCAGGACGGAAGCAACAAACTGCTTGCAGACCGCGACACTGAGACGGCTGATTCCGGTGTGACAAGTGTTGCGATCTCACCCGATGGACGCCTCGTCGCTGCTGGTTCACTTGACAACACCGTACGCATCTGGGATGTAGCAACTGGACAACTTATCGAACGTCTCAGAGGGCACAAAGACAGTGTCTACAGTGTTGCATTCACACCTGATGGCGAAGGCATCGTAAGTGGAAGCCTGGACAAGACACTCAAATATTGGGACGTTGGCAAATTACTGGCGAACGCACCAAAACGCGATCCGCGTACAGGGCTTCTTCCTGTAGACCGACCAGGCAGCGGTTCGGTGATTAAGAAAGAAGGTGACAAAGCATCGGCCGCATGTACGATGAACTTCCTTGGGCACAAGGTACGACTACGTTGATTTTTAGGTGTTCAAATTGATGACGTCATGCATCACCAAGGACTATGTGCTTAGTGTCGCGGTGTCGCACGACGGCCAGTGGGTCGTGTCTGGTTCAAAAGACCGCGGAGTGCAGTTCTGGGATTCTCGTTCAGCGATTGTCCAATTCATGCTCCAGGGCCACAAAAATTCAGGTGATTTCTTTTCTTGTAACCTCTCGATAGCACTGACGAGCTGGAAACCAGTCATCTCTATTGATCTGAGCCCTTCTGCCAGCCTGCTTGCTACTGGCAGTGGTGATTGGGCTGCCCGAATATGTACGTGCTACTTTGATATAGAGTCATAATACGCTTACTAAAGAGTTGCATCAGGGAGTTATAATACCGTATGATCTCTTTCTCTGGCGTCTGTAATACCTGCACAACAATGTCTCTGCTCTCATTTCTGCGTCCGGCCTTGTCACGATATATCGGCCTTTTCTTGCTTCCTGTACCTGCGATATCCTTAGGCCACGAGTATTTATGATAGGTGTTAGGATGCACCCAGAAGGATGGGAAACGGGAGCCCCGAATGTAAATAATCTGTCAGCTATATTGAACGTGTCTTCATGACATTTCATCATATTGTAGTGACAGGTGTCATCATCCTAATCTTAAGCCAGACATTGACTTTCGCCTTGAACCTAGCTTGTCGCTTCGGCTTGAACTCTCGAAGATCTGCCCCCTTCAGTTCACGTCTATCAACTAATCTGTGTATCGCATAGCCAGCTTTCATATGTAGTAACTCGTAATCAAGCTAGCAGTGTAGAATCGTAAACCTGCCATTCCCACGAGCCATGCTTCATAAAAGGTGTGGCTACGAACCCACATTAATTGACGCCAGCTGGGTCTCTTTCGTATCATGCAGATCAATCGACCGGTCACCCACTTGACCCACGCCGTGGGAAACAGGAACAAAATGACTAGGTTCTGTTCAGTTCGAAGTGATCCGTGGACTGACGAGGGAGGCAGCGATGATCGCGTATCTAAGTTACAGCGACTCTATTCCATATCAATTCGAGGATGATAATCAAAAAGGTGACACGTACCGTTCCATGTCGCGGCGTTGCCAACCTGTTACAGCCTTTCAGTGGCATGTGTGCGAGGACTTACATGTCCTCGACGCTCCATTCGTGATGCTGCGCCCCAGTTCTTCGGCGGTCGTTTGCCTTTTGAAAGTACTTGTTCTCGAACCCGTTTCCTCGATCTGTAATAAGTGACATATTCAGCGACGATGCTGGGAAACGATGCAGGAAGCCAAACTCACCCACGCCATCCCACCTATAGCCAGGCTTGATTCCGAACCGGTTCGGGGGAGGCGGCGGACCCGTGTACTCGGGTTTCCGAGGGCCCTTTGTTCGCTTTTTCTAAAATACATATTTTGCACACAGGCATCAGCACTGAACTGAAAAGGATGTGAGAGATGGACGCACAGTTACGAACGCAGCAGCGGGGTCGTTCCAACGGTCCTGGTCTTTCTGCGCACGATTCAGCTCCTCGTCATCCGCATACCTCGCAAAGCCGCTCTGGCGTATGCGCTCCTCTTCTCGCTTTCGCTTCTCCGCATCGTCCCGCTGCACCAGCCCCTTGCCCCACTCCATCTTCTGCGCCTCCCGCTCCTCCCGCTCGCGCTTCTTCCGCGCAGCCTCGGCCTTCTCCAACTTCATATCGATCTTCCTCCCCGACGAGTCGCGGTACACCGTCTCCTGCGCAGCAGCCACCCCCTCCGGATCCTCCTCCTCCTTCCCCTCCCCCTTCGCCCTTTCTTTTCCATCTCGCTTGTTTGGGTCTGGAATGGAGGAGGAAGAAGGGAGATGTTCGCGCAGTTGCTTCTTTGTGAGCAAGCCGCCGCGGAAGGGCCCAGGAGGGGCATCTTCGGCGGTCACCACGACAGGCTGCTCGTCTGGCGCAGGCGGGGGCGTGGGCTCCCGCACGGTTGTCCAGCCCGACTCTCCTCCCCCTCCCTCGCCGGAGCCAGGCTCTGCGCGGCGCTTCTTGAACGCACGATCGGACGCGACGACCGCCTCGGCCGTGTCATCTTCCTCGATGTCCATCGCGTTTGCCGCGCCGCCCCAGCCCGCGTCGTCGTCCACTATCTTGGCGCCCTCGGTCCCACTACTTGGGGAAGGTTTGGCGTCGTCGTCGAGCTTGCCCCGTTTTTTCTTTTTGGGGGCTGTGCGGGATAGGATTGCATCTGCTTTGGGACCAGACATGTACTTTTCTGCTAGATAGGCTTGCATCGAGGACATGATGATGAGGATGAGGATAACAGGCTTATGTGGAGGTTTGAGTCGGTCACGTGTACCGGTGCTGCGTACCTCAGAGAGCTTTCAAACTCATTTCATTGTGGTGACATCAAAAGACTCACTATCACTATGCACGGTATGTAAGCCTCATCCCCCAGTTAAAATATATTTCTGCCATTTTGGTAGGTCTTGTGTCGTACGACGGCGACGATTCGCAAAGTGATTCCGAAGCAACCACCGACCCCAAGACGAGGATCACAGCGACGTCGGAAAATGACAATGTGAGAGTCACCATTTCTGGACCTGCTGTCGCCGTTTCCCTTTGGCTGGCTGTTCCCTCCATTTGCGTCAGGACTCCGCGCTAAAGTCCGGCCGTGACTCACCTACAGAAGGTGAACGAGCCTTGTCCCACTTCACGCCCTCACTAGTAACCTGACGAAACACCTCAGCCCGACGACCTACTGCCAATCCCAAATCTCAGATTATCATTCGTCGCCCTGTTCACTCCAAGCCCCATCCACGTTCAAGGTTAACGCTAACTGAAGAAGCAGAGCCACCCTCGTCGTCAGCTGCTCGGACCGAAGCATCAAGTTCTTCAACTTCGTCTGACGACAGGTCAGGAAATGTATCTTCAAGTACATTGATGGAGATCCGCGACCTCCTTCGACCGCCATCCATTCCCGGTGTTCCTGATTGGGGTATACCCGCAGCACCCACAGGACCTTGCGATCCGGCAATCGAAGTACCAGCATAATTGTTATTCTATTCACACCTCTCACATGTGCTCCACAGGCCAAGCTTGCGCAATTTCATGCCTTGAAAAGAGATCCAGATCAACCAAAGCACTTTAATGACTCGCTCATGTCCAACCGTTCTTTCCGTAATCCGCACCTCTACGCCAAACTTGTCGAGTTTGTCGACGTAGACGAGCGCACAACAAACTTCCCAAAGGACATCTGGGATCCCCACGACGTCCAGGAAGACTGGTTCGCTGATAAAATGGGTCCGTCTTTCCTCAGTTATATTCGGATCTCACTCTTAATATCCTTGGGTTGATCACTCATGTGAACGAACGTTCTATATACCTCGTCCCTCCTATGGTTTCTGTGACCTCTGGAACAATTTCGGATGCGCTCGGGTTGGACAAAAATATCCGTTGAACCTATCATATCTCACCATTTGCGTTTTAATACCGGATGGACCAAAGCCGCGTACCAAAAAGTCCGATCAGAGCAGCAGGAATCGGCACAGCCCTCAAACAAGCGTGCACGAATTGAGTTTGCGTCTTCAACGGCATCAGTTCCACAGCGAGCCCCGGGAACCGGAGTACGTCCAGACGCGAACAATCCCTACCTCCAGCACCACACGCGAACTGTACCGTCCGCGCCACCCCGCAAGAGCCGATTTGGGACACAGTACGGCGCAGGTGGTGTTGAACAAGTTAAATCGGGGAGGCAGCAGTGGGGTTGATGAAGTGGATCGTCTTGTTCTTACTAGTTGTTGTCGTTCGAATTTTATTGTTTGGCCAGATCGGCGCTTGCTCACTCATGCACACACCATACCAATGCACCCGTACTCATTTCCGCTCGCACTCATCATCTTCCTACATTCCGCCCTTATCATCGGGTCTGTGAATGCAGAAACGGTAGAACAAGTTGCCGTGCAGGACTTTTTCAATCGAAATGTCTCCGAAGCGTCAGAGTCTTTACACACGAATAACTGGGCAGTGCTCGTCTGCGCATCTAGGTATTGGTTCAATTACCGCGTACGTATCGTTGGCCTACTGTACGCATTATCGTGCGCCTAAACGTTTGTTTATCGGGTAGCATATGGCCAATACGTTGGGAATGTGCGTCTCTCTTCCTCTGTCCGTCCCCCGGAATAGAGTGCCGACGACGAAAAGTGCAGGTATCGAACCGTGAAACGTCTCGGCATACCGGACTCGAACATTATCCTCATGCTCGGCGACGACACGGCCTGCAACTCGCGCAACCACTTCCCCGGATGCGTCTTTGCGAATCGTGGCCACGCGCTCGACCTCTACGGCGAGAACATTGAAGTCGACTATCGCGGCTACGAAGTCACGGTGGAGAATTTCATTCGGCTGTTGACCGGTACGCTCTACGCTTCCTTCCTTCTTCTTCCCTCTCTCTCTCTCTCACGCGTTATCTCACCAATTTTATTTTTTTGTTTCTGGTGGTGATTAGGTCGCGTAGAGCCTTCCATGCCGCGGTCGAAACGCCTCCTAACGGACGACCGGTCGAACATATTTGTTTACATGACTGGTCACGGCGGCGATGAGTTCCTGAAATTCCAGGACAGCGAAGAGATCAGCGCTTTCGACATCGCGGATGCGTTCGAGCAGATGTGGCAAAAGAAGAGGTGCGCGGTTCCTCAGGACTCGTGCATGATTCTGAAAACTCACAATTCATTGCAAGGTATAACGAGATCTTCTTTATGATTGATACATGTCAAGCGAATACCATGTACTCCAAGTTCTACTCTCCTAATATTCTCGCTACTGGTTCCTCCCGAATTCATCAGAGTTCTTATTCGGTAAGTTTGTCGACACTTCTGCGTCATGCTGAAACTGAGACCATTGACTCTTGCTAGTACGAGAACGACGATGATGTCGGCGTCTCTGTCATTGATAGCTATACCCATTTCGTCCTAGAATACCTAGAGGGCATCAATAAGATCAGCTCAACCAGCATGAAAGATCTGGTGCGTCTGGGCTACCTGCTCTCTAGAATTTCTACTGACAGTACATAACCAGTTTGACAAGTATGACCCAGAAATTATTCGTTCGGATCCAGGCGTTCGCTCGGATTTGTTCCACCGACCTCTGGAGCGAACCCTAATCACAGACTTTTTTGGTGGTGTGACTCACGCGGAAGTCATGGACACAAATCCTACGCCCGTCTCATCCTCTTACCTGGAACCACCTTTCGCACACGTCGACTCAATAACGAAGGATGAGCACAGCGAAGTCGAGGTTCTCCCTGCCCCCAAGGATGGGACAGGTGATCACTGGGTCAGAATATTCAGGGCATGGGGATCTGTTGGTATTATTGGATTACTTGTCGCTTGGGTCATACTCAACACAAAACGGTAAAGAACATGACAATGTTGACTCATATCCTATTGAAGGACCTGTTAGACGCAAAAGTACGAGATGACCGATAGGAAGCTACGTAGTGATAACACAACAGGAGATGTTACAATATTTGATGGGCGTAGGACCCAGCCATTTTAGGCGTACGATTGGAGACGTACAAGTTCGCTGGCGAAAGTGTACATCTCGAGGACATCGGCAGGTGGGGATACTTAGAAGCCACGTCCCCGCCCTCTACCACGACCACGGCCACGGCCACCACCACCACCACCACCACCACCACCACCACCGCCGCCGCCGCCACCACCACGATCAGCACCGCGGCCACGCCCCCGACCACGAGTGTCGTCCTTCTTGCGATTCTTCGGTTTTGGAGCGTCGTCCACGAGGAGCGTGTCGAGTGGGAGGGAGTCGGGGAGGGCAAAGTAGCGAATGTTGTTGCCGCGGATGGACAACGAGTCCAGAGAGACGGGATCGCGGTTCCGCATCGTCATCTTGACCGTTTTTAAATGTGTGTTCATCTGCATGTCGACGCCTGAAAAAAAAAGTGTTGGGTATAAGTGGGCCGTGTGTATGGGTAGTAGAAACGGTCGTAACGCACCTGTGATCGTCCCGTGTACCACCGATCCATTTTTCAACTCGATTGTCACCGTCTCGTTATTCAATTTCATCAAAAATCTGAAAAATGGCGGGGGTTGTCAACCGTCTGTAGTGGACTCGAACATGCGGCGGCAGGAGGGACACGCGGCAGTCTTTTGGGGACTCGCAATGTGGTACATTCATTGATGATAAGTGATAATTACTCACCGGACCAGCTTCATTTTTGAGCAGTTTACAAGGGAGTATAGAGACGGAAGGTAGGTTGTTGGTCGCTGTCGAGCACGGTGTATGAAGGCAGCAAGGCGGAGTTTGAATCGAATCAGTGCACACTGCACTATCCGTTTACAGGTCCCATAGATTTCCCTGGCCTCCAGTCCTACTGTACTATCTTCTAATGGAAAATTGTCTGAATGACAAAAGCGTATCACTGGGGAGTGCTAACCATCGACCTGCCACTATCGATCTCAGCTTATCCTGCCACAGAACTTACTCCAAGCAGGGCCAACGCGAGAAAGAACCAATCAACCTCCTAGAACAATGTTCATACCCTCCTGCATGTCCCATCAAGAGCTTTTAGTCAACACCCTTCTGGCCAGATAAATTTACCCACTGCCGATACCGTGGGAACGAATTCTCAGACCATCTCGAACATACGCAAACACGGCCGTAGTTCACCTCGCTCAGGCTGTTCAGGAAAATGAAGGAGGAACAGCGCTTAAGAAGCCCCCGACTCTCCTCCCCGTTCAAACTGCACACGCGCCATTTTGGTTGACCCTGTAATTATGTACAGTTCCACCCAGCTGTGATTGCGGGGTCTCCTGCAGGTTGGTCGAGATCTCGCCAAGAGAACATGGACGGTAGCAAGCAATGGGGATCCAATTCGGCAGGCAAGATTCAATGCAAGGTGGTTTAGATGCGGTGCCTGAAATGTTTCATGCTCGTACTGGTGGGCTCTGAGAGACTCGGACTCCAAGTCAGTGTGGTGAATGGGTATTCCAGTATCGGAAATTGGTCGTCCAGTGCCGAGATGAGCACCTGCATGGTGGAGGAAATCATCTGAAGGCGGATGCGACGCACTCTGTTGTGGTGCTTGATTGCAAGAAAAAGATTGTGTAAATCTTGGGGGTTCACGGTGTCAAATCAGTCCCGATAATAGGAAGTGGGGGTAAATATGTCAGCATATCTGCTACTGGCGTGCCATTTGTGCAGAGCAGACAAAGACCCAGGTGGGATGGTGATGCGAGGATGAGGTACCGCCATCTCCGGCAGACATGCCCAAGCGTGTACCACCAATCCCAGTTCTCACGTCCACTGAGCACAAGGCGGAGATTGCTTGCATCGTCTTCGTCTATTACGACCAGCCGATAAATTGGATAAGCGCGTTATCATTGAGCATGTGGATGGATGGCCTGCTGTCAGGCCCATAAGCATGAACACACCTCCATCGTTGGGCGAAATCCATCGGGACTGATAAGATGACTATGATTACAGCGCTTACCGGGCCGCAGCTGTTATGAACAAAGACAACGAGGAGAAGAATGCTTATGAGGTCGTCGGCGTCACCTCTGACGCAACAGAGGCGGATATCAAAAAGGCCTTCCGCCAACGCTCGCTCAAGACCCATCCAGATAGGGTGTGCCTCCATTTTCGTCTTAAACGCCCCACGCTCACTACTGTCTTTCCTTTCCCGCTCAGAATCCCCATCTCAAAGATGCAGGTATGTATATGCCTTTCTACTCAGAATCCCCTCATCGAATCTCTCATCACCCATGTAGCGCGTCTTTTCCACGAGCTCACGCAGGCCCATGAGCTCCTGCTGGATCCCGTGCGGAGGATGGCCCTGGACGCCAAGCTCCGCATTCAGGAGGCCCGCAAGCAGCGCTATGCCACCTTTGACAAGAAGCGGAAGACCATGCTCGAGGAGCTCGAGGCTGCAGAGCGAGCAGACAAGGAGGCCAAGTCCGCCGATGCCGCGAAAAAGCGGAAATACGCTCAGGAAGCGGAACAGATCCGCGACGCCGGCAGACGGATGGTGGAGGAACGTCAGGCGGAACTGCGGCGCCAGCAAGAGGAAGTCGAACGCGCAGAAAAGAACGCGCAGGAAGAGCTCGAGCCACCACCACTCTGTGCGTATCTTCCGGACCCAGTCTTATCTTATTAGACCCACACTCACACCCGCACGCCTCTTTCCAGGCGAGCACGACACTACCGTCCGCCTCAAATACCCACTAGCCAAGTACCCACACCTAACGACGACCGACGCGCTGCGCGACTTCATGAGCACAAGCTTCGGGCCCGTCGACGGCGACTCGATCGTGCTCTCCATCAAACCCCCTAAAAAAGCGGCGCACAAGCCACCCAAGCACGCCACCGCCGCCGTCCCGTTCAAGACGATAGCGGACGCGCACGCGGCCGTGTGCGCGTCGCGTCGCGCCGATCGCGGTCTGGACGAGTTTGACATCGCGTGGATGGGCGGGTCGGAGCCCGCCGTATGGAGCTGGGCGGAGCGCATGCTCAAGTCAAAGTCGAAAGAGGAAGAGCGCCCCAGGGCGACGTCCATCTCGCCCCAACCGGCTGCCTCAGCACCGGCACCGGCTGTGTCTCCCGCGGGCATCGGCGTGAGTGGTGGCCGTCAGGCTCAGGATTCTGCGCGCTCGCCAAGCCCCGCCACCGGCTCAAAATTTTCGTCGTTCCCATCGTCCTTTGTGCGTATTCGTATCTATCGGTTTTGTATTTAGCCCTAACTACCCTTACCCCGCCGCCCTGCCTAACCAGACCGGCCTTCCTTCAGAGTCTGCACCCCAATCGTCCGCTTCCGGCATCGATTTCGAGTCTGCAGTGCTCATGCGAATGCGTCAAGCAGAGCGGGAACGCTTAGAGCGCGAGATTCGAGAGCAGGAGGCCAGTGAGACGTGATGTGATTACTCGGACTCCCGTCTGCTACGGCGCCGGGGAACGAACTGCGTAGATTGTAGCGATATACCTCCACGAATTCACGTTGTATTTTTTTCCCCGGCCTTCCGTGTACGTTCTCTCTCTCGCCAAATCTTTGGGACGGGGCTTTTAGTTGAATAAAAGTAACGATGATGATCCACATCCTTTGAGAGGCATGTTGGCGAGAGGCAAGTGGGATACAATATCGCACAAATGAGTACATATTGTTACAGAAGAAGAGGCGTGAATCTTCGGAAATGACGAAAAATACACTGCTGAACGAATGTAAATGTGCTTAGGCTTAGTGGATGCAAACTGGGTCCGAGATAAACCAAAAGAGGGGGGGGACCTTAAACAACTGAACAATTGACAATTGACAATGACTGACTTGGAGCCCTCGTACTCGCCCAACCTTTGCTCTGTCATATAATTTTTTTTTTCAAAAAAAAAAAAAAAA
>Ga0209488_10000211_pt1 | contig 46189 bp, 48 predicted proteins | sample Rivendell_Oct201_8_FD_188349 | JGI IMG/M metagenome (GOLD analysis project Ga0209488, IMG submission 188349) | Vadose zone soil microbial communities from the Eel River Critical Zone Observatory, Northern California, USA -... | ecosystem: Environmental > Terrestrial > Soil > Vadose zone >...
GATCAAGGGCAAGCTGAACACCATTCCTCCGAAGGCGGACGATCCCGAGCTGATGAAACTGTTGGGCTGGGCGGAACCATTCCGCAAGCTGAGAGTGCGCGCCAATGCTGACATTCCACGGGATGCGATTCAAGCCCGTGCCTTCGGGGCCGAGGGCATCGGCCTGTGCCGGACCGAGCACATGTTCTTCGCCGAAGACCGCATTCAGCACATGCGGGCAATGATTCTCGCGACGAACGAGAAAGATCGGCGCGCCGCGCTGAAGAAGCTGCTGCCCATGCAACGGGCCGATTTCATTGGTGTCTTCAAGGCGATGGATGGATTTGCGGTTACGATTCGCACGCTCGATCCTCCGTTGCATGAGTTCCTGCCGCGACGCGAAGACCTGATGGTTGAGATTGCCGTCCTCGAAGCCACCAAGCCCAAGTCACCCAAGCTGGCGGGACTGCGCAAAGTTCTGGCGCGCGTGGAAGAACTGCATGAGTTCAATCCGATGCTTGGACATCGCGGTTGCCGGTTGGGCATCACGTATCCAGAGATTACGGAGATGCAGGCGCGTGCGATTTTCGAAGCGGCTGTCGCCGTGGCGAAACAGGGAGTGAAGGTGTATCCCGAGGTGATGATTCCGCTGGTGGCTACTGTCAAAGAAATGGCGAACCAGGCGGCGATCGTGCGGCGAATGGCCGAGGAAGTTTTCAAAGAGAAGGGGATGAAAGTAGATTACCTGGTGGGCACGATGATCGAATTGCCGCGTGCAGCGCTGGTTGCGGACGAGATTGCCAAAGAAGCGGAATTCTTTTCCTTTGGCACCAACGATCTGACTCAGACAACCTTCGGATTCTCGCGCGACGATGTGAACAAGGTGTTGCCAACATATCTTGCGGAAGGTATTTTGAAGCAGGATCCATTTGCGGCACTGGATCGCGAAGGTGTGGGTCAACTGGTGAAGATGGCGACCGAGGGCGGACGAAAGACGCGCTCTAACTTGAAAGTGGGAATCTGCGGCGAGCACGGCGGAGAGCCGTCGTCAGTGGAGTTCTGTCATCAGGTTGGGCTGAACTACGTTTCATGCTCGCCCTTCCGGGTGCTCACCGCGCGGCTGGCTGCGGCGCAGGCGGCGGCTACAGATACGCTCAAGGTCGAGGGGGGCAGAACGAAATAGATCTGCCTGCCGCAGTGAACATGTTTCGTCGGTCATCGTCGGCGCTAGAAATGATGGCGTATAACGGCGGAAGATATCTTAGAAATCGAACGCGGAGACGTGTGACCGAAGCAATCATAGCTAGTCTATTTTGACTTAATATGCGCGTCAGGATGCGCGCAAGTTCGGCCTGCAACACTTCAGGCTAATTCACTGAACTCTCTGGAGGCGGGCAATCAACTTCTGTGCCAGATTATTTTCCGATTCAGACCACAGTACGCGGCCGCTGGTTCGCGTGTTTTTCTCCGCGTGAGTGGTAAACTCGACCAACTTCTGCACGTTGGCGCGAACCTTGTCCTCATTTTCCTCCGTAAGCGCCAACTCTTCGTGGAGGAAGGGAGCGTCCAACCCGAAGTCTATCTCGATGTGGCCGCTTTGCTGGCTGGCTTGATCGTCAAATTCTTCGCCCTGCACGATGAACTTCACCAATGTAGGCGCCAGAGTCCACTTATGGCCAGTATCATCCGGCGTCCAGAGGTCCCAGTAAGCTTCAAAAACGTAGGCAAAGTCATCATGAATGTGATCGGCTGCGATTACGAGCGCTTCTTCCGGGCTGATGCCGGGGGTGAAGGGCTGCTCCAGCAGCGTAGCTTCGTTCCATGAAACTGGATGTAACGCGAGATAGGTAATCCCAGGCCGCTGCGGGGAAAAAGGAAACTGCTTGATGACCGCGAGAATGTGTGGCAGCATCTCAGGGCCAGAGAAGCTGGGAAACCACAGGCTCAGGTAGAGTGGATCCGGCACAGTCGCTATGGAAAACGGTACTGCTCAATACTAAATTGTTTTCTGTCTTGGAATGCCCTCTACGCACAAAAGTTGTAAGGTGAACCCGGTTGCTTCCTGGAATTGAGGCTGCGATTTGCGGCTGGTGCGTGCGAGCTGCTTCTGTGTAGCGAGGCAAAGTCCGGATTAATTTCTACTACTCTGGGTATGGGTTCCAGGCACGCCGTTTTTGACAGACGCAAGAAGCGCTTGTTACCATCATACGTCGCGTCAATACCCCTCCCTAAACCGTCCCCGTCGTCTAGCTTGGCCTAGGACATCGCCCTTTCACGGCGGTAACACGGGTTCAAATCCCGTCGGGGACGCCAACAAAATCAAGTACTTGCAGGAACCCCAGTTCCCGACGCGGTGCGCATTACGGTACGGTCTTGTTTGCGTGTGACCAAGCGAAGCACCTTTCTGTGCGCCATCTGCTTCTCGTCCGACATCGCTTCATCGTAGATGTCCATCCTCATTTTGATGGAGTTGTGGCGCAGCAGCCCTTGGACGACCTTCGGATCGCCGTTATTCTGCCGCAGCAGTGTGGTATAGGAATGGCGTAGCGTGTGCCATCTTTTGATTTCGATTCCTGCCTCGCTGGCCGCAGGTTTGATGTGGTGCTGCATGATGCGACTCATCCAGTACGGTTGTTTGCCCTTCATTTTCGGGCTAGCGAAGATGTATTCACTGTTCTCGGCATAGGGGGTCTCCTGTCGGGAGGCGGTGGGGTGCCACCAGGAACGTCAGCAACTGCTGCCTGGGGACTCGGTGAACATCAGTGGCACGACCAGTAGGGCGCCGATGAGCAAGCACTGAATCGTGAACGAGAGCACCGCCGCGTACCTGCGACGAGTTCTTTCCTTTTTGCCAGAATCCAACAGGCTTTCGGCAAACAGCGGCCGTTGCTGTGGTAACTGAGAGGTCTGCAGCACCTCCTGTCTTCGAGGGGCTAGCGCAGCTTTCCGGACTCTAACCCGCTCTTCAACTTGGGGCTCTCGGACTTCCGTTGCTGTCGACATGATGCCCTCCAGATGGACACCTTACTTTCATCCAGATTCTCCGCCCAGGCGCGATATGCGCGGTGCGTGGGGTCACTGTTTTTCGTGATGGTAATCACAAGTCCGATGGCCACAATTTTCCACGGCGGAACGTGCGAGCCGGCACAGTAGCGGAATTTGCTAAGCCAGAACGAAAGCATCGCTGCGAGGGGGAACTGGCTCCCCCTCTTAGGAAATTTTGCTCCTAGGCTGGGTAACGAATTGGAAGGCGGCTCCAACGGGACAACTCGAGTGAATCTCCCGGCTCCACAGCTCGGAAAAGGCGCCATTGCTAATGTGCGAATCGCGCCACATCATGCAGCAGGTTTCCTCTTCCGGTCAACAATCAACTCAGGATGCACATGCCGGAACGTTTCCGCTATGTGGCAGTTCCAGCATACGGGCTTTGAAGTGGAGAATATTTCGGGGATTTGCTCGGGACGGATCTGGTCCCACTCAATCGTTGTATGATCTTCCCGCATGAGGGCAGGCGCATGATCGAGACGATGCAGCGCGCCAAAACGCTTATGACAACAGACACAGCTCCGCCCTAAATACCAGTTCGACACGATATTCCACAGGAGGCAGTTTCCCTGATCAGCTGCCATCTGCTTGAGGCACGCCTGACCACAATCCTGGCGCTCGGGCCAGCGCGAGCATCGCTCCAGACGAAGAGTATGCCCGCCAAGGAACGCACTCGCAGCCGCCCTTCTCGCCGCAACATCCACCGCTTGCGTTCAGCGTCTCCGGACAGTTTACGAGCCACTTGCCGCGATACAGGAAGTAAGTTTGCGCTGCCGGAATGATGCGGAGAAGAACGAGTCCGGCCAGCACAACCGCTATGGCAATACCAAGAAGGTTAATCGCCGTCATAGATCACCTCCGGAAACCTCCCAAGGATCGATCTTCTATGCCGGAGGCGCGCCCCACGCCTCCGGCTCCCTAAGTACACTCTGCTCCGTCAGAAGTGCTTTGCGGTGACCCATGTCACCGAGTCGTGTGATTGCGGTCATCCTGTCAATTGGCATCACTGCCGCTCTCTGATCGGAAAAGCAGCGAGGCGGCGCTCTCGGAAATCCGTGACATCGACGTCGTCATCTTCCAGGGCAGCCTCCTCCTCAGCCCACTTCTGAGATTCGGCGCGCCTCAGCTCCTGCAAAAGTTCCACGGCACAACGCGAACAGCAAAAGCTTTTCTGCTCTTCCGGCTCGCCGTTTTCTCCGCATGTTTCGAGTTCATAGTTGAAGACCGGCGGTTTCGAACTGCAGACATCGCACATCTCTGGTTAGTCACGTAGAAGCTCAAGGGCAGAAAAGAATACGCTTGGTCTCATATTGCACCTCGTGGCCTCTCAAGAGTTGCCTACGTATGCACATAGGTTTCCCCATCACTCCGTTTTCCATTCCTCAGCTACTGACCGTCAAAACCGGACATTCGGCATGGCATATAACTTCATGGGTGAGAGCCCAGGGTATATGCGCGGCCACCCGTGGGGAAGGCAGTCGGTGCGCACCCATGACGATCAATTCAATTCTGTGTGCCGCCGCCGTGTCCAGGATCCCCTCTGCAGAAAATCCATCCCGACTACATATTCTGGATCCGCCGCCAGCTTCGTGTTGGGTGGAATCAACTTCCTCAACTTTCTCGCGCTCTCGTCTCGCGTTGTACCCTGCCACTTTGTTAGTACCTCAGCACCGTAAACCGCCGGGCCGTAAGCTGCCGGGCCAAGATCAGGACTCGGCATCGGAGGCACCATGTGCAGGAGTACAAGCTTCGCCCGATAGACTTCTGCCAGGGACAGGGCATACGGGAAGGCTTTGGCGGAAGCGGGTCCGAAATCGGTTGCGAAAAGGATCTGCCTGAACTCGGCCCGCCCCGACTCTGCGGGGAAGGCATTCGGACCAACTGTAAGAACTGGGCACGTGGCCAAGCGCAAGACCTCTTCCGCAACCGACCCAAGTGCCAGTTTCGTTAGTCCACATCGTCCACGGGTACCCACAACCAGAAGGTCAGTGTGCTGATGTTCAATCACCGAAGAAAGCACATCCCAAACTGGACCTTGATCTAGCAGCAAGTGATACTCGATATCGTTAATCTGTGCTTTCTGGCCAAGGTGCTTCATCTGTTCTTCTGCGTCAAGCTGGCGCCGGTCCAGTTCTCGGGGGAGCGGGTCCAGCGGGATTGGCTCACGCGACTCCGTCGGAATTGCGTGTACCACAGAAAGCGTCGAGCCACACCGGCGTGCGATAGCAAGGCCATAGGCGAGCGCTCGCTCTGAAGCAGGCGAGAAGTCTGTGGCAATCAAAACCTGCTTAAATCCAACACTCTGCTCCTCATCGCGTAACTGTGCAACTGCCGACATATGTGCCTCCTTCGTGCTCAATAAGTATGCGTAGCTATGAACAACTCATTCCTCAGTCCCAGCGGATCACTCCGATTCCGCGATTGCCTTTGCTGTTCCGATAGGTCTCGCAGGGGGACAACCAAGACTCCGGCTGGGCGAGAAACGAGGGTCATCTTTCTCGAGCATGCCTCACAAAGCCAAAAGCGTTCGAGTGGTGGTATCCCGTGGATGGTTGTCTTTTCTTGCGTGGCCGATCCGATTGCCACATGGAAAACCATTCCTTCATGCAAATACCGGAATGTGGCCGAGCAAGCGGGATTCGCACACTTCGACACCATAGTCGCCTCCAATATTGCATGTCAGGAGTAATCGCCTTGGACGATGCAATTGGCCCACGTGCGTGGTAACGACCTTACTATTCGATCCTGGAAGATGAAGTGATCCGGAGCACGGTTAACGGTGATTTCCGTCACAGGATCGAGCTAGGGAAATGCACGTAAGTCTCCTCCTTTGCTTGCCGAGGACCTATCTGTGCTCCGAAAACTTACTAGTGCCATGGCCCAGACCTGGATAAAGCCTTCTGAGCCACGAGCTTGAGACCGATCCGAATCTCAACCCCGAATCGTGAGCACCGGGCAATTCGCTCTCGTAATGACCCTGTGCCCGGTCGCCAACGGAAGGTGCGTGGCAGCACCCAATTGGCCGTCCGCGGCTCGCACCCCAAGCACGATCAGATCCGCCTCGCGCTCAGAGGCCGTCTGCAAAATGGAATCGGCGGGTGAGCCGAATTCAACTACCCGTTCGGGCGAGTAGCGTAAGGCACCTTCTTCTGAGGTCAACTCTTCCAGCTTGCGCAAGGGCGCCTCTATCGGTCCTGGCCGGACGTGCAGATGTTCCCCATATTCCTCTATGACGTGAAGCAGCGTCAGGCGAGCCCGGAATTCCCGCGCCAATGAGAACGCGTAGGACGCGGCGGCAAGAGAATGCGGCGCGAAATCGGTCGCGTATAGAATCCGCCGGAACTCGATCTCACTTTGTAGAACCTCACGGTCACCTTCGAACCCGCACAGTTGGGGCGATTTGTGAACTTTCGGACCAACGGTGAGAACTGGGCATGAAACCTGACGAAGAATCTCTTCGGCAACCGAGCCCATTACGAGCTTGCCCACCCCGGTGCGGCCGTGGGTGCCGACAACAAGCAGATCAACTTCCTGCTCACGGATAATTTCCGAGAGCACATCACACATTTTTCCGTGCCGAACGTACGTCTGGTGTGGAAAGCCTCGGAGACGACCAGCCAGGCGCTGCATCATCTCTTGGGCTTCAGTGTGCGTCTCCTCGTATATCGATCCAATGGTGGTAGGGTCCACGGCTCCCGGCCGCACCGGGAACTTGCTTATCGGAACCACATGAGCTAGATGGACCATGCTGCCGTAACGGCGGCTGATGGCCGTCGCGTAAGGCAAGGCTGCTTCCGAGACTGCCGAAAAATCAGTGGCAACAAGAATGTTCCTTAGCGAAACTGCGGTATTGATCTTCTCTTCCTGTAACTTCATAGGGCACCTCCTCGTCCGCTCCCAAACTCACACTTGGTTCGGATTGGGGCTGCACTCCTCTGTCACGGTTGTTCGTGACTAGGATCACTCCAACCCCCGGCAAATCAACTAACTACGTAAGGCAAACGAATGCGGAAATTCAAGGCACACAATGTTCGTGTGCCCGCCCTGGCCTGCTTCTTGGCAGCGATGGTGTGGGCATAGGCGATGACACCAAGCCCACAACACCGGCCAAAAAATAGAAGCCGGAGCAGCCGCGCCGCTCCGGCCGGGTCCTTCTGGCTTATGCTTCAGGCCGTCAGGGCCTCCACGAAGTGCTGGCAAACCGAGGTCTCCACGTTGTAGTGTTTGAAGGTGACCGGGGTGGTCAGATAGGGCTTGAGAATTCCTTCCACCTTGGGATACACCTCGCGCTCATAGCGCTCGGCATCCCGCTTCTCGGCCCAGAGAGTGACGGTGATCATCTTTTCTGTCTTGATCTCTGGCACGAAGGGCAGGATTTCCAGAAATCCCGGTTGCTTCTTGAGGATCGGCAGTACCTCGTTGCGTACAAGGTTCACAACCTCTTCTTTCTTCTCTTGCTTCGGAATGAATTCAACGATGCGGGCAAACATAATAGATTCTCCTTTCCCTTTTGAGGATTGGTGCGACCCGCAAGCTGAACCGCTGTGCGAGCGGATTGTTCACGAGTCAACATCATTAAACGATGTCAAAATACCTCATAAGAAATCAGAAGTCAGTGACTCGACGTACACCACGTCGTGATTCCAAACACACTATTGCTCGGCTTTGAATCTTTCAAAAGAGCCGGCCGGCGAAGGCGCCTGATTGCCCAGCGGCATTTCCGTCTTGCGGTCCCAGACCAGCTTCTGTAATCGTGCACTCATGTGATTCCCGTCACTTGCGCAAGAGACTGCGGTCATTGCTTCTGATGCGGGTTCGTCATTTAATTGGCTGGTACAGTGCAATAAAACCTCCTTGGAGGCAGCCATGATAAACGATGATTTGGTGAAGTGTCCGTTGTGTGGATTTACACATATCGAGCAAGCTAAATTAGTGGCGGTGCTGAATAAGGCAAGCGTCCGCGAGAAAATAGAGAGATATGTAACCGATCTCCTACAGGGTTCCTCCGAAGATCCGGTCGGCGCGGGCGTCGGAAAGCCTTAAGTACGAGATTTCCAGAAGGAAATCCACAAATGGAACTCAAGCCTGCCTATGTGGCAGCGGAGCCCAAAGGAATAACCGGCCTCGTGGGCGGTCCAGGACTGTCGGGATGATTTGAACGACGGCTCGCCCCTCGATCGCCCGAGGTGCTGCTGCGTTTCCTGCTCCGCCCGCCGAAAAATGACGAGGACGGCAGGCGGCGTCCCGGCGTATGCTCGCGATTATCGACGCGCCTCTGGCACATACAACCTCAAGAAATTTAAGATATGAAACAACATGAAATAGGAAGGCCAGATTCGATGACTCCTTTAGCCACGGTAGGCTCCGCGCAGCATGGCATTCCCTCCCAGACCCTGCCCCCTGAAGAGCTGCGCAAGATCGATGCCTACTGGCGCGCGGCCAATTATCTTTCCATCGGCCAGATTTATCTGTACGCGAATCCGCTTCTCCGCAGACCACTGGGAATTGAGCACATCAAGCCACGGCTACTAGGACACTGGGGAACCACGCCAGGTCTGAACTTCATCTACGTCCATTTCAATCGCCTGATTAAGAAATACGACCTGAATGTCATCTATATTGCTGGTCCCGGCCACGGCGGACCCGGAATGGTCGCGAATACATACTTGGAAGGCACCTATAGCGAGTTTTATCCCAACATCCCTCAAAATGAAGAGGGCATAGAGAGGCTGTTCAAGCAGTTTTCCTTTCCCGGAGGAATTCCGAGCCATGCAGCACCCGAATCTCCGGGGTCCATCCACCAAGGTGGAGAACTGGGTTATTCGATCATGCACGCTTGCGGCGCGGTGTTCGATAACCCAGACCTGCTTGCATGCTGCGTGGTGGGAGACGGCGAAGCGGAAACGGGACCACTGGCCACGAGCTGGCATTGCAATAAATTTTTGAATCCGGCACGTGACGGTACCGTGTTGCCCATTCTCCATCTCAATGGTTACAAGATCGCAAATCCTACCCTGCTTGGCCGGATGAATGACGAGGAACTCACCCAACTCTTCACGGGCTACGGCTGGAAGCCGTATTTTGTCGAGGGGCACGAACCAGAGACGATGCATCAACTCATGGCTGGAACTTTGGATGCAATAGTGAATGAAGTTCAGTCCATTCAAAACAAGGCTAGACGTCATGGAGACTCGATCCTGCCCGCACGGCCGATGTTGATCTTGCGCAGTCCGAAGGGTTGGACCGGACCCAAAATTGTCGATGGAAAGCCGGTGGAAAACACATGGCGCGCACATCAAGTGCCGGTGGCTGATCTCCAGTTAAAACCGGAACACGTGAAGATCCTCGAAGACTGGATGAAAAGTTATCGGCCCGAGGAATTGTTTGACGAGAGGGGCAAGTTGATTCCCGAACTTGCGGAATTGGCTCCCAAGGGCGATCGCAGGATGGGAGCGAATCCGCACGCAAACGGCGGCTTGTTGCTGCGCGATTTGGTAATGCCTGACTTTCGCAACTATGCTGTCAGCGTTTCTACGCCCGGCACGCAAAATGCGGAAGCCACCCGCGTGCTCGGCGGATTGTTGCGCGACGTGATGAAGCTGAACGCAGACTCAAAGAACTTCCGCGTCTTCGGACCGGATGAAACGGCCTCGAACCGCTTGGAGGCTCTCTATGAGGTTACCAACAAGCAATGGATGGAACCGACGCTTCCAGTTGACGAACATCTCTCGCAACAAGGCCGTGTATTGGAGATGCTCAGTGAGCATATGTGTCAAGGCTGGCTGGAGGGTTATCTGCTCACCGGCCGTCATGGCTTCTTCTCCTGCTACGAAGCCTTCATCCACATTATTGATTCCATGTTTAACCAGCACGCAAAGTGGCTGAAGGTCACCCGGAAGATCGAGTGGCGGCAGCCGATCGCGTCACTCAACTACTTGTTGACTTCTCACGTATGGCGTCAGGATCACAATGGGTTCACTCATCAAGATCCCGGCTTCATCGATCATGTCGTCAATAAGAAAGCCGACATCGTCCGCGTTTACCTCCCGCCCGACGCTAACTGCCTGCTTTCAGTCGCCGATCATTGTTTGCGGAGCCGCCATTATGTCAACGTGATCGTCGCTGGCAAGCAGCCCGCGTTGCAGTTGCTCGACATGGAATCGGCCATCGAACACTGCACAACTGGTATCGGCATTTGGGCGTGGGCAAGTACAGACAACGGGGCCGAACCCGATGTGGTGATGGCCTGTGCGGGCGACATTCCCACGCTCGAAACACTGGCGGCAGTCGATCTCTTGCGACAACACTTCCCTGACATCAAAATTCGCGTCGTGAATGTGGTCGATCTGATGACCATTCAGCCATCGACCGAGCATCCGCATGGTCTTTCTGATCTAGATTTCGACTCCCTGTTCACGACTGATAAGCCGATCATCTTCGCCTATCACGGCTATCCCTGGTTGATTCACCGCTTCACTTATCGCCGGCACAACCATGACAATCTCCATGTGCGGGGCTACAAAGAAGAGGGCACGACCACGACTCCGTTCGATATGACGGTCCTGAACGATCTTGATCGCTTTCACTTGGCTGGGGATGTGGTGGACCGTGTTCCCAGACTGCAGAGCGTCGGAGGCCACTTCAAGCAGTTGCTGCGCAACAAACTGGTTGAGCATAAAACAATACATTCGTGAGCACGGAGATGACATGCCGGAAATCCGCAACTGGGCTTGGCCTTACTGATGAATGTGCTCGTTCTCAACTCCGGTTCCAGCAGCCAAAAGAGCTGCCTGTACGAAATTAGGGACACGCTTCCGGAGGACCCGCCGCCTTGCACGTGGGAGGGTAAGATCGAGTGGGCAGATAACAAGGCTGAATACTCGATCAAGAACTCCCGCGGAGTTTCCCGAAAAGACCTGACATCGGTGGTCTCTCGTGGGGAAGCCATTGAGCACTTGCTCCATAGCTTGTGGAGCGGCGAGACGCAAGCGATCTCTAGCCCTTCCGATATCGATGTTGTGGGACACCGGGTCGTCCACGGCGGACCACAATATTTCGAGCCCTCGGTCGTTACCGATCAGGTCAAGTCGGCGATCGAAAGTGTTTCCGTTTTTGCGCCGCTCCACAATCGCGCCGAACTGGAGGGCATGGAAATCGTGTCGAAATTGCTGGGTCCAGTGCCGCAGATCGCCGTCTTTGACACCGGCTTTCATCGTACGATGCCATTATCAGCAGCAACCTATCCTGGTCCGTACGATTGGTTCCAGCAAGGGATTCGGCGTTACGGATTCCACGGGATCAATCATCAATATTGCGCCCAGCGTGCTGCGAAGCTGCTGGGCAAGAATCTGAATTCGCTCAAGCTGGTGACCTGCCATTTGGGGAATGGGTGCTCTTTGGCGGCCATTCGCGAGGGTCGAAGCGTAGACACAACCATGGGTTTTACCCCGTTGGAAGGTCTCATGATGGGCACCCGGTCGGGCTCCGTCGATCCTGGCATTCTTACTTATTTGATACGCCAGCGACAGCTCTCCGGGCAGCAACTTGACGAGGTCCTCAATCAGAAAGCGGGACTGCTCGGGATATCGGGAATTTCCAGCGATATGCTGCAGATTCTTGCCGCTAGCAAGAACGGCCATGAACGCGCAAAACTGGCGCTTGACATCTATATCCACCGCCTGCGATTGGAAATTGGTGCCATGGTTGCCGTGCTGGGCGGGGTTGATGCTCTTGTATTCACCGCAGGAGTCGGCGAAAACTCAGCAGAAGTGCGAGCCGCGGTATGTGACACTTTTGCGTTCCTTGGCTTGAGGCTCGATCAGAGGAAGAACGGACAATCGGCTTTGGACGAGGATATCTCTGCTCTGGATGCGACCGTCCGCGTTCTGGTTATTCACGCACAGGAAGACTGGATGATTGCCCGGGAGTGCTGGAATCTCGTGCGAACGGCTACAGCGTCCATGGGCCACTGACCTAAATGAATGGCAGCAAAGCAACAGCTATTGGCAGCCGAAGCGACCGAGGGCTCGCAAACGGAGGTTGTAGGCTATGTATTGCAGAATTCTCCGGCACCTCAATCTAGTCTGCCCTGCGTGACCGGGATGTAGCCGCAGCAGGGCTCTTCCGCCAGGGGATCCCCGGTAAGTGCAAAAGCGCGGGCCCGCGAGCCCCCGCACACGTCTTGGAACTCACAACGTCCACACTTGCCTTTTAGTTGGGAGAGGTCGCGGAGGGACAGGAATAAAGGGCAGTTGCGGTAGATGTCGGCCAACGGCTCCCACAGGATGTTTCCCGCTGAAAGCGGCAAGAAGCCGCTAGGATACACTTCGCCCGTGTGGCTGACAAAGACGAAGCCTTTTCCGTCATTAACTCCTGAAGGAGCATGCGCGATCAGATCCGTAATTGCTGTCCTGGATTGCGCAGCTTGGGCATGCTGCTGCAGGAGATAACGGCGATAGTGTTGCCCTTCGGTGGTCTTGATGTGGAAGCGAACGCGCTTCGAGGCCGCATACAGTTTGGCGAAGACAGATTCATGCTCTTCGGGTGAAAGCAGGTCGGAAATCTGTCCTCGGCCAGTGGGCACCAGAAAAAACACGCTCCATAGAACCACTTTGACTGAACTCAGCAATTCGACCAGGTTGTCGAGATCGTGAAGGTTGTGGCGCGTCACGGTGGTGTTCACCTGCACGGGGAGCTTGGCTTCATGGGACCATTCAACCGCGTCCAAAGTTCGCTTCCAGGACCCGGGGACGCCCCGGAAATCATCGTGCAATTGTGCTGTGGAGCCATCCAAGCTCAGCGCCAGACGCATCAAGCCGCTCTCCTTCAGTTGGAAGACCGCCTCACGGGTAAGCAACGGAGTAGCACTCGGGGTCAATGAGGTCTTCACCGACCGATGGCGGGCATACTGGACTATCGCCTGCAAGTCGGGACGCTTGAGCGGATCGCCACCAGTGAGCACGAACATTGGGACGCGCATGTTAGCTACCTGATCGACAAGGTTGATGGCCTCAGCGGTGGAAAGTTCCAGAGCGTGACGGTGCGGTTGGGCGCTAGCTCGGCAGTGCATGCATTTTAGATCGCACGCCTGTGTCATCTCCCAGATGACCAGTAGCGGGCGAACAGCAAAATCACGAGCCTTGGATATCGGGCCAGGAACTTTGTCGGCGCCGCGTTGACAAACACTGTTATGCGGAGCACTGCCGTGGTTTACCCGGAATGATTCATGAGTTGCAAGCGTGTATGACATGTCTGCCATGATGAAGAAACCGGGGGGCTTCCCGCTGTGCGGGCTGGCACCATGCTATGTGATCGCGATCACAAAACAGCAAGCAGTCTTTGTTGAGAATCAGCTTCAGCGCTCTTATGCCCAAAATTCTTAAACTGTAACCTTGGTCTGTCAAAGCGGCAACGTTTGCAGGGGCACTGATTGGTCCAGGGAAAACCGACATTTCGACGGAGTTGTCACGAACCCTGCCTAATTCACTGGCTTAACTTGCTTTCGCCCAATGATCTTTTCTCATGAGCGGTTAAGAGACGGTTAATTCGTTCGAGTATGGCGGCCAGCTTTTTTCGGGTTACGTTCTTTTTGAGCCATAGCTTGCAGCTTTCCTCAGCCCTTCGGTTCGTCGGGTAAGTGCTGTTCCATGACACCCTCCTACGCGATATTAATTCGACAAACCGCAAAAGGATGTGCCCGGAGTCACCCGTGAAGGTGATGGCGATCACTCGTAAACGTGATCGGCATCATCGCACCTTAATTGAATTCTTGCGAGACTGGGTACGAAGAGGTAACGTATGTCACACGACGAACACGAAATGCTGGAGCTTCTCAGGCTTGAGCTGAAATTCGTGGAAGATGGAGGCTACGGGCGCTCTCCCCGCACACCTTGGCGTCCTCCCTACATCTTCGAAGACTCACCCAGTTGTCCGAACCTGGGCGATCCGGCCCGGCCCCATCCGTGCAACGAATGTCGATTGATAAAATTCGTTCCCAGTGAATTGCAGAGTGAGAGCTCGCCGTGCCGGTTTATTCCCCTCAATGAACAGGGGGAGACCATTGACTATTTCTATCGCTGCGGCACGCAGTTCGAGTTGGAAGAAGCTTTTGCCGGCTGGTTGCGCGGTCAGATCGCACAAATCGAACAGCGGATTGCAAACTCGACTGATCCGTTGTTGGAGGAACGCGTCGAACTCTCGAAGGTCGCAGAAACCTAAAGGGGAACAGGTCACCTGCTAGTCGTGCAGAGCGGCATGCGGCACACGACGGGCTCACGAATTCACCATTTTCTCCAAGGCAAGTTTATTGCGAATGATCAGGGTGGAACCCTTCAATTGCAACAGTTGTTTCTTCCTGAAATCAGAGAACAGACGGCTGACCGTCTCGCGCGTGGTGCCAATCATTTCCCCGATTTCTTCATGTGTCAGCGTCAGTGTCAGATGCGCAGGCTCGTTCGCGTTCCCCGCATTGGGCGACCAGGAGAGCAGCAGCTTCGCGAACTTCTCTGAGGGTGAACTCGTAAGTCCGAGTGTGCGGACCTCTTCGTATGCCGCGTAGTAGTTGCGGCTGAGTTGCTCCGCAACTCGCAGTGCCACCTCTCCATATTCGCGCAAGAATTGCAGAAGCGCGTCACGGGCGATGAAATTGGCCTGGCCTGGCTCCATCATCTCGGCCGTTACCTCATAAGGCCGATTGGAAATGGTCGCGTTTAGACCCAGCACATCCCCGGCCTCCGAAATCTTCGTAATGATGGTCTTGCCCTCGCTCGAAGAAGTGAAGAGTTTCGCCTTTCCCGCACAGAGCACAAACACCCCACGCGGTTGCTGGCCCTCGATAAACAGCGTTGTCGATTTCGGATATACCGCAGTGGACTTGATTTCATTGAGTTTTTTTACTGCAGACAGAGGGAGATTGCAGAACAAATGCTCCTCGCGCACGGGGCACGAGAGGCAGTTATCGATGATATTTAAGCCGTAAGGGGCCCGCATTCACACCCTCCAGTTGGGCATATTGTAGCACCCGGAGATGTGATTGCTATCACGAAGACTCGTGATCTCGGGCACGGATTTGACGGGTCTACTGGGACAGAATCACCAGGAACCAATTGCCGGTCACTCCTAACCAAATGCCGAACCGGTAACAGGGAAACGTGCTTGATCGTGACATTCCTATCCGCAGATGAGTTGCTGGAATTGCAAACGACCTTGAGAAACGAGATCAGGAATTGGAGTACTTAATGGAAAATGAACATAAGTACCACGTTGTAGCCTGGTGGAGCTCGGGCCGGACGGGCATCGCCAAGTCCGATTCGGCCCCTAATGCGATTCATTTCGCCGCGCCGCCGCAGTTCGGTGGTCTCGAAGGCAGGTGGACACCCGAAGACTTGTTGATGACTGCGCTTGCGAGTTGCTTTACAACGACGTTCCACGCAATCGCGGGGTACTCGAAATTCGAGTACACGGACTTAGAAGTGGAAGCGGAGGGGACTGTGAGCAAGACGGACACCGGCTACAGTTTCAGCGAGATTGTCATCCGTCCCAGCCTGACGATTCCTAACGAAGACAACCGGGAGCGAGCGATCAATCTCTTGCAAAAGGCCAAGGAGTTGTGTCTGGTCTCGCGTGCACTAGCAATAGCACAGAAGGTCGAAACCAGGGTCGAGATCAGGAAGCATTCACCAGTCTAAGATCGCGAGCGACATGCCCAATAATATTCAACCTTGGCTGGGAAAGTCTTGTGAGTCAAATACAAGAATGAAGTCTGGCTGAACAAACGCCCCATCCTGGTGTCCGATCAGCGCCGGAAGCAAGGCCATGGAATCGAATTGCTGCGCCGCACGGTCCAGATCGCGCACGAAGAGAAACTAAGGAGCGTCTCCGCGGAAATGTTGTGACGCCAGTCACAATCCACTGTAACTACGCTCATATCGTCTTTCCGTTCCCAAGAACTACAAGTAGGACGAAAGGAGTGAACCATGTCCCAAGCTTCTTACGCGCTACTGACAGAGCGGGAGGAAACAACTTCAACCATGAAGGCGCTGTTTTTTTACGGACCGGGTCAGATCGGTCTGGAAACGGTGCCCATCCCGAGGCCACGAGCCGGTGAGGCTGTAATTCGCGTTACGCTCACCACAATTTGTGGTACGGACCTGCACATTCTGAGAGGTGAATACCCCGTCAAACCCGGCTTGATCATTGGCCATGAGCCCGTGGGCATCATCCATGAGCTTGGAGAAGGCGTAACCGGATACGAAGTTGGAGACCGCGTCCTCGTGGGCGCAATTACGCCATGCGGACAATGTAATTTCTGTTTGGGTGGAAACTGGTCGCAGTGCGGCGGACCACTCGGCCGGTTGGAAGTTCGGCAACACCATCAACGGTGCTCAGGCGGAATACTTGCTGGTGCCACACGCCCAGGCAAACTTGGCCAAAATTCCCGATGAGCTGACCGACGAGCAGGTAGTACTGCTGGCCGATATTGCTTCCACCGGCATTTCGGCGGCGGAGAGTGCCGACCTGCAAATCGGCGACACCGTGGCGGTTTTTGCTCAAGGCCCAATCGGTCTTTGCGCAACAGCTGGAGCAAAACTAAAAGGTGCGAGCCTGATCATTGCCGGTCGAGTCCGACCCTGTCCGCACCGAGATGTCCAAACGCATGGGCGCGGACGTTGTGCTCGACTTTAGCAAAGAAGATGTGATCGAGAGTATCAAGCATCTCACTCGCGGCAGGGGCGTCGATGTGGCTATCGAGGCGCTGGGTACCCAGACCACCTTCGAGAGCGCACTCCGCGTTCTCAGACCGGGTGGAACTCTCTCCAGCCTGGGTGTGTACTCTGGAAAACTCTCGGTGCCGTTCGAGCCGTTTGCAGCCGGGCTGGGCAATCACAAAATTGTCACAACGCTCTGCCCAGGCGGCAAAGAACGGATGCGAAGGCTGATGGAACTGGTTCGGCATGGGCGGCTAGACTTGACCCCGCTCCTTACCCATACGTTCACACTCGATCAAATCACCGAGGCGTATCAGGTCTTCGCTGAACGGCGCAACGGTGTCATTAAGGTTGCAATCAGACCCTAGTTTGCAATCCGGGAGAGCCCAGACTCGGCAAAACGAATTGGTGGTTCCCCCAGTCTATTTATTCCTCGGTGCTCATCAAACCAATTCCAGGTCACCGGTGTATTCCGTGGCTGCGCCTCGGTTGGTCCTGACAACCCAATCGGACGAGAAGGTTAGCCGTTTCCGAAAATGTGATTGTAATCACACACGTTCGTGACGCCGGACGCTGCACGCCTCCAAAGCGGCCGCGATAATAGCCCATCGAATCGGGCCTTGTATTCGAAACCAGGGCCCAGAACGTCGACAAACAAGGAGACGACCAGATGGGTACGCGTCACAGGGTGTCCCTACTTTTTGCTTTCATACTGATAGTGATAGCGCTTACCGCAAACAGCTACGCCATCCCGGCTTTCTCACGCCAGTACGGCACCTCCTGCAGCACGTGCCATGTGAACTTTCCCAAGCTCAACGATTTCGGCAAGGCCTTCAAAGATGCCGGATTTAAGTTTCCTAAAGATGATGAAACGTTTATGAAGGTGCCTCCAGTGATGTTAGGGGCACCGGCTCAGAAGGATTTGTGGCCTCATACCATATTTCCGGGGACCATCCCGGGTTTGCCGCCAATTGGACTGCGCTATAACCAGTTCTTCCAGGTGACCAGCGCCAACGCCAACAACTACACCCCGTTGACGACGCCGAATGTTCCGCGCACAGATTTTGAATCAGGCCTGCTCAGCATCTTCATGGCGGGTAACTTTGGCAGCGATATCGCTTTTTGGGTGGATGACGACCTGAGTGTCTCTGGCGCCAACGCCAACGGCGGCCTCGGCGACGGATATCTGAAATTCGTTAATGTCGGGCGTTTTCTCAAGCTGCCCACCGACGCGTTTAACATCCGGTTCGGTCAGTTCGAACTGGATTTGCCCTTTACCCAGGCTCGCTCGATCAATCTCAGCGGCTACGATATCTACGCCGAGGCGAACATCGGCACCGGGCTGCAAAACGTGAACAATCAATTTGCCATGCAGGACGCCGCCCAGGGAATTGAATTCAGTGGAGGCCATCAGTATCGGGGGTACCATTACTCTCTAGCGATTGTGAATCAGAATACCAACGGCGGAGCTGCGGCTTCGCCTCCGAATGTCTCATCGCCCGCAGGTTTCTTCTCCGATTCTAACTATAAGGACGTTTACGGAAGGTTCTCCTACCGTTTCAATCTGGAAAAAGACGCGGCCAGCCGCAACGAAGTGCAGGCGGCGGGCGCCACTGGCCCACGTGACCATACCTACCTGACCCTCGGCACTTATTTCTTCAAAGGCCGCTCCGTACAGCGCCTCGGCGAGGGAGAAGCGTTGACGGCTCGCGAGCCCTTCTACCGCGTGGGTGGTGATTTCAGTTTTAACTACCGCACCTTCAACTTGTTCGGTCTCTACATGTACGGCCACGACGACAACCTGGTCTTTGATTCCACAGGGACTAGCCTCGTGAGCGGTACACCGGCGAAGTTCAACGGCGGTTTCCTGCAAGCGGACTATCTCATGCTGCCCTGGCTGATGGGAATCCTGCGTTACGATCGCGTGCAATCTTCGGCGGATTTTTTGAACCAGACTGCCTCGGCGAACTATTTTTCTCCCATTGGGGCCACGCGCAACCGGGTTACTCCCGGCGTGCAGTTCTTGATTCATGCCAACATCAAGGCCTCGTTTGAATATGCAATTCGGCCACAGCAGGCGCTCACCTACAACTCGAACGGACAGGCGGTCGGTCCGTTCCGCACGAACACAGCCACGGGAGCTTTGGAATTCGTCTATTAAGAGGTCTTTGAAAAATTAATTGTGCAATTGAAATAGGAGAGGATTATGAAACGAATCTTGGTAATGATGATGACTGTAGTAATAGGGATGTTCAGCCTGGCTGCCAGCGCAGGAACGATCAGTGGCAAAGTCTCCGGAGTGAGCGGCGAATCTGCGGTCTACGTCGAAGTCGTCGCCGGGAAAACTTTCCCAGCACCGACGGCAAAGCCGGTCATCGACCAGAAAGGCCTGATGTTCCAGCCGCACATAGTTGTGGTCGAGCAGGGCACGACGGTCGAGTTCCTCAACAGCGACAAAGTCGCCCACAACGTGTTCTGGCCTTCCGTGGGTGGCAACAAGAAGCTCACCAAGAACTTGGGCACTTGGCCGCAAGGCGAGAAGCGTCCATTCAAGTTCGACAATCCGGGTGCAGTGCCGCTGTTCTGCAACGTCCATCCGGAAATGTCAGCCTACGTCATCGTCGTGCCGACCCCGTACTTCGCCACAACGGACAAGTCGGGCGAATACAAAATTGAAAACGTCCCTGACGGCAACTACACCGTAACCGCATGGCATGAGGGCGCCAAGAATCAGTCCAAGCCGGTGACTGTGGCCGGTGAGGGCAAAGCGGATTTCGCCCTGAGCAAGTGAGGAGCAACGGAAGAGATACCGGGAGCGGCACAATGATTGATGTTGCTCCCCGTTTTCATTGCATTGCCGCATAGTGTGTCGAACTCCAGAAAAGCTGGTTGACGTTCAGTGGCTCCAGGGACTAAAAGAGCCTTCATGCTGAAGCGATACAAAAATAAAAAAGTGGATGGGGACTGGCTGAACGCCAACTTTCCCTGCATGATGGCCTGCCCGGCGCATACCAACGCCGGACGCTATGTCGGCCTGATTGCCGAGGGGCGCTTCGAGGAAGCTTATCGCATCGCGCGCGATCCCAATCCGCTGGCCAGCATCTGCGGACGAGTGTGCGCGCATCCTTGCGAGACCGCCTGCCGTCGCGGCGAGATTGACCGTCCCATTTCCATTCGTGCTCTCAAGCGTTTTCTCACCGAGCAGTTTGGACCCGAGTCGAAACATCCCATCAATATCAATGAAGGACGAGGACAGAAAAAACTTCCTTTTAAGTTAGCTGTAGTCGGTGGCGGCCCGGTGGGACTTTCCGCCGCGCACGATCTCGCCCTCATGGGATACGCCGTCACGATTTTCGAAGCCGCGCCGGTTGCCGGCGGAATGCTGTACTTGGGGATTCCGGAATACCGCCTGCCGCGCGACGTGGTCGAAGCGCAAGTGCGCGAAATTCTTGAGACCGGTGACATCACGCTCAAACTGAACCACGCGGCTGGCCGCGACTTCACGGTTTCCGATTTGCGCCGCCAAGGTTTCGATGCTGTACTCATCGCCGTAGGCGCGCATCGTAGCCGCGATCTCAGCATCCCTGGCGTTGACCTCGATGGCGTGCACAAAGGCATCGACTTCCTGCTCAATGTGAACCTCGGCTACAAATTCACCATCGGCAAGAAAGTGATCGTGATCGGCGGCGGCAACGTCGCTATGGACGTGGCTCGCTCGGCGGCGCGCGAAGTAGTGCGCCAGCATGTGGGGGGCGTGCTGGATGCCGAGCCGTCCACCGAAAACATGAGCGCAGTCGCGGCGCGGGAGATGGTCGATATTTCACTTTCTGCCCTACGCATGGGAGCGCGCGAAGTAAATCTCGTGTGCCTGGAGCGTCGCGAAGAAATGCCTGCCGCTCTGGAAGAAATTGAGGAAGCGGAACAGGAAGGCATCAGGATGCACCCTGGTCTCGGTCCTAAGCGGATGGTTGGCAAGGATGGCAAAGTGGTTGCGCTTGAAACCCTTAAGACTAAATGGGTCTTCGATCAGAACAAGCGCTTCAATCCCGCCTTCTTCGAGGGCAGCGAAAGTCAGATCGAGTGCGACACCATCATTATGGCGATCGGCCAGGCCCCGGGTCTCGACTTCCTTACTCCGGAAGATAACGTCGAACTCTCTCCGCGCGGCTTAATCGCTGTCAATCCGCAAACGCTGATGACTTCCGCTCCAGGGATCTTTGCGGGTGGCGATTGCGTCTTCGGCCCGCGCCTGATTATCGATAGCGTTGGCGATGGCAAACGCGCGTCGGTCGGAATCGACGAATACCTCCGCAAGAACAAACATCCCGAACCTATCATCGAAGTCGAAATATTGAAGCGGCACAGTATGCCGCTCGATTATCTGGATATCAACCGCCGCCCGGTGCCCATGCTTCCTCTTGAGCGCCGCACCGGTGTGACTGAGGTAGAGGTGGGCTACGATGCACCGGAAGCGATCGCGGAGGCGCAGCGCTGCCTGCACTGTTGGGTCAACACAATCTTCGAAGGCGCGCCGGAAGATGGGACCATGTGTATCTTGTGCGGCGGCTGCGTCGACGTGTGCCCCGAGAAATGTCTGGAGTTGGTTTCGCTGAATCGTATCGACTTCGAAGCCCAGGCCGTGCAGCATATCCGCGAGAACCAGGAGTGTTTCGGCGTGGAACTGGATGACGTGGCTGCCGACGAACTGGGAGTCGTTACCGGCTCCGCCATGTTGAAAGATGAGACGCGCTGCATCCGTTGCGGCCTCTGCGCTATGCGTTGTCCCGTAGGCACCGTCACCATGGAGTCGTACAACCTTATCCCCGCCGAACCGACCGGCTTGATCTCGATAGCGGCGATTGGAGCAGGACTGCAGTCGAAGTAGTTCTAGAGACACACATGCCAGACGAAACTAAAACCGCAAACGCCGACTCGGTCAACCGCCGCCAGTTCTTTGCGAAGCTTGGCCTGGGCTCGCTAGGCATCGCCGCCGCTGGCACGGCCGCCTTCGCGTATCAATTTCTTGAGCCGAATGTGCTGTATGAACCTTCGCCCGTGGTCAATGCCGGCAAGCCGGATCGCTATCCGCTGGATTCCGTCACGCTCGATGTGAACTCGGCCATCTACATTATTCACTCGCAGGAAGGCTACTTCTCACTAAGCGCGGTGTGCACGCATCTCGGTTGCCTCACGGCGTGGAAGCCCGAACTGAACATGATTGCCTGCCCCTGCCACGGCAGTAAATTCGAGCGTGAAGGGAAAAAGATCGAGGGTCCCGCCCCCAAGCCTCTGCCGTGGAAGCGTGTCTGGCTCAATGACGATGGAGATTTGCTGGTAGATCGCTCCACCGACGTTCCTCCGCTGCAGCGGGATTCATTCGTAAGAGTTTAAGGCAATGGCGAAGACAATAGACCAATATTTCGACGACTTACGCGAGACGCGGGTGTGGCGCTCGATTTTTCGCAGTGGCACCGGTTCGAGCACACTCAAGCGCGCGCTGGCCATCCAGCAGAATGTGTTCCTGCACCTGTTTTCCACCAAGGTGCGCACGCGCATGCTCAGCTTTAGTGCGACTTGGTATTTAGGCACCCTGACGCTGGGGACGTTCTTCATCCTGATCGCGACCGGAATCCCGTTGATGCTCTATTACCATCCGTCTGCTCCGCAGGCTTACGCGGATACGAAAGATCTGCAGTTCGTGGTTTCCTCCGGAATGTTTCTTCGCAATCTGCATCGCTGGTCGGCGCACTGCATGGTTTTCCTGGTCTTTGCGCACATGTTCAAAGTTTTTTATCGCGGAGCCTACCGGACCCCACGCGAATTCAACTGGGTGATCGGAGTGATTCTTCTGTTGATGACGCTCCTCCTTAGTTATACGGGTTACCTGCTTCCGTGGGATCAGTTGGCGTACTGGGCCATTACGGTGGGATCGAACATCGCCTCGGCCGTCCCGCTGATGGGCAACAAGATTCATTTCCTTCTGCTCGGGGGGAACGCGGTTAATGCCAACGCGCTACTGCGTTTCTATGTGCTGCACTGCATGATTCTGCCGTTGGCTGCGATGTTCTTCGTCGCCATCCATTTCTGGCGCATCCGCAAAGATGGCGGCCTATACTCCCACTCCAGCGAACCGGCGATTCTGCGAGCGAAAGCCCTCACTGCCGAAACCACTGCGGAGGAGGCACAATAGTCATGGCTGATTCCAAAGACTTCACTGCTGGTGTCGACTCCAATGCAAAGAAGTCTCCGCGCCGCATCGTCTTCATCACCCGCCGCACTTCGGCTCAGGTGAAGGCCGACACCGAGGATCAGATACAGACTTTTCCCGAGGTTCTGTTTCGTGCTGCCATCGCTATTCAAGTGCTGGCAACTGCTCTCGTATGGATCGCACTGCTGTTCAACGCGCCGCTCGAAGGCCTAGCCGATCCTTCCCACACTCCCAATCCGGCGAAGGCTCCCTGGTATTTTTTGGGCCTTCAGGAGATGTTGCACTACTTTCCACCCGTCGTCGCAGGTGTGCTGGTTCCGGGGCTAGTGGTGATGGCACTGATCGTGATTCCATACTTCAAGGTCAACATCGAAGCGGAAGGACTCTTCTTGAAGGACCGTCAACGACGGCTGCGGATCTTCTATTTAGTCGCGACCTCTCTGTCAGTGTTTCTGCTGTTCTTCAAGGTATACGTAGCCCTCATCCCGACGTTAATCATGGCTGGCGTAATGCTTCTTGCGGCACAGAGTTCTCCGCAATCCTCCTCGGCTTTCCGGCGCTATCTGGTGGCAAGGCCGCTTTCCTATTGGGTGATGACGTGGTTTTTATTCGAGTTGGTGGTGCTGACCGCCATCGGCACATTTTTCCGAGGGCCGGGCTGGTCCTGGGTCTGGCCGTGGCAAGGGTCTTAATGCGCTCATGAAAGAAACCGTCAAGTCGCTATGGCAGACATTGTTCGGGGATAGCGTTCGCGGGTTTGGCGTGGTAAGCCTTGTGTTCCTGGCTTCGCTGGCGATCGCTCCTGCGAAAAACCACTTCAGCGAGTGGCGGCACTATCAGCACGGCTATCTGAAGATGATTCGCAACCGGAGCGATGCGATTACACTCCAGCGCCATTTCCAGGGAGGGATTCAGCAGATCTGGCTGCCCGACCTCGGCGTCGTCGATCGCTGCACGAGTTGCCACGTTGGTTTGAAGGAAGCCAGCCTCACCGACGTGAGCACGCAGCCCTTCCGCCCGCATCCCGTGATTCCGCACAAGCTCGATCAATTTGGATGCACGGTGTGCCATCGCGGCCAGGGCGCCGCAACTACCGTAGCTGAAGCACATAGCAGCACGCTGGCGTGGGAGCAGCCAATTCTGCCAGCGAAATATATCGAGTCGTCATGCGGCGAGTGCCATCGCGGACCGCTTGCGGGCGCGCTGCAACTGAATCAAGGCCGGCACCTGCTCTCCCGCTACGGCTGCGTGCATTGCCATACGGTGAAGTCGCCGAACGGCAGCACAATGAAGGCAACGGACCATCCGCCTTCGCTCTCACACATCGCCGATAAAACCACACGCGAGTGGATCTATGCCTGGCTGAAAGATCCGCAGGCCTACGCAGCCACGGCTACTATGCCGAATTTCAAGTTGAGCGATGACGATGCGCGGGACATCTCCGCGTTTCTCATTGCGAACAGCACCGCTGTGCCGGGAAACACTGCCACGCCTGCAGCGAAAGCATCGGCTGATCCCGCTGCGGGTGCCAGCTTGTACGGAGAATCCTTTTGCGCTTCGTGCCACGCAGTACAAAACGCCGCGGGCAATCTTGTGGGTGGCGATGTTGGCCCCGAGTTGACTCGCGTGGGCAGCAAAGTAAAGCCCGAATGGCTGCAGGCATGGCTGCATAATCCGCGCGCGTATGACGCAGAGACCTCGATGCCGCATTATCGCTTTAGCGAATCACAAGTCGCGAGGCTCTCCGGATTCCTGCTGGCCAAGACCGACTCCGATCTGCTCGCGAACGTCCATCTTGAGGCCGCGACTCCCGAGCAGATTGCGCACGGCAAGCGCCTGGTTTCGGATTACGGCTGCGCGTCGTGTCATGAGATCGCGGGCATCAAGAAGCCAGAGAACTTTGCGCCCGAGCTCAGCCGCATCGGCAGCAAGCCGATCACGCAGCTTGTATTCCTCCCGGGCATGCAGCATACGCTTCCGGACTACATCGCAACGAAGATCAAGCAGCCGCGCGCCTTTGGACAAGGCTTGAAGATGCCGCAGTACAGCTTTACGCCGGCGCAGACTGATTCGCTCGCCACCGCGCTGCTCGCTTTCAACGACCGCGCCGCCACGCTGCCTCCGTCGCTGACGGTGGCCGCGAAGTCCGAGTCGGACTACCAGCCCGCGGGCAAAGCCGGAAAGCTGATGACCGATCTAGCGTGCTTCAGTTGCCATCGCATTAATGGCCACGGCGGCGAGATGGCGCCCGACCTCACCTGGGAAGGCAGTTCCGTGCAGCGACAGTGGCTGGTGCAGTTTCTGAAGAACCCGAACACGCTGCGGCCGGCGCTGATCCGCCGCATGCCAAGATTCAACCTTACCGATGCCGAGTCCAATGAACTCGCGGACTACATGATGACCGTGTATCAGAATCCCGCGGTCGACCGCGATTCCATGCCGCTCAACGGCTACCCGCAAGGCCAAGTTGAATTGGGCAACCAACTTTTCTACGGCAAGTATGCCTGCCAGGGCTGCCACATTGTCGATACCAAAACTGACAAAGGCTACATCGGCCCAACACTGACGCAAGTGGGTTCGCGCCTCACCGCTGCCTGGATATTTCAATGGATGAAGAATCCGCAGGCCCTGCGCCCCGGCACCGTAGAGCCCAACCGCGCCATGAGTGACGAAGATGCCCGCGCCTTGACCGCGTTCCTCATCTCACAGAAAGGCGCAGGCAAATCCGAGGTCGCAAAGACAAAGAAATGATCCGCTACTCTCTGTCCATCGCCGCATTATTTGCTGCCGTACTGATAACGTTGCTGGCCGCGTCCTGTTCGCGTGAGACCGTGTCCGTGCCACTGCCCAAGCCGACGGCAGTCGGAGCGGCCATCGTAGAATCCAGCGGTGGGAACCAGATCGCACAGGCAGGCACGGCGCTGCCGCAACCCTTGGTAGTACAGGTGAATGATGAGCAGGGAACCGCCGTCGCCGGCGCGCTCGTCGAATTCAGCGCCGCGCCCGGAGTCGCCTTCGATCCAGCCAATGGCCTTACCGATTCCAGCGGACAGCTCACCACCAACGTCACGCTCGGCGGAATGTCGGGGCGCTATCAACTCACCGCGTTTACAACCGACAAAACGCGAAAGAAAGTCACGCTGAAAATCGAAGAGATCGCGCTCGGTTACCAGCAGACTCTGGGGCGCCAGCTCAACGACCAGTACTGCGACCGCTGCCACAATCCCGAGTCGACCGTGGAGCGTGTGTCGAACTTCGACAACCTCGAGATCAAGCCGCATCCTTTCACCGAGGGCGATACGCTCAACAAGATCAGCGATGCCGATCTCATTGCCATCATCAGCCACGGCGGCCCCGCACTCAACAAATCCGCGCTGATGCCTGCCTGGGGCAACACTCTTAGCAAGTCCGAGATTCAGGGGCTGATATCCTATATCCGTGCCGTTTCCGATCGGCACAATCCCAATGCTGGTCCGGTGTATGCGAAGAATTAGTCTGCTGTGCCTGTCTCTGAGCTTGCTGATAAGCGCCCCCTGGGCGCAAGTGCTTCCTGCAAACGAGATCAAAGATCCTGAGTTGCGCGCGCTACAGGAGCGCAACATGGACGATCTGAAGAAGCTTGGCGCCGACATTCTTGCTTTCCCCACGGATTACCCCTTCTACCTCAGCCGCAAGCTTGACCTCGACCAGGCAAAACAGAAATGGGCCGACCAGCGCTCGATTCAATTCGATCGCTACAAGGGGAAGATAGTACTGCAGATCACGGGCAACTACTTCGCGGCCTATTCCGCGGAAAAGATGAATTCCGACCAGCGCGCACGGGAGACTTTTTTGCGCATTGCCGAGCCGATTCTGAAAGCTGCCGTCGCTCACTTCCAGAACAACGCCAGCGTCCAGGCGTACGCGCTGGAGATTTCGCATCACGTTCTCGGTAAAGTTGGAGGAGTCGCGGTTGAACGTCCAGAGAACCTAGTCATCGTTCTGCCGCAAGCAGCTGCGATTCGCCTGGCCACGGCCAACGACGACAGCGCCCGGCAATCGGCGCTTCGGCAAGCTGAAAGTTTTATCAATGCCAAACCCGCGTCAATCTGGCTCAGTGGCGAAGCTCCGCAACTCGCCGAGCAAAGCCCGCCGGAAGATCCGTCGTCAGCCGTGCAAAGCGCGCCTTCCGTAGCCGATCAAAATACCGACAAGTTTCCCATTGCTGCTCACGCGCCCACGCTGAAGCCGGTTAAACCCTCCGAGCCTCCTGCGCCACCACGCGATACTTCGCCTGAATCCCTGGCTAAGATTCAATCTTCGTATCAGAAGGTGATTGATCAGGTGGCGGCTGACCTCGATTCTCAGGCCCACTTTGTTACCTACCAAAAGCCGGCCATGATTGCCTTCCGCAAGGGAGCGTATCTCGAGTTCTCTCTGACTACCACTTTGGCGGCAAATGTTTCCGGCAGCCGCTACAAAATGGCAGCTCTAGCCTTCGATGAACATGTTGCGCACCTTATCCGTCCCCTAATGTCTTATCTCAAAGGCGATCTCGAGTTCGACGGCATCGCCTTCAGCTCCACCATTCATTTGCAGAGTAAGTCTCCTTCCACCCAGGGCAACGAGGCTGTCGAGTTCTTCTTTTCTACTGCCGCTCTACGCTGTTATGAAGCCTACGACTGCACTGGACAAGAGCTTATCGATCGAGGATCTGCACTCATTAACGGTGAGCGAGTCCGTCTTGACCTTCAGGTCGCCGAGGCTGGCGCCCAGTAAACGCTTTCTCCCTACCGACGTTTGATAATCTTAGGGCGAGCGTCGAGGGTCCTATCCTTCGTTCGGTGTAAAAACACACTATGCTCTGATCTACGTCACTGCCGACGACTCATACCTAGCGCAGAATCGACGCCGCGCATCATGCCCGAGCTGCCAGCGCCGCCGACGCGGGCGACATGCTAACAGTGAAGAACGCTTTGTGGGGTGCGAGTTGGCCGGATCAGACAGAGGGAGACACCATCCCTAAGCCTTCGGCTTAGGTCGGTGCGGTTTGCCCAGGCTGATTCGTATATCATTCGCACAAGCTCGAACAGGGTTCGATCTCGTTCGGTCTGCGTCTCACTACAATTCGAATGCGCCGGGTGACAACCAAGGGTGGCCTACAGCCTTTGTGCGCGCGGCCACACAGAGCTCGCCACCTTTGAAACTTGTCAGCGGCATCGCGAGGTCATGGCCGGGCTAGATACTAGTACTTGGCGTTGCGAACCGCTTGCGCTAGGCTTAGTGCGGCTTTGCGCACGAGGGAGGATATCTAAATGAGTCCAGAAGCCCCGGTTCAAACGGTCTTGTATTGTTCGGAATGCGGACGGGCGCTCGGGCAGTCTGACTTGGTCCAGATCGCCGGGACTTGGGTGTGCGCCGATTGCAAGCCGGCATTTTTAAGCCGGATGATGGCGAGCGGTGCTGCTGGCACTTCGCCACTCGGATGGCGCTATGGCGGATTCTGGATACGATTCGGCGCGCGCTTCATTGACGGACTCATTTTTACGGTGCCGACCGTGATCGTCTTTGCCGTTTTTCTTATGCCAACTTTCATGCGTGCGGCGCGTCAGGGTGGAAATCCGCCGAGTCCACCGAACCCAGCGTTTGCAATCTTCGGGTTTCTTGGTTTCTTTGTCGTTAGTTTTCTCCTGGGAGGTTGCTACGAGATTCTGATGCTGAAGTACCGCAGCGCAACTGTTGGAAAGATGGCATGCGGGCTAAGAGTTGTCCGATCCGATGGCCGCACTTTAGGTTGGGGTGTATGCTTCGGTCGTTTCTTTATGTGGAATATTGTTACCAGCGGCATTCCTTACTTAAATTTCGTCCTCATGCTGGTTAGCTCCATCATGCTGGGAGTGGATGACGAGAAACGAGCTTTGCATGACCGGGTGTGTGACACGAGGGTGATATACAAACAGGGTGTAGTGTGAACCTTAGTGTCAATCCCTTATCTACCGCCTCTGGCCCGGTGGGCTCTTCTGCAAGCGATGACCCCGCCTCATCGCCTATTGGAACTGCTGCGGTAACCTGTCCGCACTGTTCACTGGATATACCGGCTGATTCACGATGGGAAAGTTGTCCCTTCTGCCAAAACTGGCTGCAGATTCGCGTCTGGCCGATTGTTCGCCAGAATACGAATGCAGTGTCGGCGATTTCAGACCAAGCGACCTGCTTCTTTCATCCAGACAAGGCGTTCCAGGCTTGCTGCCAGCGGTGTGGCCGATTCGTATGCGCGCTCTGTGATTTGCAGTTGGGAGCGGAGCACGTTTGCCCTACATGCTTCGAGCGCGGGCGCGGCGCTTCTGGCACGGGAGCTGGCAAGGCGGAATGGCGGTATCGAGATGTGCTCTACGATTCCATCTCGGTGACAGTCGGGTGGGCGTGGATCATCTTTTGGCCGACAATTGTTGCCGCGATTCCAGCTGTCATTTTCCTGCACCTCAAGTATCGTAGGGCACCGCGGTCGTACCTGATTCCGCGGTCCGGGTGGCGTTTCTGGAGTGCGTATATAGGGCTCGCTTGGCTTCCGCTGTTGTTGGGCAGCTCGATTTTCATAAGTTGGATGGCGAAGAGGCACTAATTGAAGAGTGCGTTCCGCAAAATATCGCGCGTGGGCAGCCTAACTGGCGGCACGAAATGGTATTTGAGCGAGGACTGTTTGCTTGCAGCAAAGCGAATGATGTACGCAGTCGAGTACCGGCGATTTTACTTGCGCGATTTAGAGTACATTATGGTGTGGCGTAGCGGTTTGTGGCTCTGGCGACTGCTCATTCCCGCCGTGCTGCTCGTCGCTCTCGGGGCTTCCCTTTGGCTGTGGGTGAACTCCATCGCTGGCGAGATTTTCACTAGCGTCGGCATTGCGTGGGTGGCGTTGGAACTAGCGCTCGGGCCAACGGCCAGGTCGCGCATCCGCATTACGGGAGCAACCATTGACTTGCCACTGGTGAAGCGAACCCGCCGCGCACAAAAGGTCCTCGCCAAAATTGATGCGGCGGTTCGCGCTACTCGCAGCATTATTGAGCAACCGACCACTCCCGCGAGCATCGCCTTACCGGCGGAGCACCATACTCAAACGAGGTCCGAAGCGTCCGCGACCACTTCTATCGCGACCGCAACACAGACGAATGGCTCCTGAGAAACCATCCACACTCCTCCAGCGACGCTCCCCATCGGGCTTACGCCATGCCCGCTGCTTGTTTCATCCGCTGCGTGAAGCGGCGGCAAGGTGCCCACACTGCGGAGGAACGTTCTGCCGCGAATGCGTCACGGACGAGGAGGGAAAACTGGCCTGCCCACCGTGTTTGCGTCGGTTAGCGCGTCCGCCCGTACCGAAGGCATCTCTCGCACGTTTGTTCCGAGAGGTCCTTGCTGGACTTACTGCTTTTGCCTGTCTGGCGGCGCTTTTCTTTGGCTTGCTGCGATGGCGAATGACTACACCAGAACAGCACTTTGACTTCGGCCGCGTTGTCGAAGACCGGCTGTCCACCCAAAGCAATGAGTGAAACTGTTCTGGCTCAGTCCCCGCAACGTACACACGTAGCGCCTTCGCGCGCTCGCCGGAACCGCCTCAGCTCGTTGGAAGCACTGGAACGCGGGTTTGCCCTCTTTCGGTCAACATTCACGCGCCAGGCGTGGCGCTATTACATCGGTGCCGCGCCGCTCGTGCTTTGTTTCATTCCGATGTGGGTGGTCAACGGACAGATTCGGATATCAGATGGAGCGCTATTGATGGAGGCCGCTCTGCTTGCCGGTGCGTACCTTTTGCGCGTGCTGATGGTCGGCAGTTACATGCAACATGTTCGGGAGCGAGCACTTGGCACGCCGACATCGAAACGTGCGGGGGCGGCCGCGCAAGCGGCGGTCGTGGGACGTGTGCTTGCGTGGAAAATCATGCTGAGTGCCGGCGCGTTGACCACACTGCCCAGCATCGCCGGGGCATCCTGGTTCTACAGCGCATGCCAATTCGCCAGCCTTGAGGCGCAGGAGGATGGCACCGAGAGGCATTCCTTTACCGGCTGCCTGGCACTCGCGAGTCAATGGTTTGGCGGTGGCCTGCTCCTCTTCCTAATGCTCTTTCCTCTCTGGATCGCCATGTGGCTGAATGGCCTAATCCTGGCGATGATACTCCCGCAGCTTCTGCACTCAATCTTTGGAGTGAATTCGCTCCTCTCTACACAAATGGGTATGTACGCGCTAGTCCAAAGTTCCGCATTCTGGCTTTCGTTGTTCGCGGGCGCATGGTTGGCGCTTGATCCAGTCGTTAAATGCACCTTCGTTATTGTTTATCAGCATCTACGGTCACGGCGCGAAGGAGACGACCTGCGTGGGTTGCTGGCGAGCCTGCCACGCGAACAGCAAAAGAAGGAGCAGATGATTGCATTCAACGCGACGAGCGGCAGAATGGTATCCGGTGCGCTGGCTGCGATTCTGGCTGGTGTTTGCCTGACGGCGACCGCGCGCGCGTCGCAGGTACCGCTAGTCCGAAGCGCGCCGGAGGCGCTAGACCATTCCGCTCGCGAGGCGCGGATTCAGAGATTGCGCCAAGCCCTGGATAAAGAGTCACAGCGCACAATTTATCACTGGCACGATGCCGAGCATCTGAGTCCGCCCACTTGGTTTGACAAGCTGCTGGCCAAGATCGGGCACACTATCGCGCACGCTTGGAATACTTTGTGGAAGTTTCTTCGCAAACTGTGGCCCCGCGGCTTGAGCTTGTCGCTCGGAAACGAAAAGCACGGCGGCTGGCAACTCAAAGACGTTCGATTATGGCTAGCGCTAGTCGCGATTTTGACACTAGCGGCGGCAGGGGTGCTCTTTTGGTTGCGGCAACGAAGGGAGATGGCATCGCTTTCCATCCCCGTAGCCCTCGCGCCGATTCCCGATCTGAGCGAGAGTGCAGCGGCGAGTGAACGATCGGAGGATGAGTGGTTCGCACTCGCAAGCCGGCTGGAAGGGGAAGGCGAACTGCGCTTCGCGCTGCGCGCAGCATACTTCGGTTTGCTGGCGGGGTTGGCGCAGCGTGAATGGCTGACGATTCGCCGCGATCGCACGAATCGCGAATATCTCAATGAGTTTACGCGCCGATGGCTGCGGCGTCCGCAGGCGGCGATCGAGGCGCGGACGGAAGTCACTGAGAGACTACGCGGCAGTTTGCGGCAGTTCGATCAGGTTTGGTACGGATCTCATGCGGTGACGCCAGAGGCGGTCGCCACCTATCTCCAAAATCAGCGGGAATTGCTCAACCATGTTTGACAATGGGGCAGGCGAAGGCATGATCCTGAATTGGCGAGGTCCGCTGCTGACTGCGGCGATTTTCGCGGTTGTATTTGCGACTCTGCTGCTAATGGCGCGTCAGAACGAGTCGAATACAAGCGATATGGGATCCAGCCTGCGCGAGGACCCTTACGGCGCAAGCCTGTTATTCGATTCGTATGCGCGCGCTGGATATCAAGTGAAACGCAGCCAGGATGAAGACTCTCTGTCCTATGAAAACGCGTTGAGCACAACAGCATTCTTTATCGGCGGCCGTTCCTTTGATTGGACAATGGAAAAGAGAAATCTGCCGAACGGAGAGAAGTTTAGCAAACGAGTGGCAGATTTTCTTAGGCGCGGCGGCCGCGTCGTGCTCGTCGCTCCCGCTTGGAAACTAAAGTCCGAGTCTCAAGGTTGGGAAGTCGAAAACAAGTGGGACAAAACTCCAGATGAGTCCGGACCAACTTGGCTTTCCCCCGATCCCGGTGCGGTCCCGGCGGGCAGCGAGAAGATATATCTCGCCGCCGATGCCCCCTGGCTCCAAACAGATGCACAGTGGACCGCGCTGTACAAAGGGGACAAGGCCGATACAGCCGCACATGTCTATATGGCAATGCGGCGAGCCGGAAATGGCGAACTCATCGCCGCGAGTCAAGAACCTTTCTTGCTGAACGAAGTGATCAAGACGCATCCCAACCCGGTGCTGTTGGATTTTCTTGCGGCTGGTCGCCCGGTAGTCTGGGTCGATGAAACGTTACACGGGATGCACCAGGATCAGGGTGTGCTGTGGCTGGTGCAGCGATATCGGCTGCAGGCTGCTCTGCTGCTCTTCTGGGTGACTCTCCTAACAATGCTCTGGAGTATGAGTGGCGATTTAGTACGACGCCCGGCGCCTAACTCTGCTGAGCAGATGGTGCGTCATGGCGAAGTCGCTGGCGTAGCGGCGCGACGCCTACTTCAACGAAGCATCGCGAAAGAACGTGTGGTGACAGAGTGCTGGGAACAGTTCCGCCGCTGCTGGCCGCAGGATGCGCAGGCCATTTCCTCAGATCCAGTCTGGGGTGCCCGCCTGCGCACCGCACTCGCGCAGGTTCCTCTAGTGGGTTATAAGGAACTAAGCCAGTTGATAGCCGAACGCCACACATCGGCAAAGGGTCATGTCGACCGCGATGCGTCTGATAGTTCCGTACTTAACCAATGATGACTTCCTTGGAGGCAGAGATTGCATGAACGAAAAGCGTGTAGTGGGTTTAGACGGGCAGTCAGAGTCTGCGGGTGAGGCAGTGCAATCGTCCGAGGGGTTCGCAATGATCACCAGTGGAGTGCGTCGTGTTCGAGAGGCCCTGAGCCGGGTCGTCGTCGGCCAAAACGAAGCTATCGATCTCGCGTTGGTAACGCTACTTGCTGGCGGACACGCGCTTATAGAAGGTGTACCGGGTGTGGGCAAAACGCTGCTAGTGAAAGCTCTCGCGCGTGCTGTTGCTGGCGATTTCCAGCGCATTCAATTCACCCCGGACCTGATGCCGGCAGACGTCACCGGGACAAGTGTTTTCGACCTGAGGGCGCAGGAATTTCGGCTGGTGCGCGGTCCTATTTTCACGAACTTTTTGTTGGCGGACGAAATCAATCGCGCACCTGCGAAAACGCAATCGGCTCTGCTGGAAGCTATGCAGGAGCGCCAGGTAACGATCGATCGCCACACGTCTGCACTGTCCTCGGTCTTTGTCGTTTTTGCCACTCAAAACCCAATCGAGCATCAGGGCACGTATCCGCTCCCGGAGGCTCAGAAGGATCGTTTTCTCGTAAAGATTCACATGGGATACCCGGCGGCGGAAGATGAAAACGAGCTAGCGAGGCTCGTGGCATCGGGCGATGCTCCGGAGCGGCGTCTAGCAGAGGACCTTCGCACACCGGTTTTGCAATCGGGTGAACTCGAACAGTTGCTTGCGGCTGCAGCGCATGTGCGCGTCAGCGAGGCCATCAGCGGTTATATCGTCAACCTAGCTCGACAGACCAGGCAGCACCCAGCAGTTTGGGTTGGTGCAGGTCCGCGAGCAACCCTAGCGTTGTTATCGGCGTCGCGGGCACTCGCGGCGCTTGAGGAACGGGAGTTCGTGTTGCCGGAGGACGTGAAGACGCTTGCTGCCCCTGTACTGGAGCACCGCATGCTGCTGCGGCCGGAGTTCGAGATGGAAGGTCTCCAGATTCGCGAGGTAATCAAGGCTGTATTGGAGGCGGTCGAAGTGCCGCGATAGGGAGCACGCGTGGTGCGCGCAGTAGAGGATCGCCATAGAAGCAAGCGAAATCATGAAGGCTGGAAACAGAAGCTCTGAAGCTCTTGGTGGACAAGGCGTGGCGGTGACGGCTACGGTCGAAGCCACGAGGGAGCCTACGCGCTTGAACCCTCTTCTGAATGGCAAGACTTGGCAGAGAATCGGGCTTCGCCCAACAGGATTGCTCTTCAGTCCGAGGGACTCGCTTGTGTGGATCATGGGACTGCTGGGTGCTGGGGCGTGCATTGTGCCATGGTTTACGCGGGGATGGCTGTGGTTCGGGCTAATCGCCACGTCTGCAGCGTTCCTGGCCTGTTATGACGCGATTGCCCTGCTCGTTACTCGCGGACAATATGTACCGGTTCTTTTGCAGCCGGAGAAAGGCCTTCGAGGACGCGAAGGGGAGAACATTCGGGTTCAGTTTGCCCTCGCGGGCTCCGCGCAGCGCTGGCTGCGCAGCGATATCCGCGTGGCGATTATGCCGGCGACGCGGGATAGCGAAACCGCCATCCGGATCGAAGTCGATGCACAGCGGCTGAAGCTTGAGCACCCCGGTCCCATCGCAGGTGGCTCGAGTTCAGAAAGCGCCGCAAATATTAAGTATTGGCCGTGGACGGCGGAAATCGCTTTGCTTAGGCGTGGATTGTGGCTTGGACCGCGAGTTGGCATCGAGCGGCACTCGGGTTTCCGAATCTGGCGTTTGCGGCAATGGTTTGATGTGCCCACGCCTTTGCGGATCGACGCAAATTTGCGGCCCGGACGGCAGGAGATTCTTCGCAGCCGGGTTTACCGAATGCTTGTGGCGTCCCAGCAGACGCCCTGGGCCGGGCACGGCCGCGACTTCGAGCGCTTGCGGGAATATCAACCCGGCGATACTTATTCGGAGATCGCCTGGAAGTCTACGGCGCGCCGTGGCGCGCCGGTCACCCGGCTCTTCCAGTGGGAACAAAAGCAGGAAGTATATTTTGTGGTGGACCAATCGCGGGCATCCGCGCTTGCACTCCATCCGGCCACGGACGGCGGTAGCTCCGTTCCACAAGAGCGCGCACCACGACGGATGCTGGATCTCGCAGTCGAAACAGCGATGGTGGGAGCGACCGTTGCGCTGGAACTCGGTGATGATTTTGGTCTGATCACTTACGCGGACGGAGCGAAGTCCTGGCTGCACGCAGGAACGGGCCAATCCCAATTCCATAGATTCCGTGATTACCTGCTGAACATCGAGCCTTCGCCCACGACTGCAGATTACGAGGCGTTGTTCGCCGACATTCGCGTCCGACTGCGTCGCCGCGCCTATCTGCTATTGCTCGCCGACTTAACGGAACGCTCCATTTCGGATTCGTTGCGTCGCGGAGTCGGCTTGGTCCGCTCATCGCATGCCCTTTTGATGACCAGCATCTTGCCGGCTCACGTGCGGCCAGCATTCTCGCCAAGGAAAGATATGAACACGGATCAAGATGTGTATGCGGCGCTCGCGGGCGATAGAGAAAACCAGCGACTCGCCGCGTTGGCGCGGCAGTTGCGCCAGCTGGACGTGCAGCTCCGGTACGTTCCCAGGGAGAAGTTCCTGCGAACCGCCGTGGAAGGATATCTGGAGAACAAGCGGGAGCAACGGCTGTGATATTGGATCTCGAACGATTTCAGGTGCAGGCGGGGCCACGCTGGCGTGACCTCGAATCGCTGCTCGCTGTGTTAGAAAGCCGGCCGGACCGGCGGGTGAATCCACCGGAAGCGGAACAACTGCAAGAGCTTTACGCCCAGGTTGCCGCGGATTTGAATCGCGTCACTCACGGGGCGTTGGCGCCCGAGCTGAGACAGTATCTAGAGAGACTGGTGGCGCGAGCCTATGCAGAGCTATATTATGCGCCGCCGATGCGCTCCGAAGTCTGGCAGCCACGCCGCTGGCTGAGGATCTTTACGGCGTTCCCCGAAACGTTCCGACGCAACGCCCGCTATTTCGCGCTGGCTGTGCTGATCACGCTGTTAGGTTGTGCGTTCGGCGGACTGGCGGTCCGCTACGATCCGGCGTCGGTGGATGTGTTGCTTCCGGCCGATTATCTACGCAACCCCGGCCAGCGCGTGCATGAAGAAGAGCAAGGACAGGGGCGGCGCTTGGATTCCGCACAGACCGAAGCAGCATTTTCGGCCCAACTGATCAGGCACAACGTCCAGGTAGCGTTGCTCGCAGCGGCACTCGGCGTAACGTTCGGCATCGGAACGGCGCTACTCCTCTTCGAAAATGGTGTATTGCTCGGGGCTGTAGCGGTTCATTATACGCAGCAGGGCTTCGGGCTATTCCTGACTGCTTGGCTGTTGCCACACGGCGCATTTGAGATTCCCTCGATCTTAATTGCCGGACAGGCGGGGTTTTACTTGGCGCGCCTGCTTTTGCGTCGGCGAGAAGATCGCAACAGTCGACAATCGATCCGGGAATGGCTGGTACTGGTGGCCGGTCTGGCGATGATGCTTGTTTGGGCCGGACTTATGGAAGCATTTTTCTCTCAGCATCACGCGCCAGTTCTGCCGTATGGCTTCAAGGTTGCGGTTGCTGCAGCGGAACTCGTGCTGCTGACGATCTATCTGCTAATGATTGGACGAAGAGAAATCGGCGCGGAATCGCGCTCTTTTGTTCCTTCGGAGAACAGATGACCGATACTGAGTCAACCCGCGCGTCGACAGCGGCCGAACTGACCATTGCAACACCGGAAGGTGTGCTCTTTCGATTGCCCCTGGCCGGTCCCGCATCCCGCCTGTACGCCATGTTGCTCGATGTAGTGATCGTGCTGGGGACGGTGAACGGAATTGGACTGCTTGTTTACTGGATTTTCGCGAAAGCACCGGGCTTTGGGGTCATGGTGATTACGCTGGCGGAATTCGCAATTGGATTTGGGTATTGCGCATTGCTGGAAGGTTTTTGGAACGGGCAGACGATTGGCAAACGCCTATTCCATTTGCGCGTGATTGATCAGGCCGGACTTCCGTTACGGATCGAACACGCGTGGGTACGGAATCTGATGCGCGTCTTTGATGCGCTGCCGTTCGCGTATCTGGTCGCAGGAATTTCCGTGCTGAGCAGTCCCGTAGCGCAACGCTTCGGCGACCGCGTTGCGGGGACGCTCGTTGTGCGTCAGACACCGCTGGCCTTGCCAAGGGAGGAATTCTGGACGCGGCAGAAGTACAACTCTTTCATGGAGTACCCCACAATTGCAATGCGTCTTCGTCGAGCAGCAACGCCGGAACTGGCCAGCCTGATTCAAGATGCGCTGAGACGTCGCAACGAACTAGCGCCTTACGCACGGCGAGAAATTTATCGCGAACTGGCCAAGTATTTGCAGAGCGAAATCTCTCCATTTCCCGACGAATTAGTTGAGCGGCTTAGCGATGAACAGTATTTGATTAACGCTTCTGGCATCCTGTTCGGAGATCAACGCCTGTCGCGAGGTAAGGGTTGAAACTCGCTGGCTACTGCTGAACTGGTTCTGTCCCCTCACTTAGGATCTTCAGATAACGTGAGTATCCGAAGACGCGGGCTCGGCGCTTTCCGGTGACCTCCTTAGCTATGCCAAGGTGAACGAGGTGATCCAAGGCAACTGTCACCGTCGGGATGGACAGCTTAAGCTCTTCGGCCACAGTGCCAATAGTCACCAGTGGTTTCTTCTGCATGTACTCATGAACACGTAAAGCAGAAGCCGCCGCGCGTCCGATTTTCTGAATGCGGTTTCGATCCTTCGCGAAGAGTGTCAGAATTTGTTTTGCGGCCTCAGCGGCAGACCACGCTATCATCTCCGTCCCCTCTAGAAAAAACGCTAGCCACTCTTCCCAGGCACCGTGTGTTCGTACGCGCTGAAGGAGGTCGTAGTACCGGTCGCGGTTCGTCTTGAAGTACAGGCTGAGGTACAGGAGAGGCTCTCGCAATGCTCCCTTAGAACAAAGCAGAAGTGTGATCAACAACCGACCGAGTCTGCCGTTTCCGTCGAGAAACGGGTGGATCGTCTCGAACTGCACGTGAATCAATCCGGCTTCGACCAGGATGGGTAGCTTGTGTTTCTCGTCGTGGAGAAAACGCTCAAGACTGTCGAGACACTCCATCAATCGTTGTGGCGGAGGCGGAACAAACGCAGCATCGCCGGGACGAGTCCCTCCGACTCAGTTTTGCGACCGCCGGAATTCGCCCTGTGTTCTATTAGCCCCACGCCCGCCGCGCAGTAGGATGGCATGAATTTCGCGAATCAGCCGGAGCGAGAGAGGGAAGCCCCCCGCGATCCGACGAAGCCCATGTTGAAAAGAGGGTCTGTTCTTGCGGTTCGTTTCAGATTCGGCAGAGATTTCTTGATCATTCATGGCAGAAACATCTCCTTTGCCCGGTCGAATTCAGAGAACAGACGCCGACGATAACTTTCCGCGCGCATAACGATCGAGGCACGCTTCAGTTCATCCACCGAATTCTGCCGCGTAGCAACCTGTCCCAGTCGTACTCCGTGCTGCCTCGCGGGGTTCTCCAACTCGGCCAGACGAAATTCCATCCGGACTACTGTCGGTGACAGAAACTCCCTAAACCGCGCCGCCTGCTCGGCCGAATCCCAGTAGCTGAAGTTTGACTGTGGGCTTGTTGCATTCTGGACGACAACGTACTGGACACGATCCTGCAGGCGGTTTGCCCAGGTGAGCACGCTTTCGACGCTGGCGGCGGCAGTGAACCGCGCGCCTGTGGCGAAAACGTCGTCATACATGGCGTCGAACCAACCGCTTGCCACCTGACCGGAACCCGCGCCCATATCGGCAAGGATGATCGATGTGCCCGATTCGAGATGGTCGATGAAGGTATCGAGGCCAGCGGGCGTGTGAATGTTCACTTTAGTGACAGATCCATTGAAGAAGTGTTTCAACGATCCGCGAGTTTTATTCTCCGTGTCCAGGTCGAGCAGTGTGAATGGAATCTCATTGGCTTCGAACCACTCAGCCAGGGCGACCATCAGACCAGTCTTACCAACTCCGCCCTTGCCACCCATCGTGAAGACCACTCGTTTGTTCTTTGCTTCGGCGTTCATCGCGATCCTCCTTGACCGACGAGATTTAACGGCTCGCTCTCTTCAAAGTGAAACGCTTGGGCTTTGCCTTCTGGTCAGTTGGCCTTGCTTTCAGCGCTGCGATTCGAGCGGCAACGTCGTCCGGGTTTACCGCGATCGAGTTCGATTCAGATCCGAGTGGCGGAAGTTCGTGCTGAACCCGCTTCCGGTGTTTGGCACGAACCTTGATGAAGGAGTGGATTGTGCTGACGGCTACGTGAAGGCTGATCCGCTCGCGAAGAATGCGGACGATGTCGCGATAGGTGCAACCCTTCCGTCGCAGTTGGCGAATCAGTTCGCGATGAGTTTCGAGTTTGGAGCGAGGTGGATTCTGCGGGATCGAATCCAGCAGGGAAAGAAGGGTCGGGTCCATGATTTTCAGGCTCCTTACCACCTGGCCATCACAGTCCGTTAACAGTCCGATAACCCGTCTCCACAGTCCGATAAGTGCCCTAGAGCGCTATCCGTACCGTTTAATTTCAATCGGTTACGAACTCTAGGACGACTTTCACGGCAGTAACACGGGTTCAAATCCCGTCGGGGACGCCAACAAAATAAAGAAGTTCCGGGAACGAACCGTTGTTTCTTCGTGGTCCAATTTGTCACGAAAAGGTGCTTTCGTAAGAACCCTGCCGACCGGACGCAAGGAAATCGAAAGTTGGCGCAGCGGTATATCGATCAAATCCGCGTCAAAAGCGTCGGAGGCGGAAGTTTCAAGACAACTCTACTAACTGTTGCTGAAGCCGGTCCCCAAAATCTCTAACTCCGACCAAATTCTCGTCGCACCAGACGGCGTATTAAACCTGCTGCCGTTTGAAGCGCTCCGAGACGAGCGAGGTCACTTCCTTCTGAAATCGCGCACCATTAGCTACGTGACCTCCGGCACGATTCTGGATATGCTTCGCCGCGGCCAACTGCGGATGTTTCAAGACGGTCCAGCGTTTACAGTAGGCTCAACGTTTATAATCTCTGATTCGGCTTTCTACCGCATTCTCACTGTAAGGACACAACTTGCTCGATTTCTTAGGCGATCTACGACGGACGCACATGTGCGGGGAGCCTCGCGCTTCCGATGCAGGCAAAAAGGCCGTATTAATGGGGTGGGTGAACCGGCGGCGCGACCACGGCAATCTGCTTTTTGTGGATCTGCGCGATCGCAGCGGCGTGAGCCAGGTGGTCATCAATGCCGAGCGCAATGCGGCGATCCACGAAAAGGGAGAAGCTCTGCGTAACGAATACGTCATCGCCGTGACCGGCACAGTGAAGTTGCGCGATGCCAACACCGTAAATCCGAATATGCCGACCGGCGAAGTCGAATTGGTAGCGGACGAATTGCGAATTCTAAATGAGTCGAAGCTGCCGCCGTTCTTGCCGTCGGACACCGCGCTCACCAATGAAGAAACGCGGCTGAAGTACCGCTACATCGATCTGCGGCGCGATGTCATGCAGTTCAACATCGAGCTGCGGCACAAGGTAGCGAAGGCCATCCGGGATTATTTGTCGGCGCAGGGATTCTTCGAAATCGAAACGCCATTCATGACGCGGTCAACGCCCGAGGGCGCGCGTGACTACCTGGTACCCAGCCGGGTGCAGCCGGGGACGTTTTACGCGCTCCCGCAATCGCCGCAGCTTTTCAAACAAATCCTGATGATCTCGGGTTTCGACAAGTATTTTCAGATCGTGCGCTGCTTCCGCGACGAAGACTTGCGCGCCGATCGGCAACCGGAGTTTACCCAGATCGATCTGGAGATGTCGTATCCGCAGCCAGAGCGAGTTTGGGAAGTGGTCGAGGGATTTCTCACAGCGGCGTTCCGCTCAGCGGGATCGGAGATTAAGACGCCGTTCCCGCGTATGGACTATGACGAGGCGATCCGGCTATATGGGATCGACAAGCCGGATTTGCGGCTGCCTGCGTTTACGGATGTGCGGGAATGTTTTGCGCCGGAGAATCTGCAGCAGCTTGCCGTGAATGCGAATTTGCCGGTGGTCGCGATTCGCATTCCGAAAGTGGGCGAGCTTTCACGCGCGGAGCGGGACAGCATCAAGCCGCTGTTTGTCTCCAAGGGCGGCGCCAAGCTGTTTGAGGACTTCAAGCGAATTGAGAAGAATTTTCCGGAGGTGGCGGCGAAGATTGCAGCGAAGAGTGGGACCGATGCCGGAGACCTAGTCGTAATCGTGGCGGGGTCGGCACAGACTATTTCTGCGCAAACGGAAGCGCAGGCTGCGCTTCCGACGAATCGGAAGGTTACTCCGCAGGATCTGGCAATTTATGCTTCGGCCGGATTGTTGCGCCTTGCGCTGGCCCAGAAATATGCGGAGCGACACGGCATTTTCAAGAAGACCGGCGATCCTGAAAAAGATTTCCGTTTTCTATGGGTCACGAACTTTCCCATGTTCGAGTGGGACGAGAGCGAGAAGCAGTGGAATGCGGCGCACCATCCGTTCACCTCGCCGCATGAAGAGGACATGCCGAAGCTCGAAACGGGAATCGAGTCGTTGAATGATCCGCAGTCGGCGCTGAGTTCGGTGCGGGCGCTGGCCTATGACGTTGTGCTGAACGGCACGGAGTTAGGGTCAGGGTCGATTCGTATTCACCGCCAGGATGTGCAGCGTCGCATTTTTCGCGCGTTGGGCATGACCGAAGAAGAGGCCCGGGCGCGGTTTGGATTCTTTCTGGAAGCGCTGGAGTACGGCACGCCTCCGCATGGAGGAATTGCACTGGGTCTGGATCGTATTGTGATGATCCTGGCTGGCGCCGAGAGTTTGCGCGAAGTGATTCCTTTCCCGAAGACTGCGCGAGCAGTCGATCTGATGGTCGACGCTCCAACTCCGGTAGGCGAGAAGCAGCTAAGGGAGTTGGGAATACAGATCAAGAAGTGAAAGGGGCCTGCGGGACCGGAGTAAGAAGCGCTTTCAGCGCTGAGATTCAGGGCAATGAACCGGCTCCAGTAGTCCCGCGAGGGACCACTGATAATAGCCCAGCACTTCAGTGCTGGGGCAGCGCAGAGACATGGTCCCACGTCCCGGAGGGACGATTGAACCACCCAATTGTTGCTGCGAGGGTTCAGAAGTCCATACAGGACTTGACATTCTTCATCGTACCAACCCAGCGCTGAAGCGCTGGGCTATTTTCACACGCCCCGCGGGCGCGCAATCAGGAAGCGGCTCCTTTCCCGCGTTATGCTACTCTGACCGGACTGTGGCAAACGTGAACCTCCCCGCCAAGCATTTTCTCAGCGATAAAGTCGAGCATTTTACCGAGTCGGTCATTCGTGAGATGACGCGGCAGGCGATGCTCTATGGGGCGGTGAATCTGGCGCAGGGGTTTCCGGACTTTCCCGCTCCGGCGGAGATCAAAAAGGCAGCGCAGCAGGCGGTTGCGGACGATGTGAATCAGTATGCGATCACCTGGGGCGCGAAGAATCTCCGCAATGCGATTGCGCGGCAGATGGGTGTGTGGCAGGGCATTGCCGTCGATCCTGAAAAAGAGATTACGGTATGTTGCGGCTCGACCGAGGCGATGATTTCAACTTTGCTCGCGTTGTGCAACGCGGGCGATGAAGTCGTGATCTTCGAGCCGTTTTATGAAAACTACGGTCCGGACTCGGTGTTGAGCGGAGCGCGGCCGCGATTCGTGAAACTGCGTCCTCCGACAAGCGATGCTGGCGAATGGACTTTCGACGAAAAGGAATTGCGGTCGGCGTTTGATAAGAACACGAAGGCCATCATCCTTAATACGCCAAATAACCCTACCGGCAAAGTGTTCACGCGAACGGAACTGGAATTGATTCGTGACCTGTGCGTTGAGTTCGATGTGCTGGCCATTACGGATGAGATCTACGAGCACATTCTGTATGACGGGACTGAGCACATCTCGATGGCGTCACTTGAGGGAATGCGGGAGCGGACGGTGACCATCAACGGGATGTCGAAGACGTACAGTGTGACGGGATGGCGTGTGGGCTGGGCGGTTGCGCCGGAGAAGATCACGAATGCGATCCGCAAGGTGCATGATTTTCTGACCGTGGGTGCGCCGGCTCCGTTACAGGAGGCGGGCGTCGCGGCCTTGAGTTTGCCCGCCGAATATTACGCGAAGCTTGCCGAAGGGTATCGAGTGCGGCGGGACCATCTAATGCCGGCACTGACCGCGGCCGGGTTCCGGTGCTTTCGTCCGCGCGGGGCGTATTACGTGATGACTGATATCAGCGCGTTTGGATTTGCCGATGACGTTTTGTTTACTCAGTACTTGGTGAAAGAGATTGGCGTAGCGGCGGTTCCAGGATCGAGTTTTTACCGCGATCCGCGAGATGGTTCGCGGCAGGTTCGGTTTGCGTTCTGCAAACGGCCGGAAACTTTGGATGAGGCGGCACGCAGGCTGGGGAAGCTTCGTTTGGCTCACGCGCATGAAATTCTTCGGCTGAGGTGAGATCTTTCACCACAGGGGCCACCACAGAGGTGCACAGGATAAACCTTAGAGTCGTGAACGGTTAAGGTTTACCCTGTGTTCCCCCGTGGCCTCTGTGGTTGAGGTTTACTTTCGGCCCACTAATCAATCTTCGGAGCCAGTAACTTATTTCGTAATCACACCACAGGCGATGCGGTCGCCCGAGTTTCCTGACGGATCAGTTTTCATGTCATCAGCCTTGGCGTGGATGATTATGGATGTGCCGCCATTGCTGAAGAGTGAGTGACTGCCCTCAGCTAGAGTCGCGTCTTTGTCTTCGAGTCTGGTTTTGGCCCTACCATGAGCATCGACGGTGAAATTAACCATGTCGCCCGCATGATGGCCCTCGGGATTCTCCAGCCCATGCTTCTTGTTTTCGGGATTGAAGTGCGCCCCGGCCGATTTGAAGTCTGGACCATCACACTTAGCGTTGGTGTGAAAGTGAATCGCGTGCTCTCCCGGAGGAAGACCGTGAAGATTTAGTTGGAGACCAACCCCCGGCCCTTTTTGCCAAATGATTACCGTGCCCACGGCTTTTCCCTGGGCATCTTTGAGCTCGACCCTGGTTTTGGCTACGCTGGGAAGTGCGAAGACCACCAGAACAACAGGTAGTGCAACGGTGAAAAATCCATGCCGTTTCATAAGTCACCTCACAGCGGGCATTATAGCTATTTTTGCCCGGACAGGGCATGAACTGGTCGGGTGAAGTTGCATGCCCCTCCACAGGGTTGTGGAGTATACTTCGGAAAAGTTCGAAATCCTCTCGGGAAAAGTGCAATCATGGCGTTGAAGGTGGTGTCAGAGGTGGCAGAGCAGGTTCCGGCAGACGATTTTCAGGAGCTCGAAGAGAAAGTTTATCGCACTATAGAGATGTACAAGGCGGCGCGACAGGCGCAGGCCGCATCCGAGCGCGATACCCAGCGGTTGCGCCAGCAACTGGAAGAGCGAGAGGAACAACTCGACACCCTGCGGCGCGAGGCCGTGCAGTTGCGAAAAGAGCGGGAAGTGATCCGCGGCCGAGTGGAAAAGATGCTCGACCAGATAGAATCGATCGCCGAAGAGCAAGAGCAGGCGAGCTAAAGGCCCGGTCGTCAGCAACAGCAGAATCCTCCAGTGAGAGGAGCGAGATTATTATGGCTACGGCGACAAAGGATCAAACACTGAAAGACGCGCAGAACTCAAGCGTGCGGGTGGAGATCTTTGATCAGGCCTACAACCTGCGCGGTTCAGATCCCGAATACATCCTGAAGCTTGCCGAGTATGTGGACGCGAAGATGCGAGCCGTGGCCGAGGCGACGAATACAATTGATACGGTTCGGCTGGCAGTTTTGGCGGCGCTGAATATTGCCGATGAGTATCACCTTTTGAAGAAAAAACAGGATACCGGGGCAACCGACTACGAGAAGCGGGCGCATCTATTGGCCAGGGCGCTCGATGAAGTGCTGGAAGAGACTCGCAAGGCGGGCTGAGCTGCGAAGATGCAGTCTGTATCTGTTGCTGCCGGCAATAACAAGGCGGAGATGCACAATGGCGTCGACTTTCTGGACCTCATGCTCCGCGTGCGCCAAGCCATGAGGAAGAATATTCCCAGCACAATCGCTGCCATGACGGGCGGAGAATACGAATTGTTTGCCACGCGCAAGAAGTTCGAAGTGCGGATGAACGACTTCACCAATCATTTACACAGCCGGTATCTGCTGAGCGTCGTGCCCAAGAATCCGCATCCTGGATTGCATCAAATTCGTGTGAGGCTGAGGGAGCAGGGGTCTGCAACGGTTCTGGCGAGGACCAGTTATTGGGCGCAGGAAGCGACATCCCGATAATCATTTGGACCTTCGACAGAACGCGCAGGAACGGAAATGGTAATTGTAGGGTGTTGATCGGAGTTGCAGACAAAGAATCGGGGTGCTGCCGCTTCCTGCGCGGGCTTTGGGCGGGGAAATCCCCAGGCCGGGACATCCTTGCAAGGTCGGAATCGCTCGCGTGATTACTTTGGTTGCAAGCGCTCTGCCATCTTTTTTGGAGTTTCCCCTTGCGCATCCGACGGCTTTTGCCTAGCATCCAAGTTGAAAGCCGACCTGCCAGGTTGGTGATGACGGTCACCGATTTTTGAACCAATGCAGAATGAACGGGGACTTGACTCGAACTAGGATCCGGTGTGCGACGCTCCGTCATGCGGAGATGCCTAAAGGGTC
>Ga0209488_10000213_pt1 | contig 45816 bp, 35 predicted proteins | sample Rivendell_Oct201_8_FD_188349 | JGI IMG/M metagenome (GOLD analysis project Ga0209488, IMG submission 188349) | Vadose zone soil microbial communities from the Eel River Critical Zone Observatory, Northern California, USA -... | ecosystem: Environmental > Terrestrial > Soil > Vadose zone >...
GCGCGGCCCGCGGAGTGCTCGATGGCTTCGGCGCGCCGGTGAACGGACGGGTTACTGCCAAGTTCGGCCTGAAGCAATTCGGTTTGTCCCAGGATCACGCCGAGCAAGTTATTGAAATCGTGCGCGACGCCGCCGGCCAACCTGCCGATGGCGTCCATTTTCTGGGATTGCAGGAGTTGCCGTTCGAGAGATCGCCGTTCGGTGATGTCTTCTGCGAAGACTTCGAAATAAGCGAGTTCGCCTCCGGGGCGCTGAACCGGCCGGCCTGAGAGACGAACGATGATTCGCTCACCATTCTTTCGTTTCCAGGAGGCTTCCAGGTCCCTGAAGTCCTTGTCCTGCCAGTGCTCATCGATCCGCTGCTCTCGAGATTCAGCTTTGGCATATACGTCGGTCTGGATGTTGCGCGCCAGCAGCTCGGCCTCCGATTGATATCCGAGCATACGAACAAGGGCGGGATTAACTTGCAGGAATTGGCCGCCCTGAGTCACACGATAGATTCCATAGGGAGCGTCTTGCACCAGGGAAGCAAAACGGGCCTCGGAGCGCAGGAGATCCTGCTCAACGCGGCGGCGCTCGGTGATGTCTCGCGAGATGGCGGAAGCACCCACGATCTTTCCGCGGGCGTCATGAATCGGGGAAAGGGTAAGCGCTACAATAATTTTCCGGCCATCTTTGCGAACCCGAGTGGTTTCATGGTGTTCGATTTTTTCGCCGCGGGAGAGCCGATCGAGTAGTTGGTTCCCTTCGTGCCGCTGTTCGGGCGGCAAGAGGATTGCGAGGGATTGTCCCACGGCTTCCGTGGCGGAATAGCCGTAGACAGCCTCGGCGCCGGCGTTCCAACTGGCAATGGTTCCGTCCAGGGTTTTGCCGATGATGGCGTCAAAGGAAGACTCGACGATGGCCGCCAGTTGCGAGAGCTTCTCTTCGGCCCTTCTGCGCTCGGTAATATCCCGGCTGGTGGAAAGCATGTAAGAGCCAGAGTCGAGGGTAAGGTGGACGGCGGAAACGGTGGCGTAACGGTGTTCACCGGCCTTAGTTCGGAAACCAAACTCGACGTCACGGACCTCGCCCTCACGGCTCAAATTTTGCAGAATTTCTGTATGCGATGAATCGTCCGACCAGATACCGAGTTCGGAAGGGGTTTTGCCGAGCACTTCCTCGGCGGTATAGCCCGTCAAGCGCGTGAAACCCTCACTGACCTCAACGTACCGGCGGTCGGGCAGGCTGCGCAAGGTGATGGCATCGGGGCTGGAGTGAATCATTTTGGAGTACTTCTCTTGGGAATGGCGCAACTCTTGTTCAATTCGATGGCGTTCCGATACGTCTCGCAAAATCCCCGTGAAGATATGTTTGCCGTCGCGGATGTGCTCACCAAACGAAATCTCCAGAGGAATTTCCGCGCCGCTTTGGTGTAAGCCGTTCAGCTGCAGGCCGGTCCACGCCATATGTTTTTGGCCCGTCTTCATGTAGGCATGCACAGCGGATTTGTGCAGATGACGGAGATATTCCGGCATCAGGAGAGTCACCTGCTGTCCCAGAATATCGGAAACTGGATAGCCAAAGATTCTTTCCGCGGCCGGGTTCGCGAACAGAATGGTGCTGTCCTGATCGATGCTGATGATGGCGTCGGACGCGGTCTCTGCAACGACCCGGAACAATTCGCTGGATTCGTTGGATGCGGGGTTGTGGTCCATCGCTGACGGGTCCTCGGGCTCGATATGGTCTTGCGATCCAGGCGGCCAGCCAAGAAAGACAAGAAAATGACCGCCGAATGTTGCGCAGGCGGGGACGCTTCTAGACTGGACTGCGGTCTGATCGGCTCGGCACTCGTTGGAGGGCGCCGAGCTAGGCTGAATGTAGCACCAAAACAGAAGCGCCGGTGGTTCTGATGATTAAACTGTTCAAACATACAACAGCAGCCCCATCAAACTCATTTCACCGGGAAGGTGACGGTCGCATGGAAATATTGGGCTTTGCCGTTGAGTACATAGCGATGAAAACGCCACTGGGTCACCACTTTGCGGCGGGAGCGAGCAACAGGATCGCATAGACCATCAGGGCGAAACGGATCGGGCGCGCATAGCTTATAGCAAGACGCGACAATTGCAGACAAAGTACATGACTGAGGACTGGAAACGTTCGCGGCAAGAAGCCTCTATTGCCTGTCGACGGCTGACTGCGCTGAGTCGTTTGTAATTTCTTACCTTGAGATCCTTCGGCCGACTTCGTCGGCGCTCGGGATGACAAGACCAGCGGACAGGGTGCGGCGCTCAGGACCGCGAGACGTTGGTTCAAGCGTGAGGTAAGAACTCAGTCTTGTATCTGGGGGCTAGAGCGGCTGCTTTGGCTCTGAATTCTGCCTGGGCTTTGTCGTCGAGTCTGGGTGGAGCGGTAGTGCGGGTGGCGACGGGAATGCCTACTTGCGCGAAAAACTCTTCTTGCCCCGCGGGAGAACAGATGCAAAGCAGGCGTGCCGGTTGGGCGCTGGCATTGCGGAATTGGTGCGGGGCGTTGGCGGGAATGTTGATGGTTTCGCCGGTGGTTACAAGGGACTTTGCGCCGCGAAAAGTAGCCTCGATTTTACCTTCAAGAACGATGAAAGATTCTTCGAAGTCGTGGCGGTGAGGCGGCGGTCCGCCGCTTGGCGGGACGTGCATGTCGATCAGGCAGAAGCGTCCGGCGGTGTCCTTGCCGGTTAACAGGATGGTGTAGGTGTCGCCTACCAAACCGATATGCTGTGCGTTGTGGTCGTCTGCCCGGCTCACGGTGAGAGCGCGTTTGGGATTATCTTGCGGGATGGAAGTAGCAGACTTAACGGAGCTATTTGGATTATTGCTCACTGTTATTCGCCTCGCTTGAAAGTATGCGACGAATTGCGCGTGCGCTTTTTTAAAAAATTAGACATGTAGAGCGAGTAACTAACGGCGGCCGGCCCAGGCCATGCCGTCGGGTTCAGGGCCGGCGTCGATATGGGCTGTGACCTGGAGGGATTTTAGGTCGATAGCGACTACGTAGTTGTCTGGAGTGCAGGCCACAAAAGCGCGGGAATTGTCTGGTTGCATCTGAATTCCTGCGGCGCCGTGGCCCACAGGAATGCGTTTGATTTCCTTGCGAGTGACTGCGTCGAAGACTACTACGTCTGGGCCAGATAGTGTGGAGATGAAAACGTGCTTGCCGTCGGGCGTGAATTTGAGGCGGTTAGCGCTTCGGACGTTTGCTGAGAGCGTTTGCAACAATTTTTTCTGGGCGAAATCGATGATGGAGATAGAGCCGTCGTGGGCATTGGCGGTCCAGATTTCTCTTGCGTCCGGAGAGACGTCAAAGCCTTCGGAGCCTGCACCTACTCTGACGACGGTTTGGTTCCAATCTTCTCTTTGTGAGCCTGGAGGTGGGCCGGGTGGCGGCGCGCCTGGAGCAGTTCCCTGCTGCGAATTTGGTGGCGGGCCACTCGGAGCGCGCATGGCGGATTTTTCTATGATGCTTACTGTGCCGGAGTTGACATTGGTGGTGACGATGCGTTTGGCGTCCGGGGAAACATAAATCATGTGGGTGCGGTTTTGTCCGGTGCCAAGGATCCAATCGATTTTTTGCGTGGCGGGATCGTAACTGGCGATGGCTTGGGCGGGTTCAGCGGTGAACCAGACTTTGCCGCCGGCAAAATCGAGACCGTGGGGGCCGCGCAACGCTCCTAGATCGATTGTGGCCAGCGGCGTTTGCAGGGCCACATCCACGACGGTAAGGGTGTTGTAAGCCCCGCCACCATAGTTTGAAACGTACGCGGTGTTGCCATCGGAGGACGGAATGACTTCGTGGGGATCATTGCCGACGGGAATTTTGGCTACGACTTTGAGGGTGCTGGGGTCGACGATGGCGACGGTGTGATCCTGTTTGGAGAGGATGAGGAGCGATTCACGGGGCGTGTTTTGCGCCAGGAGTGCGGCGGAGAGGGTAAGGGTTAAGAGAGAGAAAGTTGCCATGCGGACTGCAGGTTTGGCGGACATGAATCCCTCGTGCGATCTGGGCGGGAAAGCATTGAATTTATCATGCGGCAAAAGAAGGAGGGAAGGAAAACGCACAGACGCGGAGGAAAAAAAACACAGCGGCATAAAGCCTGCCTGCGGTAAGCAGGCCGCTGCTACATGAGGAAAAAAAACGGCGCTCGTGATTCAGGGTAGCCCTTCGTTCCTCAGGGCAGGGGATCGAAGACTACGATGGGCTGATAGGTGCGAGGGACTACGGCTTCGGCTATGGCGATTAGTTTTTGTTGCTGGTTGAAAACGCGCAGACGAGGTGGACGCGGTTCGCCGGAATCGAGTTGGGTGGTAGCGCCGGGAGGCGGTTCCGCGCGGCCGGGCTGGAGTTGCGAGAGCATGATGGTGAATTTGGAGCCGTGACGGACGCGTTTTTCCACTACTGGGAGAACGGTGACGCTGGGAAAGTTGGTTAGGAGATGTTCGAGTTTTATTACGCAGGCCTGGAATTTTCCAGTGCGTGCGGCCTCGGCCAGTTCTTCCAGCTTGAGGGCTTGTTCGAGAGAAAATTCGCCCACCGCGGTGCGCAAGATTTCAGTCAGGTGCGCGCCGCAGCCTAATTTTTCGCCCATTTCCTGGGCCAGCGAGCGAATGTATGTGCCGGACGAACATTCGATGACGAAGCGAGCGACGGGGCCCTCGATTTCTATCAGCCGGTATTCGAAGACTTCTACTTCGACGGGTTTTAGTTCAACCGGAAGATTTTTTCTGGCTAGTTCGTAGGCGGGCCGGCCATGAATTTTTTTTGCGGAATAGATGGGCGGCATCTGGGCAAAGAGGCCGACACGTTCATTAGCTAGTTCTTCTAGTGTGGCTCGATCGAGGACGGGAGGATTGTCTGGAGATTGCGGTTGGCCTTCGGAGTCGTAAGTGTCGGTGGCGAACCCGAAACGGAAACCGGCGGTGTAACGTTTGCGGCGGCCGGTGTAGAACTGGACGAATCGAGTGGCGCGTCCGAGAAGCACTACGAGGACGCCAGTGGCTAGCGGATCGAGGGTGCCGAGATGGCCGACCTGGCGGAATCCGGCGAGGTGACGGACGGCATCGACAATGTCGTGCGAGGTCTTGCCTTGCGGCTTGTCAATGACGAGAGCGCCGTCGAAGGGGGCGGGTTGTGGTTTGCGGGACATTTGGAAGAAGCGATCAGCGACCAGAAATCGGCCAGCAGTGAGTACGGACTTGCAGTTGGTGGCTGGCGCTGCGTAAATCTTCTTGACGTAACTGCGCGAGTTCAAAGTTAAAAGTGAAAAGTGGCAGGTCGAAATAGCTGCGGAAGAGCTTTGCGCGTCGAGCTTGCGAAAAAGTCATGTGGCGGACGGGTTGTCCTTTTTCATTTCTTTGAGGATTTGATCGATGCGCTCGGTGTATTCCTGTGAATTGTCGAGGGCGAAGTGCAATTCGGGGACGCGGCGGAGCTGTAGGCGTTCGACTATTTCGTGGCGGATGAAATTGGCGGCGTGTTCGAGAGCTTTGATGGCGCCCTTCTGTTCGGCTTGGGTGCCGCGTGCGCCAACCAGGACGCGAGCGTGGCGCATGTCCTGTGCGATTAAGACTTGATTTACTACGACAGAAATTTCCAGGCGCGGGTCTTTTAGTTCGCCGGCGAGCATGGCGTTGATTTCGTGGGCGATTTCTTCGCCGATGCGTTCGTGACGGTGGTTGACGGTGGTCATGGTGGCCTACGCGATAGCGGGGACATAAACATTATGAATTGTTTTTTAGCTTAATGGAAATGCTGGCGCGAGGGAGCGGGAACAGCCGGGCTTCAGCCCGGCTCTACGAAAGCAAAACGACAAGCAAAACGCGAGAAGGCAGATTAAAAGTAGCGGTATGAAGGCCCTGCCAGCTGCAGGCGGGCAGCCACTACAACTACGTGAAGACACGGCACCTGGATTTGCGCGAAAAGCGGGCACGACATGCCGTGCCCCTACGGGAAAAAATCGTGGACGTCACATAACGCCTTCTTAACGCTACAGGAAGTCTGTGGAGTGGTCGATCAAGATCGGGCCGAGGATGCGTTCGGCTTCGCGTAGGACGTGTTGCAGGGATTGTTCCACGTGTTGCTCGGCATTGGAGAGAGTGACGATGCCGATGGTGGAGGATTGCCAGACGTCGTGGAAGTCGAGTTCGGCGATGGCGATGTTGAATTTGCGGCGCAGACGGTCTTTGAGGCTGCGAAGGATTTGGCGCTTGTCCTTGAGGGAGTGTGCGTCTGGGAGGCGGAGTTCGAGAATAAGCAGGCCTACGGGCATTTCAGAACAGAAGTATAAGAGTGTAAGAGTCCAAAAGTACAAGTGTGGCAGGGAGCGAGCAGCAATCGAGTCACGCGTGGCCGCCAGGCGCGTCGTAGGCGTTGGACCTTACGTCGAGATCCTTCGTGCTCCGGCGGAGCCGGATCACTCAAGATGAGCAACGCACAAACAACCTCGGGACAACTCTTTCCCGTAACGAAAAACTGCTGACAAAAACCGCCCTAGTGACCAAGCACTGAAAGAACAATTTAGCGACGGGCGGAGGCGCCGGATTGTGCTGCGGCGGCTTCTGCGCCGCTGACTTTTTGTATGCTGAAAGCTTCCAGGACGTCGCCGATTTTTACGTCGTTGAAATTGGAGATGCCAACACCGCATTCGAAACCGGTACGGACTTCGCTGGCGTCGTCCTTAAAGCGTTTGAGCGAGCTTAGCTTGGAGGTGTTGATCACCACGCCGTCGCGAACAACGCGGATTTGCGCTGTGCGGTTGAGCACACCGTCGGTAACGTAACAGCCGGCAATGGTGCCGGCGCCGGTAACGCGGAAGGTGTTGCGCACTTCGGCGCGGCCCAGGTAGCTCTCCTGGAAGACGGGTTCGAGCAGGCCTTCCATGGCTTTCTTAATTTCATCGGAAACTTCGTAAATAATTTTGTGGGTGCGAATTTCAACGCCTTCTTGTTGCGCGAGGTCGGCGGCTTTGCGTTCGGGACGAACACCGAAAGCAATGATGATGGCGCCGGATGCGGAAGCGAGCAGCACATCATTTTCGCTGACCGCGCCTACGCCGGAGCCGATGATCTTGAGCTTGACCTGGTCGGTGGAAAGCTTGGGCAACATTTCGCTGAGAACTTCGACCGAGCCTTGCACGTCGCCCTTGATGACGACGCCAAGCTCCTTGACTTCGCCGGTCTTTAACTGTTCGTGCAGCTGATCGAGAGTGATGCGTCCGCCGGCGCTGGCGCGGAGTTGCGCGTCGCGCTGTTTGCCCTGGCGATAGTCCACGATGTGGCGAGCCTTGGCTTCATCAGTGACCTGGAAATGGTCGCCAGCTTCGGGAACGCCTTGCAGACCGAGAACTTCGACGGGAGTGGATGGGCCAGCTTCCTTGATGGAGCGACCGTGATCGTCGAACAGGGCGCGCACTTTGCCGAACACTGCACCGCAGATGAAGAAGTCGCCGGCCTTGAGCGTGCCGTTTTGGATAAGAATCGTGGCCACCGGGCCGCGGCCTTTGTCCACACGGGATTCGAGAACGGTGCCGGCTCCGGGCGCGTCGGGATTGGCTTTAAGTTCGCGGAGATCCGCGACCAGGAGAATAATTTCAAGCAAACGGTCCAGACCTTTTTTCTGCTTGGCGGAGACTTCGACGAATTCGGTGTCGCCGCCCCATTCGGCAGGCATGAGGCCGAGATCGCTGAGCTGGCGTTTGACGCGTTCGACTTGCGCTTCGGGCTTATCGATTTTGTTAATGGCCACGATCATGGGGACGTTGGCGGCTTTAGCGTGGTCGATGGCTTCCTTGGTTTGCGGCATGACGCCATCGTCCGCGGCGACGACGAGGACAACGATGTCGGTAACTTTCGCTCCACGCGCGCGCATGCGAGTGAAGGCCTCGTGGCCGGGCGTGTCGACGAAAACTACGGCGCGGTCGTTGACCTGAATTTTGTAAGCGCCGATGTGCTGAGTGATGCCGCCTGCTTCGCCCGCGGCAACGTCTTCGGAGCGAATGGCGTCCAGCAAACTGGTTTTGCCGTGATCTACGTGGCCCATGACGGTGACGACAGGAGGCCGCGGTTTGAGATTTTCCTTGGTTTCTTCCTTGGCGACTTCCAGCATCATTTCGTCTTCGAAAGAGACGACCGTGACGACGCCGTTGAAAGATTCCGCCAGTTGCGTCGCAGTAGGCGAATCAAGAGCCTGGTTGATGCTGGCGAAAATTCCCTTGTCGAGGAGAACTTTCAGAAGGTCCTTGGCGCGAACATCGAGTTTTTCGGCCAGTTCGCGAATGGTGATGCCTTCGGTGATATTGATGTCGCGCGGGGCGCGTGGCTCCGGCGGAGCGACGGGCATTACGGAACGACGGTCGCCCGCACCGGGACGCTGCCGAGTGGGATGGAGCTTGCGCTCGCCTTCCATCTCGCGTTTATCGGAACCGGGACGCTGGCGCTGCGTGGGACGGCGCGTGTACAGAGGCTTTCCGGGCTCTGCGCGCGACGGCATTTTATCCGGCGGAGGCGCGGGAAGCATTCCGGCCCGACCAGGCTGGCCGGGTTGACGCGAACCGGGACGTGCGCCGGACGGAGCCGCTCCGGGACGCTGGCTGTAAGGACGATTCTGCGGACCGCCAGGTCCACCTGGACCACCGGGTCCAGTAGGACGCGGAGAATAAGGACGACCTTGTCCGCCGCCGCTTCCTGGCTGCGGACGCATCGGTTGGCCGGGACGCATGGGCTGGCCGGGACGCGGGCCGCTGGGGCGATCGCCGGAAGGCAAAGGACCACGATTGCCAGTAGGCATGGGCCCGCGATTGCCGGTGGGAAGCGGACCACGATTGCCGGACGGCAAAGGAGGACGTTGAGCTTGAGTGCCGGGTCGCGCTGAAGCGCCAGCCGCAGGCCGGGCCGCTCCTGGCTGACCCGGCCGTTGCTGGCCAGGCGAGAACGGACGCTGCGGGGCGGCAGCGCCAGGACTGCCTTGAGAAGCGGGACGTAACGGCTGGCCGTGCGGAGCTGCAGGCACGGGCTTGGGTGCGGACGTCGGGTGACTCTGAGGCGTTGGAGCCGATGGGCGTTGCGCGGTGGGAGCCGCAGGCTTCGTCGCTATCGGAGGAGCAGGGTTCTGTGCAGCGGTGGAGGCAACTGGAGCCGAAGCTGGGGGCGCCTTTGGCGCTGCCGGCGCAGAAGCGGGAGCAGCGGCAATTGGCGCTGCAGGTGCTTGGGTCGACGGTGCTTGTGGAGCAGCAATCGGCGCAGTGGGTACCGGGGGCTTGGCAGCGGCCGGTGTGTGTACGGCGGGCACTACGGGCGATGGAACATTTGCGGGAGCAGCAGCAGGCGCGGCGGAAGGCGGGGTAACGGGTGCTGGAGCGGCTGGCGGCGAAGGCCGCTGACGGGCAGCTCTTGCGGCCGCGTCGCGAGATTGTTTTTCGGAGGCGGCCGCGGACTCGGCGGCCGCGTCGGCTTGCGCTTGTCCCTGAATGGTGCTGCGCACTTTTTCAGCAACATCGACCGGGATAGAACTGGAATGGGTCTTTTTCTCCGAGACGCCGAAGCCGGGCAGAAGGTCGATGATGGCCTTTGCTTTGACTTCGAGCTCCCGGGCCAGCTCGTTAATTCGAACTTGATTAGCGTCGGTCATGCTTTCCGTTCGGGTCACCTGTTATTCTGAGCTCTTTTCTTCATGTTTTTCTGGAACTGGTTTCGCGTCGGGTGCCTCGGATGCTTCGGGGGCCAGCTCAGATTCGACGGCCGGTTCGCCGGCGGCTTCCGGAGGCAATTCCGTCTGCACTTCCTTGTTGGCGGAGGCTTCTTCCGTTTGTGCAGGAGCGGATTCAGCAGCGGCGGTTTCTGACGTTTGCGCTTCGCCGGTCTCCGTCGCGTCGCCTTCCGATTCAGGGGCAGCGGCAACTTCGCCTTCGCCGGCTTCGCCAGAACCCTCGGCGGCGGCAGCGGTGCCGCCGCCTTCGTAAAACTGATTTACGGCCTGGTAGATTTTGTCCACCATTTTTTCGCCGATGCCAGGAATTTCCATCAGCTGTTCCGGCGTCATGCCCGCCAGTTGTTCGAGCGAAGTGATGCCCGCGGCTTCAATTTTTTCGATGGTCTTGGGGCCGACTCCGGCAAGGGCGGTGAGCGGAGTGGTGGGCGCGGTCAGAGCGGTCATCTGCTCTTCGATTTCGCGGCGCTTCTCTTCTTCGCTCTTGATGTCGATATCCCAGCCGATAAGCTTGCTGGCCAGGCGAACGTTCTGTCCCTTTTTGCCGATCGCCAAAGAAAGCTGGGAATCTTCCACGATCACTTCGAGCTTGCGGCTTTCCGGATCGACGATTTGCACGCGCGTAACTTTCGCGGGGCTTAGCGCTTTCTGCGCGAAGGCGACGGTTTCTTCGCTGTAAGGGATAATGTCAATTTTTTCGCCGCGCAATTCGCGGATGATGGACTGAACGCGCATGCCCTTCATGCCGACGCAGGCGCCGACCGGATCAACGTCCTTGTCGCGGCTGAACACGGCAACCTTGGTGCGTTCTCCGGACTCGCGCGCGGCGGCGCGGATTTGTACCGTGCCGTCGTAAATTTCCGGAACTTCCATTTCAAAAAGTCTTTGCACCAAGGCAGCGTCGGCGCGAGAAACGATTACCTGCGGGCCTTTTGCCGCGCGGTCCACCATACGAATCACAACGCGAAGGCGTTCGCCGATATTGTAAGTTTCCAGTTTCGATTGTTCGCGCTTGGGCAAACGCGCTTCGGTGCGGCCCATGTCCACGATCAGGTCCGGGCCTTCGGCGCGCTTTACGATGACGGTTACAAGTTCGCCCACGCGGCCATGATATTCATTAAAAATGGTGTCGCGTTCGGCTTCGCGCACTTTTTGCAGGATGACCTGCTTGGCGGTCTGTGCTGCGATGCGGCCGAGAACATCGGTGGGCTTATTGGTAAGAATTTCCGTACCGACTTCAGCCGCGGGATTCTTGCGGCGAGCGTCAGTGACGCTGATTTCGCGAGTGGGATCGGCAACTTCCTCGACCACCGTAAGAACGGAAAAAACATCCACCTGACCAGTTTCGGAGTTGAATTTGCCGCGCAGGTCTTCTTCGGTCTTGTAATATTTGCGAGCCGCGACGACCATCGCATCCTCAATCGCAGACACCACGATTTCCGGTTCGATGTGCTTCTCTCGGCTGAGCATTTCGATCTGTTGATAGAGCAAATTCGCCATAATGCGTTCCCGGACTGAGAAATTCTCCTTAAGTGCGAGCCGGAGTAAAGCCCGGCACTACAAAATCTAATCGGCAGCGCGTGCCTTGCACGCAAGCGCGCCGGAGAAACAAGCGGCGCCACGACTTCTTATCCCAGGGTTGTAAAACAGCCCCTTGAACCCTGGAACCCGGACGCAGAGTGTGGACTAAAACTCGACGACGAGGTGCGCCTTGCGAATGAGGGTTAGCGGTACTTCCACCGTGCGCGGAGTCTTGCCTTTCAACTCCAGCCGGATCTTTTTCGTGCCAGGGTCTGTAAGTACAGTCCCTGGAATCCGGTCATCCACAACGCCCGCGAGACGGCCCTCAAAAAATCTCATTTCATCTACCGGCTGATCCGTCCAAACTTTCGCCGCACGCCCGGTGAAGCGCACGTAATCCGCGACCTTCTTCAGAGCGCGGTCCATGCCGGGAGAACTGACTTCCAGCACATAGCCTGGCCCGGGAATCAATTCCTCGACATCGAGGATAACGCTCAACTGCTTGCTGACCCGCTCACAATCCGCGTGAGAAATTTTCGGATATGGGCTGGGCGTTTCGTTACCGTCCTGGTCCCCGTCCAGCGACTCTGTCGAGTACGCCGCACCGGTCGAATCAGGGAGGCGATCGATGTACACCCGCAGGAAGCGCTGTTTGCCGATTTTCCACTCGACATCAACGACTTCCAGCCCTTCCGAGCGTGCTACTCTCTCGGCGGCTTCGCGAATTTTTTCCAACTGCAAGCAGAGACTCCCCGACCTAAGCCGGTTTAACGCCCGCTGCATCCGGCCCAACAAAAAAGTGGGCTTGCGCCCACCCCGTCGTGCGACCCGTTACAGAGCGAAGGGCAAGTATATGCCCAGTGCAAGGCAAAAGCAAGGCACCGGATGGGCAGGCAAATCACACCCAGTCAACAGAAATCGCGTCCCGTCCGGAACATCCAAACGGGACGCGAAAAAAGTGCTCAACGCGGGCTTATGGTTTTGGCGGCGCGGTGCTGGAAGCAGGCTTTGGCGTGGTAGAAGCAGCAGGCCGGCTGGCAGCGGGCTTGGGAGTGGCGGCGGATGGCTTTGCCGGATAGGCCTGATCGTAAAGCTTAATGATGTCGGGAGTGACGTCGATGCCGTTCGAAGCATAGATCGGAGCGCCCTGCGCCGAAGAGTCAAAAATCGCGACGAAGGCATTTTCTCGGGCGTAACGGTCGAGCACGTCCATCATTTTGCGCCCGATGCGGTCGATGACTTCCTGCTGCGAAGCGTTGACGTCTTCCTGATAATCTTCCTTCTTGCGTGTTAGTTGCTTCTGCAGCGCTTCTCCCTGACGCTGCAAGCGCGTAGCTTCTTCCGGACTCAGCTTGTCGCCGTTGGCCTGCAGGCGCTGGCTGATATCCGCAAGCTGCTTATTCAAATTTTCCAGTTCTGTTTGGCGCGAGGTAAACTGACCTTGCAATTCGGAAGAGGCTTGCTTGCCTTCCGAAGTAGCAACGATCGCCTGGCGAACATTGAGGACGCCGACTTTGCCGGCGATTGCGGAACCGGCTGAGGCTGGAGCCGTCTGCGCGACGAGAGATGCCGCACCGATCAGGCTGGCCGCTGCGAGCGCGGCAGAAAGATACATCTTATTCACAGTAGTCTCCTTGTTGTCAGGAAGCGCTAGCGCTTCCTTTTGCGCCAATCGTAATTGGCAGAAATTTTGTTATCTCGGGCTTTGTAAGCAAACCACGAAACCCCTGTCGCCTCAGGGCCTTCAATAAAAGCCCTGAAACCCTGAAATCTTTTTTCCACGTCAGGGTTAGCAAGTACAACTTCTGCACCTTATGGCTGTAAGTACAAGCCCTGAAACCCTGGAGACCTTTTTTCACGTCAGGGTTTGTAACTACAACCCTGAACCCGGCGTCCCTGAGGGGAATCGCGGCCCCGTACAAACCGAAAAGTATAGCCGAGGCAAACCTTCCCAGGCAACGGCAAAGCGCAATGACAGCGGCAGGCGAAGCAGGAAAGCTCTGCCAGATGCGATGCGGATACAGGCGGCTTGCGTTGTACCAGCCCGACCATCGCAAATGTTCGACGATCCGGCTTGTGCAGCCAACCGCGGCAGTCTCCCAAATTCAATTCGGCACGGGAAAGATCAAGACGCGGTTGTTGGCCTGGTCAGCCAGCACCGCCAAATTCGTGAACTGGTCGATAGCAATTCCGAATTGCGCCGAACCGCCAAGTCCAAAGGTGCTCCGGGTCTTAAACGGATTGGACAGCGTGTCGATAATCGAAATGGTCTGGCTGGCGCTGTTGACGGTGACGATTCCGCCGGTCTGCGGATTAATCGCCAGCGAAGTCGGATTGATTCCGACGCGCACTGAAGTACTACCGCCGGTATCGGGATTAAATGTTGTGACCACATTGCCGCCGCTGGAGGTCGCGTAGAAGAGCGTCGGCGACACAGTCGGATTGAAAACGATTCCGGTGGGAGTTGACGTCACCGAACCCACCGCGGCAGTTGTGCTCTTTACCGGCGACTGGCCACCAAGATCGATGGCATCGAGGACGCCAACCGGTGCGGAACCGCTAATCAGCTGCAATGCAGTCACTACCGCCAGACCGTTGTTGTGGGTGCCGCGATCCGGGTCAATGGCGACAGCGATGGGCGAGGTGTCCACGGCAATAGCAAGTGCGGTGAGAGAAGTCGCTGGCGTCGATCCAGTAAGCAGCGCCAGGTTGAGCTCGGAAACCGTGTTGTCGCCGGTGTTGGCAATCAATGCGGTTCCAGTGCCTTCATCGATGGCTACCCCGGTTGGCGAAGTGCCGACGGTGACGGCTGGTACCTTCTGCGTGCCGGTCAGCAAGTTCAAAACAGAAGCCGTGCCATCCTTGTTGTTCGCTACGACGGCGACACCGAACCGTGGGCTTACAGCGACTCCCAGAGGATCGCCGCCGGTGGGAATCGAAGATTTGATGGCACCGAAAGTTGCACTTTGCGGATTTATATCGATAACAGAAACGTTGTTGCAGCCGCTGTTGCTTACCACAGCAATCGGAGAAAAAGCCTGCCCCGGCAACTGATCGGCAATCGCCACGGAAGTGGGTTGCGGCTTGGCGGTGGTACATGCCGTCGTCATGTCGACCGACTTGATGACGAAAAAGTCCGTAACCCCGGAAGTTACTCCATTGCCGTTGCGTACATCCACTGCATAGCGATGCGGCGACGTGAGAAACGCGTGCGGAATGGTGATATCGATTTCACGGCTGCTGACGAGAGTTGAAGGAATGGCGGTACTGTCCAGACGTACTTGCGAAGTGCCGTCAAAACCTGCGCCAAAAATTCGCACGCCCGCGAGGTCAGTGCTCGAAGTCAACGTCCCCTGCGGCATTGCCGCTCCGGCGATTCCGCCGATGAGCGGCGCGCCCGAGACGGTAGGCACCTGGAGGTCGGTGATTTCAACCGGTTTCAATTTGGTTGACGAAGTCGGTCCCAAGTCCACAATCTGAATGGTGCTGCTGCCCGACTGCACCACAAAGGCCTGGTTGGTGGCCGGATCCACGGCGAGTCCGCCGAAGAGACTGAGCTCGTTCGGAGGCTGACCACCGTTGCTGCAGGTGCCACCCGCGGGGACTGTCACGCAAGCCGTGCCGGTTCCGGCAAGAGTAACCTGGCTGGGGATTATTGGATCAACCTGGCAAGCGTTGGCAGATTTACACGCCAATGCATAACGGCTTCGGTTAACTGGATTCGAAATGGAAACCTGATTCTGCTGCGGATTGTAAGATACGAGCAGATTCGAGTAAGGCTGGAAAGCTACCGACGATGTACCCAGAAGCTCCGGCCCCCCGGAGCATGAGCTGGAGTAGACGGTACAATCTGCATGGAAAGTGATCGACGAAATGGATTGATCAAGCGAGTTTAGCAGGTCAATTTGTGGACCACTGGTCCCAGTTGCGTCGGCATCTGCGATAGCAGCGGTGCGGGTGATGGGATTGATTGCAATGCCTTGAGCGGTCTGACTGACGGCGATGCTGATATTCGGGTTGCCGAAGAACGCAAATGCGGTGTTAGCAGGCGGAACGACAGAATCGTTCTGCGTTGCGTTCAGTGCGTAGGTAAAACTGTTGCTGTTCGGAACGCTTTGAATGGTGAAGACGCCATTGAAGTTCGTATTGTTGAGCGTGCCTAGCGGGACATTTTCGATCAAGACCGAACCGGGATTTCCCGGATTAAGCGTAAGCGTCTGGCTGGAGGTATCCAACGTAACCGTAACCAGGCCCGAACTTACCGACACATTGGAAATTATGAATGAAAAAGAAGGCTGCGTTACATCCACGCCTTGAATAAAGCCGGCACCACCCGGGGTCACCAGGGCCTGATGCGCGTGTGGAATCATTGCAATCTGAGGAAATTGGCCGGTATTGAGAGTGACCTGGGCGTGAATACAAGGCGGCTTGGCGTTGGTCAGACTTGGCAGGCAGGCTTGTGGGTCAGTCTGTCGATCTTTATTGAGATCCAGCAGGAACCCGATTTTCGCAGTGGTGGGATTGGCATTAGAGGAGTACGCCACCAGCGCGTTGTTGGTGTCAGAATCGACTCCGATCGAATAGGCAAGCGGGGCCGGCGTAAAAGTGGAAGGGATTAGGTTAGCCAGAGAAATCCTGAGCGGGTAGGTGATATTGGGATCACCGCTCTGGCCAGGCAGCGGTGCGACAAATACTCCTTGATTCTGAAAGTCGACGACGGCAACCGTGTGATTATTCTGGTTGATGGAGAGTCCGGACGGCAAACCAAGAGCGCCGGTCGAGGTTGTAATCTTTTGCGTACTTATAGAAGTTAGAGTAGCGGGAGTGCCGCTGCCAATGCTGAAAAATTCCACCTGGTTTGCGCCCGGCTCCGCGACGGCAAGGATACCGAGGCGCGTGTCAATGTCGACAGCGCCAGGATTTGCTCCCGTTACAGCGGAGCCGACGACTGACGGCGCAGCGGCGGAGTAATCCGGAAACACGGCCAGATTCGATACGGACGGATTGTTGAGTGCGGGCAGCGGAGGAGTGGTGCGCGCAACAGAAAGTTGGTAGAGCCCTGGTAATGCTGAGTTGACATCGCTGGACGGCAGATTGAGGTTCAGTTGACGAGAAAACGAAGTGGAACCTTGCCCGAGATCGTTGCCATTAAAGAAGGCCTTTGCCAGCAAACCACCCGAACCAAAATATCCGCCATCAATAGTGAGATTCAGATCGTTTGCCGTGCCGCTTTGCGGAACGCTGTCGGGAATGGAGGCTACGCTGGTCGGGCGCACCGGGACCACTGTGATTGTAAACGGGCCGGCTCCCTTGGTTACCGGCTGCGCAGGATCACTGACAGATACGGTATAGGTGTCGGCGACTTGCAGGTTGGCGGCGGTTAATTGTAACCGTGCTCCAGTGGACCCTGGGTTAGTGACCGTTGTGGTGGGAATCGGGAAGAGAATCTTCATTTGCCCAGTGCCGGAATTGATGTTGATCACGTTTCCTGAAATTGTGCCGGTTAACTGAATTGAGGATGAAGAAGAAATGAATGGCGCATCGAGATAAAGGTTGTAGAGCGACGCTCCCTGGGGCGCGATGGTGGGCGAAACGTTATTAAAAGTGATGGGCCCGCCCTGAATAATAGTAATGCTGCCGATGGTAAATCGATTCGTGTCGGCTTTGGGCGTGGCCACAATCGTGAGTGTTGTGGTGGTCGGAACCGTCGCCGGCGCCGTGTATGTAGCGGTAAGGTTGCCTGTTCCGGTTGCCGTAATGGTTCCGCAGCCCGGGCTGCAGGTGGGAAGGTCGGGATAAAGAACCGGAGGAGTGCTACTCGGAGTCGGCGTTCCCTGAGTTATGAGGAAGGTGACGCCCTGGCTCTGCAAATCGTTTGTAAGACTGACGCTGAAGTTCTGCTGCTCGCCGGTGGGAACGGTTGCAGTGGCGGGAGTCAGGGTAGCCGAAATGCCGGAATCCAGAGCGAACGTCGCGAAATTGGATTTTTTGGTGTCCTGTACGGAAGTCGCAGTGATGATTATCGCAAGATTCGGGAACTTCGTAGGATCCGGAACTTTGATAGGCGCGGTGAAAGTGACTGTGGTGTTGGCCGAATTGGCGGGAATGTTTCCAGTATCTGATGTGCACGGGAGCGCAGTGGCAGTGGTGGGCTTGCCGCTCGAGTCTACCGTCGTGGTGGTGTAGGTGCAGGCCCAGGTAACGTTGAGGTTGGTCGCACCGCTGACGGTCGCGGTAAGGGTAATGGACTGAGAGACGATGACGGCCGCCGGCTTGGACGGGCTGACAAGAACCGAGACCACGTTGGTGTTGCTGCTGCCGCCGCAACCAGCAATGGCCAGTACCAGAATTATGCTGAGACTCAACCACAGCCTGAGAGAAGAATTTCTAGCCTTCATCACCACGAGAACCCCCAATATTCCATCCCAGCCGCTTCAGCGGCTCGAACGGGTTGCTAACGTTCGTCCAGGCAACTGCCCGGCACTTCGGAACCCTTGAGAATTTCCCCTACGCACTGACTTCAGAACGTTCTGCTCACGGTGAAGCGGAACGTGGTAGCCGGTTCGAAATAGTTCAAACTGCCCGGATTGTTCTGAATCAAATTAATCTGCGGCTCGACCTGGAACTTGAAAACCGTGGGGTCCAGATTGGCCCGCAAAAAGTCAATTTCGCTTTTCTCGATAAATGGCGGCTGCGCCACAATGGTTTGGTGCAAGCGGTGAACGTTATACGCATAATAAATTCGGAAAGGAGCCTGCACGATTGGCAGCCTGACCACAAATTCGATGCCCGCCGAACCGCGCAAGCGGAAATTGGTTCCCGATTCGATCGGCAACTGGGCACTGATCTTGGCGTCCGGGAACTGGCAAACCAGGCTGACTGGCGGCAATCCCGTGCAGCCATTTTGCCCGGAGAGTGCCGAAGGATCGAGTTGCAAACCGCTGCGCTTTAAGATGCCGTTGGTGCCACCGTCAAAGAACAACGCCGCTTGAACCGGCCCGACGATGGGAATGCGGTATTCGATGTTTCCAAAGCCTTGCAAATCGCCGCCGGGCAGCGTGGCTGTATAGGTCAAGACCGGAATAGTGAAAGCGCGCAAGGTGCCGCCGGAAGCGGGATCGTTATAGAAAATGGTTTGCGCTGTAGCAGTCGGAATGAAGGTAACCGGCGAAATCGAACGAATATCATAACCGCGGATGTCGTTTTCGCCGCCCATATAGAAGCGGTTGAAAGGTGGAATCTCTTTGCCACCGTATCCAGCGATGTAGGCCACCTGCGCGTGCAATCCCAAAATATTGCGGCGCTTCTGCATCGGCTTGAACTTTTTCCATTCTAGCACGTTGGTAATGGTGTTAACGTTGCCGCCGATGGGACCGCCGGTAAACGCCAGCGAGTAGAAAAGACTCTTGCCTTTGGTGGGCTCTTGCGGATTGTCGATGTTGTTGTAAGAAATTGTTGGCGTGATGGTGCTGGAGATGATGCCATTAAGCGCGCTAGGTCCGGCAAAGCTGCGGAATTGAATGGACTGAAAGAGCAGTTGCGACGCGTCGTTAAAAGCCGTGATATTGGTTCGCGTGAGCCCGTAAGTCAGCCCTACCCGCAAAAACGAAAAACGCTTCACGGGATAGCTGGCGAAGGCGGTGAAGCCGGTACTGTTCTGATTGTAATTCTGGATGAATTGCGGATTGATGCTGACGGACTGGCCCAGGAGCAGCGCTTCCTGCTTGGCCTGGTTAAAGCTGTAACGGCTGGAAAAAACCGTGAAGCCAGTGGAAATCGGCCGGTCAAATAAATATGGTTCAGTGAAGCCGAACTGCAAACTCCTCTGTAAGCTGCCAAATTGCGCGGAGAACGTCAGCGTTTCGCCCAACCCCAGGAAATTGTTGGTCTGGTAGGTGAGCCCGATGAAGCCGCCGGCGAGTCCGCTGACACCGCCGTTCAGGCCAATCGACTGTTTGCCTTTTTCATGAACCTTGAGGTTCAGGTCGACCGTGCCTTCCTTGGTGTTACGCTTAATTTCGACGGCCTTGTCTTCTTCAATCTTGTCGAAGAAGTTCAGCTGATTCAGCCGCAAGATACTGATTTCCCAAGCTCGCTTGTTGAAGAGCTGGCCTTCATCGAGCAGCAGTTCACGGCGAATTACTTTATCGCGCGTGGTGGTGTTTCCGCTGAAATCGATTCGGCGAACGTAGTATTGCTTTTGTTCATCGAACTTCAGAGTCAGGTCGACGATTTTGGTATCGTCGTGAATATCGAATTCCGGCTCCGGAGTGAAGTCGATAAAGCCATATTCACCATAGATGCTGGTGTAATCCTTCATGGCTTTGCGAAGCTTAGAAACGTTGAAAATTTCGCCTTTCTTCAGCGGAAAAGCGCCTTTCAGAGCCTCTACTTTCAGCGAAAGGGCCTTATCGGGGTCGGCGCTTACGATTTTGAGCGCGCCCATGTGGAACTGTGGACCTTCTTCGATGGGAATGGTGATGTTCACTGCTTTGCCGGACGATTTCCCCATCAGCGGCACGGGAAGGCCCAGCTTGTTATTTTCCGTGTCGATATTTTCGAGGACCGGTTCCTTCACCAACACGTGAAAGTAACCGTTGTCCTGATACATTCCGCGCACACCAACTTCCAGGTCTTCGTTCAGCTTGTCCCGGTCGTAGGTCTTGGACAGTACGTTGATCTCTGTGATGTACAGCGGAATCTGATATGGACGGTCATGCTTCATGGCTCGGATCAGTTTGCGGTCGCTGAAGGCGTGGTTGCCGGTAAATTTGATCTTGCCGACCTTGACTTTCGGTCCTTCGTCGACTTTGAAGATCAGAATGACCGCGTTGCTGGAAGCGATGCGTTCGTACTGCGGACTGACTTTCGCAAACTGCCGACCGTGTTCGCCCAGCAGTTCCTTGATCACCACTTCCGCTTTCTTGATTTTGGTGGGGTCGAACTGGCTTTCCACGCTGAGACCAACTTTGCGTTCCTTGAAGCGATCGAGAATATCGGATTCCGAAACGGAATGAATATTGTCGTAGCGGATGCGCCGGATGATTGGACGTTCCTTAACTTCAAAAACAATGATCTTGGCGTCGGCGCGGTCCGGCGATTCTTCCACGCGCAGTTTTACGTCCTCAAAGAATTGTGTATTCCAAAGAGCCTGAAAATCACGGCGCAACGTCTCTTCGTTATAGACGTCGTTTTCGCGGCTGAAAATCCGGGCTTTCAGGGTGTCATTGCGCACCCGCCGGTTGCCGATAAAATCGATGCGCTCGATGATCTCGGGCCTTTGTTGCTGCTGTGCTGCCTGTGGTGGGCTGTCATCCGGCCGTGGATGACTTTCGCGAAGAACGACTTCGCCGGTCAGCAAATTTAATGTCGAAGTAATCACAAAAGAAGCTGCTGGGATGGATGATTGCGAGGGCGAAGAACTATCCGAAGACGCCGCTGCTCCCGAACGGGAACCGTCTTCCGCAGCGAGAGGCCGGGCGTCCGCGAGGCACAAGAGTATCGCGACAAGACCCAAACCCAAGATTGGAAAATTCCCAAACGGAGAACAAACTTTTCTATAAGCGGCCATTGACACGATCAAGGCCGCGCCCCCAAACCCAAGTTGTTCTTCTCCCGCCTAACCCGATGTTGACCGATTTAAGGTCACGCGTGGAATGACCGCTTCGCGGTCACACATGCAATGGGCCGGCCGTGCGCATAGCTGACGGGCAGCAACGCGTGTTGGTGTCAGATTCGTTAGTGAATGACCGGGGTTGCCTCAACCACCGGACGGAACGCAAGGACTTCCCCTGCGACATAAATCTGCAGCGTCGCAGGCCTTTGAATTCCTCCTTGAATCAGCGCTTCGGAGAGCGGGTCTTCCACATATTTCTGAAGAGCCCGGCGCAACGGCCGCGCACCGTAGCTGCGGTCCGCGCACGTCTTCTCCAAAATCCACTGACTTGCTTCCGGTGACAGCACAACCTGCACTTGGCGGTGAATCAGCGTGTCGTTCAGCTGGCCCACGAGCAAGTCGATGATACGGAGCAAATCCTCATCACCGAGCGGATTGAAGATGATTATTTCGTCCAACCGGTTTAGAAACTCCGGATTGAACGCCCGCTTCACTTCGTTCATTACCATGTCTTCCATGGATTTCGCACCGGCTTCATCGGTGCCGCCCTGGAAGCCAATCCCGGTGCGTTTTTGCAAATGGCGCGCGCCAAGATTCGAGGTCATGATAATGATCGTATTCCGGAAATCCACCGTATTGCCCAAACCATCCGATAACTGTCCGTCTTCGAAGACTTGAAGCAGGATGTTGAAAACGTCTGGATGAGCCTTTTCGATTTCGTCCAAGAGGATAACCGAATATGGCGTCCGGCGCACGCGTTCTGTGAGCTGGCCACCTTCTTCATAGCCGACATAGCCTGGAGGCGCGCCGATCAGCTTGGAAACCGAATGTTTTTCCATGAATTCCGACATGTCGAAGCGCACCAAAGATTTGTCGGAGCCAAAAAGAAATTCCGCCAGGCGGCGCGCAACTTCCGTTTTGCCGACGCCAGTGGGGCCAAGGAAAACGAAAGAACCAACGGGGCGCGCGGGCGATTTCAGTCCAGCGCGGCTGCGACGTATCGCGCGGGCTAGTGCGGTGATCGCCTTGTCCTGGCTGATGACGCGCTTGTGAAGTTCGGGCTCGATGCGCAGAAGTTTCTGTTGTTCGTCTTCCTTGATGGAGGTGACCGCAACACCGGTCCAGCGGGAAACCACCTCTTCGATGTCTTCGCGGGTAACAACCCCGGTTGTGGCATCGTCAAGCTTGTAGCGGTCGCGCAGGCCGCGCAGAGTTTCTTTTTCCTTGCGCTCTTCTTCCGAGTAAAAGCGGGCCTTTTCGAATTCGTGCGCGGCAATCGCGCTTTCCATGCGATGAGTGATGAACTTCACGCGCTTTTGTACTTCGCTGACCTCATCCGGCACAGTAGCCTGGCGCAATTTCACGCGCGCGCCAGCTTCATCGATTAAATCGATGGCCTTGTCCGGAAGGAAACGGTCGGGAATGTAGCGGTTCGAAAGGTAAACGGCGTAGCGCATCGCTTCTTCGGTATAGCTGACCGCGTGAAACTTTTCGTAACGCTCGCGCACGCCGCTCAACACCAGAATGGCTTCTTCTTCATTGGGAGCGGGAACCTTTACGGATTGGAAACGGCGTTCGAGTGAGCGATCTTTTTCTACCGACTTGCGATATTCGCCGGGAGTGGTTGCGCCAATGCACTGAATTTCGCCGCGCGAAAGCGCGGGCTTCAAAATGTTTGCCGCATCCAGTGAACCTTCCGCTGAACCAGCTCCCACCAAGGTGTGCAACTCATCAATAAAGATGATGGAGTTCTGGCTTTCCATCAATTCTTTCATAATGGTCTTCAGTCGCTCTTCAAACTGGCCACGATATTTCGTTCCTGCAACGATGAGCGAAAGATCGAGGGAAAGAATTCGCTTGTCGGCAAGGAAAGACGGCACATCGCCATCGGAAATGCGTTGCGCTAGTCCTTCGACGATAGCGGTTTTACCGACGCCTGGTTCTCCAATTAAAACCGGATTGTTTTTTGTGCGGCGGCACAAAATCTGGATAACGCGATCCACTTCGCTTTCGCGGCCCACCAGTGGGTCCAGCGCGCCTTCGGTGGCAGCCTGAGTAAGATCGCGGCTGAATTCAGAAAGCAGCGAAGTTTCTTTGGGACGGGCCGCCGCCGGCTTTTCGCCAGAGGTTCGCGCCAGCTCTTCGCGCAGCGCCGAAAGGCGCAGTCCGCGCTCCATCAGGATTTCCGCGCCAAAGCATTTTTCCTCGCGCAGAATTCCCAGCAGCAAATGTTCAGTGGCCACGTGCTTCACGCCCAGCCGTTCCGCTTCTTCCGCCGCCATGTTCAGAATGCGTTTGCATTCCGCGCTGAGAGGGACTTCCACCGAAGTCGAAATGCGTTCGCGAATCGTGATCCGCGCTTCGATCTCTTTTCGTATGGATTCAATCGAGCCTTGTTGCCGCAGAAAACGATTGGCAAGGGCTTTGTCCTCGCGCATCAAGCCGAGCAAGAGGTGCTCAGTCTCGATGTACGGGCTTCCGTACTGACTGGCTTCATACCGCGCAAAGAAGATGACGCGACGTGCCTTTTCCGTGTAGCGTTCAAACACGTTAGCTCGTTTCTCCCTGTGGGGCCCCGCCCGCAACAGACTTTTCCGGCAGCATCCCGGTTGAGGCCTTGCGAGTTTGCAGAACGCCGTGTTCCAGTCCCAGAATTCGATCGCATCGCTGTGCAAGAGCCCGGTTGTGCGTCGCAATCAGTGACGTCAACCCGTGCGCGCGGTGCAAGCGTTCCAATAACTCGAAAACGGCCCAAGCATTCCGCTCGTCCAAGTCTCCGGTAGGTTCATCTGCCAGCAGCACGCGCGGCCTGGTGACGAGGGCCCGGGCAATCGCCACGCGCTGTTGTTCCCCTCCAGAAAGCTGTCCGGCGAGGTGGCCAGCGCGCTCCGCCAGGCCCACTTCTTTAAGCCAATTTCGCGCCTTGTCCAGGCCCCTCGAAATAGACTCCCCCCGCAGTAGCAGCGGCATCGCTACGTTTTCTTCCGCCGTAAAATCCGGCAGCAACTGATGCCTCTGCCACAAAAATCCCACGACGCAATTGCGAAAATTCGCGAGCGTCGCTTCATCATTTGTTTCAATGCGTTTCGATTCGAAGTATATAGCACCGCTTGTTGGCGTGTCCAGAGTTGCCAACAGATGCAAAAGCGTACTTTTTCCCGCGCCGGATGGAGCAACGATCGCAACCATCTCGCCTTGATGCAAAGTCAGATTCACCTGCTGAAAAACGTTTAGCGCGCGCTCACCCGAGCCGTATATCTTTCCCAATCCGCGCGCTTCAACCACGATTTTCGCGCCCGCATGCGCGAGCGGCGTCTGCTGGCCGCTATTTGCCGTCGAGTTCGAGCTGAATACATCCATGATGGAGGACGCCACCGCTCTGTGTGATTCCCGTCTTTGCTGTTTTACCAATCGTCCACTAAGTTAGATGCACGAAGCGGCCACAACTGTGGCGTCCTCTGCGCATGACACCCGGTGAATCGTTTGTTTCCGTTTGTTTCCGCTTCTTCATGCTATTGATTCCGTTGTTGGCGGCGGCGGTAAAGGAACCGTTTCGCGAATCCCGCAAGCACCTAGAAATCAACCACTTGTACGATGCTCGAAACGGCCCGTCTCAGCGCCGCATAGGAACGGCTCTTTGGGTCGTCTCCCGGGCAATTAAAGTGCAAGCCGGGGGCCAAACGTGCGATCGGCCGCCGTACCCTAACTTACTCAAAACGAAGGATTTCCACGGGCAGTAATTTTGCCGCAGCACGGGCCGGAACCAGGGTCGCAAGAAGCGAAATTCCCATCGCGACTACCGAAATCCACACTCCGTCCATCGCACTCGGGTGAAAAGGCACATAGGGTACGGCATACACCTGCGGGTCGAGCGGGATAAGCTGGTATTTTCCCGCGACAAACGCGAACGAATATCCCAGCACCAATCCCAAAATTGTGCCACTTGCGCCGACGGAAAATCCCTGCAGCAGGAAAATATTGCGCAGTTGGCGCGAACGCGAACCCATCGAGCGCAAGACTGCGATGTCTTTTGCTCGGTCGGTTACCGTCATGGAGAGGACCACTAGAATATTTAAGCCTGCCACCAGCGTAATCAACCCGATGAAAATAGCGGTGACCAACTTCTCCAGCCGCAGCGCTCGGAACAGCGCCCGCTGCTGCTCCATCCAAGTTGCGGTCGCGAAGCCGGTACCAGCTTGTTGCTCGATCTGGCGGGCGATCGCCGGAGCCGCTTCCGGTTTCTGCAAGCGAAACTCCAAGACATTCACTACATCCGAAGCGCCTGCCAGCGCCTGCGCGGCGTCCATTTTCACAAAGCACCAGTTGGCGTCGTAATCATAAAATCCGGAATCGAAAATTCCCGCCACGCGAAACCTCCGGGTGCGCGGCAACAGGCCAAACGGCGTCAAGCGGCCCTGCGGACTGGTCAGCGTCACGTAATCGCCTGGCGCAAGCTTCCAGTCATCGGCGAGTTGTTTGCCAACCAGCATTGCATCAATACCATCGGCGTCGGGCTGAAAGTCCAACTTTCCAGAAGACAATTTGCGGAGCGCTTCGTCCGCGGCCTCTTCGCGTACCGGGTCGATGCCCTTCGCGACCACACCGCGCGACTCACCACCAAATGTCATTAACACGGTTTGGTAAACGGCGGGTGTTACGCTGCGGACTCCGGGAATCTGCGAGAGTTTGCTTACCAGCGCTTCGTAATCGTGAATGCCGCCAGACCCTGGTCTGGTCAGCGCAATGTGCGCGGTCACTCCCAATAGCCGGTCCTGCAGGGCTTCACGAAATCCGGTGTTCATTGCCAGCGCAATCACCAGCGTCGCCACGCCCGCCGTAACGCCCAGAACACTGAACGCGGTGACCAGCCGTAACACCGCTGGACGGTTCGGTGAACGCAGGTAACGGCGGGCGACAAACCATTCGAATCGCATCAGGAAAACACAGGCTACGCGCCGTGCCCTTCGGAAAACTGCTTCCCTTCGTCCCTGGCTTCAGAAACGTCGCGGGCTTCCGGGCGCAATTGCGGAAACAGAATAACGTCACGAATCGAGTGCGAGTCGGTGAGCAGCATAGTCAGACGATCAATTCCAATTCCCTCGCCGGCCGTCGGCGGCAATCCGTGACATAACGCGCGCACATAATCGACATCCAGTTGCTTCGGCACCTGTTCGCCACCGCGGGCGATTTGCGCCAGGAAGCGCCGCTCTTGCTCAGCGGGATCATTTAATTCCGAAAAGCCGTTGGCAATTTCCATTCCCGCGACGTAAATCTCAAAACGTTCCGTCAGCGAGGGATCTTCCGGCTTCTGCTTGGAAAGCGGCGAAATGTCGGTCGGGAAATCGTACAAAATTGTCGGCTGGATCAATTTGTCTTCAGCCATGGTCTCGAAGAGCAATCCAGTCCATTCGCCATCGCTCAATGTGCCTTTCGCCGCAGCGTATCGCGCCTGGGCGGTCTTGGCCCATGCGTTGTAACATTCGGTCGCAGCTTTCGCTCCGCCCGGTGCGCCCAGGTCTTCGACGGTCGGCGCATTCCCCGCCCCCTGTGGCCAATATTTGGCGATCGCTCCGCGCATCGTCAACCGTTCCATATTTCCGAAGTCCAGCGCCACTTCTCCGTATTTCACTTTCGTCGAACCGGTAATCTTTGTCGCCAATTGCGCCAGCAACTCTTCATTCAAAGTCATCAGGTCTTGATAATTGCTGTACGCTTCATAGAATTCCAGCATGGTAAATTCCGGATTGTGCTGCGTTGAAATCCCTTCATTGCGGAAGTTGCGGTTGATCTCATACACGCGATCGAGACCGCCCACCACCAATCGCTTTAAGTACAGCTCCGGTGCAATGCGCAAATACAAATCTATATCCAGAGTATTATGGTGGGTGACGAACGGCTTCGCGGCGGCGCCTCCGGCGAGCGGATGCATCATCGGAGTCTCAACCTCTATGTATCCGCGCGCGTCGAAAAATCGCCGTAGTTCCTGAACGATCTTGCCCCGCGTTAAAAAAGTCTGCCGGGCGCCCTGGTTCGCGATCAAATCCAGATAGCGCTGCCGGTAGCGCAGCTCGACATCGGTCAAACCATGCCATTTTTCCGGCAAGGGCAAAAGCGCCTTCGACAGGAGCGTCATTTCCTCAACCCATAATGACAGCTCGCCCGTTTTCGTCCGGAAAAGATGGCCGCGCGCGCCGATCACATCGCCAAGATCCAGCTGGTGAAACAATTCGAATCCCCGCTCGCCGACCACGTCCTTGCGAACATAAATCTGCAGTCGCCCGCCGCTTCCCTGCACGTGGGCAAACCCGGCCTTTCCCATCAGACGGTAAGACACCAGGCGCCCCGCGATGGCCGCTTCGATCTTGTTGGCCTCCAGCTCCGCCGAGGTTGCCTCGGAATACTTTGCCGCCAACTCCGCGGGCGTTGCTGTCCAGCGAAATTCATGCGGATACGGGGCATGGCCGGCTTCGATTATTTTTTCCAGCTTGCGTTGTCGCTGTTCGAACTGATCCTTGGGCTCGAATTGCAATGCCTGCGACCTCTATTCTGTCGAAGATAAACGGCGAGTATAACGGCCCGCATGAGGCTGCCGCAACAAAGCACTATTATTTAGACGACATTTTGATATACTCGCTGTTTCCAGGAGAGAACTTTGACGACCCGCGTCCCGTCCCGCAGGTACGATTCTGTCCGGCAAGACTGGCGCGCCATTCTGCCATACGCCAAAGGCTCGCTGTTCTTCGATCACACCGACAAGCTCGAAAACGCCTACGTAATGCTAAGCGTTTCACTCAACGAAGCGATCTCCTTGCGGCAAAATGGTGATTCCGAGAAAGCCAATCAGGAAATTGCAGTCGTTGGAGAACTTTGTTCCCGATTGGCACTGCGCATAAACGCCGTACTGCATGCCATGGGACAACATGCGCGGCATTTCGGCATCGTGCCCAACCTATCGCTCCTCGATGCGACAAATTTTCAGAGCGAGCTCGGCCAGCGCGCTGCCCGCCACAGCAATCTCGTGTGTCAACTCTTGTTGTCTGAGCGCTCGCAATTCCTTAACAAGTTGAACACCCTCGAGGAACTGGTGGACGATCTCAGCGACGAGTTTATTAGAATTGCCACGGAGGTGGCCGGCGGAATCTCCCGGATGCCGTCACGGCTTTGGGAATTCCTGGAGCAAAGCCAGTTTGATCTCAATACCTGCCTCCGGGAAACGGATGTCCTACTGAAGTCTTTCCTCTTGGTACTCCCAGAGGATCAGCTTGCGGGATTCGATTTTACCATTTGCGGCCTGGCGAGAGCCCGCCGGCCAAACCCGCTCCCCAGCCTGAATTTAATCCACGCTAGACGAATTTCCGCTATCGCGGGAGAATGAATCTGCCTTGCGGGCCGATGCGTGCCGGTTAATCCTGAGCCCCGTTCTCTTTTGGGGGCAGGGTGCACTACAGGGGTGTTCTCCACTTTCTTCTTCCCTGCTAACGTCGAGTGCTTCGCGGTCGGAGTTGATTCGATCACTTGGGGTCGCACTTAAATTGAGCAACTTCCGCTTGCCAGGGTTTCAGGGTTCGTACTTACGAACTCTGAGGTGATAACTGGACAACTCTAAGGGGGATAGCGTGCATCCGACGTTTTGGATGCGCCGTTATTGGACTGTTGGCCCAACGACGACCAACCGAGCCGAAGCAGTTGGCTGCTTCTAAGCCCGCTGCTCCGTTGACCGAAGCGGAAGCCATTCGCCTCGCTCAAGCTGGGGATGCTGCGGCCTTTGAGTTTTTATACGCGTTGCACGGCCGCCGCGTTTACGCCTTGTGCTTGCGCATGGTAAATAATCCGTCCGACGCGGAAGACCTGATGCAGGAAGCCTTCCTGCAACTTTTCCGCAAAATCGGCACCTTCCGTGGGGAATCAGCGTTCTCGACTTGGTTGCACCGTATGACGGTCAACGTGGTGCTGATGCGCTTGCGCAAGAAGTCCCTGCCGGTCGCTTCACTTGAAGAAACGACAGAACCCGACGAAGAGACGGGTGGGCCGCGCAAGGACATCGGTGCGCCGGACCTTAAGTTGAGTGGCGCAGTGGACCGGGTCAATTTGGAACGTGCGGTTGAACAGCTTCCTCCGGGCTACCGGACAGTTTTCGTGCTGCACGACGTGCAAGGCTACGAGCACAACGAAATTGCCGACATCATGGACTGCTCGGTAGGCAATTCGAAGTCGCAGTTGCACAAAGCCAGAACCCGGTTGCGTGAACTGCTTCAGGAGGATGCGCGCAGTCAGGCCAGGAACGAACGGCAAGAGGCAAAAGCACAGGCGCCGAACCGCGATTGAGTTACACTAGCTGCAACGGGGATGTGCCAGAGCAATTGCCAGGAAATGCGCTCAAAGGATTGAGAATTTCGGCGAGCGAAAAGTTTTGGTAATTCCGAGAGCCCAGCTTTCTTAACTCTCGCGGAGTGATGAGCCATGCAGTGTAAAGATGTCGCGGAGATCATCGAGCAACAAGGTTTTTCGCCGTTGCCCGAAAGCGCTCGCGGTCACGTTACAGGTTGCGCCAGCTGTTCTTCATTGGTCGCGGATTTCGAGCTTATCGCCGCTACCGCAAGTCAACTCCCCTCAGAAGTTGAACCCCCAACGCGAGTTTGGGTTGCGCTGCGCGCGCAATTAGAAGCAGAAAAAATTATTAGGGAACCGCAAATCGCCGTTCCCGCCGACAGGTCTCCCTGGTGGCAGGGATTCGGTCTATTGATTCGTGGCCGCGGGCTGGCCGCTGTCGCGATTGCCGTGGTCATGATCTTTGCTGCCGGATACTTTCAAGTGACTCATCGGCCGACCGCAGTGCCTTTAGCTGATGGGACAGCGATTGTCACCTCGGCTCCTGTAGTCGCCGAACCCTTCGCCGTGGCTGCTTCGAGTTTGGATCAAGAAGAGCAAAGTCTGGGACCCATGCAGACCGCCAGTGCCGGCGTTTCCCCCGTTTCTCCGGTGGACGATTCACTGCGCGAAAACCTCGCTACCTTGAATGCCTTTATCAAAGAATGCCGTAAGCGCTTGCAGGAAGATCCCAATGATCAGGTCGCGCGTGACTACCTTGCGTCCGCGTATCAACAGAAAGCAGAGATTTTGGCCGCGATGATGGAACGCGGCAGGAGCGTAAACTAAGATGACTCTGGGCCCGGCAATCCGCAAAATCCTTGTTCCCGCAGTGCTTCCCATCTTTGGCGCTGGGATGCTGATGCTGCCTGCCGTTTCCTTCGCCGCCGGTCAAAAAATCGAAAAACATTTTAGCGTCAAGGGCCGCCCGGTGGTGATGATTCAGAACGTCGCCAACGGCCGCATCGAAGTGAAGTCCTGGAAGAACTCCGAAGTGGTCGTGTCGGCATCCCAGTCGTCGGACAAAATTGGCCTGGATATGGAGCAAGCCGACGAACGCATCGAGATTACTGCAAACATTCTGGACCCCTCAGCCCAGCAATCCGATCTGACGGAAAACATTCAGCTCACCGTTCCGGAAGAAACCGAACTGCAGATCAAGACCCAGACCGGACTGATTTACGTCGAACAGGTGATCGGTGACATGAAACTGGAAAGCGTTGCCGGCGATGTACACCTGAAAGAAGTTTCTGGCTACATCATCGTGCACACTACTGGCGGTTCTCTGGTCTGCACGCAGTGCGGAGGAAAGTTTCTGGAGTTCAACTCCATCAGCGGCAGCGCACAAGTCCTGCAGCCGTCGTTGTCCCGGGTAGATCTGAGAACCACCACCGGCAACATTCTCTTCGACGGGGATTTCATTCGCACCGGTATTTACACCATGAAGAGCGGCCGTGGCTTGGTGGAAGTGCGCTTTTCCGGCAGCGATTCTTTCGATCTGAATGCGCAAACATCTTCCGGCACTGTGGACAATCGCGCCGAAGCGTTCCTCAAACCAGACACGCACGGTTTCCGCCGCAGCGCTTCGAAATACGCAAAAGGGCTTTTCGGCACGGTCGGCAACGGCCTCGCCAAAGTAGAACTTTCTTCCTTCAGCGGCACGGTGCGCATACTCAAACGCGATTAACACGCATAAGTCCGCGTTCAACGAGAGAACTGTCATCCCGAGTGCCGATCCAGTCGGCGCGAAGGATCTCCGACAATCGCGCGCGTCCTTTGCGTCGCGTCGCACACTCATCTAAACTTTCCGCGTGGCTCGCACTCTTCCAGCTTCTATCGTCGCCCTCGCCGGATTCATGGGCTCCGGAAAAACCACTGTCGGCGCGCAACTCGCCCGCCAACTGGCGTGGCGTTTCGTCGATCTGGATGATCGCATCGAAGATGCTTCCGGCCTGCGCATCACGGAATTTTTTGAGCGCCATGGCGAACCTTCGTTCCGTTTGCTGGAAGCGGCGCAACTTCGCGCCGCGCTTGGTCGCTCATTCGAACTGCGTGAACCTGCGGTGCTCGCTCTCGGCGGCGGAACCTACGCGCAAGCCGGCGCGCCGGATTTTCTGCGTGTGCAAGGCGTCCCTGTCATCTGGCTCGATTCTCCGATCGAAACTTTGCTCTCGCGCTGCATGACTATGACCGGCCGCCCACTTTTCCGCGATGAATCCAGCTTTCGCGACCTTCACGCGCAGCGCCTGCCCTCGTACCAACTCGCCGATTATCGCGTGGATAGCGCTCGCGAACCCTCTCTCGTCGTAGCCGACATACTCCGCCTCGGCATCTTCCCCAGCGCCGATCCAAACACTCATATCCTGGTAGAAGAACCGCAGCCTTAATTCACGTTTCAATTTATGTTCCGGGTCCACTCTCGCAGAACTTGTCGCAACATCCGCCCATCATTAGTCTAGACCCAGTCATTCCGAACGGAGCGAAGCGCAGTGAGGAATCTCTCTTCGGTTTGCCGCCGAGATATAACAGAGATTCCTCGCTTCGCCTGCCTACGGCAGGCAGGCTGGGAATGACGATTTACCATGTCCTAGGTCGGCCGCTTCCAACCGTTTCCTTCAAGCCACATCACTTTTCTTTTGCTTTCTCTCCAGGCGCGCGGCGTGTAACTCTATTTATCGTTGGGGGATCGTATGACTACCTTGATTTCACGCCGCATTCGCAACGCATCCACGGCGCTGGTTCTCTTCTTCGTTTGTGGAATCGCGCTAGCACACGCACAAAAAAAAGACGTCACCGGTATTTTCCAACCTGACAAAGGAAAATTCTCTTTCCTGCTCGAAGGCAAACAAATTGGCCACGAAGACTTTGAAATCGCGCCCAACGGCGCGGGCTGGCTCGCGCGAGGCAACACCACTCTAAAAACAGAGAAAGGCCCCGAAACCAAGGTGAGTGGCAATCTCACTCTGCAGCCCGACGGCGCACCGGTCGCCTACGATTGGAGCGCACAAACCGATCAATCCAACAGCGCTCACATTCTTTTCGCGAATGGCGTCGCAAAAATCACTTTGCAAATGCAGGGTACCAAGCCTTACGAGCAGTCTCTCTCTTTCGGCTCTCCCCTGGTCGTGGTGCTGGATAACAATCTTTATTATCAATACGCCGTGTTAGCGCGTATCTACGACTGGAACAAACGCGGCTCGCAACCGTTCCCAGTTCTGATTCCGCAGGAGATGACGCCGGGGATGATCACGCTCGAAGCCACCGGCTCAGCCTCGGCCAATGGAAAAACCTATGAAGGCCTCCGCGTCACCACCAGCGACCTCGAAATCGATCTTCTGCTCGACGCAAATCACAAATTGATGCGCCTGGAAGTCCCCTCTGCGAAAGTGTCGGTGGTCCGCGATTAGTTTTTAGGAGCACAAGGCACTCTTGCCTGTGCGTTTTTGCAGGAAGAAGCGAAACGGCTAATCAAGCAGAAATGCAACCACGCGACGGTCTTGGCGCTGCCGTGAGATTGCGGCGATGCCTACACCGCGCGCAGCCAAGTGTGGCTGCGCTACCAACACTAAACAAAAAAGCAGGGCGTGCCGATGCCCGCCCCTGCCATTGAATTTCACTTTGCTGCGAACGACCGAGCGTTTCGAACGAACTAACGCGCCAGCGGCCGCTGCGCCCCAAACACCAGGCCAGGACGCCGCAGCGGATAACCCTGCGGATGCCCGTGCGCGTGCTGAAACGCCGACGCATTCGCGTGGTTGGCCACCGGGCCAAGATGGCCGGCGCCAGACACCGCCGCGGGCTGCGGCAGCCGCGACGGATTACCGATAGGGCGGAGGTTCACCGGAGCAGCGCCAACGTGGTCGCTGATTGCCTGCAACCTCTTCAGTATCGATTGCCACTGTTCCCAGTCAAGTTGCTGCAAAAACGGACGCAGACCCTGGATGAACGGATCCTCGAGCAGCGCTTCGCCGTCCGATTCCGGTATGAAGAACCGGTTCAGTCCGACGTTCAGCGCTTCGCTGATCTTTTCCAGCGTGCCCAGGCTTGGCGTCATCTGTCCGCTCTCAATTCGTGAGAGATAGGACCGCGACACTTTGGACCTGGACTGTAGCTGGCTTTGTGTCATGGAGCGCGATTCGCGCAACTGGCGGATGCGTTGCCCAATGTTCTCCACCGTCTTCTGGTTGGCGAACTTGTCGGACACTGCTTCCACGCCCTGCTCCTCGAGCGGTGGCGCCTCGGGGATCAGGAACTCCAGTCTCTGCGGCAATGCGCGCACACAGCGGCGGCAGTTGCCCGTGCGCGTCCGGTATTGCACCAGGCCGCACGTCTTGCAGCGGATCACTTCCCTGTCCATCTCCAACGAGTTCATAGACTCTTTTTCAGTATTTGCAGACACCGGTACTCCTCGCTGACTCAGTTCGGCGTGCGGATAGGAGAGAGGAACGTTGGAACGTTCTCGGGGGAAGGCAGATACTGGCGCGAGGGGAGTCTCGCCGAAGCGGCATGAACTGTCAAGAATATTTTTACAAAATGAGAGAAATTTAGGGAGAACTAGAACCCCGCTTACGCCTGATTTTCGCCTTGTCTCGTCCGGTTTTCGCCCGGTTAGGCGAATCAACGCTACGAATAGTGTGCCGCTTCGGTAACTACCACATTCCTTGTATTCCGCTTGTGCCGTCCAGCTCGCCTTTTGTGTCGTATCCGCCAACCTGTATTGAGACGCGTCAGACGTTTCGGTCGGGAATCGCGAGTGGACTCCGGAGTCTAACCTTGGGGTAACAAGACTGGGAGCCCAGATGGGTTGTTTCCGCGTGCTTCGTCGCCTGCCTTTGTCTCTGTCGATCACGGCAGTGGCGAAACCGCAAAAATTATCAAGAAACGTAGAAATCGCAGTGATACGCACGCCCCACGACATCAGTCGAACCGAAACGCTGATTTATCTGCGTGTCTTCTCTGACGTATTAGCCGAAGGCCACTCCACGGCAAAGGTCGACCGCAGAGAGCTTGCCCTCAAGCAATCGCAAGTTCCTCCGAACGACCTCGCCAAGCTCGAATTCACTCTCAAACCATCCAATACGAAGAATCTGGAAAGCAAGTACGAACCCTACTGGGGAAAGCAAAGACTTCGGGGACGAATGGGTAATCACAATCGGACCAGGAAATGCCAGGAAGACAGTCACCTTGACAAACTTCCGACCCTTTCTTGCGCGACAGAAAAAGCAGCCATATCCGGTCGCGATTGAAAAAATAGCCTGCGCAATTTGGGAATTAAGAACCGAGATGCTTGGCGAGCCGCTCGAAAGAAATTACGTCGGCGGTTGCAAAGCCTTAGGTTATTCTATAAAAGGAACTTACGGTTGCGGGCGTCGCCCGCTTTCTCTTTCTTCCCTCATATGCTCCAATAAACGTTCGCATTTCCCACGGAGGAACTTTCCTTGCCATCCCGCGAAGACGCCTGGAACCTTGTCTGCGAATACACGCAATCCGAATCGCTGCGCAAACACATGCTCGCGGTAGAAACTTGCGTCCGCGCCTACGCCCGCAAGTCCGGCGCTGACGAAGAACTATGGGGCCTCACCGCTCTGGTTCACGATTTTGACTACGAACGCTGGCCCAATGCCGACCACGCCCCTGACCGCGAACATCCTGCCGAAGGCGCAAAAATCCTGCATGAACGCGATTATCCGGAGGAAGTTGTCCGGGCGGTCATGTCTCACGCCGACTACTGCAACACGCCGCGCCATTCTCCGCTCGAACACACGCTCTTCGCGTGTGACGAAATCGCTGGATTCATCACCGCCTGCTGCTACGTCCGCCCGTCAAAAAGCATTCTGGATCTGGAAATGGAATCAGTGAAGAAGAAATTAAAGGATAAAGCATTCGCCAAGGGTGTTTCCCGCGACGACGTCCGCAACGGCGCCGTCGAACTCGGCATCCCTCTCGAAGAACACATCGCGTTCTGCATTGGCGCCATGCGCGAAAACGCCGACGCTCTCGGCCTGCGCGGCAGCCTCTAGTGACCCGGCTTGCTGCAGGCTGCTGAAAGAAAGTGCTATAACGGAGTCCTCGGCGCGGGAAGCACCAGTTTGTAAGTCTTCGAAGAGCGAAGACCCAGGCGCGACAAAAGGATCGGCACCAGAAACCGCCATGTCGGCGAAAGTTGATCTCTACAACAACGCGTACGGCAACTACGCCGCCGAGGTGTACCGGGAAATTCGCGTGGAGACCTACGGCCAGGATCTCGGCCAGACCAGCTGGGTAACCAGTACAGAATCCGCGGAAATCATGCGCTCGCTCGAAATCGCCGGCACCTCGTACGTTCTTGAAATCGGCTGCGGCTCAGGCCGCTACGCAATTCACGTCGCGGAGAAAACAGGCTGCCGCGTGCTAGGCATCGACACAAACGCTCCCGGCATTCACAATGCGAACCAACTGGCAGCGGCGCAAAATCTGTCTGGGCGCGCGCGCTTTGAAATTTGCGACGCTTCAAAGCAGTTGCCATTTCCTGACTCCAGCTTCGACAGCGTCTTTTCAAACGACGTACTCTGCCACATACCCGGACGCCAGGCTTTACTGCATGAGCTCTTTCGCGTCCTCAAGCCTAATGCCCGGCTCCTTTTCAGCGATGCTCTCATCATTGCCGGCATCGTCTCGCATGAGGAAATCGCGGCTCGCAGCGCCGTCGGCTATTATCTTTTCAGTCCTCCCGGCGAAAATGAACGCCTGCTGGAGACTGCGGGTTTTCGTCTGTTGAACGTGTGCGACGCAACCGCCAATGCTCAACGCATCGCCGGGCGCTGGCGCGAAGCCAGATCCAAGAGAGCAGCGGCCCTCATCGCAATCGAAGGCCAAGAAAACTTCGAAGGCTTGCAGTGCTTCCTCGCAACGATCCAAACCCTCAACCAGGAACGCCGGCTGCTGCGTAGCGTCTACTTGACGCAAAAACCGGGCACGAACTAACGGCTCGGCGCATCGACCCGGCCATGAACGGATCGGCGCAATCCGCTGCAGCTAGCGGCTGATTCTCAACCATTGAACTTTTTGGATTCCGATAAGTTAACCTGCGGCGTCGGTTCACGACGGACGATGCATCAGCAACACAATCCCAACCCCGATCAACATTCCGCACAAAAGAACCGCCGCTCCCCAACCGTTTGTAAAAAGCGGCGCGAATCGCGAGCCGATTATTTTTTTTGCGATGATCGGCGATGCCGCTTGTTGTGCTGCCAGCCCGTCCACGGCGTCCGCCGCCGCAATCGTCAACACACCGGTGGTCTTCAACAGTTCGTTGCCGCGCTCGACGGTCCCCAGGAAGCAGTATCCCTGCCGAGGTATCGTCTCCACGTACATCGGCTTTTCCGGCGAATCTCCCAGTGCCAGCCGCAATTTATTTACGGTGGTATTAACGTTGGCGTCATAATTCACAAAGGTGCCGCCCGGCCACAGCCGCGCACGCAACGCTTCGCGGGTTACAGTTTCGCCCGGCCGCTCAACCAGTGCCAACAACACTTGGAATACTTTGGACGGGATGCGGACTCGCGATCCTTCCTTAAACAGCTCCTCGCGTTGCAGATCAACCTGAAACTGGCCAAAACACAGATATCGTTCCGCTGCTTTCGTTTCGCTCAGTTGTTGCCTGTGGGCGCCTAAAACCGAACTGGGCATCGTCGGCATTGACATGGATCGACCCTCCTGGATTTGCGACCGGCCGTCATGAGATACGAGGGCTAAATCCACAGGTCGCCCAATTGCAAGAAACACTCGCTTGACATTACCTTGAGACCATTTATACTTGAGATGTATATGCATGTCAAGGGCGGAGATACCGGTTCGCTCGACCTTCACGGTACCGGCACTTGTGCTGCCCTGAATTTCCGCCGCACCGCTCGCGCTGTCACCCGCTTGTACGACCTCGCGTTGGCACCCTCCGGTATTCGTGCTACGCAGATGGCCATTTTGACCGCCATCGCCAAATTCCAACCCGTCTCCATGTCCCGAATCGGCGAAATCCTGGTCCTCGATCAGACCACCCTTACGCGCAGTCTTCGCCTGCTGCAAAAACAGGGATTGCTGGAAGTTTCTCGCCGGTCCGCCCGGCGCCAGCGCTTTGTGACTGTGACGGACTCCGGCGTAAAAGCTCTCGCTCTCGCCGTGCCTCTCTGGCGCGCCGTTCAAGCGAAGTTCTTGTCTGATATGGGCAAGGACAACTGGTCAGTTTTGCGTAACGAACTCGAACGCCTGGCCAGATCCGCCGTGCAAATGGAGTCCTCAGAATTATTAAAGGAAACACCCACAGCCGAGCAGTCAGATCCCGAAGGAGCTAATGCGGCTGCGAAGCTCAAGAAAGATCCAAAGCCCGGCAAAGAATAGCTTGATGTTTTCTGGCCTTGCTTTGTTTTGTTCCAGCCGCTGCAGTGGCGTAATCTGCCGCGCCGCAATTCTCCATATCACAATCCCGCGAAATTCCAATTTCTTGCGGCTCTGCGAATCCGTAGCGGTCCAGTGATTCCGCACCACCACACGATCATCTTGCGCAATGATGTCATCGGTCGCCACATAAAAATCTGGTAATATTTCTGCAGCGCCCTGCTGACATAGGCGATCGCTCCCGCCGGCCCAGGCGGCTTTCTCGGCGGCACATCCGCTCCATGATCCACAAAATCGGCCGCGAAATTCAGGTTCCCGACCGGTACGTTTTTCTTGTTCACGAATTCTTCAAAATGATTGCGTATAAATTCCCGCGCTTCCCTGTGCGTCATTCCCGTTTTCGGGTTTACCAGTTCCATGCAAGCGCACTCTAAGCCTTTGCCGCCTGTGCCCGAAACTCTACCGCATTTTCCTTCAGGAACTCAGCCATGGTGATCGGTGCGCGACCCAGAAGTTTTTGCAATAATCCGTCGGTCTCCCCGCCTTTTCCATTCACGTAATATTGCTGCAGATCCAACAGCGCCGTCGTCAACCATTCCGGCATCCCCTGATCGAGCATCGCTTTCTTCTGCGCGTCCATCGGAAGGTCCACATACTTCACTTCCCGCCCGGCAACTTTGGAAATCTTCTTCGCCAATTCCGCGTAGTTGATCGCTTCCGGCCCATTCAGCTCATAAATTTTGCCGGCGTGTTCGCCGGCGGCCAACGACTTCGCCGCCACTGCCGCAATGTCGCGCACGTCCAGAAAACTATTTTTCGCATCGCGCATGGAGTTATAAAACACGCCTTGGGTTCGAATTGTTGGTGCAAAAAATGCCACCACATTCTGATGAAAAGAATTCGGCCGAAGAATGGTCCAGCTCAGCCGCGTGCCCTTCAACTTCTCTTCTACCTTGCGATGCCAGCTCGGAAATGATTGGTCATAGTCCCCGGCGCCCAAAGCCGAATTCTGCACCACATGCTTGACGCCAGCTGCCGCGCATGCATCGATCATGTTCGATTCCAGCTGCACCAACTCCGGAATCGGCGAACATACCAGATACACGCTGTCCACATTCTTCAGCGCAGCTCCAAGCGTTTCGGGCTTGGCGAAGTCCGCGACCACTGTCTCGGTTCCCGCAGAGGCTTTCGCCGCTTCCGCCGCCGATCTGTACATCGCGCGGTGCTGCGCTCCGCTTTTCGCCACTGCTTGCAAAACTGTTTTCCCGACGTTTCCGCTCGCGCCCGTAATCAGAATCATGATCATTCTCCCAACTTAGAATTTCTCGAAACACGCGACCGCCGCGGCTTCTGCCGGCACGCGAATCACAACGAAATGGTATAATTTCTGTTGCGCGGGCTGGAAGTACGCACAATTTTGTAAGCCCGGAGCGCTTCATGAAGACCAACTTCGGCTGCCCGGTTCAAGGCACCATTAACGTTTTAAGCGGAAAATGGAAAGTCCTGGTCGTCTGGCACTTGGGCTTCATGCCCCGCCGTTTTGCGGAAATGCGCAAACTTTTACCCGGCGTCAGCGAAAAAGTTCTAACCGCGCAGCTGCGTCAACTGGAAAAAGACGGCGTCATCCGGCGCAACATCAAGCCGTCCATTCCGCCGCAAGTCTCTTATAGCCTGACCAAGGCCGGCGACGAACTCATCCCCATGATGACTGAGCTGTGCCACTGGGGCACTCGCAACCTCGGCATCCCGCCCAATCTTCCCATGATCCGCAAAGCCTCCAGGCGTGCCAAATCGCGCCCCGGAAAATCACTCGCGGCCTGAATTCAAAGCAATCGCTGTTCGTTAGATCGCGTTCCTCCCGATTCGTTCTTCTTTCGTCACGCATTCTGCTCCTGGTGCCTGCCGATTGCTTTGCACGTGTTAATGTTTGCTTTTCATGAATGTCACTTCTCCCTCGCCTGGCGCGGCGGCCGCCAATTCGCACCGTCGACTTAGCGGTTTTTGGTGGTACCAGCACTTGCCATTAGCGCTGGTGGTGTTGCTTTCTGTTTTGCCATATCTGCCCTGTCTAGGCTTCGGTTTCGTTTACGACGACGACGCTCAGATCCTGCAGAATCCGCTCTTGGACTCCTGGCGCTCGCTTCCATCCTTTTTCACTCAGCAATCCTGGAGTTTTCTGTATCCCGCGACGATCGCTAATTACTACCGTCCGATGTTTCTCATCTGGCTGAGCCTCAATCACCATCTCTTTGGCCTGCGGCCTGCCGGTTGGCACTTTGCTTCCATGTGCCTGCACGCGGCGATCGCCGGGCTTTTGTTCCGGTTATTTCAGCGTCACGGTTTTCCACCGTGGATTGCAGTGGTCTCGGCGATCTACTTCGGCCTGCACTCTGCCCACATTGAATCGGTTGCCTGGGTTTCCGGCTCCGCCGACCTGCTGGCCTGCTTGGGCATGCTTGTCAGCCTGCTCCTGTGGTGGCGGTCTATTGCGTCTCGTTCTCTTCCGCTGCTCCTCGCTTCGCTACTGGCTTATTGTTTCGCGTTGCTTTCGAAGGAAACCTCGATCGTGTTTCCGTTTATCATTTTCATTTATGCGTGGCTTTTCCCTGCGATTCCATCCCCAGGCACAGATGCTAAAGGACATTCCTTCGCCGACGCTTTCCGGAAGACCGTTCCCGTTGCGCTGACCGCCGCGCTCTTTCTGGTTCTTCGAAGTTTCCTTCTGGGCGCTCCCCACGGCAACGGCGCTGCTGTCTCCCTTGGATCTTCCGTTGCTTCACTGCCTTTGCTCCTGCTTTTTTATTTTCGGCATCTGCTTTGGCCCGCGCCTCTCTCGTTGTTCTACGACCTGCACTCTGTCCAACCGTTTGGCTGGAGTTCGTTTTGGTTTCCCTTGATCATCGTCATTTCGTTGCTCATGCTCTTTATTTACCTCGCGTACCGCTGGCATGATCGCTGGGCGCCCGCCGCATGTGCCTGGCTCCTGTTTCCTCTTGCCCCGGTTCTTTTATTTTCTCTTTTTCCCGCTAATGACATGGCCCACGATCGCTATCTCTATATACCGAGCATCGGCGTGGCGCTTTTTCTTGCGATTGCTCTTCGCGTCCTAGTTTCCTTCGGCCAGTTGACTCCCCGCCATTTGCTCTTTCCTCTTTCCGCCGCTTTTGCACTGATGGCAAGCTCTACCCTTTTGCAGTTACGCCCATGGAAAGATGATCTCTCACTCTATAAGCACGCATGCTCCCTGGCGCCTAATAACTCTATTGCTTGCAATAATCTGGCGGTTGCGTTCATAGGTCACGGTGAGTATTCGCTGGCTCGGTCGGTGCTGGTTTCTGTTCTCCAGCGCGACCCGAACTTCGCCCTCGCCAATGCCAATATGGGCACGGCCAGTTACCATCTCGGCGACTTTCCCGCCGCCGAACAATATCTTCGCCGCGCCATCTCGCTAAACCCTGCGTCTCCGCGGCAATATCTTGATTTGGCAATGATCTGTTATCGCACTGGCCGCCTGGCCGAAGCCGTGCAACTTCTCCGGCGCGCGATCACCATTGATCCCGCGGGAGAAGGCTATCATGTCGCCTTGGGTACTGCTTTGATGGATCAGAACGATTATCGTGAAGCGTGCGACGAGTTTCGCGCGGAACTGCGGCTGCACCCCAATCTGCCGGCCGCAAAAACCCTTCTCTCTCTGTGCGAACAGCGCCTCATTGCACCAAATCATGCGGGAGCACACCAATAACCGCATGGCAGCGCTGCAGGCGCACTCTTGCCTGAGTTCCGTAGAACTTTGCCACGCTCCTCAGCACAAGAAGCTCTCCAGCGTCGTCGGGGCAATGTCCACCGAGTCATTATTTCGCTTGGCCCACGTGCCTTTTTGAAGTATCTTGCCTGTAACAAATCCCTTCACTGTTAGGACGTTCAATGGCTACCGTTTCCAGCGCGGCGCTGCCTTTGCAGCGGGTCTCGTGGCTCCGCCCAAAATATCTGCTGTTCGCCTTTATCGGCCTGATGCTCGCCTACGTCCTTCGCCACAACGAGCACTTTCTCATCGACGCCAAGGATCCCAACTGGGCGCACATCCATCCTTTCCGGTGGTACCTCCTGCCGCACGGCATCATGGGCGCTTGCGCTCTGCTTCTTGGTCCCTTGCAGTTCTCCGATCGCCTCCGCCAGCGTTTTGCCAAGTTCCATCGCGTGGTCGGCCGCTTTTATGTCGCCGGCGTCTTTATCGGAGCGCCAATGGGTTTATATATTCAGTATTTCCAGGAACGCATGGGCGGCGCGCGTTCCTTCAGCTTCGCGGCGGGAACCGACGCGGCTTTGTGGATGCTGACCACCGCCGTCGCCATCTTTTTCATCCTAAAAGGAAAAGTGCAGCAGCACCGTCAGTGGATGACCCGCAGCTTCGCCGTCGCCATCGTGTTCCTCGAAGTCCGTGTCGTCGGAGGCCTCACCGGCTGGAAAAGCGAGCCGGCAATCGAAACCACCGTCTGGATGTGCGTCGCCTTCTCACTGCTCTTCGCGGACATCGTCCTGCAATGGCGGGACTTCTCCCCCTCGCGCCCCGCCGTACCAAAAATTCAGCCTGTTCAGGTCGCACAAATCGCTTCCGATTAGCATTTCGCGGCGCGAGTTTGCTGCTGGCAAAATACCAGGGCTTTTTGTGGTGGCCGCTTTCCCAAGCGGTGAATTTACGATTTCCAAAATTCAGCTGACACCATCACACGTCGCCAAAGGAAAATGGTTATGACCACGGACCTAAAGAACAAAGTCGCCCTAATCACCGGCGGCACCACCGGCATTGGACGCGACACCGCAATCCTATTCGCAAAAAACGGCGCAAAAGTGGTTGTCTCCGGCCGCCGCGAAACCGAAGGCAACGAAACCATCAACCTGGTCCGCGCTGCGGGCGGCGATGGCCTGTTCGTAAAGTCCGACGTCTCCAAATCCGCCGACGTTCAATCCCTCATCCAAAAAACCGTCGAAAAGTTTGGCCGCCTCGATCTTGCCTTCAACAACGCAGGCATCGAAGGGCAATGGAAGCCCATCATCGAACAGTCCGAGGAAGATTGGGACTCCGTCATCAACATCAATCTCAAGGGCACCTGGCTCTGCCTCAAATACGAAATTCGTCAGCTGCTCAAGCAGGGCAGCCCGGGCGCCATCGTCAACATGTCCTCCGTCGCCGGCCTGATGGGCTCCGCAGGCGCTGCTATCTATGTCGCCAGCAAGCACGGCGTCATCGGCCTCACCAGAAATGCAGCACTTGAATGTGCCGCCAAAAATATTCGCGTCAACGCCGTCTGCCCCGCTGTAATCGAAACCGCCATGGCCGATCGAGCCTTCGCCGATCCGCAAGTCAACAAGCGCGTGCTGGCCCTGCATCCATTGGGCCGCTTTGGTAAACCAATTGAAATCGCCGAAGCCGTTCTCTGGCTCTGCTCAGACAAGTCCTCGTTCATGACCGGCCACTACATCACACTGGACGGCGGCATGTTAGCCGGCCCCAATCCCAACGGCTAGCTGGCTTTCGATAGCAGCGGCCGCGGTCCGCGGCGGGCGCTTTTTGCGGCGCAGCCAGACCCAATAATCTCTTCTTATCTTTCCATCTTTTTCTTTGTTTGCATTCCAGCAGATTCCGAATGCTCTTGTCCCGCACATCACTCGCACCCCCGCTCTGATCCAGAGGAGTCCAGCCGTGCACATGCACAGTCTCAACCTGCTCGCCATTCTAGTCGCCGCCATCGCCACCATGCCCACCGGCTTCCTGTGGTATTCCCCACTGCTCTTCGCCAATCCCTGGATGCGCGAAATGGGCTACGACCCCAACGATAAAGAACGCATCAAGGAAATGCAGAAAAGCGCTGGCCCAACCTATTTTGTCGCCTTCATCGCCAGCCTGGTTTCCGCCTTTATCCTTGCGCTGTTCCTCCATCACATGAACGCTCACAATCTCGAATATGGTTTGCTGATCGGCTCCCATGTATGGCTTGGTTTCGTCGCCACCGTTCAACTCACAGGCGCACTTTTCATGAAGCAGTCCATGAAACTCTTCGCCATCAACACTGGATACCAACTCGTCTGCTACCTCGTCATGTCTGCCATCCTGACCCTCTGGCGCTAGCCCAAATCCTTCACGAGTCACACAGCATCCGTCGCAGGGTCTTCGTCACGAACTTCCTTGTCCCAGAAACATTTTCATAACCCTGATCTGCGTTCTCGCCAAAAAATGCAGCGGCCTTAACTCTGACCCGCTCCAACGCTTGACTCCCATCGTCACCCAGAGTAGCGTACGGCGGACGCTACCGGCTCCCGGAAGTTTTTTCCCATGAGGAGATGGACAAATGGAAAAATATCTCTCAGCACCAAGCTATTGGTTAGGCGTAGTTTGTACTGTCCTTGCGCTAATTTCTCGCGTGTTTCTTGCTTTTGATTCCCACCCGCCAGGCATCGGCTCCGCCACTGGACTGGTTATTTCCTACACAAGTTTTTTCCACGGCGCCGCGCTGTTCTTCTTGCTGGCCATCGCCAGTTGGTGCCGTACCGCAAAGAGCTCGAGCTAACTCTCGCAAACTCCAGGAGGTAATTGACAGGCCGTCCGATTATTGCGGGACCGTCATACGGACTTTCCAGTATTCCGCAGCGTTCCATATTCCCGGAAGATAGTTCGGCTAAGGCATTCAATTTTAACTTAGGGCTTGTAATACAAGCCCCGGAAACCCTGATCCGGACCTCGGAGCGCTTGAATGGCCGCAAAAGAAGCATCCGTGCTACAAAGCGCAAAAAGTGCCTTACCTGCTCCGCTGAATCATTCGGCTCACTCCGTACAGTTTTACTTCGAAGACCGTCTCCTGATCGAAGGCCTTGCGGGCTTAGTTGCGACCGCGCTGGTCAGCGGAGACGCCGCCATTGTGATCGCCGCCAAATCCCACCGCGAAACGCTGGCTCGTGAATTGAAGGACCGCGATCTGAATATCACCAGAGCCATTGCCGGTGGCCGCTTTGTTTGCCTGGACGCATCACAGACCCTGGCGCGCATCATGCTAAACGGCATGCCCGAGGCTGAACGCTTCTCGCGTCTGATAGGCGGATTAATTTCCAGCGCCAGGACTGCTGCTAAAAGCGAGCAGAAAGGACTGGTCATTTTTGGCGAAATGGTAGCCCTTCTTTGGGCGGAAGGAAAACACCAGGCTGCGATTCGCCTGGAAGAACTTTGGAACGATTTGGCGGCCCAATATTCTTTTTCTCTGCGCTGCGCTTATCCGATGAACGGCTTTCATAAGCAGGAGCACGCCGACTCTTTTGCCAAAATCTGCGCCGCGCACTCTTCCGTCCTTCCACTCGGATCTCGCGCCCTGGTCCTCAACGATGATGACCAGCAGCGCACCATCGTCGCTTTACAGCTGAAACTGCAGGTTCTCGAATACGAGAGCACACTGCGCGAAACGGAAGGCCGCTTTCGGCAGCTGGTCGAAGCAGTGCAGGACTACGCCATCTTCACGCTCGATGCCGACGGTCGCGTCAACAGCTGGAACGTCGGCGCCAAACGCCTTAAAGGCTACGAAGCTTCCGAGATTATCGGTCAGCATTTTTCCAGATTCTATCCGGCCGAGGACATTCAGGCCGGCAAGCCGCAAGGCGAGCTTGCCATCGCCGCCAGCGAAGGCCGCGTCGAGGATGAAGGTTGGCGCATTCGCAAAGACGGTTCCAGATTCTGGGCCAACGTGGTCATTACCGCAACCAAAGACGCACACGGCGGGGTAATCGGCTTTTCCAAAGTAACCCGCGACTTCACGGAAAGAATGCTTGTCCAGCAAAATCTTCAGGACTCCCAGCGCAAATTGCAGGATTCCGAACGCTCTCTTCGCGAACTCTCATTTCATCTGCTGCGCACTCAGGATGAAGAGCGCCAGCGCATAGGCAGGGATCTTCACGACAGCTTGGGCCAATACCTTTCCGTTTTGAAGATGAAACTGGACTCCTTGAAATCTTCCCCAGCGAAAATGCCTCCCCATGATCTCGCTGAGTTGAACGACTGTGCGCAAATTGCCGAGGACGCCGTGAAGGAAGTTCGTACCATTTCCTATCTTCTTTATCCGCCCATGCTGGAAGAGATGGGACTCAAATCTGCCATCTCCTGGTATCTCGATGGATTCACCAAACGCAGCGGCATCCGGACAACTTTTGAAGTTTCCCCAGCTCTCGGTCGTCTGGCACCC
>Ga0209488_10000214_pt1 | contig 45784 bp, 41 predicted proteins | sample Rivendell_Oct201_8_FD_188349 | JGI IMG/M metagenome (GOLD analysis project Ga0209488, IMG submission 188349) | Vadose zone soil microbial communities from the Eel River Critical Zone Observatory, Northern California, USA -... | ecosystem: Environmental > Terrestrial > Soil > Vadose zone >...
GATACCCTTTCAACCGGACTAAGGGGAGGTCGCCGTATGCGCTCGATTCGCTCGATTCCGCTGCTCGCCCTGGCGGCGCTCCTGCTGCCGTTCTGCGGGGCGGCACACGCGGACGAGCAGGTCGTCGGACAGAAGAACAAGGCGTTCAGCGTGCAGAAGCTGAAGGTCAAGGTCGGCGACAGCGTGACTTTCCGCAACGACGATCCGTATTTCCACAATGTCTTCTCGCTGTCGCCGGCCCAGTCCTTCGACTTGGGCAGCTACCCGAAGGGCCAGGCCCGGAAGGTGACGTTCAACAAGGCCGGAACGATCGACGTTGAGTGCGCGATTCATCCCGAGATGCAAATGCAGATCGAAGTGGCGAAATAAACGCATGGCCTCCGGCAAGATGCGGGCGGGCATGCCGCTCGCCCTGACGCTGGGGCTGCTGCTGGCGCTGATGCTGGCGATCGCCTTCGTCGGCCTCGCGCAGCTGCGCTCGCTCAACGGCCAGTTCACGGTCATGGTGGTCGAGCGGCACGCCCGGGTGACCCTCGCCCACGACGTCATCGACGAGCTGAACGCCATGACGCGCTCGGTGCACCGCACGCTCATCGTCGACGACAAGGACGTGCGCAGGGAGCTCGGCCGCATCGATACCTCCAAGCAGAACCTCGCCTGGCTGCTCGAGCAGCTCGACAAGTCCATCGGCACCGAGGACGAGAAGGCCAAGGAGCTGCTGCAGGCGGTGCACGACCGCAGCTCGACTTACCTCCTGAACCTGGTGAAATTCACGCGCGCGCTCGAGGCAAGCAAGGCCGAGGAAGCCAAGGTCCTGCTGAACAGCCAGGTCTGGCCGGAGCTCGACGCCACCTTCAAGGCGATGCAGGATTTCAGCCGCTACCAGAGCGCGATGATGCAGGAGGGCCAGAAGGACGCCGAGGCCTCCTACGTGAGCGCCCGCAACCTGACCCTGCTCCTCACGTTCGTCTCGATCGCGGTGTCGCTGATGCTCGCGGTCTGGATCTCGCGCAGCGTCACCGTCCCGCTCACCGAGGCGGTGGTGATCGCCGGGCGCGTGGCCGCGGGCGATCTCACCAGCCGCATCGACGTCAAGGGCACCTCCGAGACGAGCCAGCTGCTCGGCGCGCTCGCGACGATGAATACCAGCCTGCACCGGATCGTCGGCGAGGTGCACGCGAGCAGCGACGCGATCGCCTCCGCCGCGCGCGAGCTGCTCGCGGGCAACAGCGATCTCTCGCAGCGCACCGAGGAACAGGCGGCAAGTCTGGAAGAAACCTCGGCCTCGATGGAGGAAATCTCGGCGACCGTAAAGAAGAATGCCGAGAATGCCCACCAGGCCAACCAGTCCTCGGCCAATGCGCGCGAGGTCGCCAATCGTGGCGGCGAGGTAGTCGCCAAGGCGGTCGAGGCCATGGGGCAGATTGAGAGCTCATCCCGCAAGATTTCCGACATCATCGGCGTGATCGACGAGATCGCCCGCCAGACCAACCTGCTGGCGCTCAACGCCGCGGTCGAAGCGGCGCGTTCCGGCGAGGCGGGGCGCGGCTTCGCGGTCGTCGCTTCGGAAGTGCGCAACCTGGCGCAGCGCTCGTCGCAGGCCGCGAAGGATATCAAGGACCTGATCACCAGCAGCGGCAGCCAGGTCCAGAACGGTGTCGAGCTCGTGAACAAGGCAGGCGGCGCACTCGCCGAGATCGTCGAGTCGATCAACAAGGTGGCCACGATTGTTTCCGATATCTCATCCGCCAGCAGCGAGCAGGCCTCGGGCGTCGAGGAGGTCAACAAGGCATTGACCCAGATGGACGAGGTGACGCAGCAGAACTCAGCGCTTGTGGAACAGGCCACAGCCACGGCCAAGACGCTCGATCAGCAGGCGCAGGCCATGAGCGAGCAGGTCTCGTTCTTCCGCCTGGAGGACGACGCAAAGGCTCACACCGCTCGGTCTGCCGGCGCAGCACCGGCGCGCGCTGCAACATCGGCGGCAATGTCGGCGCAACGGTCGCAAGCGCCACGCCCGCGAGCCGTTTCTAATGGTGGTTACAGGTAGTTTGCGATTTGACTCACGGTTGTTTGCAGGCCGTTTGCCGCGGGCTCGTCCGGTCATTGTCCAGACCGGACGGAGAGATGAGATTAAGGATTTACCGTCTGAACTCGGTGCTATTTGCGACTTGTTCATGAATGCGCGGCAGAGTCGCCGCCGCGGAATGGCGCCGTTCGGATGTTGCATCCGTGCGAGACGACATGGACAGAGAGGCTTTCTCGATCATGGGCTCGGATTCGGGAAGCCAACACCGCACGCTTGCGATCGCGGCGATCGCGCTGGGCAAGATCGTCGAGCTCGGGCTGCCGGCGGATCCGCAGAGCTATGAGCTTTGGTATGCCTACGCGGCAGGCCACAACCAGAAGCTCAGAGACGAGATCGATCATGTCTTGCAGCAGCAGGGCAGGCTGAGCGAAAGCGATCTCGGCAGGCTCTACGCGCAGTACATCTCTCCCACTCGCAGCACCGGCGACTTCGAGCGTGTGGGCCGCAGACTCGCCGATGAGGTCGGGCAAGTCACCAGAATGATCAGCGCGGCGGTGACATCCGTCGAGCGCTACGACGAGCAGCTGAGCGAGGGCACGGCTGCGGCGAACAGCGCGACGAGCGAAGCCGATCTCAAGCGCGTGGTCGAGGACCTGCTCAGCGCAACCAAGAGCATGGCGCGCGAGAACGACTCGCTCAAGGAGGAGCTGGAAACGTCACGCGTTCGCTCCGAAAAGCTTACGCACGAGATTGAAGCAGTCCGCATCGAAAGCCTGACCGACGCGCTCACCCAGGTCGGAAACCGGCTGCATTTCGACGACACCCTTGCGCGGGCGATCGTGCGCGCGGGGGAAAACGATGTACCGCTGACGTTGCTGTTTGTCGACATCGATCATTTCAAGAAGGTCAACGATCAGTTCGGGCACCAGATGGGTGATGACGTCCTGCGGCTGGTTGCGGCACGGCTCAAGAGCAGCGTGCGCGACGGCGAGATCGCCCGCTATGGCGGCGAGGAATTCGCTGTGATCCTGTACAATAAATCGATCCAGATCGGAAAGCTGATTGCCGAGCGCATCCGTGTTTCGATCGAGAGCGCCGAGATGAGAGTACGCTCCAGTGGAGCCTCGATCGGACGCGTGACGGTGTCGATCGGGGTCTCCCAGCTTAAGCCGCGGCTGACGGCCGCAGATATCATTCAAAGCGCCGACGAGGCCCTCTATGCCGCCAAGCGCAAGGGACGCAATTGCGTCGTCCTGGAGGACTCGATCGACGCGGCCGCGCCGGAAATTCGTGCTGTCGGCGCTTGATGCAAGCTGCTGCGCGTTGAGATGCGCCGCGATCATCAAATGCCCGCGAAGCGGGATGTAACACCAAACAGTGTAACACCACACATCGCTGAACAGAAAACAGCGCCCGGCTAGGAGCCGGGCGCTGCAATGAGTTGCCTGCAGTCGCGTCAGTTCGCCGCCAGCGCCGGGCCGATATCGGCCTGCTTGGCAGTGGCGCCGTGGCCGCCCGCGATCGTGGCGTTGGTGATGTTGTGCTTGCGCAGCGCATCACCGACCGCGACCGTGCCTGGATTGCGGCCGATCTGGCCGCGCGGCGAAATGAGATCGGTGACGAACAGGACGTTCTCCTTGGCGACGTGCACGAGCAGATAGCCCTCAACGTGCGGGTTCGGGATGTTGTAGAGGTTGATCTCGACGGTGTCGTCTTTGAGCGACAGCGTGTCCTTCACCTCTTGCACGTTCGCAGGCTTCTGGGCCTTCTGCTGGGCATCCGGCTCGATCGTGTGCGGGCGCTTGATGGCCTCTTCGAAATAGGCCTTGTCGGGCGTCGGCACGATCACGGTGGCGCCCTCGGCGGCGAATTCGCGCACTCCGCCGGTGTGGTCCATGTGATGGTGGGTGAGCACGAGCGTCTTGATCGGCTTGCCCGGATACTTTGCCTTGGCGAGCTTGATGACCTCGGCGGACTCGCCATTATCAACCGGCGCGTCGACCACGACGAGACCGTCCTTCATGTTGACGATCAGGTGATTGGCGCCGCCGCCCTGCACATGCTGCACGTTGGGCGCGAGCTCGACCAGCTTGAAGCTGCCGCCGGGCGGGAAGTAGATGGCGTCGCTGTCGGTGAGGCGATTGAGGAACATACGCCGCAGCACCCACTGATAGGGAACGTTGCCGGTTGCCGGGGGCTTCGCGGCCGCCTTGACCGCGTCGGTGACCGCGAAGGTCTCGGGCGCGATCGTCGCGTTGGGCGTGAATTCCGTATAGCTCAGCCGTTGGACCTCGATGTTGCCGAGCCGGTAGGAACGCGTCTTGGGCATCTTGACGCCGGCGACGGTCGCCCAGTCGCTCAGCACCATGTCGTAGTTCTGGTCGCCCCAGATGTTGTCCTCGTCGCGCGTGCGCACCGCCGCCGGCAGCTTGGTGGCGCGGTCGAACAGCACGGTGAACTTGAACGCGCCCATCGTGACGACGGCCGCCGGGTAGGTCTGGTCGCCGAGCTTCTGGTCCTCGATCGCCGCGACGTTCTGCGGGGACGCGAGCGCCTGCAGCAGCAGCGCAGGCGAGCCGCGGCGCAGCTCGCGCTGGAGCGAAGTGAGGCGGATGCCGGACATCGGCTTGGCTTCGCCTTTCTCGTCGATCACGGCGCCGTAGGTTGGCGTGGTGATCTCGCTGTATTTCGTCTTTTCGACCAGATATTTCATATCGCGGTCCCAGTCGACGCGGACGATGCCGTTCGCGACATCGGCGGTCAACGTAAAGTTGGAATCGCCGAGAAAGCGCGGTTCGCCGTTGACGCTATTGGACTGGCCAGGTTCCCAATGCTTGGCCGTTCCCTTCGCGACGTTGGTCTTGAGCGAGCGCAGCGCATCGGCACCGCCGAGCGCGTCGACGGCCTGCTTGACCAGGTCGGCAGGGGCTTGAGCGGATGCCGGTTGTGCTTGGCCAACGGCCAGGCACAGGGCAGCCGACAGCAAAAGTACGTATTTCATGCAATCCTCCCTCAATGACTTTCGTAAGTTGGGGTTGGTGGTGCCGCCATCGCGGGCGGACCCACGGGCGGTACCGGAAGATTACTTCACTTTTATGGCGGTGTCCGGTCCCGCGACAGGTTCACCCGGATCAGTCCGTTGTCGCGGGCGATGCCGCAACGATTCCAAGGTGATGTAGGAACTTCAAATCGGCGGCACTAGGAGGCGCGGCGATACGAGCGCGCGAGCGTCTCCGAGGGCCGCTCGCCAAAGATCTTGAAATAGTCCTTCGCAAAGTGGCCCAGATTGCCGAAGCCGCAGGCGCTTGAGACGGTGGTCACCGACGTGGCTGGTGCCGGGCGCAACAAAAGCTCGCGGGCGCGCTTGAGCCTGACCTGCTTGGCGAACGCCATGGGCGAATAGCCGCGCGCCTGCTTGAATTTCTCGTGCAGGCTGCGGGTGGTTGCGCCGGTGATGCCGCTCAGGACCTCCAGCGTGATCGGCTTGTCCCAGTTGGCATCGATATATTCCTCGGCCACGCGAACCTGCCAGGGGCCTGCGTGGCTGGCCTGCTTCTCGAGCAATGTGCGGAAATTGTGCTGATTGGCCAGCAGGAAATGCGTCATGAGGGTCTGTTCAAGCTCGTCCGCCGCGAGCTTAGGCAGCTGCGTTCCGGCCGTCAGCTGCTCGACAATGAAATCGATCAGCCGGCGAAGCGCCTGGGTGTCGGGGTTGTCGAAGCGCGTCGAGCGGTCGAACGCCAGCGGCAAGTCCGGGGTTGTGCCGATCAGCGCGGCGCGCTTGCGCAGCAAGGCCTCGGGGTCAATCCAAGCGACAACCTGCTTCATGCCTCGCCCGAACTCGAGCACGACATCCTCGTCCGGGTTGATGACGCAGGTCTCCGCCCGGTTGATCGGGAACGCGTCTCCGACTAGCACCGCCTGGCCGGCGCCGCGGAGACAATATTGCTGCCTGACCTGACTGATCTTGGGGAACGCGATGCGCGTTCGCGCACCGTAGGAGCAGTACTCGAACGTGATGCTTTTCCATGGCAACAGGCAGGACACGAACCTTTCGCCCGCGCCTTCGGCCGCGACATGAAGGAGCTCGGCGCCGTATTCGCGCCTGAGCCCGTTGCGCAGCTCTTCCACGCTGCTGGCGTGGAGCGCAAGACGCGCACCATCGCGTGGCCGCCATGCTGCTGGGGCGCTATCCATCTCGTCGCTCAATGTTTTTTGAGAGGCAATGATGCCTGGGCGAATTTCATAGCCAAATTCTGGGAATTGTAAATTGGCGGGGGTGATAGCAGCAGGCGCTCTAAATCCGCAAGAAAGTATGGTTTTGTTCGATTTTACAAAGGGGTCCGCAGCTTGGTAGCTGCGGCCGCATCGCTCATAAAATGCAGAAAAAATCAGAGAAATGCACAAGTTTTAGATTTCGCTAGCGATTTTTGGGTAAACGTTGGGGGCGACCCACGGCATCGCAACGCCGAGCAACGGTCAGGGCGCCCAAACGCAGCGCGACACTCAAAAAGAGCAATGATCGCTCAATGAGCGCGCAAATTTCATTGTTTATTAGGCGTTGTAAGTAAAAACTCCTCGCGTACCGATTTACCGCCAGCGAGGAGGACCGCGAACCCGAACGGGCCGGCAGCAGCAGCCGGTTGGCAAGGATTCGGTTTGGCGTTCGCATTCAGCGACATGCACAGCACCCTTTGCGTAGCCGAGCGCGGTCTCCGGGAGACCGCCAGGGCATGGTGCTCCGGAGCCCGCTACTGGGGCCGGCCATGAGCACGCCAACCGCGCCGGCCCAACGCAGCTCCCACGACAACCCGCCGGCGGCGGATGCTGTTGGCTCGGACATGTCCGATTTCATCAGCTTTGCCATCGGGGACGACCAGTACGGCGTCAACATCATGGCGGTGCGGGAAATCAAGGAGTGGTCGAACGTCACGCCGCTCCCGGAGCAGCCGGACTACATGCGCGGCGTGCTCAACCTGCGCGGCGTCATCGTGCCGATCCTCGACCTGCGCTGCCGCTTCGGCCAGGGCCTCACCGCCGCGACCCCGATGCACATCGTGCTGATCGTGCAGATCGCCGGCCGGCCGATCGGGCTGCTCGCCGACCGCGTGCTCGACATCGTGTCGTTTGAAAAGAGCCAGATCCAGCCGGTGCCGAAGGTCGTGGAATCCGAGCGCGTCGATTTTCTCTCCGGTCTGGCCGTCACCGGCGGCGAGATGCTGGCGCTGATCGATCTCGACCATGTGCTGCCCGCGCTGCCCGCCGACCAAGCCACGCCCGTCCAACAGGTGCACTGACATTTTTCACTTCCCCGCAACAGACGTCCGCTACTCGATCGGAGACTCCCATGTCGTTTCTGGCCCGCTTCCGTGTGCTCCCCAAGATCCTCGCTGTAGTGATGCTTTTGTCAGCGCTTGCGGCCGGCATAACCTGGCTCGGTGTGAGCGCGATGAGCACGCTCAACACCGGGACTGCGAACATGGCCTCCGCGTCGAAGCGGGCTCTGGTCGCGACCAGGGCGGCGCAGGCTGTCCTCGTGCTCAACCGAAGCGAGTTTTCGGCCGCGTTGGACCCCAGCGAACAGAACCGCGCTGAAATGAGAAAGCAGATCGAAGCGCAGTTGAAAAACTTCCAGGAGCGAATTGATACGACCAGTCAAACTCGCGACGAGAAGGCGAAAAGCATGATGCCTGCCGTCATGGAGGCGTTTGCTGCATACAAGAAGGATCTCGACAATACGCTGCGTCTTGTGGATTCAATTCACACGGTTGACATGACTGAGCAGAGCCGGCGCTTGCGCGATGCAGCGAATGCGAGCCGGGACGCGGCGGGCAAGCTGAACGCCAGCATTCGCGCTGTCTCGGATCGCCTCGATGAGCGGGTCGAACAATTTTCCAAGGACGCGGCCGAGGAGTACGAATCGGTATCACGCCTGATGATCACCATGTCGGCCGTCGGCATCACGCTCGGCCTAGTTCTCGGCTTCGTGATTGGCCAATTCGGCGTCGCCAAGCCGATGCGCGGACTGGTCGACGGGCTTCAGCGCATGGCCAAGGGCGAGGACATCGAGATTGCCGGCGTCGAGCGCAAGGATGAGGTCGGCGAGACCGCGCGCGCCGTCAACGAGATCAAGCTGATGCTGGCCGAGAAGGCCCGCCAGGAAGTGGAAGCAAAGGCCGCGCAGGACAAGCTCACCGCCGCCGAGCGCGACGCCGCCATGCAGAAAATGGCGCAGGAATTCGAGGCCACGGTCGGCGATATCGTGCGGGCGGCGGCCGCCGGCGACTTCTCCCAGCGCGTCGATCTCAATGGCAAGACCGGCCTGGTGCTCAATGTCGGCGGCGCCATCAATTCGCTGTGCGAGAACGTTGCCAAGGCGCTCGACGAGCTCATCAAGATGCTTGATGCGTTGGCGGAGGGCGATCTGACGCGGCGTATTGCTGGTGACTATCAGGGCAACTTCGCGGTCCTGAAGGACAACGCCAACAAGACCGCGGAGCGGATCGGCTCGACGGTTGCGGACATCAAGGCGGCGACGCGCGAGGTGACCAATGCGTCGGCGGAAATCTCCACCAGCACCACCGACCTGTCGCAGCGTACCGAAGAGCAGGCGGCCAGCCTCGAGGAGACCTCCGCCTCGATGGAGGAGATCGCCACGACCGTGAAGAAGAACGCCGAGAATGCGCAGCAGGCCAATCAGTCGGCCGGCAATGCACGCGAGGTCGCCAGCCGCGGCGGCGAGGTGGTGGCCAAGGCGGTCGAGGCCATGGGCCAGATCGAAAGCTCCTCGCGCAAGATCTCCGACATCATCGGGGTGATCGACGAGATTGCGCGGCAGACTAACCTGCTGGCGCTCAATGCTGCGGTCGAGGCGGCACGGGCGGGCGAAGCCGGGCGCGGCTTCGCGGTGGTGGCGTCGGAGGTGCGCAATCTGGCGCAGCGCTCCTCGCAGGCCGCCAAAGACATCAAGGACCTGATCACCAGCAGCAACAGCCAGGTGCAGGGCGGTGTCGAGCTCGTCAACAAGGCTGGCAGCGCGCTGGCCGAGATCGTGGAGTCGATCAACCAGGTTGCGCACATCGTGGCGGATATCGCGACGGCAAGCTCCGAGCAGGCGACCGGCATCGAGCAGGTCAACAAGGCGCTGACGCAGATGGATGAGGTCACGCAGCAGAACTCGGCGCTGGTCGAGGAGAATGCCGCCACCGCCAAGACCCTCGATCAGCAGGCCCACGCCATGAGCGAGCGCGTTGCATTCTTCCGTGTCGGCGACGAGGCCGAGGCTCGCGGTGTCTCCGAAGCGGGGCCGGCGCGCGCGCAGCGGCCGCAGACTGCCGTCAGGCAGCCTGGTGCGAAGCCACAGGCCGGGGGCAACGCGAAGGCACAGCAGCCCATGCCGGCGCGCCGGCGCGTGGCCGCCAATGGCGGGCCGGTCGGGCGCATGCAGGCCTCGCTCGCGACCGCGGTCAACGCCGACACGGACTGGAAGGAGTTCTAGCCGTGGCTGAACATCACGAGCTCAAGGCCAATCAGGCGGAAGCTGCAAGCACCATGACGACCGAGACGGAGCAGCATTCCGGCTCCGATGCTCCGCTCGAGGGCGGCGCGGCGCTTGATCTCTATCTGGCCGAGCTTGGCTCCAACGTCGCTGCCATCACTCAGCAATCCGCGCTGCTGCTGCAGGCGCTGGCCGAGCGCGCCGTGCTGCTGCAGGAGCTGCAGCGGACCGCCGCGCCCGCAACTAACGACACGCCGTCAGCGAAAGTCTGACGGGCATCATCAGTCGCGGGTGGCGTTACGCCACCCGCCTGGCCTCGCCCCAGCTCTTGAGCGAGGCCCACAGGCCACGATCGAGTCGGAAGCGGTCGACCGGCGCCGAGGAGGCGATCGCGTGGATGCGCAGTAGCACCACGCTGTTCCACTGGAAGCCGCACTTTTCCAGGACACGGCGCGAGGCCGGGTTCGACACCCGTGCGCCCGCTTCGAGCCGCTCGAGGCCGAGATCCTCGAAGGCGTGGTCGATCAAGGCGCGCGCCGCCTCGGTGGCATAGCCGTGGCCCCAATAAGGTACGCCCAGCCAGTAGCCGATCTCGGGCGCTTTGCGTGGCTTCATCCGCATGCCGCAGATTCCGATCAGCGCATCGTCCGCAAGCGTGATCGCAAATGCGATCTCGGTCTCGCTCTCCTCGAGATAACGGAGGAAGCCTTCGGCGTCCGCGAGCGTGTAGGGATGCGGGATTCGTGCCGTGTTCTCGGCGATGCGACGGTCGTTGGCGAGCGCCGCAATGGTGGGCGCGTCTTCGCGCTGTGGCGCGCGCAGGTGCAGCCGTGCGGTTGCCAGCACGGGGGCAGGGAGAACCGGGGCGCTTGGCCGCCTCTCTATGAGCGTCATCGCGGGCTCCTGTCGTGCGACCCAGGTCCTTTTGGCTTTGGTTGCCGCTAGGCCTGCGTCCTGAAAGCGAAGAGGGGAGCCGGCATCCCGTCTCCCCTCTTGGAAACCCGCTTGGGTTCCGCCGGATCGACTTGATGCCGGCGGACCCGATTTAGTCCACCGTCTATTCGGCCGCTGCCTGCGTCATCGGTTGTACCGATACGAAAACGCGGCCCTTGGCTTTGGTACGGAACTCAACCTGACCGTCGACAAGCGCGAACAGGGTGTGGTCCTTGCCAAGGCCGACATTCTGGCCCGGGTGCCACTTGGTGCCGCGCTGGCGGGCAATAATGTTGCCAGCGATGGCGTGCTCACCGCCGAACAGCTTCAGGCCCAGGCGCTGGCTGTTCGAGTCGCGGCCGTTGCGCGAGGAGCCGCCTGCTTTCTTGTGTGCCATGCATCGAATCCTTCAGTCGGGAGCTATCTAGCCCAAGTTTGTGACGAAATCATCACTTTCTTTGGCGGCTTTGCTTGTTTTGGCTGCTGTCCTGGGCGCGAAGAAGCCTGGCCTATACGGCCAATATGGTCGCGGTGCTCGGCGCCGCAACCCGCTCGCCCCGGCCCAAGGGTGGCCCAAGCGGACTATTCCGCCTCGGCGGCCTCGGCCGCCACCTTGGCGGGCCTGCGCTCGCGCTTGGGTGGTGCCGCCTTTGAGGGCTTGGCTCCCTCGGTGAGGATCTCGGTGATCTGCACCAGGGTGTATTCCTGGCGATGGCCGCGCTTCCGACGCGAGTTCTTGCGGCGCCGCTTCTTGAAGGCGATGACCTTCGAATGGCGGCTCTGCTCGATCACTGCGGCGGCGACGGAAGCGCCTGCGACCGTCGGGGTGCCGAGCGTGACGGCGTCGCCGCCCACCACCAGCACCTCGCCGAACTGGATGATCTGGCCCGGCTCGCCGTCGATCTTTTCGACCTTGAGCTTGTCGTCGGCGGCGACGCGGTATTGCTTCCCGCCGGTCTTGATGACTGCGAACATCGTTCTTGTCCTCGTGTTCGAATACCCGGCGCTCGGATGGTTCCGGACCGGCTTCTTTCAGTCGGTCAAGGATTTAGGCTGCACCTAATGGCACCGCGGGCATGCTTATGGGGGCGGGGCGGCGCCGTGTCAACGTGGCAAGGATCGTAGTAAGCGTCGCGGTCGCGGTAAGGGTCGCGACCCTTACTGCGCCCCGCCCGGTAAGGTAGGTTGCGGAAACGTTCCACCGAGGACCTCCCGATGCTGCTCCGCCTTGCTGCTGTGCTCGTCGCCGCCTCGACGCTGGCGCCGGCCGTGCTGGCCCAGACCTATCCGGGCAAAACCGTCACCCTGGTGGTGCCGTTCCCGGCCGGCGGCTCGACCGACTGGCTCTCGCGCCTGCTCGGCCAGAAGCTCGAGCAGCGGCTCAAGCAGCCCTTCATTATCGAGAACCGCGCCGGCGGCGTCAACGTGATCGCGGCGACCGCGGTCGCCAAGGCCGAGCCCGACGGCCACACGCTCCTGATGACGACCTCGACCACGATGGCGATCAATGTCAGCGTCTTCAAGAACCTGCCCTATGATCCCGACAGGGACTTCGCGCCGGTCGGGCTCGTCTCGGGCGTGCCGTTCGTCCTGATCGTGAATGCGGCCCTGCCGGTGCGCACGGTCGGCGATCTGGTGCAACTCGCGAAATCCAAAACTGGTGGGCTCGACTACGTGTCGACCGGTCCGGGATCGGCCGCCAATCTGTTTGCGGTGCTGCTCAAGAATGCGCTCGGCGGCATCGCCATGACGCCAATCCCCTACAAGGGCAATGCGCCGGGCCTGCAGGATGTCGCCGCCGGGCACGTCTCGGTGATGTTCTCCGACCTGCTCGGTGCGCTGCCGCTGATCGAGAGCGGCAAGGTGCGCGCGCTGGGCGTCTCGACCTCCAGGCGCAGCGCCGCCGCGCCCAACATCCCGACGCTGTCGGAAGCGGGCGTGCCGGGCTTCGACGCGTCTGCCTGGCAGATGATCGTCGCGCCTGCGAGGACACCGGCTGCGATCGTCGACAAGCTCAACGCCGAGTTCCATGCGATCGTGAGTGACGAGGCGGTCAATCGCGAGATCAACGGCCGTGGCCACATCGCGATCGTCACGCCGCCGCCCGCCGAGCTCAAGAATTTTGTGCGCTCAGAGATCGCGCGCTGGGGCAAGGTGGTCGATGAAGCGGCTGCAAGGGGGGTGGAGTAAGTACCGCGCGCCGATTTTCGGCTCCAAACAGCTTCAACGGATCTCCATCTATCGTCGACCAACAGGCTCGTGCGGCACGTCAACCGGCCCACAGCCGCAACCGGCATCATACTCCGCATGCAACTGCGAACGGCTTATATCCGGCCGCCATGCCAATACGAACGGGCTGCTCTCCTGCCGTGCCTCATCCAGAATTGTGCTGATTTTCTTGGTCAGCTGGTTTGAATTGATTGACAAAATCTCCTCCTCTGAAATCGTATCTCAGACTTCCAATCGAACGATAGCTGCTTCTCCATGCTGCGTAAAGTGAGCATGGCTGCGCAGAGCAAGTGTGCGATTGGAGCAATTTCGTTCGCCGATGAGGCTCTATATCGGGCGGCGTCGAAATCATCGTCCAGCCCATATTCGCTCTAGAGAGTGCTATGCTATAGTGTCAAGCCGGATTGATATAGGCATACGTCAAACACAACTTTTTTAGCGGGAGGCAGTCAAGATGAAGCTGGTTGGCTTGTTTATGAATTTGGCAGAGGCCGACTCGGATATTGAGGGTCGCAAGGACGCATTCAAAAGGGGCCTCACTGGTTTTACCGAGGGTCACAATGTTCGACTCGACTATCGGTATGGAGCCGGTGACTTTCCCAATTATCGCCGTTTGGCAAAGCAATTGATCTCGCTCAGAAACGAGGGACGGCCACCGGACGTCATTTTTTCGGGTTGCGGGCCAAGTTGGCGGGCGCTCGAGGCCGAGATGGCGAGTGCGGGTGTCGATATACCGGTCGTCTTCGCCGGGATGATTGATCCGATTCCAACTGCTACACATTCGCCGAGTGAAGACGACACGGCAACGCCGCCGCTGCAAGGGAGCCACGTCGTCACCGGGTTCATCTCGTACAGGTCGAATCTATGCCGGAAATGGCCGGCTCTGCTCAAGCGCATGCGCCCTCAGCTGACGCGGGCCGCGATTCTGTTCGATCCGGGTGCGCCGCTTAGCGACACAGATTCGCGGAGACAACTTGGAGGGACTCAGCTGCAGGCCATAAAAGAGGCGGCGGCCGCAGTCCCACTTGATGTGAGCACCCCGCCAATCGATGTCACGGCGTCAAAACGAGAGATCGAAAGGAAGGTCAAAGATTTCGCAGATGCCGGGCCAGGCAAAAGTGGTCTGATCGTGCCCGGGGCGACTTTGGCGGCAACCTGCCGTGAGTTCATTACCAGGCTTGCGATTGACTACAAGTTGCCTGCGATTTACCCGAATCGAATGTATACGAAAAGCGGTGGTCTGATGTCTTATGGAGCGAAGACGCTGAAGCTCTATGAGAGTGCCGCAGAGCGTGTTGCTAAGCTTCTCAATGGCCGCGAAGTTGAAGGCCCGACACACAGGGCGGATTTCGAGCTGGTCATCAACCAGGACGCAGCCGGTGCGATTGGTATCGACCAGATCCCACAGGATCTGCTGAATGAGGCGACGCCATAGCGAAGCAATAGGGCGTGGGATGACGAATGTTCGGCGACGAGACGTTGTGGCTGCCTTATGCGGCACCGCAGTTGCGTGGCCGTTTGCCGCGCACGCGCAGTCTCGCCAGCCAATCCGGCGCGTCGCTGTGATCATGAACACGAGCGCTGACGAACCTGACGCGCCTGAGCGCGTTGGAACGCTTCAGCGTGCGTTGCAGGAATTAGGCTGGGTCGAAGGCAAGAACCTTCAAACCGAGTATCGTTGGGGCGCAGGGGACCTTAAGCTTTACAGCCAATACGCGGCTGAAGTGGTAGCGCTCGATCCCGACGTCATCGTCGCCACGGCCGGCCCGATTGTGGCTGCATTGAAGCGGGAAACCAGTACGTTGCCGATCGTGTTCACCACGACCATCGATCCGGTCGGCCTTGGCTACGTGGCGAGTGCCGCCCGGCCAGGCGGTAATGCCACCGGTGTCGCCTACGTTGCGCAAGGTTTCAGCGAAAAATATCTGGAATTGCTAAAACAGATCGCCCCCACCATCACGCGGGTAGGCGTGATTCGCGATCTCACTGTGGCGGCTGGTAACCTTCAGTATGAGACAGTGCAGGCCTTGGCATCGCGTTTCGGCTTGGAATTGACATCAATTGACGTGCGCAATGCCGAAGAACGCGAACGCACCGGCGCAGCATTATCACGCGATGGAAATGCCGGCCTTGTTGCCACGGCTGGCGTATACGCAACGATGCATCGCGAGGAGATCATTGCCCTCGCTGCCCAGTACAAATTACCGGCCGTCTACCCCAACCGCTTCTATGTTAAAAGTGGGGGCCTCTTATCCTATGGGCCGGCTTTTCTCGATCAGTATCGGCGTGCCGCAGGCTATATCGACCGCATTCTCAAGGGCTCCAAACCAGCCGACCTTCCCGTGCAAGCGCCCAAGAACTACGAAACGTTGCTCAACATGAAGACCGCGAAGGCGCTCGGCCTTGTCCCCCTGCCGCGAATCGTGCTGGCGCGCGTCGATGAGATTGTCGATTAGCAAAACGCGCAAACGGCCTCGGACGCGGCCTCGGCGTTAATCACGCAAATCTCACGGTGACTTGGCGCGACCAAAGACGAAGCTGTAGTACGAAGCTGCAGGCGGTGTTGAATCATTGAGCGGAACGATCGCTGCGTTGCTATGACAGGTAAGGCAACTGTTTTGCGCTGCCTGATCGAACGTCTCCAAAACGGCGTTCAATGCGGGGACCGGCGTAGGTTCCCCTGTCGGCAAAGGCGTGTTCGCTTGAGTGACATCTCTCGGGGCTCGCGGCCAATGCACGGCGACTAACTTGTAGTACTGCCAAGGTGCCTGAGGATTTTTTCTTCGGATTTCATCCTGCATATATCGCGTGACGGTTTTCGCAGCCGGGTCGTCCGGAAAGAACTGCATAACCTGGGTCGGATTCGAGGTCGGATCGTTGATCATGCAACCCGTGCAGCGAACATCATAAAAACTGTATGGCCCACGCAACGGCTCGCCCCGGATGGGCGCATTGTCGACGTGAGCGAAAGTCGCCCAGGCGCCCTGCCTGAGGTTGAACATGGGCTGGAAGACATGCATGCCAACAAGCCCGACGGTACGCAGAGGTAGTTTGCCCTGGACAAGGGCTTGCGCAGTATGAAAGCGCCCAGACTGTTCCTCTGCTGGGGAGAGTATCTTCCAGGCCGCTTTGACCGACACTGCCCCTGTTCTTCCGAAGTCTGTTGCTCCCATGGGCAAAGTAATCAATGACGTATTGGCATATTCCGCTTGTTTCCTGGCGTTATAGAGACCGTTTTGTTGGATGTATTTGTAGAGGTCCTCATTCACGGACACTTCATGGAAAACCGGGTTGCCGTTGAGATCGTGCAGGATGCTGCGACCGATCCGATTTATGGCCTCGAGAATCTTCGAATCCAGGGGTTTCTGTCGCAAGATGTTCGCGAGTACGTCTGACGATATCTTCGATGATATCGTTAGGTGGCGTACGCGCCCATCCGCGACCAACGGAGCGACGCTTGGGTCTAACGCTGGGTTGACTGGGGCATTGAGCCACGCGCCGGGGTCATCGCCGCGCGGAAGAAAAACCTGCTCGGCAGTCTTGAAAGTCTCCCAAACTGTCGGCTTCAGGCTGCCGAACGTCGCGGTCGGATCGGGATCACCGCGCCTGTCCGGGTGAGCTGGCCAAGTCAAGTAAATGAAGGCCTGCCACATCTGACAGGAAAAGCCCTGAGAATTCTGACTGTAGGCCACATCAGGATGAATTTTGGGCTCGATCGTGGGCGGACTGCCAAAGAGCCCGCAGACGTTGGTCTGTGCGTGGATTGGTGTCGTCAGAATTGCCACGCTTAATGCGAGGCCGGCTGACAAAGCCCGGAATTGACCTCCCATGGCAATCTCTCCAAAGATAGCGTCGCTCAAATACGGTTAAATCAACATGTACTCATCCTATATGATTTTGTTCGGCTTTCCTAGCGCACGAACGAACTGATCGGATGACGCCACCAGTCGAGTCAACCCTTCCGTGCGTAGCGAGGTCGCACGTTGGGTCAAGGTGCGCGATGAAGTCGGTGTGCGGGGGGACGCAGCAGCACTTCGCAAGAGGACACGATGCATCTCAAACAGTTTGCCCGCAAGGTGGTGGTCGCAACCCTCATCCTCTCGGTCCTCGCCGTCGCCCCAGCTATCTCCCAGGACTATCCAACTCGTCCTGTCACCATCGTGGTGCCGTTCGCGGCCGGCGGCGGCACCGACATCATCGCCCGCCTGCTGGCGCAGAAGCTCGAGCAGCGGCTCGGCAAGTCGTTCCTGATCGACAACAAGCCGGGTGCCGGCAGCACCATCGGCGCGGCGGCCGCGGCCCGCGCTGCGCCTGACGGCTACACGCTGCTGATGGCGCCAAGCCCGGCGATGGCGATGAGCGTCTCGATCTACAAGAGCCTGCCTTACAATCCGGCGATCGATTTCATTCCGATCGCACTCGCGGCGCAGACGCCCTTCGTCTTGATCGTCAATCCGTCGCTGCCGATCCACTCGGTCGCCGACCTGATCCGGCTCGCGAAGGAGAAGCCGGGCGCATTTTCCTATGGCTCGGCGGGGCCGGGCACGCCGCATCATCTCTACGCTGAGCTGTTTCGCAGCATGACCGGGGTGGAGATGTCGCATGTGCCTTATCGCGGCTCGGGTCCGCTGGTGAACGACGTCGTCGGCGGGCATCTGCCGCTCACCTTCGTCGACATTCCGCCCGCTGTCGGCGTCATCCAGACCGGCAAGGTACGCGCGATTGCGATCTCGACCAAGACACGGCTGGCCTCGTTCCCCGACGTTCCGGCCGTGGCCGAGACCGTGCCTGGCTTCGATGCGGCGTCGTGGCAGATGCTGGTCGCGCCGGCGAAGACGCCGCGGCCGATTATCGAGAGGCTGCACGCCGAGGTGAAGGCGTTCCTGCCCGAGCTGACTGAACGTTTCCTCAGCGACGGCATGCTGATGATGGACAACGCTTCGGTCGAGGCGCTGCAGGACTTCGTGAGGTCCGAGATCGCGCGCTGGGAGCCGGTGGTGCGGAAGGCTGGCCTCACGGGCACGCAGTAGCCGCGCTTTGCTATTCGGGCATACCCGCGAGCATCAGCCCCTCCGCAAGGTTCTTCCAGATGCTTTCCGGCATGAATGGCACGCGTGCCCGCAATTTGGTGGCTGTGAGTTGGGGCTCTATTTCAAGGACCTTCTTCATCACTTCAGCGCCTTGATCCAAAGCGCCGGTTTTCGCAAGGCTGGCGGCCAGGAGTCGGAGAGCTATTGCAAAGCGGGGATTTTGTGCCAACGCTCTCTTGGCGCAATTTGCGCTCTGTTCGTAGTTCCCCTCGACAAAATGAGCCAAAGCCTGAGCCGTCGCCATTGACCACGCTCTCGGATCGCGCGGGCTCAACCGCTCGGCGCGCTGCAGGAGCTGCAGGGCGGTTCTCGGATTAGGCAGAGGCGCTTCAATCCACGCCGCTATGGTCAGCGCGATAGCGGAGTTGGGGTTGAGATGGATTGAACGATAGGCGATGTCCTTGGCCCTGACAGGATCCATTCCCAGTTCACGAATTGCGTAAGCGGCCATCCACAACACGTTCGATTCATCCTTGGCGACCTCTACAGCGCGCTCTGCGAACTGCAACCCCTTGGATGTCTCAAGCTCCTGATTCTCTGCCCAGCCCTGCACGCAGCGCTGTGCGTGGCAGAAGGCTGCGAGCCCTAAAGCTCTTGCATAGGATGGCTCGATCGCAAGCGCGCGGTCCAGGCAGCGCAGCGCGGCGGCGAGACTCGTGGCGGTGAACTCATATTCGAGCTGCTGCGCCTGCAGCAGAAAATCGTAAGCCGCAAGAGCGGCCGGAGCCTTGCCTTTGACACGCTCCATCTCTGCAAGTTGCAGCCAGGGCTCGATGGCTGCAACGACACTTTCAGTGATGCGATCTTGCAGGTCGAACACATCCTTCAACTCGCCATCGAATCGGTCGGCCCAAATCTGCGCGCCAGTTGTTGCATCGACCAATTGCCCCAGGATGCGCAGTCGATCCCCGGCACGTCTGACGCTGCCCTCCATGACGTAACGGACGCCGAGCTCGCGCCCGATCTGACGAACATCGACAGCTTTACCTTTGTAAGTAAAGGACGAGTTGCTTGCGATCACAAAGAGCCAATTGCAACGAGACAATGCGGTGATGATTTCCGCCGCCATGCCGTCGGCGAAATAGTCTTGCTCATGATCCCCGCTCATATTCGTGAAGGCAAGCACGGCAATCGAGGGCTTCTCGGGGAGAGCAATCGGCTCCGTGCGTAGGGTAGTGGCGACCGGCTTGGCTGCCTCTTCCCGGACTGCTCCAACAAATCGGACGCCCTTCCGGGGAAAGGTCTTGATGAGCCGCTGCTCTTCGCCAGTGTCGCCGATGGCCGAGCGGACGGCGTTGATGCGGGTGGTGAGCGCGGATTCAGAAACGATGCGTCCCGCCCAAATGGCTTCGATCAAAGCGTCACGGCTGACAACACGATCACGGTTCTGGATCAGGAATTCGAGCACATCGAAAACCTGGGGCTCAACCGATACAGGTCCACCCGGACGCCGTAGCTCGCGTCGATCGGTATCGAGCGTGCAATCCTCGAAATGGTACCGCAATTGCATCCCCCAGATTGTTTCGTACTATATTTCAGCAAGTTGAAACCTCAAGCCAGAGTCAAGCGCGTCACACCGCGAAATAAAATTCAATGAAAACTTAAGGTCGGGGTAAGGAGGCCTGGAGGCGAGGAGCAGCCCCCTCATGCCAAGTTGGTATCCGCACGGCTGAGAGCCGAAAACGCCTGAGGAGGGTGTCATGCACAAAGTAAATCGCCGGATAGCCGCTCTGACCATTGGCTTGGCCGCCGCGACGGCCCTGTCCATCAATGCCTCGGCGCAAGACTGGCCGCAGCGCACCGTCCGACTGATCGTGCCTCTGCCCCCAGGTACCGCAATCGACGTATCGGCGCGGCTTATTGCCGAGCATCTATCGAGTCGCTGGAAACAGCCTGTCGTCGTCGAAAACGTCGCCGGTGCGGACGGCGTGTTGGCTGCCAAGGAGTTCGTTGCCAGGCGAGACGACCACACGCTGCTCTACTCGTTTGCAGGTCTGATCACGATCAACCCGATTTTGTACGAAAAGCTGCCTTACGATCCGCGCGACCTCGCACCGATCGCGACCACCTCAGACAACTTTCTGGTCGTCGCGGCATCGGCGAAGCTGAAAATCGGGTCCCTTGCTGAACTGCTGAAGCATGCAAAAGCTGGCTCAGGCAAGCTCAACTGGGCCGCGACCTCAGGCATCCCGTATTTTGCGTTTGCGGGCTTTCTGAAAACGGCCGGCGTCGACATGGTCTACGTGCCGTATCGCGACTTCAACCCGGCGCTTTCGGATCTTGGCGAAGGCCGCATCGAAGTCGTGTCCACGGCGCTTACGCAATTGATTCCGCACGCGCAGGCAGGGCGCGCGAAATTCCTGGCTCTCCTCAATCGGACGCGCACGCCTTTGGCACCCGATCTGCCAACCGCTGCCGAAGCGGGATATTCCGACCTTGCCTTTGATGGCGTGACGGGCCTGTTCGGTGGGAAGGACATGCCATCGGGGCTGCGCGAGCGTATTGCAGCCGATGTCCGGGCCGTTGTGGACAATCCCGCCGTCCGTGATCGGCTGCCGCCACTCGGAATTGTGGCGCGTCCCAGCACTCCGGCCGAGTTCGCGGCTGCGATCGAGGAGCAGCGCAAGAAGATCGCCGCGATCGCGACCGCCATCGGGACCAAGCCGCAATAGCTTCGGCACGATTTCAGGCGGAGACAGTCATGACATCAGCTGAGCAATCAGTGAGCCCCAGGCGCAATACCCAGAGCGCGCGGCAGGACTATTACGACAGGATTGCCGCGTATGGCCTGAGCCCGGCCTGGGAAAGGCTTCGCGCCTTGATCGCAAGGGAGCCCAAGAGCCAGTGCGTCCCGGCGATCTGGCGCTTCAAAGAGGTGAAAGCGGTGCTGATGGAATCGGCGGAGCTCATTTCCGCCGAAGAAGCCGAGCGGCGGGTGTTGCTCTTGGAAAATCCCGGCTTGCCCGGCCAGTCGCGTATCACACAGACGCTGCTGGCCGGTTTGCAGCTGATCATGCCAGGCGAGATCGCGGCCGGACACCGCCACACCGCATCGGCCATCCGCTTCATTCTCGACGGCGAGAACGCTTACACGACGGTCGAAGGCGAGCGGACCTCTATGTCGCCGGGAGATTTCATCCTGACGCCCAACTGGTCGTCGCACGACCATGGAAACATGACCGATGAGCCGATGATCTGGCTCGATGTGCTCGACGTCCCGATCATCAACTACTTCGAGACCACGTTTTGCGAGAGCTTCGATTGTCCGACGCAGGCGGTCGCCCACCGAGACGGCGACTCGATCGCATTCTTCGGCTCCGGCGTTCTGCCCGACGGGACGGCTGCGCTCAAATCCAGTCCGATCATCAACTACCCATATGCACGCACCCGACCGATCCTGGAACGTCTGCGAGCTGCGGGCCGAGTCGACGAGAGGCATGGCGTCCGCGTGCGTTATGCCAACCCAACGAACGGGGAATGGACCATGCCGACGATGGGAGCGCACGTCGCTTTGTTGCCGGCGGGATTCAGGGGAGGAGACTATCGCGCCACCGATGGAACGATCTTTGTCTGCGTCGAAGGTTGCGGATCAACTCGCGTGGGTGATCGGGATTTTGAATGGCGCCGCGGCGACATCTTCGTCGCGCCGCCGTGGCTGCGCTACGCTCATGCAACAGATGTTGAATCGGTCCTGTTCTCGATTTCTGACCGCCCGGCACAGGAGGCGCTCGGTATTTGGCGCGAAATCGTCTGAGGACAACTTCAATTTCAGGGTAGCACGATCAATGCTGTGGCTGCCGCAGCAAACCTGATGTTGCTTCGCGCACGAGCTCTCCTTCCGGCGAAAGCGACGGCGCCTTCCTGATGCGGCGCAGCAGGGCATTGTGGGCGTCCCACTCGGTGGCAGGATCGAGAGTTTCGAGGAACTGCACCTCGCCTCCAGCCAGCGTGGCGACCGGCAAGCCATCGCGATAGAGCACGCGATTGCCGGTCAGCGCCGGCAGCCGGGCGCCCGGCGTGATGATTCCCACGAGATTGAGCGGATCGGCGCCCGATACCGAGATCCAGGCGCCATCGGCGGCCTTGCGGCGTACCTCGCGCAGCATGCCGACCGCCTCCGGCAAGGCGAACTGTTCGCCTGCAAAGCCAGCAACAAAACGCCCACCGCGAATGTCGCCTCGGCTCTCCAGTCGGCGATAGACCCTCAGCAGGTCGCGCCACGGGGGAAGCCAGGCGGCTTCCCGCTCGAGCAGCCGCCAGAACACGACCCCATAGCGGTTGAGCAGCGCGCGGGCGACGTGCTCCACAGCTTCGGATGCGGCTTGCGGGTCTTGCGAACCTTGCGGCTGAGGCTTCGCGCGGCGGGTCAGCGCCCAGCGGCCGGCGTCCTCGATCCCAAACGTTGCGGTGCGGCGGCGCCGCCGTCCGTTCGCCCCGGGTCGCCGCTCGCTCGACGGCACCAGCAGCGCGCGCAATCCGGCAAAGCTGTCGGAGGTTACGAGACCCAAGGCCACCAGCTCGGCCAGGCCCTCTTCAATCTGGGATCGCAGCAACCGCGTGTCGAGCAGCTCGTCGAAAAACGACGCACCATGTTGCCGGATATGCTCGAGCACGGCCTGGGCGTTGCGGGTCGGCTGCGCACCTTCCGCGCGGCCCGAGAACGATGCCCAGAAATCCGCGTCACGACGTGGGAAAAGCGTGATCGGCGTGGTCCGCACCGGCGTCGCGCGACTCTCGCCGCCGTTCGTGCGCGGCCGCAGCCGCGTCCAGGTGATGCGTCCCGATCGGCAGTGATCGTCCAGCCAAGACGGCTGGTAGGCAGCAAGCCGCGTCGGCAAGATCTCCGCCTCCCAGGCGGCGGCAGGCGCCTCGAATCCTCTGAGCTGTCCGACCACCGTCTCGAGGGCGTTCGATCCTTCCATGCGCGTGTCAGCACTGGCGTGCTGCCACGCCAGCAGGAACCGCAGGAAATCGCGCGCCGCCACCGGCTCAATCTCAGCGCGCAGACGCTTGACCGTGTAGTGATGAATTCGCGCCAGCAGGCGGCGCTCGCACCACTCGTCGACGGCGATACCAGGCGTGAAGCGTCCGCACAGCGCGAAGCCTTCGCTCTGGAGCGCCGCGAGTGCGCTTGCGATTTCCCCTGCCGACAAGCCGAGCGATGCCGAGAGAGCGTCTTGCGTCACCGGGCCCAAACCTTCGAGCCGGCCGCGCACGATTTCGACCAGCGCCTCGTCGCTGCTCCAGTCTCGCTCCGCAGCGCCATTCGGCGCCGCGATTGCAGGTTCGAGCCGTGCGTCCGGCCAGATGGCACGAAACTGAGGCAGGCGCTCGGCCGTGATCCAAATGGTGTGCGATGGCGTCAAGAGTTTCGCGGCGCGTTTTTCGTTGGCGAGCTCGGCAAGCCAACCCTCCCAATTAGGCGTCTTGGCTTCTTCATCAGTGATGAAGCCGAGCCAGACCAAGGCATCGTGCAGCTCATCAGTATTGGCCGCCTCGGGCCAGGCTTCGGCCTTCACGCGCGCGATGGCATCGGCGTCGAGCCGGCCGAGGTCGGCGGCATCCTCCGGCGACAGCCAGCGCCGCGCCATCACGGCCTGGGTGCGGCGCTCCTCGAGCGGCGCATCGTCGAGATAGGCATAGGGCCGCGCGGTGAGAACCTCGAGTGCAAGCGGTGACGGCTGATTGAGGTCGCGCGCCACGACCTGGATGGCGCCGGATTCGATGCCCGACAGGAGCCGCTGCAGGCCTTCGATGTCCATTGCCTCGGTGAGGCAATCGTCGATCGTCTGCCGGACCAGCGGATGATCCGGAATCTCGCGTTCGCCGGCGAGGTTCTCGGCGCAGGCGATCTGATCGGGGAACACGGCGCCGATCAGGTCCTCGGCCGCCATGCGGGAGAGCTGCGGCGGCACCTTGCGCCCGCCGCGCATCCGCGGCAGCGCGAGCGCGACGCCAGCGGTCCAGCGCCAGCGGGTGATGAACATCGGCGCGTCGAGCATCGCCTGGATCAGCAACGGCCGCACCGTCGCGGCGTTGAGATAGCGTGACACCTCCTCGAGCGCGAAGCTGTGCGCGGTGGTCAGCGAGAGGACGATGTTGTCTTCAGTCGCGGCCGCCTGCAGCTCGAAATTGAACTTGCGGCAGAACCGCTTGCGCAGCGCCAGTCCCCAGGCGCGATTGACGCGGCTGCCAAACGGAGAATGGATGACAAGCTGCATGCCGCCGACTTCGTCAAAGAAACGCTCGAACACGATCGTGTCCTGCGTCGGCAGGCAGCCCAGTGCGGCAAAACCCGACGCCAGGTACTCCACCAGCTGGCGCGCCGCCGGCTCGGCGATGCCGATCTCGACGAGACGCTGCAAGGCACGTGCGCCGGTCGGATCCTCGCGCAGCGCGCCAGCAATCTCGGCGCGAAAGCGTGACACCGCGCTTGACAGCTCGTCGGTGCGGCCGGGCGCTTCGCCGAGCCAGAACGGAATGTTCGGCGCCATGCCGTGCGCGTCCTCGACCCGCACGACGCTGCGCTCGACGCGCTGAATGCGATAGCTCTTGTTGCCAAGCTGAAAGATGTCGCCGGCCATGCTCTCGACCGCGAAATCCTCATTCACGGTGCCGATGAAGTGGTTCTCCGGCTCGAGCAGCACCTGATAGTCCGCGTTGTCGGGGATGGTGCCGCCCGATGTCAGCGTGGTGAGCCGCGCGCCGCGCCGGCCACGCAACACGCGATTGACCGCGTCATGGTGGATCAAGGCACCGCGCCGGCCACGGCGGGTGCTGAAGCCTTCGGCGAGCATGCCGACGATGGCTGCAAAATCCTCTCGTCCTAACGCGCGATAGGGCCATGACCGACGAATAAGGGCATAGAGCTCATCTTCATTCCATGGCCGGGAACAAACCTCTGCGGCGATCTGCTGCGCCAGCACGTCGAGCGGCTGCTGCGGAACAGAGAGCCGATCAAGCTCGCCGCGCCGAACGCTGTCGAGCAGCGCCGCGCATTCAACGAGCTCGTCGCGCGAGAGCGGAAACAGCCGGCCCTTGGGCGTGCCCGCGACCGCATGGCCCGAGCGCCCGACGCGCTGCAGGAAAGTCGCGATCGAACGCGGGGAACCGAGCTGGCAGACGAGATCGACGTCGCCGATGTCGATGCCAAGCTCGAGCGAGGCGGTGGCGACCAGCGCCTTGAGCTTGCCGTGCTTGAGCCGCTGCTCGGCATCAAGGCGCAGCTCCTTGGCAAGGCTGCCGTGATGCGCACTCACCTGGTCCTGGCCGAGACGGTCCGACAGTTGCCGGGTGACACGCTCAGCCAGCCGGCGCGTATTCACGAAGATCAACGTCGTGCGATGCGCCTTGGTCAGCTCGACCAGGCGGTCGTAGATCTCGTTCCAGACCTCGCCTGACATCACGGCTTCGAGCGGCGACGAGGGGACCTCGAGCGCCAGATCGCGCGCGCGGTGATGGCCGGTATCGATGATCTCGCAGCCCGCACCTTGCTTGGTGCCTTTCTTGTCGCCGAGCAGGAAACTCGCGACCGTCTCGATCGGCTTTTGGGTGGCCGAAAGGCCAATGCGCAGCAATCGACGGCCACACAAGGCGTCGAGACGCTCCAGGGACACCGAAAGGTGCGTCCCGCGCTTGTTCGGCGCCATCGCATGAATTTCGTCGACGATCACGGTGCGCGTGGTCTTGAGCAGAGCGCGGCCGGACTCGGAGCCAAGCAGGATGTAGAGCGATTCCGGAGTGGTCACGACGATGTGCGGCGGACGACGGTGCATGCGCTGGCGTTCGCCGGCCGGCGTATCGCCGGTGCGAACCCAGCTCCGGATCTCCACGTCGGGTAGGCCTCGCGCGCGCAGCGCCTCGCGGATGCCTTCAAGCGGCACTTCGAGATTGCGCTGGATATCGTTGGACAGGGCCTTGAGCGGCGAGACATAGACGACCTGCGTCTCGTCCTTGAGGCCCGTTTCAAGCCCTTGCCGCACCAGGCCGTCGATCGCCGCCAGAAAGGCCGCGAGCGTCTTGCCGGATCCGGTCGGTGCCGCGATCAGGACGTCGCGACCCGACTGGATCGCGGGCCAGGCCTGCGCCTGCGCGGCTGTGGGGGTGGCGAACGCACGATCGAACCAGGCCGCCACGGCCGGATGGAACAGATTGCTTGCGGTCATGGAGCACGCCTGGAACGAACACGCTTGGAACACACTTGGGACTGGAACACGCTTGGGACCTTGCGCCTAGCCGATCGAGCCAGCCCCAACTTGCTAAGTCGTTGATAGCGCCCCCCGAATATGGGCGCCTCAAGGCTGGAATCAAACTATTTTACTTCCCCTTGCGCGGCGCTGGCGCTAACGGCCTTTCGGCCCGTCATTATAGCGGCAAAGGCCTGCTCTGGAGCAGGGGAACCATCTTGGTGGGACGAGGTTCGACGGACGGCGGCACATCGCATCGGTGAGCCAGAGCGGATTTTCGTCAATGAGCCACGTCATCGTTGCCGTTGCTGTGCTCGGCTGCTGGCTCTACCTGATCGCGGGGCGTGGAGCATTCTGGTTGTCATCGGTGCGCGATGACGGCCATCACCTGTTGCGAGCCCCATTATTGCGAACCTTATGGCCTGCGGTGGTTGCGGTCGTCCCAGCCCGCAATGAGGCCGACTGTGTTGCGGAAAGTATCGGTTCCCTGCTCGATCAGGACTACCCCGGCGCGTTCTCGGTCATTCTGGTCGATGACCAGAGCGGCGATGGCACCGGGGGCATAGCGTCGCGGGCTGCGAAAATGCGCGGTGCTTCCGACCGGCTGACGATCGTGTACGGACAGGCTCCCCCGGCAGGATGGATGGGCAAGACCTGGGCACAGCAGCAGGGCCTCGCGCTGGCGCTGCGGCAGTCGACGCCACCATCCTACGTGCTTTTGACCGACGCCGATATCGTGCACGCGCCAGATGCGCTCGCCTGGCTGGTGGCGCAGGCACAGGCCAAGGGATCGGTCTTGACCTCGCTGATGGCCAAGCTGAACTGCGCGAGCTTCGCAGAACGGTTGCTGATTCCTGCCTTCATCTTCTTCTTCCAGATGCTCTATCCGTTTCGCTGGGTGAATGCGCTCCAGCGCACCACCACCGCCGCCGCGGCGGGCGGATGCATGTTGGTGCGCTGCGATGCGCTCGCAACGGCCGGCGGCGTGGCCGCGATCCGCGATGCCGTGATCGATGATTGTGCGCTGGCGGCAAGGCTGAAGGAGTGCGGGCCAATCTGGTTAGCGTTGACCGAGCGGGTTCGAAGCATTCGAAGCTACCCAAGGCTCGGCGACATTCGGCAGATGGTCACGCGCTCTGCCTATGCGCAATTGAAATATTCGCCGATCCTGCTCTCGGTTGCCGTCGTTGGTCTGAGCCTTGTCTATGGACTTCCGGTTCTATTCGCGCTGTTCGGTAGCGGCTTGGCTCAAGCGCTGGGAATGGCCAGTTGGGTGCTCATGGCGATAAGCTTTATTCCGACGTTGCGATTTTATCGGATGCCCCTGCTGTGGGGTGCAGCACTTCCAGCGATCAGCCTTATCTACCTGGCATTCACGATCGATTCTGCCGTTCAGCATGCGCGCCGCGGCGGAGGGATGTGGAAAGGCCGCGTGCCACTCAGAACGTAGCTGGCTCGCATCCGCTGCGGTCTGCCCGGTGACCGTTTACGACGCCTTTCTATGCCGCGCCGTCAATTCAACGGCACGAAGATGTTGATCACGAGCTTGTCGGCCGGCGCCGTCAGCAGGTCGGTGATGTATTCCTCGATCAACAGCTCCTGCGTCGAGATCTGCTTCTCTTCCACGTGATGGGAGATCGTGTCGTAGGTCTGCGTCATGGCGTCGAACGAGCCGCGATGCACGAACTTGAGCGCCTTGCCGGCCGGCGAGGTGCCGGTGAGGATGTCGCCTGTTGGCGCTCCCTTCGGCGGTGCCGCGACCGGGATTGCGGCCTGGAAATTGAAGCTCACATCGTCCATCGCGGTGTAGATGGTTATCGGCGGGCCGACCGCCTTGAGGCCCACTTTGTCGAGATACTGTTTCACGCTCTTAAAGGCTTCGGTCAGCGTCTCGAGCGCCGTATCCCATTCGCCGGTTCCGGCCGTGAAGATAATCGGCTGCTCGGCGAGCGTGACCTCCTGGCCAAAAGGATCGATCGGCTGGGTCTGGATCGTGGTCTGGGCGCGGGAAGGCGCTGGCGCGCCAACTGCCACCGCAAGGGCGAGAACAAGAATGAACCGCCGCATCGGAAATCTCCTCATGCCGCGCGCCGCCCAGCCCCAGCGCCTTCAAAGAGTCTAACAGAAGCCCGGCCACAACGCGTCGGATGCGCGACTGTTCCCGCAAAAATTTGCGTAAAATTGGCGTGACGTAACCACCTACCGCCCACTGGCCAAGGGCCCGTCCTTGCTCCTATATGGCGGCCAGACGATCATGACCACGCTCGCCAACCACGCCTTTGTGAAGATGAACGGTCTCGGCAACGAGATCGTGGTGGTCGACCTGCGCCATGAGAAGGGCGCCGTGAGCGCCGGGGAGGCGAAGGCCGCAGCCCTTGGCGTGCCCTACGATCAGCTCATGATCCTGCATACGCCGCGCGCCAGGGGCACCGATGCCTATGTGCGCATCCTCAACAACGACGGTTCCGAATCAGGGGCCTGCGGCAACGGCATGCGCTGCGTCGCCGAAATTCTGTTCAAGGAAAGCGGCAAGGCCACGCTGACATTCGAGACCCGCGCCGGCATCCTCAACTGCTGGAAGGGCGATCAGCCGCTGGTCTCGACCGTCGACATGGGCAAGCCCAGATTTGCCTGGAATGAGATTCCGCTCGCCGAGGAGTTTCGCGACACTCGCGCCATCGAGCTGCAGATCGGGCCGATCGACAAGCCGATCCTGCATTCGCCGTCGGCCGTGAACATGGGCAACCCGCATGCGGTGTTCTGGGTCGACGATGTCAATGCCTACGACCTCGGCAAGATCGGCCCGATGCTGGAGAATCATCCGATGTTTCCAGAGCGCGCCAACATCTCGCTCGCGCATATCGCGTCGCGCGACCACATCGTGGTGCGAACCTGGGAGCGTGGTGCCGGTCTCACCAAGGCCTGCGGGTCGGCCGCCTGCGCGGTCGCGGTTGCGGCGGCGCGACTGCGGCGCGCCGAACGCAAGATCACGGTGACTCTGCCGGGCGGCGACCTCATGATTGAGTGGCGCGAGCGCGACGACCATGTGCTGATGACGGGCCCGGTGGAATATGAATTCGAAGGGCAGTTCGATCCGGCGTTGTTCAAGGCTGGAGCGGCGCCGTGACCGTCGAGGTGATGACCTTCGGCTGCCGGCTCAACGCCTATGAGTCGGAGGCAATCCGGCGCGAGGCGCAGGCGGCAGGGCTCGCCGATACGGTCGTGGTCAACACCTGCGCGGTGACCGCCGAAGCGGTGCGGCAGGCGCGCCAGGCGATCCGCAAAGTCGCGCGCGAACGGCCGGACGCCCGCATCGTGGTGACCGGCTGCGCGGCGCAGACCGAGCCGGCAACGTTTGCGGGCATGAGTGAGGTCGACCGCGTGCTCGGCAACGACGAGAAGCTCAAGAGCACTGCGTGGCACGACACGCAGCGCGCGTTCGCGGCGCACGATTTCGGCGTCGCGGCCGAAGAGAAGATTGTCGTCAATGACATCATGGCGGCGAAGGAGACCGCGCCGCATCTGATCGACGGCTTCGAGGGCCGCACACGCGCCATCGTGCAGGTGCAGATCGGCTGCGACCATCGCTGCACCTTCTGCATCATCCCGTATGGCCGCGGCCCGTCGCGGTCGGTGCCGATGGGTGAGGTGGTTGCGCAGGCGCGCATGCTTGTCGAGCGCGGTTATCGCGAGATTGTGCTGACCGGTGTCGATCTCACGAGCTATGGCGAAAATCTCCCGGGCGCGCCAAGGCTCGGCGCGCTGGTGAAGAGCATCCTCAAGCACGTGCCCGAGCTGCCGCGGCTGCGGCTCTCCTCGATCGACTCGATCGAGGCCGACCGCGATCTCCTCGATGCGCTCGCCAGCGAGCCGCGGCTGATGCCGCACCTGCACTTGTCGCTGCAGGCGGGCGACGATCTCATCCTCAAGCGCATGAAGCGGCGTCACCTGCGCGCCGACGCCATTGCGTTCTGCGAAGAGGCGCGGCGGCTGCGACCCGACATCGTGTTCGGCGCCGACATCATCGCGGGCTTTCCGACCGAGACCGAGGCGATGTTTGCGCGCTCGCTCGATCTCGTCGACGATTGCGGCTTGACACATCTGCACGTCTTTCCGTTCTCGCCGCGGCCTGGCACGCCGGCTGCCCGTATGCCGCAGGTGGCGCGTGACGTGGTCAAGGAGCGAGCGCGGCGACTGCGTGACAAGGGCGCCGAGGCGCTCAAGCGCCATCTCGATCGCGAGGTGGGTGCGCGCCGCAGCGTGCTGGTGGAGACGCATGAGATGGGCCGCACCGAGTATTTCACGCCGGTGCGGCTGAAGGCGGCGGCTGAGGCAGGCATCATCCTTGATGTCCGGATGGCGGGGCACGACGGCCGGAGCCTGTTGGCGGCATGAGGCCGCGTGCTAGGTTGGGGCGCGCGACAGGAGCAATTTCGATGACCGACCCGCACCTCATCACCTCGCTCGATGCGCTCGAACGGATCTACGGCGAGCCGCACGGCCCGTCGCTTGCCAAGGAGGCCGACCGCATCACGCCGCACTACCGCGCCTTCATCGAGGCGGCGCCGTTCTTTGCGCTCGCGTCAGCGGGGCCGGGCGGGCTTGACTGCTCGCCGCGCGGCGACGCGCCGGGCTTCGTGCGTGTCCAGGACGAGAAGACGCTGCTCGTCCCCGACCGGCGCGGCAACAACCGCATCGACACCTTGCGCAACATCCTCGCCGATCCGCGCGTGGCGCTGCTGTTCCTGATCCCGGGCTGCGGCGAGACCATCCGGATCACCGGCCGTGCCGCGATCTCGATCGATCCAAAGCTCACGCAGAGCTTTCTGGTCGAGGGCAAGGCCCCGCGCTCGGTGCTGGTCGTGTCGGTCGAGAGCGTGTTCTACCAGTGCGCCAAGGCGATCGTGCGCTCCAAGCTTTGGGACGCCTCGCGCCACGTCGAGCGCAAGAGCCTGCCGAGCGCCGGTACCATCCTGGCTGATCTCACCGGCGGCGAGCTCGGCGGCCCTGAGCACGACCGCACGGCGCCCGAGCGCTTGAAGGCGACGATTTACTAATCCACTAGGTGAAACACCTCGCCCTGCCAGCCGCAGGCATAGAGGCGCTCCTGCATGGTGAGCGGCACCGGCGCCATCACCTTGATCGGCTCGCGGTTCTTGTAGAGCGGCACGATGATCTCGCGCGAATGCAGCTGCAGCGGCGGGCCGCCGGTGCGTGGGGCGTTGCCGTAAATCGTGTCGCCGACGATTGGCCAGCCTAGTTCCGCGCAATGGACGCGCAGTTGGTGCGTGCGGCCGGTGACCGGCTCGAGCGCGAGCCAGGTGAGGTGTTGTGCTTCGTCGTGGGCTCGCTGTGAATTGACTCCCTCACCCCACGACGGGCCGGCTCCCTCCCCCATGCGACCCCCGGCTTGCCGGGGTTCGCCTCCGTAATGAGTGGTCGAAGTCGGGTAAACCCGACTTCGACTGGGGGAGGGGTGGGGAGAGGGGTGGCCATCAGGCTCGGCATTTGTCGTGTACCCCTCTCCCTGTCCCTCCCCCACATGGGGGGAGGGAACGCTAGAGGCGCTCTCGACGCGAAATTTCTGCTCTGCAACCTGGGCAGCTTCAGCCCTTGACGGGCTCTCGGACTGCCCACCCCATCTCGCGCGCCCCATGACCTTCCATTTCGTCACCGCCGGCTGGCCATCCGGGTCGGGCTTCATCCACCAGCCGCGGCTTTCGTCGCGGCGGCCGAGCGGCAGGTCGATCGTGCCTTCCTCCTCGGCCGGGCCGCCCTCGACCACCGCCCAGTAGCACTTGCCGATCGCGCCGGTCTTGAACAGGCGACCGAGCGTGGCGAGCGCCTTGCGGTGCCGGCCGAGCACCAGGCAGCCCGAGGTCTCGCGGTCGAGCCTGTGGGCGAGCGCGGGCGCCCGCGGCAGCCCGAAACGCAGTGCGCCGAAATGATCCTCCAGGCTCTCGCCGCCTTTGGGGCCGCGGTGGACCGCGATGCCGGCGGGCTTGTCGATCACCAGCATCAGCCCATCGCGATAGAGCAGCCGAGCCACCATCTCTTCGGGGTTGAGCTTTGCGTTCATCAGCGAAACCGCTATCACGACGGCCAATATGAATGACAGCACCGCATGAATGACAGCACCGAGAAGAAGGGCTCATGGTGGAACCGCCTCACCGGCGGCCTCAAGCGCACGTCCGGGGCCATCGGACAGGCGATCTCCGACCTCGTCATGCGCGGCCCGCTCTCGCCCGAGCGGATCGTGGAGATCGAGGAAACGCTTATCCGCGCCGACCTCGGCGTCGATGTCGCGGCCCGGTTGGCCACCATCATGGGCGAGGGGCGCTACCGCAACCTCGACGAGGCGACAGCAGTCCTCATCGCCGAGGTCGAAAAGGTCCTGACCCCGGTGGCCAGGCCGCTCGCCGTGACGGGGGCAAAGCCGTTCGTGGTCCTGGTGGTCGGCGTCAACGGCTCGGGCAAGACCACCACGATCGGCAAGCTCGCGGCGCGCTTCCGGGCTGAAGGCAGGTCGGTGATGCTGGCGGCCGGCGACACCTTTCGCGCCGCCGCGATCGAGCAGCTCAAGATCTGGGGCTCGCGCGTCGGCGCGCCGGTGATCGCGCGCGAGCAGGGCGCGGACGCGGCCGGCCTCGCGTTCGATGCGCTGCAGGCAGCCAAAACGCAGGGCGCCGACCTGCTGCTGGTCGACACCGCCGGCCGGCTGCAGAACCGCACCGAGCTGATGGACGAGCTGCAGAAGATCATTCGGGTGATGAAGAAGGTCGACGCGGCCGTCCCGCATGCGGTGCTGCTGGTGCTCGACGCGACCGTCGGACAGAACGCGCTGTCGCAGGTCGATGTCTTTCTCAAGATCGCCGGTGTCACCGGGCTTGCCATGACCAAGCTCGACGGCACCGCGCGCGGCGGCATCCTCGTCGCCATCGCGGAGAAATATCGCCTGCCGGTGCACTTCATCGGCGTGGGCGAGGGGGTCGACGACCTGGCGCCGTTTGCAGCGAAGGATTTCGCGCGGGCGATTGCAGGGATGGAGTAGACGGCGAGGGAGTTGAGTGAATGGCAGGCACAGTGCAACAATCACGCATGACAGATAAACCTCAGCTTCCGATCGGGCTCAAGCTCGCGCTTGATCTCGGGCCGCTCGTCCTGTTCTTCGTCGCCACCATGCGGCCGGCGCTATTCGAGCCGCTGGTGGCGCCGTTCCTGTCGGCCGAGCTGCTCGCCGGCCCGCACGCCGGCATCTTCACGGCGACCACGATATTCATTCCCGCGGTGCTGATCGCGCTTGCGATCGGCTACGTCAAAACCCGGCACCTGCCGGTGATGCCGGTTGTCACCGCCGTCGTGGTGGTGGTGTTCGGCGGCGCCACGCTCATTCTGCAGAATGATCAGTTTATCAAGCTCAAACCGACCATCATCTACGTGCTGTTCGGCAGTGTATTGCTGGGCGGTCTTGCTTTCGGCAAGCCGCTGCTCGGCATGGTGTTCGATTCGGTGTTCAATCTGACCGAGGAGGGCTGGCGCAAGCTGACGCTGCGCTGGGCACTGTTCTTCTTCGTGCTGGCCGTCCTCAACGAGGTGGTGTGGCGCACGCAGTCGGACGTGTTCTGGGGCGCCTTCAAGCTGTTCGGCGTGGTGCCGCTGACCTTCGTGTTCGCAGCGCTGCAGTATCCACTGTTGACGAAATATGCCGTGACGGAGCCGGCGGAAGCGAAAGAGCAATAGCCGCTAGCCGCTCAGGAACTGCACGAGCAGCTTGCTCACCGCGTCCGGCTGCTCCTGCTGCACCCAATGCCCGGCACCATCGACAAGGTGAGCGCCGCGCCATTGCGTGCAGACGCGAGGGGTCTGCATCGCCTCGAACACGCCGGGAGTCTGATACGATCCCCAGTCGCTCTTGCCGGCGATGAAACAGGCCGGCACGTCGATCGCGCGGCCCGCGAACGTGCGCAGCTCGGCGAGGGTCTTCGGGTCGGTGCCGCGCCGCACCCGGTAGCCCTGCAAAGCGCCAGTGAAGCCGGTTCGGGCATATTCCGTGGCGTAGACGCCGACCTCGGCCTCGGTGAGCCATTGGCAGGCCGCGATCTCGGCCGCGGATGGCATCTCGGCCGCGACGGTCTCGGCCATCCCCTTGTCCTTGTCCATCACGTAGTACGTCGGGATCTTCGCCATCTCCTCGGCGTTTCGCCCCTTGAGCGGATGCGGCTTGTTCCCTTTCCAGTCAGCGCTCTTGTAATGGTAGTAGGCGCGAAAGAACGCATGCAGGCCCTGCGGGGCGTGCAGCATGTCGTCGTTGGCGCCGCGCGTGCGCTGATGGTTGTGATAGTACTTGCGCGGGCGCGGCAGTTTCGCGAGCTCGGCGTCAAGCTCATCATCGGTGGGCGCTGCGCGCGGCGGCGCGGCACCATTCTCTGTGTTGAACGGCACAGACGGTGGGCCCGGAAACGGCGAGCTCAATAGCGCGACCGAGCGGAACACATCGGGCCGGATCAGCGCGCACCAGGACGCAACCGGCGAGCCGGCGTCGTGGCCCGCCACTGCCGCCACCGACCGATAGCCCAGCGCAAAGACGAGCCCGGTCGCGTCCCTCACCATGTTGAGAATACGGAACGGGTCGGGATCGGCGTCAAACGAGCCATCCCATCCAGTCGTGCGCCCATAGCCGCGCTGGTCGGGCGCAATCACGTGATACCCGGCCGCAGCGAGCGGCAGCATCACCTTGCGCCAGCTGTAGGCGAGCTCCGGGAAGCCGTGCAGAAGGAGCAGGCAAGGGCGGCCGGTACTCTCGAAGCCGGCCTCGAGCACATGCACAGTCAGGCCATTGTTGTTGTTGACGACGCGCGACCGGATCCCCGCCGCTAACGTGCCGTTGCCGTAGGGAGGAAGTGTGTCGGCGCGAGCGGTGACAGGTTGTACGGACATTGCAGCGGTCTCCTTTGCAAGCGACTGTCCAGCGTCACTTCTTCGCAATGGCGCGATCCGCCGGCACATTGGCGATGATATGCGCCTCGTTGCCAGTCTCGCCCGGCGCGACCAGCTCGTAGAACCCGCTGATGCGCACGTGCACCACCACATTGTTGAGCGACTGGTTCTGGAAGTACCAGCCGTGCACGCCGTCGAAGGGCGCGGTCAGCGCGCCATTCTGGCTCGTGCCGGTATCCTTCCTGTAGGTCGCGACTGTCATCTCCTTGCCGTCGGAGAGCGTGTGACCATGAAAGTCGAAATAGAACTCTGTGGAGATGGGGATGTCGGCCGCGCTCCATTCGTAGATGAGCGTCGCGTCCTTGCGCATCCGCACCTTGTATTCGAGCTGGTCGCCGCCTAACCGGCTTCCATCAGGGTTCAATGGAATCTCGATCGTGTCGCTGCGGAAGCCTGACGGATATTCGCGCGCGAGCGGCACCTCGCTCTTGGTGATGTCGAACGGCACTTCGCGCGGCGCCCACAACCGGTTGAGCCCGGTAAGCTTACCGAGCCCGAGCGGATCGAGGTTGAACTCTGCCGGCAGAATGGCGCCAAAGACGATCGCGCTTGCAACGATCAGCGCGCCTGCCGTGATCGCCAGCATGCGTCCGGGCGACAGCGGCTGCGAGATCTGGCCTTCGGTCGTCATCAGACCTTGCCTCCTACGAAATAGCCGGCGAGCTGATATTCCATCAGCACAAACCCGGCGGCCAGAATAAGCGCATTGGCGGCAACGGCGGAGCGCTCGAAGCTCGCGCTGCGTCGCCACTGCAGCATGATCGCGAGCATGATGGCGAGCGCAATCATCTGCCCGAGCTCAACCCCGATATTGAAGCCGATCATGTTTGGCACCAGGCCGTTGGGGCTCAATCGGAATTCCTGCAGCTTGGTGGCGAGCCCGAAGCCATGGATCAAGCCAAAGACGCCGACTGCGATCCGGTTGTTGGGCTGAAAGCCAAATACCGACTTGAAGCCGCCGAGGTTGTCGAACGCCTTGTAGGCGACGGAGAGGCCGATCACGGCGTCGATCAGATAAGCGTTGACCTCGAGCTTGAGCAGGACGCCAGACAGCAACGTGATGCTATGCCCGATGGAAAACAGCGTCACATAGATGACGACATCTCGCATGCGGTAGAGGAAAAAGATCACGCCCAGGATGAACAGCAGATGGTCGTAGCCGGTGACCATGTGCTTGGCGCCGAGATACATGAAGGGCAGGATGTCAGGGCCCTTGGTCGCAGCCACGAACGAAGCGTCCTTGCCACCAATGCCGTGCGCGAGCGCGACTTCGCTGGAAACCAAGAGCAGCGCCAAAATGAGCGCCAGAGCGCAAGCCACACTCCGTTCATTCCCGCGCAAGCGGGAATCCAGAAACTCTCTCGAGCTATGAGACGGCAGCCCTCGGTCTCCGCTTTCGCGGGGACGAACGGAGATGGCAACCATACCGTCGTGGGAGCGTGAACAATCGAACAATGGAGCGCTCCTGAATACGCCGGTGCGTCGTCACAGGAGGCAGAGAATATTGCAAAACGTGGACGCCGCAAACGCGGTCGACGCCGCAAGCGAATTACGACGCCGGCGCCGCCAGCGCCTTCTCGATCTCGGGCTTCAGCACTTTCTCTAGATTGACCGGCTCGATCGGTCCGATCAGCTTGTAGGCAATGCGACCATCACGCCCGACCACGAAGGTCTCGGGCACGCCGTAGACACCCCATTCGATCGAAGCCCGCCCGTTGAGATCGGCGCCATTGGCGACGTAGGGATTGCCATAGCGGGCGAGGAAGCGGCGGGCGTTCTCGGCTGAGTCCTTGTAGTTGACGCCGAGGATGCGGACGCGCGGGTCGCGCGCGAGCGTGAGCAGAAGCGGCGCCTCATCGCGGCAGGGCACGCACCAGGACGCCCAGACGTTGAGCACCGCGACGGCGCCCTTGAAGCTGTCAGCCTCAAGCCCTGGAACTGGCTTGCCGTTGCGCTCGAGCCCGGCGACGCCGGGCAGCATGGTTGCCGGGGCCGGATGCCCGATCAGCACGGATGGGATGCGCGAAATATCGCCGGCGCCGAGCCGGATGAGGAATAGCGCTGCCAGCCCCAGGAACACAACGAGCGGGATGAACACCAGCACGCTGCGCCGCCGGCTGCCCGCGCTCTTGTTGCCATCGGTGTTGTTTGCCGTAACGGTCATGGGTGCCTCTCGGGCGAGCGTTCGGACCGTCGCGTTATACCACGCGCTTCAAGGTCGGACAAAAGCTGGCGCTGTCGCCGCTGATCGATGAGAACCCATGCGATCAATGCGGCGACAATCAGGATTGCGACCGAATAGGCGCCAAGGATGAAGGCTGCATGGGGGCCGAGATCCATCGTGCTCAGTGTCCGGCCGCCGCATCAGCCTGCATCAGCATCAGGGTGCGCACGCGCCGGCGCATGATCTCGTTGCGCATGGCGGCCAAGTGCAGCGTAAAGAACAACAGCAAGAAAGCGAGCCCCATCACCAGGAGCGGAACCAGGATGGAGGGGTGCATGGCAGGCCCGCCCAGGCGCAGCACCGAGGAAGGCTGGTGCAGCGTGCTCCACCAGTCGACCGAGAACTTGATGATTGGCAAGTTGATCGCGCCCACGAGCGTCAGCACGGCGACCGCGCGGGCGGCGCGCGCGGGCTCCTCGATGGTGCGCCAAAGCGCCAGAACGCCGAGATACATCAGGAACAGCACCAGCACGGACGTGAGCCGGCCGTCCCAGACCCAGTAGGTGCCCCACATCGGACGCCCCCACAGCGAGCCGGTAATGAGACACTGGAGCGTGAGCGCGGCCCCGATCGGCGCGGCCGCTTTGGCAGCCACGTCGGCCAGTGGATGGCGCCAGACCAGCGTGCCGAGCGCCGCCAGGCTCATGGTTCCCCAGATGAACATCGAGAGCCAGGCGGACGGGACGTGGATGTACATGATCTTGGCGGTCGCGCCCTGCTGATAGTCATCGGGGGCGCCGATCACCTGCGCGATGCCGAACGCAAACGCGATGAGAGTGGCGGCGGACAGCCACGGCAGGATTCGCCCTGACAGGGTCAGGAAACGGGACGGATTGGCAAGATCGATAAGCGGCATGGCGCTACATTAGAAACGCCATGGCATCCGCGCAATGCCGCTGCCAGGCATGCTTTCAGTCAAGTCCCTGGCGTAGCGTAGCGGCGGCCGCGATCGGGCCGACGACGGCGCTCATCAGGGTCAATGCACACAGAATCGTGAACGGAGTGCCGAACGGGATCGGCCCCACAATGGCGGCGTTCGAGGCCGCCACCCCGAAGATCAGGACCGGGATGGTCAGCGGCAGGATCAGCACCGCGAGCAACAGCCCGCCGCGCCGCAACGCAACCGTCAGCGCGGCCCCGACCAGCCCGATAAAGGTCAAAGCGGGTGTGCCGGCCGCGAGCGTGAGCGCGACCGCGCCGGTTGCGACCGGGTCGAGATTGAGAAGGAGGCCTAGGAGCGGGGTCGCGACAACAAGTGGCAGGCCGGTGGTGAGCCAGTGCGCCAGCGCCTTGCCGGCCATGGTCACCTCGAGCGGGGTCTGGGCGGCCAGGATCAGATCCAGCGAGCCGTCCTCGTGGTCGGACGCGATCAGCCGGTCGAGCCCCAAAAGGCTGGCCAACAGGGCGCCAAGCCACAGGATCGCAGGGCCGATCCGGGCCAGGAGCGCCAGATCGGGCCCGATTGCGAACGGGATGATCGCCACCACAAGGAGAAAGAATAGAACCCCCACAAGGGCGCCGCCGCCGACCCGCACGGCCAGCCGCATATCGCGAACCAGAAGGGCAGCAAGCGCCGTCATCGGCTTCCCCCGAGCCTGAGTTCTGCCGCCTTCTCAAGCCCGATCGGGCCGTGGACGGCTGCGACGATGAGTCCGCCACCCTGAAGGTGCGTGCGCATCAGCTCCGCCAGCATCGCCTGGGCGGTGACGTCGAGCGCGGTGGTCGGCTCATCGAGCAGCCAGAGCGGGCGCTTGACAGCGATCAGCCTCGCGATCGAGAGCCTGCGGCGTTGCCCTGCGGACAGGTAGGCGGCTGGCAAGGCCGCAATGCCCCCAAGCCCGACATCCGCCAGCGTGGCTGCAAGGTCGGGCGCCGTGCCATCCAGGAAACGGGCCCAAAAATCGAGGTTTTCAAGCACCGAGAGGGCAGGCTTGAGGGCATCCTGATGGCCGAGATAATGGGCCTGCTCGGCTAGGCTTAGCTCCGGGTCGCCGCCGTCGAGGGCCAGAGTTCCGCGGCTTGGCCGGAGCAGTCCGGCCACGAGGCGCAGCAGGGACGATTTTCCTGCCCCGTTGGGTCCGGTGATGAGGAGCGCCTCGCCCCGCCCGACCCTGAAACTAACGTCTGAAAAGACCTGCCGGCCACCCCGGATGCAGGCAAGGTCGCTTGCCTCAAGCCGCATCACATCCATGCCCCCGCCAGCCGTGCGCTTCCTGCCAAGACTGCCCCAAACAAGGCTTCCTGCCAAAAGTGTCAGCCCGCCGCCATGGTAAGAAATCCTTGGTGAAGATCATGTTCACGGTGTTGACGAGTATCGATTGTCTGGAACAGCGCAAAAAAAGACCCTATAAGCCGGGGCTATCCGCGTTCATCTCAACACGCACGCGGACGTCGCGACCGGCGACAGTGGGGCGACACCGGTGGTATACTACCGCTCTCGTACGCCCTCCGGTCGGATGGGAAACGACCCGACATGACCTCGCTTGACTCCTTCCGTTGTTGCAAGACCCTCAAGGTCGGCAGCAAGACCTACGCGTACTACAGCCTCGCCGCCGCCGAGAAGAACGGCCTCAAGGGCATCTCACGCCTGCCGTTCTCCATGAAGGTGCTGCTGGAGAATCTTCTGCGTCACGAAGACGGCCGCAGCGTCTCCAAGGAAGACCTGCAGGCGGTTGCGCAGTGGCTCAAGACCAAGACCTCGGAACGCGAGATCGCATTCCGGCCCGCGCGCGTGCTGATGCAGGACTTCACCGGCGTTCCGGCGGTGGTCGATCTCGCCGCCATGCGCGACGCGATGAAGATGCTCGGCGGCGATCCCAAGAAGATCAATCCGCTGGTGCCGGTCGATCTCGTCATTGATCATTCGGTCGCGGTCAATTTCTTCGGCGAGGCAGGCGCGTTCAAGAAGAACGTCGAGGAGGAATATCGGCAGAACCAGGAGCGCTATCAGTTCCTGAAGTGGTCGCAGAAGTCGTTCGACAATTTCCGCGTGGTACCGCCCGGCACCGGCATCTGCCATCAGGTCAATCTCGAGTACCTGTCGCAGACGGTGTGGACCAGGAAGGACAGCGTGAAGGTTGACGGCAAGGCCGCCAGCATGGAGGTCGCCTATCCGGACACGCTGGTCGGCACTGACTCGCACACCACCATGGTCAACGGCTTGTCCGTGCTGGGCTGGGGCGTCGGCGGCATTGAGGCGGAAGCCGCGATGCTCGGGCAGCCTTACTCGATGCTGCTGCCGGAAGTGATCGGCGTGAAGCTGACCGGCAAGCTCAAGGAAGGCATGACCGCCACCGATCTCGTGCTCACGGTCACGCAGATGCTGCGCAAGCGCGGCGTGGTCGGCAAGTTCGTCGAGTTCTTCGGCCCCGGTCTCGCGGGCCTCACCATCGCGGACCGCGCCACTATCGGCAATATGTCGCCTGAATACGGCGCGACCTGCGGCTTCTTCCCGGTCGACGACGATACTATCAAGTATCTGCGCGACACCGGTCGCAGCGCCGACCGCATTGCGCTCGTCGCCGCCTATGCCAAGGCGCAGGGCATGTTCCGGTCGAAGTCCACGCCGGACCCGATCTTCACCGACGTGCTCAAGCTCGAGCTCTCATCGGTCGAACCGTCGCTCGCCGGCCCCAAGCGCCCGCAGGACCGCATCGCCCTCAAGGAGGTCAAGAACGGCTTCACCACCGCGATGGTGAAGGAGTTCAACAAGGCCGGCGACGGCGGCGGCAAGGATGTATTCGAGCTGCATCCCTCGATTGCGAGCGCACCGCTCGACAAGAACTTCGCCAAGGCCGGCACGCCCAAGCGCTTTTCGGTCGAGGGCCGCAATCACGATCTCGGTCACGGCGACGTGGTGATCGCCGCCATCACGTCCTGCACCAACACCTCGAACCCAAGCGTGATGATGGGGGCCGGGCTGCTGGCGCGCAAGGCGGTCGCCAAGGGCCTCAGCGTCAAGCCCTGGGTCAAGACCTCGCTCGCTCCGGGATCGCAGGTGGTTGCCGAATATCTCGACAAGTCGGGTCTGCAAAAGGATCTCGACAAGCTCGGCTATAACCTGGTCGGCTTCGGCTGCACCACTTGCATCGGCAATTCCGGCCCGCTGGCGCCGGAGATTTCCAAGACCATCAACGAGAACGACATCGTGGCGGCGGCGGTTCTCTCTGGCAACCGCAACTTCGAAGGCCGCATCAACGCCGATGTGCGTGCCAACTATCTGGCGTCACCGCCGCTGGTGGTGGCCTATGCGCTCGCGGGCTCGATGTATGCCGATCTGGTCAAGCAGCCGCTCGGCCTCGACAAGAAGGGCAAGAAAGTTTTCCTCAAGGACATCTGGCCGACGAGCCGCGAGATCACCTCGCTCATTCGCAAGACGATCAACAAGCAGATCTTCACCCGGAAATACGCCGACGTATTCAAAGGCGATGCGCTTTGGCGCAAGATCAGCGTCAAGGGTGGCCTCACCTACGACTGGGACAAGAAGTCTACCTATGTGCAGAACCCGCCCTACTTCGTCGGCATGAGCAAGCATCCGGCGCAGCTCGCCGATATCGTCGACGGGCGAGTGCTGGCGCTCCTGCTCGACTCGATCACTACCGACCACATCTCGCCGGCAGGCTCGATCAAGCTCGATTCGCCCGGCGGCAAGTACCTGACCGATCACAAGGTCAAGCCGGCTGACTTCAACCAGTACGGCACCCGGCGCGGCAATCACGAAGTGATGATGCGCGGCACCTTCGCCAACATCAGGTTGAAGAACCAGATGGTCCCCGGTGTCGAGGGCGGCGTCACCGTCCACTACCCCTCGCGCGAGCGCATGACGATCTACGATGCTGCCATGCGCTACAAGAAGGACGGGGTGCCGCTGGTGGTGTTCGCCGGTAAGGAATACGGCTCGGGCTCCTCGCGCGATTGGGCCGCCAAGGGTGCCAACCTGCTCGGCATCCGTGCGGTCATCTGCCAGTCGTTCGAGCGCATCCACCGCTCCAATCTGATCGGCATGGGGGTCATTCCCCTATGCTTCGAGGAAGGGACGTCGTGGCAGACGCTCGGTCTCAAGGGCGACGAGCAGGTTACCATCCGGGGGCTGCACGGCGAGATCAAGCCGCGCCAGCGGATGGTGGCCGAGATCGTCGCGTCGGATGGCGGACTGCGGCGGGTCCCGCTGATTTGTCGGATTGATACCGTGGACGAGCTTGACTACTTCCGGCACGGGGGCATCCTGCATTATGTGTTAAGACAGCTGGTGGCGGCCTGAGGGCCGCTGCTCCCTCCGTCCGGGTGCCTCACCTTGAAGTGACTAGCGGGTGATCGAAGGGGTCACTACACATTCATTGCAGGGCGACGCACGGAGGCTTAGAGGCATGGAGGCCAGAATGATTGGTCGTAGCCTCGCCTATGTGGCGGTTGTGGCATGCGCCTCGGCGGCCACGTTAACGATCTGCCATGCCCAAACGAGGGCCGTGGTTGAGCTTTTTACCAGTCAGGGCTGCTCGTCATGTCCGGCGGCTGATCACCTGCTGGGTGAGCTTGCGAACGATCCGACGCTCGTGTCGATGAGCCTGCCGATCGATTATTGGGATTATCTCGGCTGGAAGGACACGCTCGCGGAGCCACGCAATACCGCCCGCCAGCGCGCCTATTCGAAGCTGCGCCCGGATCGCGAGATCTATACGCCGCAGGTTGTGGTCAACGGCAGCTTCCATGCGCTCGGAAGCGACCGCGCCGCGATTGAGAAAATGATCGCCAAGAGCCGTCAGAATACTTCGGCGCTGGCCTTGCCGGTGTCGGTGTCAGTCGCCAGCGGGAAGCTCAATGCGTCGTTCACGGGCGATGGACGGGCGGCAGAGGTCTGGGTTGTGAGCCTGGCGAAGGCCGTCACAGTTGCCATCAGCCGGGGCGAGAACAAGGGCAAGGCCGTCACCTACCACAACGTGGCGCGCAACTGGTACAAGCTTGCCAGCACCGACGGCAAAACTTGGAGCATTCCGCTCAAGGAGATCGAGGGCGAGGGTGTTGGCCAGGCGGCCGTGCTTGTTCAGGGTGGGACGATTGAGAAGCCGGGCATCATCCTTGGTGCCGCGATGGCGTCGATCCGCTGACCGGCATCAGATTGTGAAAATCGAAATGGACGCGCTGCCTTGATCCCAAAAAGTGGAAACCGGTTTTCGGTAAAGATCATGCTCAAGCAAAGAGATAGACTTTGATCTAATCGGATCAAAGTCTAATTTCACATCAGGCGACCCTGCGCCCCTGCGCCAGTCCATCGAGATGCGCCAGCACATCCTCGATGTGCATCACGTCCGCATATTTGTGATGCAGGTCGAACAGATTGACCTTGTGGCAGATTGGGGAGCGGTCATAGGTGCATTCCTCGACCACGACATTGTGGAAGCCATACGAGTAGGCATCGACCGTCGAGGCGCGCACGCAGCCTGATGTGCTCTCGCCGCAGATAATCAGGCTGTCGATCTTCATCATTTGCAGATGTGCAATCAGTGGCGTGCCGAAAAACGCTGAGGCGCGCTCCTTGTAGATCACGAGCTCACCGGGAGCCGGCGCCAGCTCTGCCTTGATGTCGTAGATGTCGCTCGCGAGGTCCTTGAGACCGCGGTTGGTTGATTGCACCCCGCCAGTGTCGACGTGACGGGTGCTGTAGATCACCGGCACGCCCGCGCGCCGCGCTGTAGCGAACAGCCGTTGCGTGGGTGGCATGGCTTTCCAGGCATGCTCGCCGCAGGAGCCAGAGAACTCCCGGTCCACCTCTTTGACCGGCCGGCTCCCGCCGAGATAAGCCTTGTTGTAGAGGTCGATGGCCAGAACGGCAGGGTTGTCGCCTACGTAAATCCTGCGGTGATAGGCTTGGTAGATCTGCAGCGTGTCGGGATCGATGACGTCCTTCCAACAATGGTCTTCAAAATCGCGGGCCATCTCGCACTCCTGGCTCGATTGATCGAAGAATCCTAGTCCCCTCCCAGGACATAGGCAACGCGCGTCGCTCACGCGCATCGATCCGGAGCTGCGAGGCCGCGCATGCAAAAAAGGGCCGGCTTGCGCCGGCCCTAAAGCATTTGGGGATTGAATGTACGCTTGCTCTTGGGCCCGGTCCGTTTCGGCTCCGGGGGGCTGGGGGGCTGAGGAATCCGTCGCGCGAAAGCAGACCGGGCCCTGAGGCAACAGTGCTTTGTATCGCAGGGCAGATTGACCCCCGCTTGACCGAATTCAGGCTGCATTATGATTCGCTTGACGAACCCGTGAGCGCTTACAGTGATACATGCGCAATGATGTCGCACCGGTTGCTGCGGTCGCAAAGGTATTCCGGCGAGCCCTCTTGCCGAGGCTTGCATCCGGCGCGATCATCAGCATGTGACAGTCGGGTGACACAGTTCGGATGAACACACCAGTCGACACAGTTCAGGTAGCTCAGACAGGGAGGCGCCAATGATCGTTGGTCCAGGCGACACAGAACCAAGCCAGTCCCATGGGGGCGAGGTGGCCGCGAGCCTCGTCCCCGCCCAGCAGGTGACGTTCGATCGGCGTGAGCTTGATCGCCTGTTTGGTCTCTATGGCCGCAAGGTTGCAGCCGGCGAGTGGCGCGATTATGCGATCGATTTTCTGAAGGATCGCGCGGTCTTCTCTGTTTTTCGCCGCAGCTCCGAAGTTCCGATCTACCGCATCGAAAAGAATCCCAAGCTTGCGCGCCGCCAGGGCGTCTACAGCGTGATCTCCGCGACGGGTCTCATTGTGCGCCGTGGCCATGAGCTCGACCGCGTGCTGCGCTCGATCGATCGTTCGCTTGCGGTGGTGGCGGGCTAGACTTTGATCCGTTCGAGCATGATCTTTTCCACTTTTCGGGATCATGCTCTGAACTCAAGACGGCTCGCTGGTGGCCCCCTGGCCCAGCGGCCGCTGCATCAGCACACTGTCGAGCCAGCGGCCGAATTTCCATCCGACCGCTTCGAACGTTCCGATCATTCGGAAGCCCTGGGCTGTGTGCAGCGCGATCGAGGCTTGCTGAGCCGAATCGCCGATGACGGCGACCATCTGTCGGTAGCCGCGCGCCTCTGATTCGACGATCAGTCGGTTGAGCAGCAGCCGGCCCAGGCCTTGCCGCTGCGCATCAGGGCAAATGTAGACAGAATCTTCGACAGTGAAACGGTACGCCGGCCGCGCTCGATACGGGCCCGCATAGGCGTAGCCGAGAATCTCGCCCTTCGCTTCCGCTACCAGGTAGGAAAAATCCCCCGCGATGAGCGCATCAAGACGGCGCGTCATCTCGTTTAAGTCAGGGGGATCCAGCTCGAATGATGCTGTCCCGTGCCGCACCGCGTGGGCGTAGATGCGCGTGATTGCGGCGATGTCGGTGGGCTGGACTGGGCGGATTGAAACCGGGGGCATTTCTGAAGGAGCCACGCAATGGACGGCGAAGCTTACCCGCTCCACCGCCTGCTGTCTGCGCCCACTACGCCGCCGCGACTTGCCGTGAGGTCGGTTTGGCTGAGTGGCGCGCGGTTTCCGTCCGGAAGAAGGTCACCTGCTCGCCCATCGCGCCGGACTGGTCGGCCAGGGTCTTTGCGGTCGCGGCGTTCTCCTCGA
>Ga0209488_10000216_pt1 | contig 45711 bp, 38 predicted proteins | sample Rivendell_Oct201_8_FD_188349 | JGI IMG/M metagenome (GOLD analysis project Ga0209488, IMG submission 188349) | Vadose zone soil microbial communities from the Eel River Critical Zone Observatory, Northern California, USA -... | ecosystem: Environmental > Terrestrial > Soil > Vadose zone >...
AGCAATGTGCATCCGACCTCGATTGTCGCGCAGCAGGAAATTTTCGGCCCGGTTCTGGCCGCGATGACGTTTCGCACTCCGCGCGAAGCGGTGGAGTTGGCGAACAATACTGTCTACGGACTGGCGGCGAGCGTATGGAGCGAAAGTGTGAACCTGGCGTTGCAGGCTGCCGCACAAATAAAAGCCGGCGTGGTCTGGGTGAATAGCACCAATCTGTTTGACGCTGCGTGCGGATTTGGCGGTTATCGTGAAAGCGGATTCGGGCGCGAAGGCGGCAGGGAAGGCCTGTTGGAATACTTGCAACCGGCGTGGTTCAAAAACGCGCCAGCTCTGGCGGCCGATTCGACAGGCGCGAATGGCGCGCCGGAAGTTGCCAATCCCGCGAGCGGAATTGACCGCACTGTAAAGCTTTATATCGGCGGAAAGCAGACCAGGCCGGATTCGGGATACAGCGTAGCGGTGTACGGAGGAAAAAAAGAATTGTTGGGCGAGGCGCCGCTGGGAAATCGCAAAGACATTCGCAACGCGGTGGAAGCGGCGCGCAAGGCTGATGGCTGGGGAAAAACCACCGCGCACAACCGCGCTCAGATCCTCTTTTACATTGCGGAAAATCTTTCGCAACGCGGAGAAGAGATTCAGAAGCGACTGGCGGTTGTGGTGGGGAAAAAACAAGCCGCTCGCGAAGTGCAATTGAGCGTTGAACGTTTATTTTCCTATGCCGCCTGGGCGGACAAGTTCGATGGCGCAGTTCACAACCCGCCCTTCCGAAATATTTCGATTGCCATGAACGAATCGCTGGGCACCGTGGGTGTGATTTGTCCCGCCGATGCGCCGCTTCTCGGATTCTTTTCGCTGGTTCTTCCGCTGATTTCAGCGGGCAACACGGTGGTTGCGGTTCCCTCGGAGAAATATCCACTGATTGCCGGCGATATTTATCAAGTGTTGGAAACCAGCGACCTGCCCGGCGGCGTAGCGAATATCGTTACCGGCAGATCGTCCGAATTGTTAAGAGTGCTTGCGGAACACGATGATGTCGACGCGCTGTGGTGTTATGGCGACGATCAGCTGTGCGCCGCGGCGAAAGCGCTTTCGGCAGGGAACTTGAAGCAAGTCTGGACCAATGAAGGCCGCGCGACGGATTTGTTCACGACAGAACAAGGTGAAGGCCGCTTTTATCTGCAACATGCCTACCAGGTGAAAAATATTTGGGTTCCCTACGGCGAGTGATTCTTCGACGAGCGACAGCCGGTGAGTAACGGGCCTGCCGCACAAACGGAAACGACCATAGACGCCCGTGCGGCTTTCCGCTATCCCGCCTTTCTGAAATTTCAGGCAGCGCGTTTTTTTATCGTGGTTGCCACCGAAATGCAAGCAGTCGCGGTGGGCTGGCAAGTGTATGAAATCACCAAGCGGCCGCTCGATCTCGGACTGGTTGGTTTGGCGCAATTTCTTCCCGGCATCGTTTTGTTTCTTGTTTCCGGCCATGTCGCCGATCGTTTCAATCGCAGAAATCTTTTGATTCTTTGCGACGTTGGCTTTGCAACTTGTTTTGTGCTGTTGCTGGCGATCACGTTGCGTGGCGCGGTTTCGATTGCGGCGGTATTTGCGGTGTTAGTGCTGCTCGGTGTAGTGCGATCTTTCAACGGTCCGGTCAGCCGGGCCATGCTGCCACATCTCGTTGCACCGGAACATTTCGCAGGCTCAGTCGCTTGGGCGTCCAGTATTTTTCAGGCGGCGACAATCCTTGGTCCGATTCTGGGCGGGCTGATTTACGCCTTCGCGCGCGGGCCTGTCGCGGTGTATGTGTGCGCGGCGCTGGCTGCAGGCGTAGCCATCGCTTTGACGTTGCAGCTCCCAGCACAGGAAAAAGAGCGCGCTCGACCCGCGGCAAATCTTTCGACTGTGTTTGAAGGATTCCGCTACATCTGGCGGGAGAAATTGATTCTTGGCGCGATCTCGCTGGATCTTTTTGCAGTGTTGCTCGGCGGCGCAGTCGCGCTGCTTCCAGTGTACGCGCGAGAAATCCTGAACGCGGGACCGTGGGCATTGGGAATTTTGCGCAGCGCGCCGGGAGTCGGCGCGGGAATCATGGCGATAGCGATAGCGCATCGCCCGTTAAAAAATCGCGCGGGCGCAACGATGTTGTGGTGCGTGGCGGCGTTTGGTTTGTGTACGGTGATTTTTGGCGTGTCGCGCAGTTTTGCGATTTCGCTGGCGGCGTTGTTCCTGGTGGGCGCCACAGACATGGTCAGCGTGATCGTGCGCGCGACGCTGATTCAGGTGAAAACGCCGGACGAAATGCGCGGGCGCGTGAACGCTGTAGACATGATTTTTATCGGAGCTTCCAACGAGCTGGGACAATTTGAGTCAGGAATCACAGCGCAATGGTTTGGTGCGGTGCCGGCCGTGATTCTTGGCGGAATTGGCGCAATCGTCGTAACCGGCCTGTGGGCTTGGATGTTCCCGCAGTTGCGCAAAGTGAACGAGCTGACGATGGAAAACGAGTGAGCAAACTGGTGCGAGCCGCGGCTGATCAGGTGAGTGTGCCTCCGCGCAGCACTGTTAGCGCGGAATACGCGGCGCCCAGCAACGGCGCGTCTTCGTTCCGGACTACCGCGATAGGGATGTTGGCGAGCAACGGCGCCAGCGGTCCCTTGTCGGCGAAGGCCTGGCAGAACGTGCTTTTTTGCAGCAGCGGCAAGATTTTTACGGCGATTCCGCCAGCAAGATAGACGCCACCGTAGGCTAACACGCGGAGCGAGAGGTTGCCGGACTCAGCGCCGAAAGCGTCGGTCCAAAATTCCAGACTCTCGACGCAGACCGGACAAGTGGCGGCGAGGGCGTTCTGCGTGATTTCCTGAGCGGATTCCGCGGCCGGTTTGTTGAAAGAATCGTGGCGGACATCGGGCGCGAGAAATTCGTGAATGGGGCGAAACCCCCGACCGGAAAAAAGCTCTTCGCAGGAAACTCGCGACAAACGCTTTTTCAAAAAAGTGAGAAAAGCGATTTCGCGATCGGTGCGCGGAGCAAAATCAGCCGAGCCGCCTTCGGAGGGAGCAGCGCGGTGGCCGTGTCCGTCCCAGTAAAGAACAGCTTCTCCCAGGCCGGTTCCGGCTGCAATTACCGCGACATTTTCTTCGGGATGATCAACGCCGCGATTAAGGAAAAGAAAATCCTGCGGTTCGAGGTTTTGCAAACCGCGCGCGGTGGCGACCAGATCGTTCATCAGTACGACGCGCTCGCGCGGCAACCCCAGACTGGCGGCGAGCGAATTTGAATCGAGCACCCACGGCACATGCGCGGCGTGCAGCCTGCCATCGACTACCGTTCCGGGAACACCGAAACCCGCGCCCTGAATATTATTGTTACTGGATGAAGCGGAGGCATGGCGCGAAAATTCTTCGATCAGTTTTTCGAAACTAGAAAAATCGCGGGTGGCGTAGCGTTTACGCGCAACGACCGTGAGTTTGCTGGAATCAGCGTTGTAGGCGACGAGGTGAGATTTTGTGCCGCCGATATCTCCAGCGATTAGCATTGGTTACGCTGCGCCTCCCTTTTTTACGAAAGACGTTCCGGCGTGAAAATTTGTGTCATTTCGAGAACGTGGCGGTAATAATCGCGCTGCGTTAAAGAATACGCTGCATCCTCGTCGAGGATAAAGGTTACGTCGGCATGCATCTGCAAGGCCGAAGCGCTAACGGAGGAGGTGATGGGGCCTTCAATGGCTTTGGCAACGGCAGCGGCTTTGGAACGGCCAGAGGCAAGAAGAAGAACACGACGGGAATCGAGAATAGTGCCAATGCCCATGGTAATGGCGCACTTTGGCATTTCAGATTCATTGGCGAAAAAGTGGCGATTGTCCTCAACCGTTTCGCGGCTCAGTGCTTTCAAGCGAGTGCGTGAAGCCAGGCTGGAAGTTGGTTCGTTGAAGCCGACGTGGCCATTGCGGCCGATGCCAAGAATTTGCAGATCGATACCGCCAGCAGCTTTGATGCACTGTTCGTATTGCGCGCAGTAGGCGTCGTAATCGCCGGAGATAGTGCCGTCAGGAATGTGAACATTCACTGAAGACAGATTTACATGCGAAAAAAAGTTCTGCTTCATGAAGAAATGAAAACTCTGCGGATGAGAAGCGGGCAAGCCCAGGTATTCGTCGAGATTGAAGCTGGTGGCCTGCGAGAAATCGAGATCGCCGGCGCGGTGCAGCGCAATCAATTCTTTGTACAGCCCTAGTGGAGTGCTGCCGGTGGCCAGGCCCAGAACAATTGTGGGGTCGGAGCGAACGGCGCCGGCGATGATGCGCGCCGCTTCGCTGCTGACTTCTTCGTAATTCTTCTTTATAACGACCAGCATCTCAGAGCCTTTCGGCGAGGAAAATGTAGTGGAGTAGCCGGATCAGCGGTACCGCCGAATGACAAAATTGTGACGATCTGAGCGATAGATGCCCAAAACGTACATCAAAGGTTTTCCGTTTGTCGAGTAAATGAGCTGGCGAATACGCAAAAGCGGTTCGCGCCGGGGCACGTTGAGCAGTTCTGAGGTCTGTGGATCGGCGGCGGTTGCGTCAATTTCCTCGTCGGCGTACCCCAATTTCACGCCATAATCGCGTTCGAGTATGGCAAAGAGGGAATCACGGTGCAGCGGAGCAGATAGAAGTGCGGGAAATTGCAGCGCGGAAACGTAGCAGGTTTCAAGAGCAAATGGCTCTTCGTCCGCGTGGCGAAGACGCTGCAGTTTGACGATGGAATCGGCGGGAGCAAGAGCAAGGCGGGCGGCGACCTCGGGTTCGTCGTCAATCATTTTACTGAACAGAATTTTGGAAGCGGCGACCAGACTGCGAGCGGCCATCTGTTCGGTGTAGCTCATCAGCTTGTTGAAATGGATTTTTGGTTCCGCGACAAAAGTGCCGATGCCGCGACGGCGCTCCACGATGCCTTCGCGTTCGAGAGAGGCGAGGGCGTGGCGCGCGGTCATTAAGCTGACTTCGTGAAGTTTTGCCAGATCGCGTTCGGAGGTAACCGGATCACCCGGCCGGAGTTGGCCCGCGTCAATGCGTTTGCGAATGGAGGACTGTATGCGCTGGTAGGCAGGAATGGCGGAGTGTTGCTTGGCGGGCATACTCACCTCAGGTTCCGCCGAGAGGAAAAAAATGCGAGCAGCCGGAAAATTTTCGAATAGCGCGAGGCGGAATACGAAAAAGAATGGCGCGGCAGTTCGAAGCGAAGATGGTTCGAAAGCACTTCGGGACCAATGAACACGGTTTTACGGGCCTCAGTATTGCAGTCCAAGCGCTATATAGCTTAACGCAGGGGCTCCGAAAAGCGAAATTGCAGTTATGTGCAAACTCGCTTATTTGGATTTCTTGCCATCGAAGTGTTCGAACACTTCTTGCGCGGCGTGGAAGGCGGAATTAGCGGCCGGCACGCCGCAATAAACGGCAGCTTGCAGAAGAACTTCCTGAACTTCATCGCGGGATATGCCGAGTGAGAGTGCGGCTTTCAGGTGCATGCGAAATTCCGGTTCGCGGTTCAGAGCGACAAGCATGGACAGGGTCAGCAGACTGCGGGTTTTGCGCGGCAAGCCAGGGCGGCTCCAGACTTCTCCCCAGGCGTAGCGCGTGATCAGATCCTGAAATGGCTCATTGAACTTGGTGCGATTTTTTAACGTGCGGTCTACATGTGCGTCGCCGAGAACCGCGCGGCGGGTCTTCATCCCTTGGTCGTGGCGTTTATCTTCGTCCATGTGAAACCTCCGATGAAGCCGGGAATATCTATTCTGTAAGAAAAGTCAGAACTTCATTGGTAAAGCGTTGCGGATCTTCCATGACCGAAATGTGGGAAGCATTCAATTCGAGGTAACGAGCGCCGGGAATTTGATCGGCAAGAAAGCGACCATCGCAGGGCGGAGCGGCGGGATCGTGAGTGGCGGAAATTACCAGCACCGGAACGCGAATTTCGGAGACGGTATTTCGCGCGTCGAAATCCCGGACGGCGCAGCAGCCGCCGATGTAGCCATCAGGATTGAGCGATTCGATGGAGCGAACGACGGCGGCGACCAGGTCAGGAGAATTATTTTGAAAGTTGGGAGTGAACCAGCGTGGCGGTGTGGCGCGGGCAATCTCTTTCATGCCGTGGGTTCGAACCGTTTCGATTCTTGCGTTCCAGGATTCGAGGCTTCCGATTTTAGGAGCAGTGCTGCACAGGATGAGTTTCCGCAGACGACTTGGAGATTTTACAGCCAGTGTCATTCCAATCATTCCGCCGACAGAAAGACCGCACAAGTGAAAGCGATCGATGCCTTGAGTGTCCACTAGGGATAAAAGGTCGGAGACCAGATCGGTAACAGAATAAGGCGGAGGAGGAACCGAGGATTGGCCGTGGCCACGCATGTCGTATCGAAGCAGACGAAAATGCTTTTCAAATTCCGGCACCTGGGCATCCCAGACCGAGAAATTGGTACCGAGAGAAGTAGACAGAACGAGAGCGGGAAGAGAATTATCTCCAGAAAGCGAGTAATGGATGCGAGCGTGAGGCAAATCGGCGAACGGCATGATTATCCTTTTCCAGACGGTTTTTGCGGAAGTTGTTCACGGGCAGCGGCCAGAACGGCTTCGATGAATGTTCCGGCGGAACCGAGATAATTGGCCGGTTCGAAAAGACTCGCTATGTTTTCTGGCTTCAAGATTGCGGTTACGTCGGCGTCTTCGGAGAGAACAGCGCGCAAATGGCGTTTTTCAAACTGCGCACTGCGACATGCGGATTCAACGAGTTTGTGAGCCGAGGCGCGATTGAGTTTTTCGCTGAGAGCGAGTGACACGGCTTCGCCATAGATCAGGCCGTGAGTAAGATCAAGGTTTGTACGCATTTTTTCCGAATGGACAGTAAGTCTTGGCAACAGCGCGGCGAGTTGATTGGTGCCACCAGCCGTTAGCCGCACGATTTCCGGAACGACTTCCCATTCCGATTGCCAGGCGCCAAGACTGCGCTGGTATTCACCTGCCAAACCGGAAAGAACGGTGCTGACGAGCGCGGGAACGCGCGACGCTGACGCAAGTATCGCGGCACATGCGACCGGGTTCTGCTTGTGCGGCATGGTAGAGGAACCGCCGCGTCCGGTGGAAGGGGGCTCAGAGAGTTCGCCGACTTCGGTTTGCATGTATAGAGAAAGATCGCGGGAAATTTTTGCCATGGTACCGGAGAGCAGGCCCAAAGTTGCTGCGGTTTCAGCAATTCGTTCGCGCTGCGCGTGCCAGGGGATGCGAGGAAGCGGAAGTACTAGTTCTTCGGCCAGCAGCTTGGCAATTTGCGTGCCGCGATCACCAAGAGCAGCGAGAGTGCCCGCAGCGCCACCGAACTGGAGCACCAGGGAATTCTCGAGTTGATCTTCGAGACGCTTACGATGTTGCAGGAACGCGTCGAGCCAGCCCGCAGTGACGTAGCCGAACGTCGTGGGCAAGGCCTGCTGAAGCCAGGTACGAGCGACGAGAAGAGTCCTGCGATGGGTTTCGGTGAGTTGCACGAGGGCGGCAGCGATGGCGTTCAAATCGTTTTCGATCGCGCGAGTCGCATTGCGTAATTGAAGAACCAGGCCGGTATCGAGCGCGTCCTGGCTGGTAGCGCCGAAATGAACATAACGCAACGCGTCGGGTGAGTTGCGTCCAACGATTGCGTTGAGTTGTTTCAAAAGTGGGATGGCTAGATTCCCGGCAGCAGGCATGGCTTGCGCCAGGGAAGGTAAATCAAAAAGATCGGCGCGACAGGAAGAAGTAATGGCCGCGGCGGCTGAGCCGGAAATTAGTCCGCCGCGAGCTTGTGCACGAGCCAGCGCCGCTTCGAAATCGAGGATGGCCTGGACGGCGGCAGCATCGCTGAAAAGAGGTTCGACGGAGGGGGAGCGGAAGAAGCCATCCAAAAGGTGCATGCCAAGAGTGTAAATGGGAACTGCAAGCAAGAAAAACGGATTCCGCGGACGGACGGCGATACTGTAGACTCCACAGGATTATCCTGGAGAACCGCAAACATGCTGAGTAATCGAAAAGAGATTCACGTGGAGTGGGGCGATTGCGATCCCGCTGGAATCGTTTACTATCCGAGATTCTTCGAGTATTTCGATGCGTGCACGAACGCATTGTTTGAGAGAGCGGGATTCCGGAAGGCGGAAGTCCTGAAGACTTATGGATTGTTGGGAATTCCGATGATTGATACGCGCGCGCAGTTCTACGCGCCAGCTTCGTTTGGAGAAACGGTAAGCATCGAGACGCGAATCGTGGAATGGGGGCGCAGCAGTTTCCGTGTGGAGCACAAACTTTTTAACGGCGAGGTGCTGGCTGCGGAGTGCGCGGAGAAGCGCGTGTGGACGGTACGAGACGCACACGCGAAAAACGGCATGCGCGGCGCGGCGATTCCGGAAGAGGTGAAGGCGCAGTTCGCGTGACATTGGGCAGCGTACCAGGGCGGCTTTTTTGCGCGTTTTCACGCTGCGGCAAAACGCGCTAGCTGGGCCTGTCTACGGCAAGCAGGCGTCCGCACTCCTGCCGCCACCCTTTATATGTTGCCGCGCTTGGCGGCCGCACTCATACCAGACTACGGTTTGGATTTAATTTCGACCGGATCCAGGATTTTGAAGGTCAAGGGCGTTTCTGCCGGGAACACGATTTCGCGATTGCCGGTTAAGCCCGCGCCCGCCGTGCCTCCACCTGCGCCGACGATGGCGCCAATGGCCGCACCTTTGCCTCCACCGGCGAGGCCGCCAATGAGAGCGCCCGCTGCGCCTCCTCCTCCGATCATGCCTGCGGAACGTTTTCCCTTGCCGGTGCTGGTTTGTGAGCGATTGGTGGTACGAAGATCGTAGCTGGCATCGCCAACGGTCACGCTGGCCAGCGACACCGAGAGAACCGCGCCGCCTTTGAAACGCCCGGCTGATTTTGCCTCACGCACAATTCCCGTTGCGCGCGCTCCTTTAGGAATTGCAATCCTGCCGTCTACCTCGATGGGCGACGAAACCGTGGCCGAAAAATTCTGCCCGGTTGAAGAAATCTTGGAGCCGAGCGATTCATCCAGAACCACGGTAATGGTAGTGTCGGCGGGAACCAGGAGAGGTTTTGGCGCGATTGCTTCGCGCACGCCGGAACGTCTGGAAGGATTCGAACCATTCACTGGACCGCCAGAGGAATTGCTGGCGGCCGTATTGGAAGAATCGCTGGATGCGGTGTCGGGCGTTGCCGATTGATTCGCGGGCTTCTGGCAACCGGAAAGTCCGACGAGCAGAGCAAAAGAAACAAAGCGGTAACCAAGGCGTTGGGATAGAAGACGGGATCGATACAAAGCACACCTCCAATTGGAGAGACGAGATGACTGGGGTTAGTAGATATTGTATTTGAAAAACGATGTGGAGGAAATGCGAGGCGAGAAAGAATTGCATGATGCCATTTTAGAGTCGCACGTTTGCGCGATGGGGGATTTCAGTTTATGGACGCGGGCACAAACAATAGCCGGTCGCACCACAAGAGAATTACTCCGCGAATCATTAACCCTGCTCACAGTCCGTAAAAATCTGAAAAAATATGTGTCTCCGGTCAGAGTTTTTGAGCCGGCGGCCGATGAAGCTTGCCCGGAGAAGACTTGACCGGATCAACCCGTACAGCGTGGCCGGCACAGAGCTATTCCGTCGTCGGTTCACCGGTAATCAGCTGCGGCATTTCAAGAAGAATTTCAACGGCGGCACCTCTGCGGAAAAGGCAATCGGCTTGCGGAAAAAATTACTTCCATGCTGGCGTCGCCGCAACCAACGTCGTGCAATAAACGACGAATTGCAATCTGCGCTGGTATAGTTTGCCAGCAAATCAAGAAGCTTCTGCCAAGATCAGAAGGGGCCTTTATTTTGCCCGACGTTCGCGTTTGTTGTTGCTAGACGGTTTTGTCTTTTGCGTGGCAGAGCGATTCGAGATTGCAAGCGATGCATCGCGGTTTGCGAGCGACGCAAACCCGGCGGCCATGCCAAATCAGCTGGTGGGAAAACTGGATCCACTTGTTTTGCGGCAGAATATTCATCAAATCCTGCTCGACCTTCTTGGGTTCTTCGTGCTTTGTGAGTTCCAGCCGCCGTGCGAGTCGCAGCACATGGGTATCGACCACAACGCCACTCGGAATTCCGTAAGCCGTGCCCAGGACTACGTTGGCCGTCTTGCGCGCCACTCCTGGCAGCGTGAGCATCTGTTCCATCGTTCGCGGCACTTCGCCACCGAATTGTTCCACAATAGCTTTGCTGGCGCCCATCACTGATTTGGTTTTGTTGCGAAAAAATCCGGTAGGTCGAATCTCCTGTTCCAGCTCGGCCGGATCGGCATACGCAAACGCTTTTGCGTCGGAATATTTTTTGTAGAGTTTTTCCGTGACCAGGTTTACGCGGACGTCGGTACACTGCGCCGAAAGAATGGTCGAAATCACCAATTGAAACGGGTTTTCGTGCTTCAATTCGCAGGTTGCGTTCGGATACGCTTCATCTAGCTTCGTCAGAATTGCGGCCACCCGCTTGGGATTTGTCGGATCAGGTGTATCGCCACGGGTAGAGATTTTTTTCCCAGCATGGTTCTTTGTCCGTGGTTTTACAACTGACCTGGAATCACTTTGCTTTGCAGGTTTGCCTTTTTTTGCTTTGGCCATGCTGGCCAGACTACAGCATGCCCGGCAAAACCTCCAGCAGCCGCCGGAACGCTTTTCCGCGATGGCTGTAGAGATTTTTTTCGCCGCTGAAAAGTTCGGCAAACGATTTGTTCAGAGGTGGAAAGTAGAAAACCGGATCGTAGCCAAAGCCACCTGAGCCGCGCGGCGTCTCGAGAACGAAGCCGTCCACGCGACTGCTGATCACCGCGAGCGCATTTCCTTTTCGCGCCACCGCCAGGACGCAGACAAAATGTGCCACGCGTTCCTCATTCTTTTTGTCGATCATCGCTGCGAGAAGTTTTGCGATGTTTTGCGCGTCAGTGGCATCAGGTCCTGCATAGCGCGCGGAACGAACGCCTGGTTCGCCACCGAGTGCGGGAACCACCAGCCCGGAATCGTCCGCGCAGACTGCTTCTGTGGAAATGGCTGACGCGTGCAATGCTTTACCTACGGCGTTTTCCGCGAATGTGGGAGCGTCTTCGAGAAATGGCGCAAGTTCCGAAAAGCCGGGCAGCAGAGCCAGTTCGATCGGCGGGTGAATCTCCGATACGGTGGCGGAAAACTCTTTTAGCTTGCCGGAGTTCGATGACGCGAGATTGAGCCTTTTTGTTGAGTCGATAGTCATTCTAAGTCGTCTCGTAAAACTTCGCCTGCGCGGCCCGGATCTGGCTTGCGTGAATCGAAGGAAAAGAGAAATTCCTCGCTGTGCCTGCCTGCGCAGGCAGGCTCGGAATGACCGGCACGCGGTATCACGGGATCTTAGGTTAGCGGCCGCGCGCCAGAAACTTGGCCGGCAAGATGGCCCGCTGTGCTTCCGCAAGCCGGCGAATACCTGCAGCAGCCAGCGCCAGCAAGTCCTGCATTTCGCTCCCGGTGAACGGGCGTCCTTCCGCGCTGGCCTGAATTTCCACGAAGTCCCCACTTCCGGTCATCACTACGTTCATATCCACTTCGGCGCGGGAATCTTCGTCGTACATCAGGTCCAGAAGCGCCAGATCGTCGACAATTCCCACGCTCGTGGCCGCTACGGTATCAATCAATGGAGAACTCTTGAGGATTCCTGCGGCCACCATGCGCTCCATCGCCAGCGCGAAAGCAATGAAGGCTCCGGTGATGGAGGCAGTTCGCGTTCCGCCATCGGCTTCGATCACGTCGCAATCGAGCCAGACGGTGCGTTCACCCAGCATTTCCTGGTCGGTGATGGCGCGCAGCGACCTCCCGATCAGCCGTTGAATTTCCTGCGTGCGGCCGGACTGTTTCCCGCGCGCCGCTTCCCGCGCGGTGCGCTCTTCGGTAGCGCGCGGCAACATTCCATATTCGCCGGTGACCCAGCCTTTTCCGGCGCCCTTCAGAAATCCTGGAACTCCATCATTCACGCTGGCGGTGCAGATCACCCGCGTTTTGCCGAGCTCGATCAACACGCTGCCTTCGGCGGTGGAGATAAAGTCCGGCGTGATTTTCAATGCCCGCATCTGATCCGCGCCCCGTCCGTCCGTTCTCACTGTGCCTCCTCGGCGCTTCTGCAAAACTCAATTTCCGAAATGCGTTCAGGGCTATAGCACTGCATTGCAGCGAGCAATTGGAATTCATCAATGCTGCGTCAGTTTGCCGTTTGCAGCGAGGAGTGTCAACGCTTCGCTGGAAGCGTGGGGCTAACATTTGCCGATGACACGGCAGGAACGGCGACCTTGACGGGCATTTCGAGCGAAACCGCACCGCGCTGCGCAGCCTTGGTATCGACGATGAACAACTGCGTCAGATCGACGTGGCCCGCGAGTGTGTCCAGTTCCTGCCCGTGAATCAATATTTTGAGTCGCTTCACCGGCGGCACGTTGGCTTCGAGTGTTCTGGCGATCGAATCCACGGCCAGTTGTTCGCTTTGAATTCCAGAAGGCGTTGAAGTGGCCAGCGCCTCGGAAAAATCAGCGACGGCGGTTCCATCCGGCAATAAATAAAAAGCCAGCAGAGCGGCGTCCGGCGGCAACGTGCGCAAATCCGAATCGACAGGTCCAGCCAGCAAGGTATTAATGACCTGTTTGGCGCGCAGCGCGGCATCTTTGGAAAGTGCGAGCTGAATGGTGACGGGAGCCAAAGCGCTCTGATCCTCACTCGAGGTCCAGAACATTTTCACTTTCACGACCGGATCGGACGCGTTCTGCGTTATGGCTTGCGTCAGCTCGCGGCGGGCTTGCTCTTCGGAAGGCTCGGCGATTTTCGCCGCGGTCTTCACACGGCGGCGCAAAATTGGAAAGTAAATGGCGGCGCTGACCACCGCGATGCCTAGTCCAACCACCACCCACGTGCGCCAGCTGCCGCTCATGGACGCGCTCCCGCTTCACCGGGCAGCACATAGGTCGGGCGGAAGTCGGCAATGCCGCGTGCGATTGCGTCGCCGACGCCGGGCATCATTCTGTCCAGGTCCGCGCGGTCCTGCACGCTGACGCTGGCAAGTTCGACGGCAATGGCCGGCGCCGCGGTGGTGCGCAACTGGCGGATGGTGGCGCTTTGAGAATTGTTCGGCGAGCCCTTGAAGCGTTGCGCAAGTTGGCCTTGCACGGCATCGCCGAATCTGCGGCTCAATGTCACATAGGGCGCCTGCGCGTGGTCCCAGCCGATTACGCCACCAGTGGCCACGGATGCAAAGGCATCCGGCATGGTGTAAACGCGAACCGTGCCGGGCAATCCGGTCGAGGAAATATGCAGGGTCACAAAGATCGCGCCGCGTTGCGCGTTGGCGAGCGTGGAGCGATCGTCGAAAGATGGATTTTCATTGCCGCTGCGAGTCTGCAAGACCTGGAAGCCTTGTGCTTCGAGAGCGCGGCGCACTTGAAAGGTCAGATCCAGGAGCAGATCGCTTTCGCGAATGCCTTGCGCGCCGCGAGCGCCGGGATCGGTGCCACCGTGGGCGGGATCCAGCACTACGATGTTGAGTCCGGTTCGCTGGGGCTGAGGTGGCGGAATCGTAGGGTAGGGTGGAGTGGAAATTGGAGCGCCGGGCTGCTGCGCGGCAGGCGATCCGACTGGCGCGGATTGCGGCGATTGGGCCTTGGAAACAAGAAATGGAAGGCCCGCGAGCAAAGCTATCGCCGACGAAATCAAACTGATTCGAAAGAACCGGCGGCCGTTCGAAATACGCACGATAGGCAGAATATCAAATCTGCGGTCGGCGTCGCGTATCGCGGACGGCCCTCGCGGCGAAAAAGGGACGGTACCGCCCCCTCTACCTCATTGTTCACATCGACGGGGATTGCGAGCGTTCGGCGCGGCGTGCGCTGCGATTCGCTTTTAGCTGTTCGCGTTGTTCGGGAGTAAGTACGCTGCGCGCTTGCTCCATTGCCGCATGGCGAATTTCCTTCGCTTTCTCCTGCTTTGCCGTATCGGAAAGCGAAGAGTCCGCCATTACCTTATACCGTTTCGCCCGGGCTTCTTCGTGAATTTTCTTGATTTGAGTTTTTTGATCATCGGAAAGATTCAAACCTGCGAACGGACTTTTGCCGTGTTCGTGCGCGCGCGCTGCTGGTTGTGAAGCTGCCGGCGGCGTGGCCTGGTCTTGCGTACCGCTTTGCGCAAATGTTGTTGGTGCGAACGTAGCCACCAGCAAAAATGCCCCGACCCCCAAGACAGAATTTATCAGTGATTTAGTTTTCATCGGTCTATCCTTTCATGCTCGTCATTAGACGACTGGCACCTATGAGAATAGAAACCCGTGGCGGAGAGAAAAGTCGCTGGGGATGAAGGATCACGAGCTGGTTGCGAAGGCAAGCCCGCGCCGCCATATAAGGAAAAAGCGAAAGAAAAGGGAGAACTCGGGAACCAGGCGAGAATTTTAGGAACGTCAGGTGGCTTCGATGGGTTCGACTGGCGCGCGGCGAGCGGTAACGCGAAGCTTTCGCGTGGTGGCGTACACCAGAAATCCGCAACCGATGATGAGAGCGCCGAAAAGGAGTCCGTTCATGCCGAGCACAGTCTCCGAACCGCTTTTCACCAGTGCCAGGAGCAAGAGTGCCAATGGAAACACTCCTGCGAGGATGGCTCCCGGCAAGCCGCCCGGAACGCGGAATTCCCGTTTCAATTCTGGCTCGCGCAGGCGCAGAACTACAAGCGTGACGAATTCAAGCATCAGACTGAATCCATAAAGCATGATGTCGAGCGTGATCAGGCGTTGAAAACCGAGGCCAAGGCACAGCGCCCAGCCACTGGCACAAACGATGATGGCGACCCAGGGAGCCTTGGTACGCTTGCTGATTTTGCCAAACACTTTCGGTAGCATGCCTTCGCGAGCCATGGCCAGAGGCAGACGGGAATAACTCATCACCAGCGCGTTGAACATACCGAAAGCGCTCATCATGCCGCCGAGGACGATCAAGAAGCGAAGCCACTCGAAACCGAAAAGCTTTCCGCCGAGCAGCCCGCCGATGGTGGCCCATGAACCATCTTCGCCAAAGCTGGAAGCAGGAATTCCAGTGCAGTAAACGGCGACGAAGGGAAGCACATAGGTGAGCGAAACGAGAAGCACCGCGGCGATCATCGCTTTGGGGTAAGTGCTTTGCGGACGTTCGACTTCCTGCGCGATGGTGGAGGCGTTGTCCCAACCCATGTAATTCCACATGGCAACAAGAACGCCACCCAGCAAACCGAGGCCAGTTCCCGTTGCCGCTCCGTGAGGCACGGCAAATGCCCCGGCCTTGAGCGGGGTCGTGAATACGAGCATAGCGAAAGGGAAGGAAAGCAGGAAAAACAGCCAGAGCGAGGTAATTCCTACCACGCGAATTCCGGCCAGGTTGAGGACGGTGCAAGCGGCGACTACAAATAACCCAGCCAGCACGCCGTGATTTCCTTCACCGAACCAGGGAGCGATCTGCTTCAGATAAAAAACGAAAAGCGTCGGGTAAATGGCCATGTCAAAGATACTGGCGGCGAGGGAGATCCAAGCTTCCTGGAAGCCCCAGAAATTTCCCAGACCGCGGCGAACCCACGCGTAGTAGCCGCCTTCGTGCGGCAGGGCGCTGGAAAGCTCGCCGATCATGAAGGCGGTTGGCAGGCTCCAGAAGACAGGAAGAAACAGCAGGATCAGGATTCCGTGACCGTAACCAGCGCCATGAATGATTTCTTCCGTCCCATAGGTGCCGCCAGAAACCATAAAGAACGTAGCTGCAACCAGCGGCCAAAGCGTGAGCTTTGCCGATTTCTTTTTAGCTGCTGAAATAACGCGGGAAGGAAAGGTGGCGGGAACCGATATGCTGCTCAATTTGTACCGTCGTCCTCCTAAGCGCGCTCGTTATCGACGTAGCGAGAATTTTTAACGAGTTCGCAGTTGAAGAATACAAGGTCTGCACCTGCTTGCAACAAAAAAATGCAGGCCAGTGAATATTTTTTCAGTCTAGAGGAATGGCCGCAGGCGGTAGCAGGACCGGCAAGTCCAAACGGCCGGGCGCGCAGGGGAAATTTTGCGCGGCTATGCTAAACTTCGCCCGCTCGTCGCACGCGATTTGGATAGCCGGAGATTGCTGTCATGAATTTGTTCCAAGGATTGGCGGTGATTGTCGTACTCGCTGTGAACCTGGAGGGGCTGGCTTTGTACGCGCAACAGGAGGCAACGACTCCGCATGCCATCACTGTAAAAGACGTATCTACGTTTCGAGATTTGCATGACCCGCAGATAAGCCCCGACGGGCAATGGGTTGCGTACACGATGGGCACCGTGAACCGCGACGAAGACAAGAATGAAGAAAGAATTTGGATGGTGCCGGCGGCGGGCGGAGAGGCAATTGCTCTGACGGCGGAAGATGTTTCGTCATCGCATCCGCGCTGGAGCCCGGATGGCAAATACCTGGCGTTCCTTTCCGCGCGGAACGAAGGGAAGACGCAAGTTTGGCTACTCAATAGGAAGGGTGGCGAGGCGCAGAAGCTTAGCGACACGCCTCAAGACGTTGACGATTTCGAGTGGTCGCCTGAAGGCAAGAGAATACTGCTGGTGCTTCGCGATGCGAAGCCTGAGGAACTGCAAGAAGCAAAAAGTAAAGAGAAGGACAAGGAAAAAAGCGGGGCTGAGAAGGACAAGAAAGCGAAGACACCGAAACCGTGGGTCGTAGATCGGCTTCAGTTCAAGCACGACACAATTGGCTATTTGGACCGCCGCAGGACCCACATTTATGTATTTGACGTGGCGGCAAAGTCGCTGACGCAGGTAAGCTCCGGCGATTTTGACGATGATGAGCCAGAGTGGTCGCCAGACGGAAAGCGTATTGCTTTTACCAGCAATCGCTCGCAACCGGATCCGGACCGTACTTACAACAAAGACATTTGGGTGGTTCCTGCGGACAACAAAGATAAAGGCGCGCATCCGACGCAGGTAACGACGAATCCTGGCGAAGACCACCAGGCTGCCTGGTCGCCGGACGGAAAATGGATCGCGTATTCGAGCCAGCTTGAACCGAAGCTATTCGAGTATTCGACCAAGCACATCGCGATGGTAGCTGCGCCGGAGGAAGGCGGCAAGCCAGCAGATGCAAAAGTTTTGACGCTGGCGCTGGACCGGATGGCCACGCTGCCGAAATTCGCTCCGGATGGGAAGTCGGTTTATTTCATTGCCGACGACGACGGCACACAGAACTTGTGTCTGGTGGAAATTGCCACACAGAAGATAACCAGGCCGATGGGTGGACGCTTCATGTTGTATGACTATTCGCTTTCGAAGAGCGGCGACATCGCGGCGCAGATTACGACGTTGGATCGCCCGAATGAGATTTATACGGCACCAGGTGGAAAGTTGACGCGCATCACGCATGCCAACGATGAAGTGCTGGCGAAGCTGAAGCTGGTGCCGGGCGAGTACGTGAAATTCAAGAGCCAAGACGGAACGACAGTATCGGGCTATATGTATGAGCCGCTGGGCTACACAGCGGGGAAGAAGTATCCGGCAATCCTGCGGCCGCATGGCGGTCCGGTCTGGGCCTACTACGCGGAGTTCGATCACCTGCCACAACTGCTGGCAGCAAATGGCTATGTGGTGTTGTTTCCGAATCCGCGCGGGTCGACCGGTTATGGAGAAGACTATTGCAAAGCGATCTTTGCTGATTGGGGAAACAAGGACTTTCAGGATGACATGGCGATGGTGGACTACGCCATCGCGCAAGGAATCGCGGACCCAGACAAACTTGGGGTAGGAGGATGGTCGTACGGCGGAATCTCCACGGACTTCATCATCGGACAGACCAAGCGATTTAAGGCGGCGATTTCTGGAGCAGGCGCGGCGGAATTCACGAGCCTGTTCGGGCACGATCAATATCAGAAGGACTATTTCACCGAGCTCGGCTACCCGTGGCAAAAACAAGCTTTGTGGAGCAAGCTGGCGCCGTTTTATCGGGTGCAAGACATCACGACGCCGGCAATGTTCATGGGCGGGAATATCGATTGGAACGTGCCGATCCTTGGTGGGGAACAGATGTACCAGGCGCTGAAATTTTTGGGACGCGATACCGAACTGGTTGTGTATCCGGGGGAGTATCACGAGTTTACCGTGCCCTCCCATATCGAGGATCGGCTGAAACGCTATCTCGCCTGGTACGGCCACTATGTGAAGGGTGATGCTGCGCCTGCGGCGTTGCCGCAGGACACCAGCGACGCAACGCTGAGTCCGGCCGACAAATAAGCGTGTAGGGGCGGAACCTTCACGGCAGAAAGGAATAACGATGGACGCTCAAGAGCAGTTCGAAGGATTTCTGAGCAAATATGAGCCGGGCGTCGCAGCCGAAGCGAAAAAATCGCTGGCCAAGTTGCGCAAGTTGATTCCAAACGCGATAGAGATGGTTTACGACAACTATAACGCTTTGGTGGTGGGATTTTGTCCTGGCATGCGGCCAAGCGAGGCCATCATATCGATCGCGGTGATGCCGGAATGGGTGAGCTTGTGTTTTCTGCAAGGCGCTAAGCCGCCGGATCCGGAGAAGCGGCTGCTAGGAAGCGGGCGCGGTCGCGCTGGACGAGCCGGCGGTGCAGACGCTGATTGCCGAAGCGCTGACGGGCGCGAAAGTGACTATTCCACCGCATCAGAAGCGGCAGTTCCTCATCAAATCAGTTTCCGTTAAGCAGCGACCGCGACGCCCCGGCGCTGCGAGGTCCAAAAAGAAGCGGTAAAGCGGATGGAAAAAAACGCCATGATGGCGCGAGAACGAAGTGCTTCGCCGCCGCGCTGCGCGGGTGTATAAACGCAACATGCGATAACAGCGCTGGAAGATTCAGCGCTGAGTAGGGGGAATCCATGAAGAATTCACTCTGGAACCAGTTGAGCGGAGTAGTGCTGGTAACGGGAATCTGCATAGCAACTCCGATGGCCATCGAAGCGTGGCAGCGTGCGGCGCCCCAGCCCCGTCCGTCACCCAACGCGCCGTCGGATCTGAATGCTCTGGACCGATTGAGTGGCCCGCCGGCCACGGTGGACAACGGGAAGCAGAGCGTCGATCAGCAGAACCAACTGGAGATCCGTCTGCAAGTGCAGCGCTTGTATGCGATGGCCACGGAATTGAAAGATGAAGTGGACAACACCAACTCCAATACGGTGCTGAATCTTGCGGTGTTGAAACGCGCGCAGGGAATCGAAAAACTGGCGAAACAGATTCGCGATCGGGCGAAAAAGTAAGCCAATTTGAGCGAAAATAGAAAATGGAAAAAGGGAAAAAAAAGACACCTAACCTTTAGGTGTCTGCTGCCTCACGCTGCTGGTCTGACCTTGCGGCCGCGCCGCTGATTTCGCAAACTCTTGCGCAAAATACGGACAACTAAATTGCTCCAATTCAATCTGCGGGTTATGCTTCGAGGTTTCGGGAGGCCACGGATGAGGCAATGTTGGGTGAGAAAAATCTGGTGTGCGATGGCACTGCTGACAATGGGAAGTGTTGCAGCAAACGCCCAGGCTTACGATCAGAAATTGTTTCAGGAGATGCAATGGAGGTGCATCGGGCCGTTCCGTGGTGGAAGAACAGTGGCAATTACGGGCGTCCCTGGGCAGCCGAATGTGTTTTACATGGCAGCAGTCAATGGGGGAGTCTGGAAAACGACGGATTTTGGGAACACCTGGACGCCCATCTTTGATGAAGCGGGAAGCAGCGGATCGGTAGGAGCGATTACGGTAGCGCCGTCGAACTCGAACGTGATTTACGTGGGGAGCGGCGAAGGATTGCAGCGGCCGGACCTGGCCGTGGGCGATGGAATGTACAAATCCACGGATGCGGGAAAGACTTGGACCCATCTCGGTCTGCATGATGCGCAGCAGATTACTGCGATTGTCGTGGATCCAAAGAACGCGGAGCGGGTGTACGTGGCGGTGCAAGGACATCCATATGGCCCGAACGCGGAACGCGGAGTATTTCGCTCAACCAATGGCGGCCAGAGTTGGGAAAAGGTTCTTTACAAAGATGAGAACACCGGGGCTGCGGAGTTGGTGATAGACCCCGCGAATGCACAGGTGTTGTATGCGGGACTTTGGGCAGCGCGGGTCGCGCCCTGGGAAGTGCGCAGTGGCACTTCGATCGAAATGGCCGGAAGCGGTTTGTATGAGTCCAGGGATGGAGGGACGACGTGGCAGCCTTTGAGCAAAGGCTTGCCTGGCGCGGAAGAAGGAGTTGCGCGAATCGGATTGGCGATTGCGCCGAGCGATTCGAAACGAATTTATGCCTCTGTGGAGGCGGACAAAAAACCAGGAGTTTATCGCTCCGATGACGCTGGAGAAACCTGGACGCAGGTGAATGAGGATCGCCGGATCGGGGGACGCGGACCGGGTGCGATGGGGATTGCAGTCTCGCCGGACAATCCGGACGTGGTGTACGTCGAAAATACCACGACTTGGAAATCGACAGACGGTGGCAAGACTTTTGTGGGATGGAAAGGTGCACCGGGCGGCGACGACTATCAGCGCATTTGGATAAATCGCGACAACGGACAAATCATTGCGCTGTCGAGCGATCAGGGCGCGGTAATCAGTGTCAACGGCGGAGCGACCTGGAGCAGTTGGTACAACCAGCCGACCGCACAGTTTTATCACGTGACCACCGACAACCGCTTTCCTTACTGGGTGTATGGCGCGCAGCAGGAGAGCGGCTCTGCGGCCACCATGAGCCGCAGCGACTACGGGGAAATTACCTTCCGTGAATGGCGGCTACTGGGCGTCGAGGAGTACGGAACAATTGCCATCGATCCGCTGAATGAGAACCTGGTTTACGGCGCGCGGGTTACTCAAACGGATCTGGCGCTGGGCCAGGTGCAGGACGTGGCGCCGGAACCAGTGCGGCGCGGGGAATATCGCTATGACCGAACGTTGCCGCTCATGTTTTCGCCGACCGATCCGCACAAGTTATATTTCGCCGCGAACGTGGTATTCGAAACGATCGACGGAGGAAAGAACTGGAAAGTCATCAGTCCGGACCTGACCAGGAAATCGCCCGAAACGCCGTCGAATCTGGGTGCGTTTGCAGCAAGTGATCCGGAAAAAGGCCAGCATCGTGGCGTGGTGTATGCGCTGGCGGGATCGTACTTGGAAAAGTCCACGATTTGGGCAGCGACAGATGACGGGTTAATTCAGCTAACGCGGGACGGCGGAAAAACCTGGACGGATGTGACCCCGCCTGAGCTGACGTCCTGGAGCAAAGTTTCCATTCTGGAGGCCTCGCGGAGCGAAGCGGGAACGGTATACGCGGCAGTAAATCGTTTTCGTTTGGATGACTTGAAGCCGCATATTTATCGCACCCGGAATTTTGGCAAGACCTGGCAGGAAATCGATGCGGGGCTAGCTGATGACGCTCCGGTCAACGTAGTACGGGAAGATCCGCTGCGGAAAGGGTTGTTGTTCGCGGGAACGGAGACAACCGTTTATGTGTCGTTTGATGATGGCGACCACTGGCAGCCGCTGCAGTTGAACTTGCCGCACACTTCGATGCGGGATTTGACGATTCACGGCGACGACCTGGTGGTTGCTACGCATGGCCGGTCATTCTGGATTTTGGATGACATCACACCGCTGCGGCAGCTCAGCGAGGAAGTGGCGAAGGCAAGCGCTTATCTGTTTGCGCCGCAGGAAGCTCTACGAGTGCGCTGGAATAAAAATCCTGACACGCCGTTGCCGCCGGAAGAACCGGCGGGAAAAAATCCCCCCGACGGGGCGATCATCGATTATTTTTTGGCGAAGAATGCCACGGAACCTGTGACGCTGGAGATTTTGGACGCGAGTGGAAAATTGCTACGGAAGTATTCCAGCGCGGACAAGGTCGAGCCAATTGAGGAGATCGCCCCGAAGCATCCGATTCCGATGTATTGGGTTAGGCGGGAAAAGACTTTGTCGACGCAAGCGGGAATGCACCGGTTCGTGTGGAATGTGCGGTACGCGGCGCCGGAATCGCTGGGGCACCGGTATCCCATTTCAGCGATTGCGCACGACACGCCGCTGGAACCGCAAGGAGCGTGGGCGCTGCCGGGACGATACACCGTGAAGCTGACCGTGAATGGGAAATCCTACATGAAGCCGCTGTTGCTGAAGATGGATCCGCGCGTGAAGAGTACCGCTTCGGATCTCAGCAAGCAATTTGCGATGCAGCGCGAAGCCACGGAAGGAATGAGCGAGAGCTTTCAAGCGCTGGCGCAACTTAGGTCCACGCGTAATCAGGTAAAGGCTGCCATGGAGAAAAGTTCATCGGCACAAACGCAACGGAAACTTTCGGAATTTGACAAGAAAGCTGCGGCGCTGGAAGGAGCAGCGGTGCCGGGGTTTTCTGGCGTACCCGTTTCGGGGAAGAAGCCCGAGAATTTTTCAACACTCAACCAGCGATTCGGGCAAATCCTTGGTATCGCGGATGCTGCCGACGCCGCACCGACGACGCAGACAGCGGCCGTGGCCAAAGAATTGTCGGTTGCTCTGCAGGAAAACTTGGCACGCTGGAGACAATGGAAAGGCAGCGAGCTGCTGGAACTGAATCAACTGCTCGAGCAGGAGAAGGCTGGAACGATTAATCCTGAACGTATTGCCGATGCCCCGTCGACGGATGTGGATGGAGACGACGAGCCATAGGCAAATCTTGGCCACGGATGTCTCTTGAAGGCTACGAGTGCGGTGAATTCATTTTTTCTCAAGATCGTCTAGGGTGGCAAGCACGTCTGCGCTGTGTTTCCTGACATCAACGTCAAGCCAGATTTTTCTAATTACACCCTGCGGGTCGATTAGGAAGGTGTGTCGCGAAGATAATTTGGCGATGCCGAGGTTGATGATGGAGTCGTAGGATTTTGAAACTTCCTTTTGTGTGTCCGCCAGCAGTTTGAAGTTCAGGCCTTCTTTGCCACAGAATTCTTTGTGAGATTTTTCATCCTGGACGCTGACGCCGAGAATCAAAGCGTTGCGTTTCTGATATTCGGCGAGATCGCGCTGGAAATTGTGGGCTTCGACCGTGCAGCCGCTGGTAAAATCCTTGGGATAGAAATATAGAACAACCCACTGGCCGCGAGACGCGGACAACTTCACTGGTTGCCGGTCTTGAGAGGAAAGCGTGAAGTCTGGAGCCGGCGAGCCAACTGAAGGCGGATTTTTACCACCGCGAAGCAAGGTGTAACCGCCAGCGAGCAATAACAGAAAGAGCGCGGCAACGAAGGTAATAAGAAACATAAATTTGTTCACAACGAACTCCTAGGCAACGCTAAGAACTAAGCATGCGCCTCAATGACCAGGTGGCGGCACAAATGTGGCCGCGTAAATCATCGGTCTCGCGGAATCAGCCTTCCAGCAAAAATTTGTACTGTTCGGAAGTAAGCGGAACGACGGAGAGGCGGCCCATTCTCACCAGGGGCGACGCGGCGAAGAGTTTGTTGGCTTTGATTTCGGCGAGGGTGATGGGCTTGGGGAGCTCTTTGCCCGCCGCGAGTTCCATTTGCGGGTTCTTCGGATCCGTGACTTTGATCGAGACGACGGATGCTGTTCCGACGGCGCATTTTCGGTCGCCAGTTTCGTAGATGATCAAACGATCGCCGGATTTCATTTCGCCAAGATTTCTGAGCGCAACCGGATTGTGGACGCCATCCCACACAGTTTTCTTGTCGCGCTGCAGATTGGCGAAGGAATATTCCGACGGTTCAGTTTTCAGTAGATAGGCATTTGCCATAGAGGCAGTTTAGGACAAAATAGCGCGCAGAAAAAGCAGGAACAGACCAGGGTGTGAGAGGCACAGAGGAAGGCGAGTTGAGTGAAGAACGCAGCGAACATCGAACAGCACGACGCTGAGCATGGTTGAACCTCAGTCTGCTTGGCCCAAGAGCTGGCGGGCGTAGGCCGGTGCTTTCCCGGAATCCTCGTGCTTGCAATAGACGTAGATGTCGATGCCCTCAGCCAGCCAGGTATCTAAACGTTTTTTCCACACCGCCAGTTGCTTTGCAGTGTAATTTTCGAGCCGCAGACGCACATACGTAAAGCCAGCCGTAAGCACCTGCGGCGGAGTCTGTTTTTCGGTTTCAGAAAGACAAAGCGCCGTATTGAACCTGCGAAGAACGGCGTAGGTTTCGTCGGTGTACCAGGACGGATGACGCACTTCAAATGCGAACAGGAAAGCGGGCGGGCGAAGAGCAAGGAAATCCTCAAGCAGGTGGCGATCGAACTTAAAGTTAGGGGGAAGCTGAACGAGGATCGGGCCGAGGTGATTGCCGTCGTTGAGCACACTGGCGACTTCCAGGAAGCGCTTCAGGGTGCTTTCACACCCGCGCAGTCTTTGCATATGCGTGATTTTCTGATTGGCTTTCAAGGCGAAACGAAATCCCTCGGGGACAGCATTGGCCCAGTTCAGAAGCGCACTCTCCGTGGGCATACGATAGAAACTATGGTTAATTTCGACCGTCGAGAATTGCTTCGCATAAAAGGGGAGCATTTCGCGATCGGGAAGTTTCTCAGGGTAAAAACTTCCTTTCCACTCTTTGTAGGAGTATCCGGAAGTTCCCACAAAAAGTTTGCCGGCGTCAGGCATGCGCGTCTCCACGGACTGGAATTTAATCATATGCTGTGAACTTTGCAAAAGAACTTCGCAACCGGCCTTGCAAATGACGGATCTCCCGCCGCTTTCATTTGCGGACCTGACTCGTCTAATCCATGGCCCTATTGCGACTGGGGCAACTATGGGTTGCAGTCAATTGGTGTACTATTACGGCGCGCAATTCGTTAGGACTGGCTGGAAGCGGAGTTAGTTGACGTTGGCTGCAATCAAAGGAGTTTTCCAAAATGGTTAGAGTTTTCGTTGCGATTCTAGCTGCCTCGATTACGTGCGTGTCTATCGCGCGAGCGCAAACCGTCGACGAGGTTATCGCCAAGAATATCCAGGCGCACGGCGGGGCCGAGAAGCTTAAATCCATCAACACGGCACGCACGACCGCTAAATTTACCCAGGGCTCGTTTCGCGCCGAGGTCATGCAGGAGAATAAACGCCCGGGGAAGGTTCGCGAAGAATTCAGCATTCAGGGAATGGCCCAGGTGCAAGCCTACGACGGTAAAGCGGGCTGGCAGATTAACCCATTTGGCGGGCGCAAGGACCCGGAACTGTTGTCGCAGGACGACCTGAAGAGTCTAGTAGTGGATGCCGACATTGACGGGCCGCTGGTGGATTACAAAGAAAAGGGGCACAAGGCCGAGCTAGTCGGGCACGATTCGGTCGAAGGCACGGACTGCTACAAGATCAAGCTCAGCATGAAAAATGGCGATGTGCGCTACTACTACCTGGACACCGATTCGTTTCTGGAGTTGAAGCTGGAAATTCAGACCACCATCCGCGGCGCGCTGCAAGAATCGGAAGTCTATTATGGCGACTACGAAAAAGTGAACGGGGTCTATTATCCGTTTTCGGTTGAGCAGGCTGCCAAAGGCAGTTCTTCCCGCGCCCAGATCAGCGTCGAGAAAGTCGAACAGAACGTGCCGATGGATGACACGCACTTTTCGGTTCCCGTTTCCAAAACCGAGGCCAAGCCTTCTCCGGCTGGCAGTTGAGCTTGCCGTTCCACATGCAACCGATTGCAGATGGTGTTGTGCCGAATAGCTGTGAACATAACTCCGCTGAAAAGGGATTCTTCCATATGCGCAATTCCATTCGCTGCATGACATACCGCATGACCTACCTTGTTACGCCGTTGTTGGCGGTACTGATTTGCGTCGCAGCATCACCGGCGCAAGAACCAGGAGCAAAATTCGATTCGGATACCATCTCAGGTCTGGGCGCTCGAAATATCGGATCGGCTGCCATGAGCGGGCGTGTCTCCGCCATTGCTGCAGTTAAAGAAGACGGGCGGCTCACGGTGTATGTCGGCTCGGCCAGCGGCGGCGTGTGGAAGTCCATCAACGGCGGAACAACCTATAAACCGGTCTTCGACAAACAAGACGTGCAATCTATCGGCGCGATTGCCATTGATCCGAGCGCACCAAAGACCATTTGGGTCGGCACCGGCGAAGCCTGGACGCGCAACAGCACCTCCGTGGGCGACGGTATCTACAAATCGACCGACGGCGGCGACAGTTGGACCAACGTCGGCCTGAAAAATTCCGAGCGCATTGCGAAGATCCTGCTCGATCCCAAAGACAGCAATGTCGTGTACGCGTGCGTCCCGGGAAAGCTGTGGAGCGACAGCGAGGACCGCGGACTTTACAAGACCAGGGATGGCGGCAAGTCCTGGAACAAAATTCTGAAGGGGGCGAATCTTTCCACGGGCTGCTCGATGATTTCCATGGACCCGAATGACGCAAAAACTCTTTTTGCGGGCATGTGGGATTTTCGCCGCAAGGGCTGGACCTTCCGGTCTGGTGGAGAGAATGCCACCGCAACAAGCGGCAGTGGCTTTTTTCAAACCAGCGACGGCGGCGCAAATTGGAAGGAACTGGACGACAAAAGCGCCCAAGGATTGCCGGCCAAGCCATGGGGACGAATCGCTGTAACCGTAGCGCCCTCAAAATCGAATGTTGTCTACGCGCTGATTGAATCGCCGCGCAGCGCGCTATACCGCTCCGACGACGGCGGAAAAACCTGGGAAGAGCGCGATCGCAGCAACTGGATGGTCTGGCGGCCTTTCTACTTCGCAAATCTTATCGTGGACCCAAAGAACGAAAACAAAGTGTACAAGCCAGACCTCACTCTGATCATGAGCGAGGACGGTGGGAAAAGTTTCAGCGTTATCGGCGGTGCCGCACACGGCGATTTTCACGATGTGTGGGTGAATCCAGATAATACCGATCATCTGATTGCCGGCGACGATGGCGGAATCTGGTACTCCTACGATGGCGGCAACACCTGGTGGAAGGGCAACAACCTGCCGATTTCTCAGTTTTATCACGTCAGCGTGGATCAGGCCGATCCCTATCATGTCTTTGGCGGGCTGCAAGACAACAGCGCTTGGATGGGCGATTCGCAATATCCCGGTGGCATAACCAATAATCGCTGGGAAAATCTTTTCGGCGGTGACGGTTTCTGGATTTTTCCTGATCCTTCTGACCCGAACTATGTCTACGCAGAAGCGCAGGGCGGAAACGTCGGTCGCGTGAATCGCATCACGCTGGATGGCCGTGCCATCAAGCCCACCCCGAATTACGGTGAAGGGAAGTTGCGCTTCAACTGGAACACCCCCATTCACATGAGCCCCAATGAAAAGGGCACCATCTATATCGGCGCGCAATTCTTGTTCCGTTCGCGTGATCACGGCCAGACTTGGGATCGCATTTCGCCGGATCTCACGACCAACGATCAGGAAAAGCAGAAGCAGGAAGAATCCGGCGGCGTCACTGTCGACAATTCCGACGCCGAGACCCACACCACGATCTATTCGATCAGTGAATCGCCGCGCGACGGAAAAGTGATTTGGGTGGGGACCGACGACGGCAATCTCCAACTTACCCGCGACGGTGGAAAATCCTGGGCGAACGTTGTTTCGAACGTGCCAGATCTTCCGAAATCTTCCTGGGTATCCTGGGTCGAAGCCGGTCTTTATGACGCTGCTACCGCGTATGCTACGTTCGATCGCCATACCTTCGGAGACATGGATCCGCACGTGTACAAGACCACCGACTATGGAAAAACCTGGACGCCCGTGGTCGGTCCAGACAGCGGCGTGCGTGGTTTTGCTCACGTCATTAAAGAAGATACTGTGTCCCCGAACCTGCTACTTCTCGGTACCGAATTCGGCCTCTGGGTTTCTCTCGATGACGGCAAACATTGGGCGCAATACAAAGGCCACGAATTCCCCAGCGTCCCGGTGCGGGACATTGTCGTTCATTCTCGCGAGTCCGATCTGGTCGTGGCCACCCATGGCCGCGGGATTTGGATCATTGACGACATCACACCGCTGCGAAAACTGACGCCCGAGGTGATGGCCAAAGACGTTGTTTTCCTGCCGGGCCGGCCGCCGCAGCAGCGGCTGGTCTCGAACGGCGGATGGGCCGAAGGCAGCGCCACATTCAACGGGCCAAATTCTCCTGATGCTGCGGTGATTACCTACTATCAGAAGAAGCGCCACATCTTCGGAAAAATGAAAATTGAAGTTTTCGATTCGCAAGGCAAGCTTGTGGACACGCTTCCTCCCAATAGCCGTCGCGGCATCAGCCGCGTAGACTGGGCGATGCGCCTGAAGGCGCCCCGCGTGCCTCCTGCCGCTACTGCGGCCTTTGAAGCCGCGCAAGGTCCAAGAGTTGTGCCCGGCACATACACCGTAAAGATGACTCGCGGCACGGAGACCTACAGCACGCAGCTTGTAGTTCAGCAAGATCCGCGCGCCAAATTTACGCCCGAAGACCGCCAGCGGGAATTCGACGCTTCCATGCGCGTTTACGACTTTCTGGGTGACATGACCTTCGACGCGGATCGCATCAGCGCCATGCATGACGCCTTGCTTGAGCGTTCCGCGAAGATCAAAAATGACGCGTCTCTGGCCAAGCGGCTGCAGCAAGCCGCCGATAGCATGGACGAGCTGCGCAAGAAGATCGTTTCGACCAAGGAAGGTGGCGCGGTAACCGGCGAAATTCGCATACGGGAATACACCACTGAACTCTATGGAGACATCCTGAACTATGAAGGCCGCCCGACGGACTATCAAGCCGCGCGGATCAATTCGTTGAAAAAAGAACTTGCGGACGTCTCCACTCAATTTGACGCTTTCTTTTCGAAAGAGCTGGCCTCGATAAATAAATCGCTCACGCAGAAAAAGATGCAAGCCATTCATCCCATCACACGCGCGGCCTGGGACGCTGCGAGCGGCGATGACGGAAGCGGCGGCGCGCCGGCCGGCGGCTTCGCCTGGCGGCAGTGGAAATAATATTGTCTCCGTATCTCGTCCCGTTTTAACATTTCTACGGTCGCCGAGAAGAACAGTATCATCGCCAAGCGGACCGATTAAGGCGGCGGCTCGAGGTCACTGAAAAATGTGTCGAAATATCAGAACGCTCTTCAATTTTGATCCGCCGGTTACGCCGGAAGAGATTCGAGCCGCTTCGCTGCAATTTGTTAGAAAAATTAGCGGCTTTAACAAACCATCCAAAGCGAATGAAAATTCGTTTTTGTCCGCCGTCGATGAGATCACCGCAGTCGCTGCGCGTCTTGTTCATTCACTCGAAACAACCGCACCGCCCAAGCGCAGGGAAGAAGAAGCCGCAAAGGCCAGAGCGCGGAATCTGGCGCGATTCAGCAATTAAGATCGCCAGGTTTGTATCTGACGCTCGCTCATCTGGCCACCGTTGCCGAACGCAGAAGATCGAGAAAGCGTTGCGCAGTCTTTTCCAGCGGCTTGCGGCGCGAGCGAATCACGTCCAGACTCCGGTGCAGCGGCTCCGCATCGGTGATTTGCATGGTGCGAAGTTTCCCGCTCTTCAACTCGCGGGTTACGGCCAGTTGCGGCAGAAACGCCAGGCCCAATCGGCGCAAGACCATCCGTTTGCAGGTTTCGATCCCATCCACTTCCAGAACTACATTTGGCAACAGGCCTGCCCGGCGAAACAGTCCGTTCGTCAACGTCCAGTCGCTCGATCCGCGGTCGTAGAAAATCAGCGGCAGCGATTCGACTTCTTGCAGTTTTAGTTTTCGCTTGCGGGTCCCCGGGTGCCCGGGTTGCCCAACGAAAAGAAGAGGATCGTCCCGCAGGCTCTGTGTTTCCACTTCGGGATGTTGCAGCGAACGTGCCAGGCCCAGATCCACTTCTCCGTCCAAAACCATTGTAAGTACTTGCAGGGAATTTCCTGATCGCACGCTCACCCGTACACCGGGATGCAGAGATTGATACTTTTTCAAGATATCCGGAAGCAAATAGGTGCTGATGGAGAGGCCGGCGGCAATCGAGAGAACTCCAGAGGCGCTGGCAGGCCGCTGCTCGTGCACCGCCTGGCGGGCGAGTGAAACCGCGCGCAGGAGATTCTCCGCGTGGGGGCGTAATGTTTTCCCGGCCAAAGACAGCGTCACGTTGCTTTTTGTTCGTATAAACAGCTGCGCGCCCAGCGATTCCTCGAGCATCTGTATCCGAGCGCTTACCGCAGGCTGACTTAGTCGCAGGGCCTGTGCCGCCCGATGGAACCCGCCGTAGCTTGCAACCGCCAGGAATGTTTCGATCTGATCGATTTCCACAAGTCACCCATACACTGTTCTATTTATTCGTGTTGATAGAAAATATCTATCAGCATGATATCTACAATCAGTTTGACTGACCACAGCAATGTTTTGCAAACTGCTCGCAGAGTTGGCGAGTCCCTTGCGCGACAAGGTGCGCGGGCCGCTTGAATTGGAGATCACATGAATAGCGACTTTAAGTTCACTACAGCGAACGCTGATGCGCAGTCCTTTCAACGCTGGCAAGGAATCACTCGACCCTACAGCCTAATGGATGTGGAACGCCTACGCGGGTCGGTCCGCATCGAACACACCCTTGCACGGATGGGCGCTGAAAATCTTTGGAATCTGCTACACACGGAGCCCTACGTCGCCGCTTTGGGCGCGATGACCGGCAATCAGGCCATCCAGCAGGTACACGCCGGCTTAAAGGCAATTTACGTCAGTGGCTGGCAAGTCGCCGCCGATGCCAACCTCAGCGGAGAAATGTATCCGGACCAGAGCCTGTATCCTGCCGACAGCGTGCCCAGCCTGGTGAGGAGAATCAACAAGGCTCTGCAGCGAGCGGATCAGACTCACCACTTGGAAGGCAAAAACGGAATCAATTGCTTTGCTCCACTTATCGCGGACGCGGAGGCCGGTTTTGGCGGTAACTTGAACGCATTTGAATTGATGAAAGCCATGATCGAAGCGGGTGCCGCTTGCGTGCACTTTGAAGATCAACTTTCATCGGCCAAGAAATGTGGCCACCTGGGCGGAAAAGTGCTGGTCTCGACAGTGGAAGCGATTCAGAAACTTGTCGCCGCGCGTTTGGCTGCGGACGTCATGGGCGTGCCCACGCTGATTATGGCGCGCACCGATGCGGACAGCGCAGCGTTACTTACGAGCGATATCGACCCGCGGGATCGCGAATTCTTGACTGGTGACCGCACTGCCGAGGGCTTTTTCGCAATTCGCTCGGGGTTGAAATGTGCCATCGCGCGCGCTATCGCCTACGCGCCCTATGCCGACCTCCTGTGGTGCGAGACGTCAAAACCGGATTTGCAGGAGGCCAAAGAATTCGCCGAAGGCCTACACGCAAAATTCCCCGGCAAACTGCTTGCGTACAATTGCTCACCATCCTTCAACTGGAAAAAACATCTGTCGGACTCAACGATTGCCAGTTTCCAGCGCGAACTCGCGGCCATGGGATACAAATTTCAGTTCGTCACGCTGGCCGGATTCCATTCCCTGAATTTATCGATGTTTGAACTCGCGCGCGGCTATAAAACGGAGGGTATGGCCGCCTATTCGCAGCTTCAGGAAAGAGAATTTCGTTGCCAGCAGACCGATCAGTACCAAGCCGTCAAACATCAACGCTTCGTCGGCACCGGATATTTCGATGACGTACAGCATGTAATTACCAGTGGGACGACGTCCACCAAGGCGCTCGAAGGCTCCACCGAAAATAAGCAATTCGGCAAGCCGGAAGAAGCCTTAAACTCTGTCGTGGGAACCTCAGCCTCCCTCTAGACCGGGAGAATTCTTCATGGCCGTTACGCGGCAGAGCATCAAGGGCTTCCATGCAAATAACCCACCTGCGGGCGTAGCGGAACGCGAACTCCCTGCGGGATTCCTACAATTCTTTACACCGTTCCACCACAAGTTTGCTGCTCGTCACCGCGCGCTGGTGGCAGCGAGGCAAGCTGCGCTCGAGCAATCTTTGCGCGGCAACAAGCCAAATCATCTTCCGGCGTCGCCGGCCACGCGCGAAGACTGGCGTATCGAAGTGCCCGCGTGGTGCGCGGATCAGCGCAACCAGATGACCGGGCCGGCCGACGACGCCGAACTCGTCGTAAAAATGCTCAATTCAGGCGCCCCAGGCGTGATGCTCGATCTCGAGGATTCCACGGTGAACGAGTGGCAACATCAGCGCCTGGGTGTCGAAAATATTCTGCAGGCGCTTCGTGGCTCGCTGACTTACCACGATGCTAAGCGCAACAGTGATGTGGGCATCAAACCGAGCAATACCGTGATTTGGATTCGCGCGCGCGGCTTGCATATCCATCAAGGCGGACTGATTGAAAGGGAATTGTGTTCAGCCTCGCTTTTCGATGTCGCGCGAATCGTCTTTGCCGTTGAACCCGCAGACCTGAAACATCCACTGGCGTTTTACATCCCTAAATCGGAATCCGCCGAAGAGGCGCTTTTCTGGCGCGATGTGTTTCAGAGCCTGGCACAAGCCCGCGGCTGGCCGAAAAATTACATAAAGTGTATGGCTCTGGTGGAATCGCATCCGCTCGCCTACCAGATGGAAGAATTTCTCTACAATCTTCGCGATCACATTTTGGGGCTGAATCTTGGCCGCTGGGACTACATGGCCAGCCTGATTCATTTTAATTTGGATGATCCGCACTGGCTGCTGCCGGACCGCAATACCATCCCCCACGATGTTCCGTTCTTTCAGAATTTGCGTCGGCTGCTGCCGGAAATCTGTCACCAGCGCGGCGCGCTGGCGATCGGCGGCATGACCGCTCTCTATCCAAGCCGCCAGGATCCGGAGTTGAACGCACGCGCTTTGGCTGTGCTGCAAAAAGACAAAAAGAATGAAGCTGATTCGCTGATGGATGGCGCCTGGACCGGGCATCCCGATCAGAATCAGATAGCGCTTGAAGAATTTCCCGCGCCAAATCAATTACACGCTCGTCGCGCTTCCGCCGAACGCCGTCCGGATCTTCGACCAGTTCCTGCGGGCGTCGGAAAACGCACCTTGGACGGAACCCGGGCGGCGATCCGCACCGTAATCCGTTATCGCAACGGCGTGTTGAACGGAAAAGGCGCCAGCCTGCTCGACGGATACATGGAGGACCTCGCGACCGACCGCATTTACAGGCTGATGCTGGCGCAAAGACTGCAACATTCGCTCATAACTCCTGTTGTCGATAGCGCAGGCGATCCTGTCCTGCACACTGCAGAACTGCTAAGCAGCTTATTTGCCGAAGAACTCGATGCCATCATTGCCCAACCGCCGCGCGGTGAAATTGCTGCTCCCGAAACATTGCGGGAAGCGCGCCGTATCGCCGAAGCGATGGTCTTCAACCACGAACTCGATCCGTCGTAGCAAAAAAGATTTCCTGCGACCCTGTAACAAGATTGTCCGTTGAATCCGTTCGGGCATGTAAGTTCCCCTCGTCCACCCGTGTCGTCGAATTTCGCTGCGCCAAGAGATCCCGCAAGTGGCTTATCGCAATCCTAGGATGTGATAGATTTCTAGCAATGACGCGTTCCCCAGCTGCGACCTGGAACTATCTCGCGCCAAAACGAATTCTGCTCCTTGTCATCTATATTTTGTCCAGTGGATGTGGTTCGCGATCGCGCCTTCCCGTGCCTTCCATCGAATTTACCCGGATCCCTCCCGCGGCAGCAGGCGGTCCGGACAAGCTGGACATCATTCAGGGGCGCGTAACCGGCGCCGGCCCCGGCGAGCAGATCGTTTTGTATGCCCGGAACGGAACATGGTGGGTACAACCGTTGGTGAACGAGGAGCTCACCAGGATTCAACCAGATTCGAGATGGATAAACTCAACTCATCTGGGAACAGAATACGCTGCGCTCCTTGTTGAACCCGGCTATCATGCGCCAGCAATGCTGTCTGAACTTCCGTCGCTGGGCGCCGGCGTAACCGCGAGGGCGATTGCGAAAGGCGGTAGCGCCGGCGCAGCAGACTCCAAGACTCTCGTATTCAGCGGGTATGAGTGGAGAATCCGTGACGCGCCAAGCGACCGCGGTGGGAAAAATTTCTACGATCCAAACAACGCTTGGGCGGACTCCGAAGGAGCCCTTCATCTCCGCGTAGCGAAGAGCGCGGGACAATGGACTTGCGCTGAAGTAACCCTTACCCGCAATTTGGGATATGGAACCTATTCCTTTGTCGTGCGCGACACTGCTCAGTTGGAGCCGCCAGTGGTTCTTAGTATGTTCACTTGGGACTACGGGGGATCAGATCAGAACCACCGCGAAATGGACATTGAGATCTCAAAATGGGGCGACCCTACCAGCAAGAACGCGCAGTATGTTGTTCAACCCTTTTTTGTTCCTGAAAACGCCTCGCGATTTAGTTTGCCTCCTGGACCGATGACACATTCACTTCGCTGGGAACCGGGGAGGGTATCGTTCAAAACGGTTCGTGAGTCGTCAAGTCGCAGCGCGCGCGTAGTCGCCGAGCATTCGTTCACATCGGGAGTGCCCGCTGCCGGCATTGAGACTGTGCGCATGAATCTGTATGTCTTCGGTGGCGCAAAAAATCCGCTGCAAAACGGGGCCGAGGTTGTCATTGAGAAATTCGAATACTTCCCATAGAGCCCATCGAGGAAGACCGAAACTGCACTGGTCTTTCAAATGGCTCATTGCCGCCGTGATCGTGGCTTATTTCGTGACCTCTGCGAACGGTCTGAGTTCACACAAGGCGATGTCGGAATACATACGCGACCAATGGAGCGCAGAACAGGGTTTTCCAGGCGGTCGAGTCTATGCGATCGCCCAGACCCCAGATGGTTATCTGTGGATCGGGACTGAAAAGGGCCTGGTTCGCTTCGACGGACTGAACTTTAGCCTGTTACAGCCTTCCGACTCAGGGATATTCCCAGCCGGTCCTATTCTGAGTCTGGCCACAGATGGCGAGGGGAATTTGTGGGTGCGGCCGCGGGGGCCGAGACTGCTGCGTTACCGTGACGGAAAGTTTAGCGACGTCTTAGCGGACCTTAAGCTCCAGGAAAGCGAAATCACGGCGATGTGCGTCGGAGAAAGCGGCGAGATTTTGTTTTCAGGACTCGTGAATGGCACGATGCGATATAGCGGAGGTAAATTTGTCACGCTAGCCTCGGTGACCGAACTCCCTAAACTGATCATTTCCCTGGCGGAAGCAGTGGACGGCAAAGTCTGGCTGGGCACGAAAGACGCTGGCCTTTATTACCTCAACCACGGACAAGTCTCAGCGGTCAGCACGGGTTTGCCGGACACGAAAGTTAATTCTTTGTTAGCCAATCGCAGCGGAGTGTGGATCGGCACCGACAAGGGTGTCGTGCACTGGAAAGGGATGGGACCGTCCCCTGCGGGAGCCTCCCACGTACTCGATGATATTCAGGGTCTTGTGATGATCCGGGACCGCGACTCCAACATATGGGTTGGCACGCCCAACGGCCTCACGCGAATCGATGCCCGAGGAAATTCTTCGTTTGACCGCCGCGATAATTCGTCAACAGGCCCGGTGACTTCTCTGTTTGAAGATCGCGAAGGAAATCTATGGATGGGAACAACGCGCGGAATTGAACGTCTTCGCGAAAGTGCATTTACGACTTATTCCATCGCTGCAGGTCTGCCCGCGGAAATCAACGGGCCGGTGTACGTGGACCCGGAAGGCAGCACGTGGGCGGCGGCATCGCAAGGCGGGCTGTATTGGCTCAGAGAAAGCCGCCTTAGACGCGTGACCAATGCCGGTCTGGACAAAGCTGTCGTCTACTCGATTAGCGGAGGCCAAGACGGATTGTGGATAGGGCGGCGAGAGGGGCTTACTCACCTGCAAACTAAAGGCGGCTCCTTCACGACTCGTACGTACACACGGGCGGATGGACTCGCGCAAAATGCTGTTTATGCAGTTTACGAGGATCGTGAAGGAACAGTTTGGGCTGGAACGCTGAGCGGAGGACTCAGCAGCTTCAGAAACGGCAGCTTCAAGACCTATACGACTGCCAATGGTTTGGGCTCCAACTCGGTTGCGTCCATCCTGCAGACTTCCGATGGCACAATGTGGTTTGGCACGCCAAACGGCCTGAATGAATTCGCGAACGGACAATGGCGCATCTATACCAGCCAAAACGGCGTGCCCCCGGGCACGGTGAATTGCCTTCTGCAAGACTCGACTGGCACGCTGTGGATTGGAACCGCCAACGGTTTGGGCTTTCTGCGCTCGCGAACCATTCACACTCTGCACGACGTGCCAGAATCGCTGCATGAACAAATCTTCGGAATCGAGGAAGACAAAACGGGCTCGCTGTGGATAACCACTTCGAACCATGTTTTGCGCGTAGATCGTGACGCGCTTTCGCGCGACGCAGTCAGTGAAGCCGATTGGCGTGAATATGGTCTCGCAGACGGCCTCGGCAGTACACAAGGCGTAAAGCGGTACAAGTCGGTCGTTACCGATTCCATCGGACGGATCTGGTTTTCCATGTACCGTGGACTGTCGGTCGTTGATCCCAGGCCCATGACACTCACGTCCGCTCCGGCGCTGGTGCACGTTGAGGAAATTTCCGCCGACGGCCGGCCTCTGAATGTAGTGCAAGGCGTCCGCATTCCAGCTCCTCATCAGAGGATCATCCTCAAGTTTGTTGGACTAAGTCTTTCGACTCCAGCCCGCGTCAGATTCAAGTTCCGGCTCGACGGCTTCGATCCAGGCTGGAGCGAACCTACCGCTGCGCGTGAGGCCATGTACACCAATCTTGATTCGGGCTCTTATCGTTTTCGCGTGATAGCCAGCAACAGCGACGGCGTATGGAATGGCTCGGAATCCGCACTCGAATTCAAGATCGAGCCGGTGTTCTGGCAGACATGGTGGTTTCGCCTCACTAGCATATTGATGATGGGGCTCGTGATTCTGACGTTCTTTCGCCTCCGTGTGTTGGGGCTGACAAAACAGATGAATATACGCTTTGAAGAACGACTCGCCGAACGCACACGCATTGCGCAGGAGCTGCATGACACGTTATTGCAGGGATTTCTAAGCGCGTCCATGCAGCTGCACGTCGCAAATGACCGTCTCACCGCTGACTCGCCCGCGAAACCTCTCGTCAGCCGAGTTCTGGAGTTGATGAGCCACGTCGTCGAAGAGGGCCGGAATTCCGTTCAGGGGCTGCGCTCATCGAAGTCAAGTTTGCCGGATCTCGAGAACGCGTTTTCGCAGATCCGGCACGAATTCCCGGTGCAGTCGCAAATTAGTTTTCGCGTTATCGTCGAGGGCACGCCCCAGCTATTGCGTTCCGTGATCCGTGACGAGGTCTATTTGATCGGCCACGAGGCGCTGTCAAATGCCTTTCGCCACGCGCAAGCCAGTGAGATCGAGGTAGAGATAGAGTACGCGGCCAGTCACTTGCGCGTTCTCGTACGCGACAACGGCGGCGGAATCGACACCCAGGTATTGCGCTCGGGACGCGAGGGGCATTGGGGCTTGTCCGGCATGAAGGAACGTACCGAAAGAATTGGCGGGAAATTGAGAGTTTTAAGTCGCGCGGTGGCTGGAACTGAGGTCGAACTGTCTGTGCCGGGCAACATCGCTTTCGAGGCGCGACCGGGTAGTCGCCCGGCCGGTTGGTTATCCAGATTGTATAAAAAAAGGAAAAATGAGGAAAAATCTGGAAGCGAGCGGGCTCGATGACAAACGTTCAAATCCGCGTTCTCAGCGTGGACGACCATCCACTTCTGCGCGAGGGCCTCGCTACCATCATCAACAATCAATCGGATATGTTGTTGGTGGCTCAGGCTTCGAACGCGCAGGAAGCTATCGCGGAATACAGAAAGCATAAACCGGACGTGACTCTCATGGACCTCCGGCTTCCGGACAGGAGCGGCATCGACGCGATGATCGCCGTTCGCGCGGAATTCCCGCAGGCTCGCGTGATCATGTTGACGACCTTCGAAGGCGACGTCGAAATCCAGCGCGCACTGGAAGCGGGCGCCCGCGGCTACCTGCTCAAGAGCATGCCGCCAGAGGAGTTGGTGGAAGTGATTCGCCAGGTCCATGCTGGGAAGAAGCGCATTCCTCCGCAATTGGCGGCACAGCTCGCGGAGCACATGAGTGACGAAGACTTGACCGCGCGCGAAATACAAGTCCTCAATCATATTGCAGGTGGCAACCGCAATCGAGATATTGCCGACAAGCTTTTTATCACCGAAGAAACCGTCAAGGTCCACATCAAGCACATCATGGAAAAACTCGGCGCCAGCGACCGCACACAAGCAGTCGCGATTGCCGTGCGTCGCGGAATCATCGAGCTCTAAGAAATAGATTCTGCACGCGAAGCACAAAACCAGTACCTCGAAAGTAGTACAGAAAGATTCCGCAATGTGGGATTTCAACCGCCGTGCCTATCCGCGTACCTTCAGTTGTCCCGTCTCTAATGCGCGCCGGGGAGATTCGCGCTGCAAAGGCTATATTCCACATTTCCGGGTGGCAGGCCCGGCGTCGGTCTGCTGTTATTGCGTGCAGCAGTTGGTCTCTTTGCGGCCGCTGGAGGAATTTTTTGTCTTTCCGGCCCGTTCAATTCGTCTTTGGAAAAATGGCTGCTGGGTCTGGTCTTAATCATTAGTGGTACTGCGCTTACCGCGGGATTTCTCACCCCGATCGCGGTACTGCTGGTGGGGTTTTGTTTCCTGGGTATCGCGCTTTCTTGGTTTCCCACCCCTTCAGGGGCCTTGCATGACGTTAGGCTGTTGGCTGCCGGAATGATTATTGCGGCAGTCGCTCTGGCACTGCTGGGGCCGGGAGCTTTTTCTCTTGACGGTCGCCTGTTCGGGCGCCGCGAAATTGTCATTCCGCCCCCATCCCGTAAGCCAGAAACATGAGGCCCCGCCGTCGAGCCAGAAGACATCGGGCTTGCGGAAAAAAACTGTCAATTATGCTAGTCCGCATCCACCGAAAGTGGTATGCAAAAGCGCACCGCATAGTGGTACTGAATAACCCTTCCATTTCGGGATGTTATTCCGGAATCTCACGCCGCATAGTGCAACACGACAAACATCCTGTAGCGGGTGAGGCCCTATGGTCTTTGAAAATCTGAAAATCTCGAATGGAAACAGAAAGACTCGCGCCGCGGCGTCTGAAACTCGGGAAGCAGCGGAAAGGGATCTCGTGAAGGCTGCCAAGTCTGGGCAATCGTCGGCCTTCGCGACACTCTGCCAGCGACATGCTCCGCAGCTGCTGCGCGCGACGTATCGCATCACTAGAAATCGTGAAGATTCCGAAGACTCGGTGCAAGACGCACTGCTGAGAGCGTTTGTTCACCTTAATGACTTTGACGGCAGGTCCAGCTTCGCGACTTGGCTGACGCGAATCGCAATCAATTCTGCGCTCATGAACCTCCGGAAGAAACGAACCTCGCGCGAGATCGCAATTGCCGGTCCCGACGATTTTGGCGCGGATAGTAAGGTCTACGACATAGCGGATCATGCGCCGAATCCTGAAAGGCGTTTCGCGCAGCACGAAAAGGAAAGAATTCTGAAGAACGCCATCAACAGCCTGCGACCGACTCTACGCCAGGTAGTTGAGATGAAACAGTTGCAAGAGCGGTCGATGCGGGAAATCGCCGAGGCCATGAGCATCTCGGTAGCCGCGGCAAAGGCCCGGCTGTTCCATGCCAAACTCGCGCTACGCAGGTCATCGATCCTGAAACATATGCGCCGGCCTCATCGCAGTGGCGGCAAGTTTCGAGTGGCATCAGCGGCCTGATGCGCGTTTGCAAATGTACGGTAGGCAAACGAGAATGATCGTTTTGCCGAGGGTTATAGCAATTAGCTCGGCACCGAAAGGGATTTGCATTCGCAGCGATGAAGTAACCAGGAGGCAGTATGGCAACGATCACAATGAAAGATGGCACGCAGATTTATTACAAGGATTGGGGAACGGGTCGGCCCATCGTTTTCTCCCACGGTTGGCCGCTGACCGCGGACGACTGGGACGGGCAGATGCTGTTCTTCGGCCAGCGGGGCTATCGCGTGATCGCGCATGATCGACGGGGGCATGGGCGCTCCGACCAGACGTGGGACGGCAATGAAATGGATACTTACGCCGACGATCTCGCGGCGCTGACTGAAAAGCTGGATCTAAAGGACGCAATCCATGTGGGTCACTCAACCGGTGGCGGAGAAGTTGCCCGCTACATCGCAAGACATGGCAGCAAGCGTGTCGCAAAGGCGGTGCTAATCAGCGCCGTGCCACCGCTGATGCTGAAAACCGAAAAGAATCCTGCCGGCCAGCCCATCTCGGTTTTTGATGGCCTCCGGACGGCATACACGGCCAACCGTCCGCAGTTTTACAAGGACATCACATTGCCGTTTTACGGATACAACCGTCCGGGCGCAAAAATTTCCGAAGGCATTCGCGAAAAATGGTGGTTGCAAGGCATGTTGGGAGGGGTCAAAGCACATTACGACTGCATTAAGGCCTTCTCCGAGACGGACTTCACGGAAGACCTGAAGAAGATCGACATACCCGTGCTAGTGATGCATGGAGACGATGATCAGATTGTGCCAATTGCCGCTGCGGGTCCGTTGTCCGCGAAGTTACTGAAGAAAGCAACGCTGAAAGTCTATCCAGGCTTTCCGCACGGCATGCCCACGACCAATGCCGATCAGATCAACGCCGACCTGCTGGCGTTCTTGCAACAAAGCCATCAGGCCTCAGCGTAAAGAGCGCGATGCACGTCTGCATGCGCCAGTGGCGCAAGCTTAGATAGCGGCCTTTGACTACGGCCACATTATTTACCGGCTGACGAGGTCAACCCCGAAACCAGTCCACCACTGAGGAGAAATCTATGAGTACAGCTTTGGCGGCATTTACCCTTTTTCACGTGGCACTGAGTTTGGTCGGAATTCTCGCCGGCCTGGTTGTTGTATTCGCGCTTTTCTCCGGGAAACAGTGGAAAAGCTGGACTGCCACATTTCTGCTAACTACTGCGGCGACCAGCCTCACGGGATTCCTGTTCCCATTCCACAAGTTTTTGCCATCCCACGGCGTCGGTATCGTTTCCTTGCTGGTTTTGGCGCTGACGATTCCGGCGCTCTACGCCTTCCATCTTGCCGGTCGGTGGCGTCGCGTTTACGTAATCGGCTCGGTTATGGCGCTTTATCTGAACGTATTCGTTTTGATCGCACAGTTTTTCATGAAGATTCCCGCGCTCAGGGCACTTGCGCCTACGGGGTCAGAACCGCCATTTCTCGTGACGCAAGTTGTGGTGATGTTGATTTTTATTGTGTTTGGGGTTTTCGCGACCAGGCGATTCCCGGGTCAACCGGTTCGCGCTACTCAGCTCTGAAGGCTGGACCAACATGCTGCGTGAGTTTGCTGGCGCATTGATTCCACTTTATTTCATTGGAGTCGTGAGGCGATGATACTGTTCGATCGTAGGAGGGGCACATGAACACCATTTCGAAACGCAAACTCTGGATGGCAGGTGCACTCTTCCTGGTTGTAATCGGCATCGTGATTGGTGCCACGCGCCCCAAACACGCATCCGGAACTCCACCCGGCGGTTCACCCGACGTACAGGTCGTACTGGTCGAGCAGAAGGATGTTCCGATTTATGGCGAGTGGATCGGCACGCTCGACGGATTCTCAAACGCCGATGTCCGGGCGCAAATAACCGGATACATCATGAAGCAGGGCTACCAAGAAGGAGCATTCGTCAAGAAAGGCCAGCTACTTTTCGAAATTGATCCGCGTCCTTTTCAGGCAGCGCTGGACCAGGCGAAGGGACAGCTGGCGCAGGCGACGGCCATACTTGCTAACGCCCAGGCAGTACAGGGCAGGACCGAATTAGACGTCAACCGCTACACGCCTCTGGCGAAAGAACAAGCCGCCAGCCAGCAGGATCTGGACAACGCTGTCCAGAACAATATGGCGGCTAAAGCCACTGTGGCCACGGCCGAAGCACAAATCAAGAGCGCCGAGGCCGCAGTCGAAACGGCCAAAATCAATCTCGATTTTACCCGCCTGGTTGCACCCATCGACGGTATCGCCGGACAAGCCCAGCTCCAGGTCGGAGCGCTGGTCAATCTCAGCAGCGTGCCGGTAACCTCGGTTTCAACCGTCGATCCCATCAAGGTTTACTTCACCGTTGGCGAGCCTCAGTACCTCGCTTGGAGAAAACGGTTCCCCACAGAAACTACCCGCCAGGCGGCTGCCAAGAATCTGAAACTCGAACTGATTTTGGCGGACGGCTCAACCTACGCACACGACGGCGTATTTTATTTTGCAGATCGCCAGGTAAATGAAAGCACCGGGGCAATTCGCATCGCCGGGTTATTTCCCAATCCCGCAAACATTCTGCGCCCGGGTGGATACGGCAAAGTTCGCGCCGTGATTCGAGTCCAGCCGAACGCATTGCTGGTACCGCAGCGCGCGGTCTCAGAGCTGCAAGGCGGCTATCAAGTCGCAGTTGTGGACAGCGACAACAAAGTGAGCATTAGGACGGTCCAAGCCGGCGACCGCGTCGGCAACCAGTGGGTTATTGCGGAAGGATTGCAACAAGGTGAACGCGTTGTTGCCGAAGGCATTCAGAAAGTACGACCCGGCATGCAGGTGACCCCCAAGCCATTCAGCGCGGAAACTCAGGGAAGGTAACGCGATGTCAAAATTCTTTATCAATCGTCCCATCGTCGCTATGGTCATCTCGATTGTCTTTGTGCTGGTCGGCACCATCACCGTACTGAATCTGCCCATCGCCCAGTTTCCCAATATTGCTCCGCCGGAAATTCAAGTGCTGGCTACCTACGTAGGCGCCGACGCACAAACACTCGAGCAGGCAGTGGCCACTCCCATCGAGCAGCAGATGAGCGGCGTGGACAACATGAATTATATGTACTCGCTGAATGCCACCGGAAACTCCAACACCACACTGATCGTGAATTTCGATGTGAAGACTGATCCGAATACCGACTTGATTCTGACCCAGGCGCGCGAGACACAAGCTGCCTCGCAACTCCCCGCCGATGTCAACAATTACGGGATCACCGTTCGCAAGGCGGTGTCCGCGCCGCTCATGCTCATTGCCCTGTACTCGCCGCACGGGACCTACGATGCCAACTTTCTCGCGAACTACGCGTACATCAATATCACCGATCCGATCACGCGCTCGCCAGGCATCGGCAACGTTCAGGTATTCGGTGCGGGCCAATACGCGATGCGGCTTTGGGTACAGCCGGACCAATTGGCAAAACTGGGCATCACCGTTCCGGAAATCGTCAGCGCTATTCAAGCCCAGAACACCGTGAACCCCGCCGGAAAGGCTGGCGGCGAGCCCGCGCCCAAGGGCCAGGAATTCACTTATTCGGTTCTCGCGCAGGGCCGCCTGGCGTCACCAGAGGAATTCGGACGGATCGTCGTGCGCGAAACGCCGGACGGCGGGATCGTGCGGGTACGAGACGTCGCCCGCATCGAGCTGGGTTCCCAGGACTACAGTGTCTCCGGCCGCCTAAATGGCAAGCCGAGCGCTGTCATTGCCACCTACCAATTGCCGGGCTCGAACGCAGTCGACGCGGCAGCAGGCGTCAATAAATTAATGGCGCAAATGAAGCAACGCTTCCCGGAAGACATGGATTTCATCGTCGCTCTGGATACTACGCGCGCGGTCACCGAAGGCATAAAGGAAATCGTAGTCACTCTGTTGATTGCGCTCGCACTAGTAATCCTGGTGGTCTATATCTTTTTGCAGGGCTGGCGCGCCACCCTGATTCCTCTCCTGGCCGTTCCGGTTTCCCTGGTCGGCACCTTTGTACTTTTTCCCGTGTTCGGATTTTCCATCAATACGCTTTCTCTCTTTGGTCTGGTGCTGGCCATCGGCCTCGTGGTTGACGACGCCATCGTGGTTGTCGAAGGCGTAGAACGGCACATCGAAGAGGGCATGACGCCAAAAGCCGCAGCGTTGAAAGCAATGGAGGAATTGTCCGGCCCCGTCGTTGGCATCGCTCTGGTTCTTTCCGCCGTGTTCGTGCCGACAGCTTTCATTCCGGGCATCACCGGCCGGCTGTACCAGCAGTTCGCCGTTACCATCGCGATTTCAGTGCTGTTGTCTGCGTTCAACGCACTTACCCTGAGTCCTGCGCTTGCCGCGTTGTTGCTGAAGCCGCGCACACCAAGCCAGGGATTGCTGCGGCGATTTTTCGATGCGTTTAATCGCTGGTTCGAACGCGCAACCGAAGGCTACGTACGTTGGAGCGGCGTACTGCTGCGAAAAACCGTCGTCTTGGTTGTACTGTTGCTGGCCTTCAGTGTCGCGGCGGGTTTTTTTGCCAACCAGGTGCCATCGAGCTTCCTGCCGGACGAGGACCAGGGCTACGCCTTCATAAATCTTCAGCTCCCGAACGGAGCATCTCTCGAACGCACCACCGCGGTAACAGCCGATGTGGAAAAAATTCTGGCGAATACTCCAGGCGTTCAATATTCGACCAGCATTGTCGGCTTCAGTTTGCTCAGCTACGTACGCACCAGCTATAACGCGTTCTTCTTCGTGACCTTCAAACCGTGGGATCAGCGCAAGAGCCGCCCGGAACAATTCCAAGCCATCAAAGCGCACCTGAACAGGGAACTGAGCCGATTGCCCGCGGCCATTGCCTTCAGTTTTTCGCCACCCGCGATTCCCGGCGTCGGCACTTCTGGCGGCTTCACTTTCGTGCTCGAGGATCGCGCGGGGAATGATGTGCAATTCCTGGCCAAAAATCTTGGCACTTTCCTGGAAGCAGCTCGCAAACGCCCGGAGATCGCCGGCTTGAGCACTACTTTTCTGCCCAGCGTGCCACAGGAGTTTGTCGAAGTAGACCGCGACAAAGTGTTGAAGCAGGGCGTGCCCCTCAACGATGTCTACCGGACAATCCAAGCGTTCATGGGCGGATATTTCATCAACTATTTCAATCGCTTCGGCCGTCAGTGGCAGGTCTATATCGAGGCGGAAGGCGAGTATCGCTCTAAAGCAGAAAATGTCGGGCAGTTCTACGTCCGCAACAACAAAGGCGAAAACGTTCCGCTGTCCACGCTAACCACTGTAACGCCGCGCATGGGGCCGGAGTTTACCATGCGCTTCAACGAGTTCCGTTCGGCGCAAATCAACGGCAGCGCGGCGCCAGGCTACAGCGCGGACCAGGCGACCGCAGCTCTCGAAGACGTTTTCAAACAGACTATGCCGCGCGAGATGGGCTTCGACTATTCGGGCATGTCTTTTCAGGAGCAGAAAGCGCGCGAGGGAGTACCCGCTTCTGTTATTTTCGGACTTTCTTTATTGTTCGTCTTTCTCATTCTGGCGGCGTTGTACGAAAGCTGGTCCCTTCCGTTCAGCGTACTGTTGAGCACGCCGGTGGCGATCTTTGGAGCCTTTGGAATCCTTTGGTTGCGGCGCTTGCTGCTCGGACTTTTCCTGCCGCCCTACATGGTACAGATCGAGAGCGACATCTACTCGCAAATCGGTCTGGTCATGCTTATCGGTTTGGCGGCCAAAAATGCGATTTTGATCGTCGAATTTGCCAAGGATGAATTCGAAAAAGGCAAACCGTTGGCGGATGCCGCGCTGGAAGGAGCCAGGCTTCGTTTACGACCGATTTTGATGACATCGTTCGCGTTCATTCTCGGATGCGTGCCGCTTTGGGTAGCGACCGGCGCCGGTTCGGTCGCCCGCCAAATCATGGGCACAACCGTCATCGGCGGAATGCTGGCCGCCAGCATCATCGGG
>Ga0209488_10000217_pt1 | contig 45694 bp, 40 predicted proteins | sample Rivendell_Oct201_8_FD_188349 | JGI IMG/M metagenome (GOLD analysis project Ga0209488, IMG submission 188349) | Vadose zone soil microbial communities from the Eel River Critical Zone Observatory, Northern California, USA -... | ecosystem: Environmental > Terrestrial > Soil > Vadose zone >...
ATCATCGGACCGCTTGGCGCTACCGGAATCGTGGCCTTTCGCTCCACGGCACGACCGCCGGGTTCGGCCAGGCGCACGATGACCTGTGCTTCGAGCGGCCGCGTTGTTTCTGGTTGCTTGTCCAGAGTAAGCGTGAATTTGGCCTTGCCGGCGCGGTCGGTGGCCGGCAGGCTGTCAATCGGTTGGCGTGGGCGTTCCGTCTTGTCGTCGGCCAGCCCAAATTGATAGCGGGGAAAGCCTGCACGCTCGTCCGCGACCCCGATCACCACTTCGCCTTCAAGCTCAAGACCGGCGGCAGGAGCACCATAGAGATAGCGTCCATCGATCGTAAACTCGGCCGAACTGGTCTTGGAAACACTCGTCGCAGCCGTTGCAAGTTCGAATTCCAGCCGATCCGGAACATAGTCCTCGACCATGAACGTGGCTTCGCCGACTGGGGGCCGCTTGGGATCGGAAAAGGCGCGAACACGCCACGTCCCAGTCGGGGCGGATGCCACCAATGGAACCGCCAGCACGCGCCCGCCGATGCCCTGGTCCGCGACGACACTGCGCCGATATTCGACGCCATCCGGCCGTTCGATAACGAGCGTAAGTGGTGCGCCGGTTGAGGCGATCCCCTGCCCATCCCGCAGTAAGGCGGTGAGTTGGACCGTCTCGCCAGAACGATAGACCCCGCGTTCCGGATACACGAAGGCATCGAGCCCTCCCGGCACCTTGCGGCCGGCTACCCCGCGGTCGCTCAGGTCGAAGGCCGGGTTCTTGAGGCTCAGAAACGCATAGTCGCCACGGGCGTCGGAAGCGACGAGCAGCGTGGGTGTTGTCGCGCCCTCGCCACGCGTGAGGCCCGCTTCGAACTGGACATAGCCGGCATCATTGGTGCGCTTGGTCGACAGGATTTCATTGGCGCGTGACAACAGGCGAACCTCGACCGCGCCGCGGCCGGCCGTCGTTTCGAGCGAATGTACAAACGTGTGAATGCCGTCATTGCCAAAATAAGCAGTGAGGCCGAGGTCGGAGACAACGAACCACTGCGTTGCCATATCCTCATTGTCATCCGCCGGTGTTTCAGCGGCCCGTGCCACCATGACATAGACGCCGGCCGATAGAGTGCCGATCGCTTCCCCGACCGGGAATGCCGTGGTGACATCGGCGTTCAACGTCTGCTCGACGTTCATCTGGCCTTTCCAAACCGTGACGCCGCGCTCCTCCGTCAGCCGGCCGACGTCAAAACGGTCGAGGCTGCGCTGGAAATCCCGGCCGATCACTGTCGAAAGCAAGTTTCGATCGCCAATACGGTAAATCTCGACCGCGACCGCGCTGGTATTGACGCTTACCACCGGGATGCCGCGTTGGCCCGTGCGCGGCAGCACATAGGACTTGCTGGCAAAGCGCACGAACGGCTTGCGATCACGCACATAGATGTTGAACTCGGCGCTCTTGGCCAATGTTTCCTTGGCCGCCGAAGGAATGCCCGCCCGCAGCGTGACATTGTAGCGCTCCCCGTGCCGCAGACCCTCGACACAGATTTGCTTCTCATCGACCGATACCGCCGGCCTGTCTTGCCCGTTGACGGCCACGAATGGCGAAAGATCGGTACGCCGTCCAGGAAGCTCCTCGGAAAACTGGAAACAGGCCCGCGGCGATACCGCGTCCGCGTCGACAGAATAATCGAGGAGACGAAAACCGTGATCCTCTCGCATGCGCTCATATTGCTGGCGAACGTCCGCCACCTCACGGATATCGAGCGAAACCCGCAAAGAATCGAGCGCCGGACGCCACAATTGACGATCCGCATAGGTGCGCGAGATGATCAGGAGGCTTTCGGCTTCATCGGCCGGAGCCGTGCTGCGCTGGAAGGCAATGTAAGACGCTGTTGCGGCACGCTCCAGCAAGGTCGTGCGCTCGCGGTCATTTCCGGGTCGGATTTGCAATACCGCTTTGGCAAGCCGCAGCCAGTTCGCACCATCCGCCGGGGTGACAACCGCCAACTGCCCGAGCAGTTGCAAGCCGGCGCGGAAATCGCCTCTCGCAAAGGCAGCGTCCGCGTCGCGCCGCAACGTGGCGGCATTTCTGGTGATTTGTCCCGACTCGGCCTTGATCTGAGCCTCGAGCTTGATCGCGGCATCGCCGAGTTCGTCGCGTTGAAACGCCTTTTGGGCGAAAGCAGTCGCGGATAAGGGCAGGGATAGCAACGGAAACGACAAAAGACCAACGAGCGCGGCAAAAAAACCGGCGCGGACAAGCGCAATCATGTTTGGATCTCCCTTCCCGCCGGCCACCACCGCGCGGGCTAATCCATCCCAAACACCAAAAAGGTGTCCAGGTGATGACTAATTTGAGCCGGCCGCGGGGAAAGATGAAGGGGGAAACAAAATTTCGGGTGCCGGGTATTATACGTCCCTGTGGGCTCCTATTCAAAAGGCGTTATCTGGCCGCAAATAAGAAGTGAATTAATCGTCAGCCTCCGCAAGCTCTTTCAGTTCGTCTTCTGTGGCATATCGCATAAAAGGGAATCGCTCATCACCTGCTTCCTGGAGCCGACGGTGAATTCGCGACAGCGTCTGAATGACAGCCTCGCCGCCAATCAATGCCGGCGCACCGGGTGTCAAAACGATCATGATTTCCAGGGCCTCGTCGCCCATCCAATCGACCTTGGGCCGGCTCGTGACCGATACGACGTTAGTCGGCCTCGGAGTCGCGCTGGCAGCCTCCTTGGCAATCGTGTCGATCTGCGTTGTGTCCACCAACGCCGCCGCGCGCGCCAAGGAGTCGTGCTTATTTGCCACGCCCCAATTGGTCTTGCCCAGTCCTCGGCCGCGGGCAGACGCTCTGGCATTTGGCGGGCAAGAATAGTAAAAGATACAATGGGTGGCCGCCATTCTTGCCCGATTGTGTCAAGCGCTAAGTTGTTGTACCGACATCACAAGTCCTCGTAGCTCAGCCGGAAGAGCAGCGGATTTCTAATCCGCAGGTCGCGTGTTCGAACCACGCCGAGGACGCCATTTCTTGTTGCCAAATGACGTTGCGGCGAGCCACTTCCGATCGTCGAACGGTCAACTCTGAGCAATCGAACGCCCCATGCGCCTTCAACTCAATTTTGCCGCCGGCAATTACGACTTCGTGCGGCCGCTTGCCGACGGCACCATCAAGGCAGACGGGATCGACCTCAATATCTTGAGCGGGATGGGTTCGGGCGAACGCCATTATCGCATGGGGCACGGCCACGAATTCGACCTGTGCGAATTCAACGCCGCCGCCTACCTTGCGGCGCGGGACCACGACGTGCCCTGGATGGCGCTGCCGGTTTTTCTGCATCGGCGCTTTCGCCATGGCTTCGTCTTCGTCAATCCGGCCAAAGGAATTTCAACGCCGGCGGACCTGCGCGGCAAACGGGTCGGTGGCCCGACTTTTCTTGCCGCCGGAAATGTCTGGATGCGCGGTATCCTCGAAGAACACCACGGCGCTCCCCACCGCGACATCACCTGGTTTGCCGAACGAAACGACGCCGTCGATTTCACGCCGCCTCCGGACCTGCGCTACGAGCGTGTACCGGAGGGCATTCGCGCCGAGAAGATGATGCTGGACGGCGACCTCGACGCCCTCCTCTCGCCCGACCTTCCCCAGGCATTTCTCAAGGGTGACAAGCGTATCGCACGCCTCTTCCCGGACAACAAGGAGGAGGAAATCCGCTACTTCAAGCGAACCGGCATCTTTCCGATCATGCATGTCACGCTCATCAAACGGGACATTGTCGAACGCCATCCATGGGTGCCGAACAATCTGATGAAGGCCTTCAACCAAGCCAAAGAACATGCCTACCGCCGCATTCTCAATCCACGCAATGTAGCGCTTGCCTGGGTACGAAATGCGCTTGAGGAACAATTGAATGTGCTCGGTTCCGACCCTTGGGAGTTCGGTTTGACGCAAAGGAACCGCAAGACGCTCGACACGTTGCAACGCTATTGTCTGCAACAAGGCATCGTGCGCCGCGAGCGACTGCTGGAAGACCTGATCATCGATGCCGGAAGGATCGATATTCCGGAAGAGGTTTGAATCCGGCAGGCTTTGCATCAACGGGCGGGCAGATAGGCTTCCGTAGTGAATGCCCTGACGTCGGGGCTGGCGAGTGTTCCCATCTCGACGAGCGAATCGACAAGAACTTTCAGGCCTTCTGGTTCGAACCGGCCATCTGTGGAATAATTGTCGATCAATTCATCGTAGATGCGGCTTGCCGCCTCGGGCGACACGTCCATGCGCCGCGCTGCAATTGGCAAGGTGGCAGCCTTGTTGGCACGCATGAAGGCCACGCTTTCGTACCAGCCGGCGAGGAAGCTGCGCACCGCCTGTGGTCGCTTGGCCGGGAGATCATTGTGGGCGTAGATCGCCTGCGTGATCATGACCGGCACGTAATCGCGCACTTTGAGAAAGATGCGCCCGGCCGAGAGCTCTTCAAGCCGCAGGCCCGAGGCAAAATCCATCACGGTTGCGTCGATCTGGGCAGTGCGCAGTGCCGCCACCTGCGCACTGTCCTGGCCGAGGGCCACTGAAATGATGCCCTGCGATCCGAAACCGAGCTTGCGCGAAAGCTGCCGCACGACCCAATCGGACAGTCCACCGGCAGTCGAGATGCCGACGCGCTTGCCCTTGAGCTCCCCATGCTCTTTCATCGGATTGTCATGGCGCACGATCACTGTCGTCTGGCGCGGCCCCGTCGTAATGACGCCGACCGCCAGTGCATGCTTGCCTTTGGCAACGAGCGAAAGGTCCGGTCCACCCGCAACCACAAGGTCAAGGCTCCCGGCTGCGAGGGCCTGATGGGCGCGCGCCGCGCCGCCCAGATCGGCGCGCTCGATTTCCAGGCCATGCTTGGCAAATATGCCGGTATCAATGCCGACTTGCAGCGGCACGAATGCGATGGCGGCGGGGATCGAGACCCCGACACGCAGTTTCTCTGCAGCCCGAACGGCCGCCGTTGATCCCAGTAGTCCTATGCAAGCGGCAGCTGCCAAGACCGTGGAAATGAATACCCGCCTCTGCGACATGGCTGGCATGGACGTCCTGTGTGACAAAGTTGACACCGCGACCTTTAGCCCAAAGGCGGAATTTCGCCTAGAAATGGTTTATGCTCAATTACAAGCGTGCGACCCAACGCATGCTCTCAAGAGGGAGATTTCAATGGAACACGATCGTCGATCATTCCTGAAGACGACGGCTCTCGCCGGTGCCGCGACCGTTGCCGGCGCTGCCGCTGTGGCGACAGCGACCACGGCCGTAGCGCAGACCGGCTCCGGCGGTATGCCGAGAGGCATGACATTTGCGACGTTGCGCCGACCGGAAGGTTTTGGGCTCGGGCTGCGCACCGACCGCGGCATTCTTGACGTCGTGGCGGCCGAGAAGGATTTTCACGAGAACGCACCGACGACGATCACGGACATCTTCAAGGGCCAAGGCGACGTCGCCGGCTTGCGGCGTCTTGATGGCAAGGCTCGCGCCAGCGCCAATGCGGCGAGCTATTTCATCGCCGAGGACAAGGCGCAGTTTGGACCTGCGGTTACAGACCCGGAAAAGATCCTCTGCATCGGTCTCAACTACCGGGCCCATGCGGCCGAAACCGGCAATCCAGTTCCGAAGACGCCGATCCTGTTCAACAAGTTCAATACCGCGCTCAATTACCACGGCAGCACCGTCGCGGTGTCCAAGGAGAAAGCCAAAGAATTCGACTACGAGGCCGAACTCGTGATCGTGATCGGGCGCACCGCTCGCAATGTCAGTGAAGCCGATGCTCCGAACTACATCTTCGGCTATGCGACCGGCAATGACTTCACCGCACGCGACTTGCAGCGGGCATCGAGCCAATGGATGCTCGGCAAGACACTCGATGGTTCCGGAGTGGTCGGCCCCTGGCTTGTCACGTCCGACCTCGTTGACGGCGACAAGCTCGGGATCTCGCTCACCGTCAATGGCGAAAAGCGGCAGAGTTCGAACACTTCCGACCTGATCTTCAATTGCAAACAGCTGGTGAGCTATATTTCGACCTACATGACGCTCAAGCCCGGAGACATCATCTTCACCGGCACACCCTCCGGCGTGATTTCAGGTTACCCCGCAGACAAACGTGTGTGGTTGAAACCAGGCGATAAACTCGTGACCTCGATCGAAAAACTTGGTGATCTGATGTTCACGCTGACCTGAGGCTAAGCCTCAGTTGTTTGACCACAAATAGAAACAAGCCCCATTTCCTGCGTCTGGGAAATGGGGTGCAGTTCCCACGAATCCCAGTCCGTTGTCCCTTGACACTAACTCCTTTGACATTGTAGAACAAAATAAGAACGATCAGTGGATCGTAGGAGGCACGATTGGACAACATTGAAGGCCTTGAGCAGCGGGTATACGCCCTGGAGACGAAGTTCACTGCCACACAGCGGCTGGGCGAGGCCGATTTCGCAGAGATCAAGGCCGATATCGCAGTCCTCGCGGCACAGTTCGCCGCATTCGAACAAAGGAGCAGCAAACGATTTCTCGGTCTTGAGACGCGCATGGCCAACCTTGAAGCGCGCATGGGCAACGTCGAGACAGTTCTAGGCGAGCATACCAAACTGTTGGAACAGCATACGAAGCTGTTGGAGGAGATACTCCGCCGTCTTCCCGAGAAAGCTTAAGCAGCTCCTCAGTTTGCTGGCTTGCGCCTCGCCGCCCATAAGGCCATCTTCCAGCCGCTTACGAAAGCTTCCTGGCCGGCGCCAGGACGCGTGCAGGGAAGGAATGCGCATGGCCAAGGAACCGCAACCCGCAAATATGATGCCCAAAAACCGGCGCCTGCGCTCGCAACAATGGTTCAACAATCCCGACGATCCTGGCTCCACGGCACTTTATTTTGAGCGCTATTGCAATTTCGGTTTCACCCGGGCCGAACTCACCTCGGGGCGGCCGATCATCGGCATTGCGCAGACCGGGTCTGATCTATCGCCCTGCAATCGACATCATCTGGAATTGGCGCAGCGGGTGCGCGATGGCATTCGCGATGCGGGCGGCATTGCGCTCGAATTTCCATGCCATCCGATCCAGGAGACCGGCAAGCGTCCCACGGCTGCGCTCGACCGCAATCTGTCCTACTTGAGCCTCGTCGAAGTGCTCTACGGCTACCCGCTGGATGGCGTCGTGCTTACCACTGGCTGCGACAAGACCACGCCCGCCGCCCTCATGGCAGCCGCCACCGTCAACATTCCGGCGATCGTGCTCTCGGGCGGCCCGATGCTCAATGGATGGTGGAAAGGCGAGCGTGCCGGCTCGGGCACGATCAAATGGGCGGCGAGCCGGCGTCTGGCGGCCGGCGAAATTGACTATCCGGAATACATGGACACCGTCGCAGCCGCCGCCCCATCGGCCGGACATTGCAACACCATGGGTACAGCCTCGACCATGAATGCGCTTGCCGAAGCGCTGGGTCTCTCTCTGCCGGGCTGCGCCGCCATTCCGGCGCCCTACCGCGAACGCGGCCAGATGGCATACGAAACGGGAAAGCGAGCGGTCGAGATCGTGCTCGAGGACATCAAGCCGTCCGACATCCTGACCCGCCAGGCTTTCGAAAATGCGATCGTGGCCTGTTCCGCCATCGGCGGCTCGACGAATGCACCGATCCATCTCAACGCCATTGCGCGCCACGCCGGCATTCCCCTCTCCATGGATGATTGGGAACACATCGGCTATGACGTGCCGTTGCTGGTCAATATGCTGCCGGCCGGCAAGTATCTGGGAGAAGAATATCACCGTGCCGGCGGCTTGCCGGCAGTGTTGAATGAATTGCTCAAGGCGGGCCGGCTGCATGCGGATGCGCCGACGATCAATGGCCGCACGCTTGGCCAAAATGTCAGCGGTACCGTGACCCGGGATGCGGACGTCATCTTGCCATACGACCAGCCGCTTAAGGAACAGGCTGGGTTTCGGGTGCTGCGCGGCAACCTCTTCGATTCCGCTATCATGAAGGTCAGTGTGATTGCCGAGGAATTTCGCCAGCGCTATCTCGCCAATCCAAATGATCCAAATGCCTTCGAGGGCCGCGTCGTCGTGTTCGACGGCCCGGAGGACTACCACCTCCGCATCAACGATCACTCTCTCGACATCGATGAACACACCATCCTGGTCATGCGCGGCGTCGGCGCCATCGGCTATCCGGGATCGGCCGAGGTCGTCAACATGCAGGCGCCTGCTGCCCTTATCAAAAAGGGCCTGACGTCGCTCCCCTGCATCGGCGACGGTCGCCAGTCCGGCACGTCGGGTTCGCCGTCGATTCTCAATGCGTCGCCTGAAGCCGCTGCCGGCGGCGGGCTTTCGTTGTTGCAGACGGGAGACCGCGTGCGCATCGACCTCAACAAGGGAACGGCCGATGTGCTGACTTCGGAGGTTGAACTCGTAAAGCGCCGGGTCGCGCTCGCGAAGGCGGGCGGCTTCATGTATCCGCCGAGCCAGACACCGTGGCAGGAAATACAGCGCAGCCTGGTCGACCAACTCGCCGAAGGCATGGTGCTGAAACCGGCGGTCAAGTACCAGCATGTTGCCCAGACAAGCGGGACCCCACGCAACAGCCATTAGGCCGCGCGTCACACTTGCATGAAACTCCGGCTTAAGACGCGATGAACGTAAACTCGGATCGCCCGTTTGCGCCCGCTCTTCAAACAGCGTCGCCACCGCGTGCCGCAAAGCTCATTGTCGCTGGCCTTTGCCTGGCCGGATACATTTCGACATTGCTCGCCTTGTTTCCAGGCTACATGACGACAGACTCCGCTTTCGTCTACGGCTTCATGCAGGAATGGAAGTTCGGCGACTGGCAATCACCGTTGATGAGCATGCTTTGGTGGGTCATCGATCCGATCGCGCCAGGATCGGGCAGCATGTTCCTGCTGATCGCTACACTTTACTGGCTTGGATTTGCGCTCATCGCCGTTGCCGTGGCGCGGCGGTCGGCTTGGGTCGGAATGGCCGTACCGTTCCTGGCATTGACACCGCCCGCCATCATGATGCTTGTCATGATCTGGCGCGACATGTTGTTCGGCGTTACATGGCTGGTTGCGGCCGCCATCGTCTACTGGAGCACGACAAAAGCTCCGCCGATCCAAAGACCCATTTTCCAAAGATCTGCGCAATGCTTAGCCCTGGCGCTCGTCATCTTCGGCGTGTTGTTGCGGCCAACCGCCATCATCGCGGCGCCGATCCTCGCGGCCTACGTGATCTGGCCAACACGCTTTGAACTACAGCGAACGGCGTTGATCTATCTGCCCGGTATCGTTATCGGCTATGCGGCCATTCACCTGGTGTACTACACCATCCTCAATGTTCATCGCGAAAACCCGTTGCATTCGTTGCTGGTTTTCGATCTAGGCGGGATCACGCATTTCACCGGTATCAATCAGTTTCCGGTGTCCTGGAGCGAAAGCCAGAACGCCATGCTCACGAGCAGTTGCTACAACACCGAACGCTGGGACGCCTACTGGACAATCGAACCCTGTCTATTTGTGATGAAAAGGCTCGAAGGTCAGGACACCCTGTCAAACGGCGAGGTGATCTTCGGCACGCCTAGGCTGAGCAACGCATGGCTGGCCGCAGTGACGGCTCACCCGCTTGCCTATCTGCGTCATCGGACGAGTCATTTCTGGCGGCTCATTTCAGGTGAAAATCTCACCTTCGAAATTCACCAGCTTAACGTTCCGGGCTGGACGACGCTGGCTCAGCATCCGCCCTTCAAGGCCGTCTTGACCTGGCACGATTGGCTGAAATCAACCTTTCTGTTTCGTCTTGGATTCTGGTTGGCTTGTGCTGGTGTCATTGGCGCGCTGGCTTGGCCGTTCCGGCGGACCTGTACCGGCGCATTCGCCGTGGCCATGGCGGGCTCGGGCGTCGCCTATTTGGGCACATTTTTCCTGGTCGGTGTCGCGGGCGACTTTCGCTACGGCTACTGGTGCGTGGTCGCAAGCTTAGCAGCTGCCGCAGCTTTGACGGCGAAAGCAGTTGTCAAGAAATCGCCGACGGCATGATGGCAGGGGCTGACCAAGGGAACTGCGAACAGGAGCATCCCCTGCGCGCCATCTCACAAGCGATTTATGGCCTTCTGATTCTCCAACAGCCGCCGTAATACGCGCGCTGCCCCCGTTACAATACTGCCCAGCATCGCCTCTCCCTGCTCTGCCGTCGCCCCGCTCGCGTCCCCGATGATACCCTCGTGGGCAAGACGTTGATCATTGCTGCGCCAGGCCCAGGTCACGCCGCGATCGAAGATCAATTCCTGCAGGGATCGCTGATCGGGCGCCTCAATAGGCGGCTCGACAAGCGCCATGCGAACTTGAGCCGGCGCCAGCGCCAGCATGATCGACGTTTCGTTCCGGCCGCCGTGCACGTCGGGGGCGGCGGGAGTGCTCGGCGCTTGCGCCAAGTCGAACGGATGAATGACACAGGCATTGAGCCCAAAATCGCCGTGAAACTCGTGCAGCAGATTTTCCAGCACGCCGCGATTGCCGCCATGGCCATTGATGATGGCGAGATTACGCGCTGGCAATGCGCGCACGATGTCGCGCGCCAGATCGCGCAGTAAGGTCACGAACCCAACAAGCGGAAGCGACAATGTGCCCGGCGCCCAGTCGTGTTCTCGCGACAGTCCGACCGGCACTGAGGGCAGCTGCCACAGGTCGAATTCATCGCCCCACTGCAACACGATACGCCGCGTAACACCTTCGGCGACGACCACGTCGGTATTGAGCGGCAGGTGGGCCCCGTGCTGCTCGATCGCACCTAGCGGCAGGCACAAGATGGATGTTGCACGGATCCGGCTTGTTATTTCGGGCGACGTCAACTCGCCGATGCTTCGGCCTGACATCGTGGGCGCAGCACCCATCAGGTGCCGCTGATCATGCGCATCAGGATCCGATCCTTTTTTATGAAATGATGGTGGAGCGCGGCCCCGATATGACCGGCGGCAACGATTGCGATGACAATGCCAAGCCAGCGATGAATCGTAAACAATTGACCCGACAGATCCCGATTGTCGGGCCAGATCAGCGGCATATTGAACAAATGAAAAACCGGCACCGGCGCCGGATAGGCCGAGGTCGCAATCCATCCGATCATCGGCTGCAAGATCAGCAAAGTATAAAGCGTCCAATGCATCGCACGTGCAGCGACCTGCTGCATCGGCGGAACATCCTTTGGCAAGGGTTCGGGAGTATGCGTCAGCCGGTAGATCACGCGAACGAATATGAGCGGGACGAGGAGCGCACCAAACGACTTATGGAGGTCATAAAGCCACTCTTGCAGCGGTCCGCCCAATTTGTTGGCGATGACGATGCCGAGCGGAACCTGAGTCAACACAAGTGCGGCCACAAGCCAGTGCAGGGTACGCGCGGTTACGGTGTAGGCCGCTTGCCCATCGGGACTTTGGACTGGCTTTTCGCTCATGGGGCCTCCAGGAATCCAAACTAGCGCACCAACTTAACGTGTTGCCGGCGGCACAACTTGCGCGTCCGGCTGGTCCGCCGTCTCAGGATATGCGTTCAGCAGGTAATCAAGCTTATGGCCTGCTCGCACGGCCTTTGCGGTCAGGTAACGGCGATTGTCCGGATTGACCGGACCATGGAGCGGAATACGCCCTACTACCTCGATTCCGGCCCGCACGAGACCGTCAAGTTTGGTCGGGTTATTGGTCAACAGACGCACCCTGCGGCATCCGAGAATCTGCAACATGCGGGCAGCGACCCCATAGTCGCGCTCGTCGTCATCGAACCCGAGAGCCGCATTGGCGTCGATCGTGTCCAGGCCTACGTCCTGCAGTTCATAGGTACGCATCTTGTTGGCGAGGCCCAACCCGCGCCCCTCTTGCTCCAGGTAGATGATGATCCCGCCGCCTTGTTCATCGAGACGTGTCAATGCCAACCGGAGTTGGTCACCACAATCGCACCGGCGGGACCCGAATACGTCTCCGGTCAAACAGGCAGAATGCAGCCGAACCGGCATTGGTTCCTTGAAGTCCGGCCGGCCGACGATCACGGCGACCGAACTGCCGCCGATGGCGTCCCGAAATACCACAAAGCGTCCCTGTACGCCGACACTCAAGGGCACATTGGCTTCGGCGGCGACCGCAAGTGACTCGATGGCCTTGCGCCGGAACATGGTAATGGCTTCAGCTCGTACGGTAATGAACGGAGGTCCACCCTCGTTGACGGTTGGAGCATCGGCCATCAAAAGGGCCGGCAAACGATGAGCCAGCTTGGCAAGATCGATGGCAGCATCGGCTGCCCGCGACGCCGGCAAAAGCGCTAAGACGCGCTCATCGCCCGCATCCGCCGAAAGGCGGACGATTGCGGCGGCATCCTCGCCGTCGTCAAGTGCGACCGCGACCGGACCGCTGACATCAAGTCCAAGCGCACGCGCCCGCTGCGACGTCACCACAAGGTGGGCGGCCGCAGGCGCGCACAGCTTTCGAAATGCTTCAAGACGCGCGTCGTCGATGCCGTCGACCGGCATCGCCAAGACAATCCCTTCCGGATTGGCGACGAGCACGGGCCGCCCGGAACGGAACTCCGCAAGTGCCCGCTCGACCGCGATATGATCGGGAGACCCAAACAGGCTCATGAACTGGTTAACATCACTCACGGAACACACATCCCCTAAGGACCAATTATAACAGGGCCTTGGCAGCTTTGCTTTCAATACGGGCGATTTCACGATTTCTCTTACAGAACCTATCATGGCACTTTGATGAACGGGACGAAAGAACCTCAATTGATGAAAATGCATCTCCGATGATGACCGATTTTTCCCAGGATGATACCAGTTGGACGGATATTCCCCGGATGTTCCGCCAACCAAACGAGGTCCTGCCCTCGCCTTGGCGGGAAATTTTTGGGCCGTTACGAAAGGGAGCCAACGACGGGTTGGTGGTCGTTGGCCAGTTTGGTCAATCGATCGATGCCAGGATCGCGACCTCCACGGGGTCTTCCCATTACATCAATGGCCCGGCAGGCCTTGCCCATCTGCATCGCCTGCGGGCCCTGGTCGACGCCGTTGTGGTCGGGGTTGGCACAGCCATAGCCGATGACCCGCAATTGACTGTCCGCCGGGTGGTTGGCCCAAGCCCCGCACGCGTGGTTCTCGACCCCGCAGGGCGCCTGCCCATGACGGCGCGCCTCTTTGCCGAGGACGGTATCCGCAGGCTTGCGATCACCCGGAATGGGACACATCCCAAGGTACCCCCAGGTGTCGAGACCATCGCGCTCCCCTCGCCGGATCGGCACATGGCCCCTGCTGCGATTCTCGGCGCGCTTGCGAAGTGCGACTTTCACCGGATCCTGATCGAGGGCGGCGCCGACACGGTGTCGCGTTTCCTCGCAGCTGGTTGTCTCGACCGGCTCCACGTCGTAATCGCCCCGATCATCATCGGGGCGGGCCGGTCGAGCGTCACACTGCCCGCCATCGACCGGGTCGATGAAGCCTTGCGAACAAAGGTTCACGCACATTCCCTCGGTCAGGAAGTGTTGCTCGACTGCGATCTCAGCGCTCTACGAAAGCCGATCGTAGGCACCTACGACCTTGGCGCGGCGAAAATATCGCTGTGACCGATACGCATGGTCGAGCGGCCAGCCTCGACGAGTTTGCGCCGGCGCGTGAGCCAGGAGTCGATCCGAGCTTGCGACAACATGTCGAGTTCCAATGCGGCGCCCGCCCAGCCGGAGAGGACCTCGAGCTGAATCTCGCGGTCATTTGGCTCGAAAACCCAGTCCGACGGACCCTGCAAAACCCCGTAGCCGACCTTCTCATACGCCTTGACCGCATGTTTCACCGCATCGGGTCCGAGCGCCGGGCCAAATCCCTTGTCGGTATTTTGATGGCGGTTGACGGCTGCGACGATGACGATGTCTTGGTCGTCGACGGGAGCAAGCTCGACCTGCCCCTGATAGGTCAGTGCCGCATATACCGGCAGTCGTCGCGCCGCGCTTTCAATGGCCAGCCGATCAAGCCATTCCTGCGAGACGAGGTCGAGAAGCGCCGATGTGGTTACAAGATCGGCCGGCCCATCAAGTGCGAGTTCGAGATCGCGCGCAAGATCGACGGTACGCGCTGCGACCGTTACCTTCGGGGGACACGCGAGGCCTGCCGCATGCGCAAGCAAACTTAGATCGTTGTCCACAAGGCGCCAGCTCTGCTGCGCCGGCAACCGTGGCGATATCGCGCGCAAGGTCGAGCCCGTGCCGCAGCCGAGATCGACTACTGCGATCGAAGACTGCTCGCGAAAACGCGCCGCCATCGCATTGAGCACGTCAGCATTGCGTGCCCGGCGATCGTAGGGCTCTCGTAGCGCCAACCAGCTTGCTGAAAACCCGCTCATCATTTCCCGTCCACAACGCGATCGAGTACCTGCGCAAAGAGTGTGGCCGAATCCCGCCAGGACGGAAACGATCGAGCGGCCGCGCGGGCGCCTGCCGCCAATTTCTCCCGCTCCTGCGCGCTATCAATCAAACACCGCAGCGCTTTCGCAAGTGCCTCAGCATCATCGGGTGCCACCAAGATACGGGCACCTTTGGGCACCGTATCCGGTATCGCCCCCGCATTCGTTGCCACCACCGGCAACCCGTACGCAATCGCTTCGGTGAACGCCATACCGTAACCTTCAAATCGCGAGGGCAGAACGAACACATCGGCGGACGTATAAAAATCCGCAAGTTCCTGAGGCGAAACCGCACCGACAAAGTCGACACGGCCGGTAAGCTTTAGTTCCACAACGGCATCATCGAGGCGACGAACCGTTTCGGGGCTGCGGGTTCGATCGCCCACGACGATCAACCGCCAAGGTCCTCGCAGTTGCGCGACCGCCGCAAGCAGCACGTCGTAGCCCTTGCGCGGCACAACGGCCCCGACCGCAAGCAGCATAATCGTGCCAGAAATGGCGCTCCGGTCGGGGGCGACGCGGTCAGTGCCTGGCTGCACGACCACGAGCCGCTCCGCTGCAACGCCGAATTCATTACCCATCAGCCGCGCCGTCATTTGGCTCGTTGTCACCACGCGACTTGCGCATGCGAGCGCAGCACGTTCGCTGGCGCGAAACGCATCGGCATCGGCCGCGCTCAAACCGCTTTCGAACGCCAGCGGATGATGCACGAGCGCAACGACGGGATGGTTCTGGCACAGGTTCTTAGCTTCCTGCGCCATGACCCCATAGGCAAGTCCGTCCACAACGATGGGTTCGCCAAGCGGCACGGTTTCAAGGAGTTGCCGGGCTTGCGCGCGGGTCTCATCCGTCGGACGCGGAAAACCCGTCCCGATATCGAGGACGTCGACCGACCAACCCAGCGAGCGAAGTTCCAGGATGATCCTGCGGTCATAGGCATAGCCGCCAGTCGGTGTCGCGAGGTCGCCCGGAACAGCGAACGTGACGCGTCTCACCACAATGGCGCCTCGTACCAGGCACGCGCACTTGGGGATTCGGCGACGGTCACCCGTATGGCGTTGAGTTCGCGCGCATTGCGGCCAAGCTTGCCGGCGCGTGCCGCATCGGCGAGGTGGTCGTAGACATGGCGCGTCAGGAATTCTGTGGTCGTGTTGATGCCCTTGAACTGCGGCAGGTCGTCCAGATTACGATAATTGAGCGGCTTGAGCACAGCATTGAGCACCTCATGGGCGAGCCCGATATCAACCACGATGCTGTTTGCATCGAGCTTCTCGGACATGAACGCCGCCCGCACGACGAATGTGGCGCCATGGAGTGCTTGCGCGGGGCCAAACACCTCCCCGCGAAACGAATGCGCAATCATGATCTGACCGGACACTTCAACGGCGTACACATCGACCTCCGAGTTCTAACCATCACTATAGCGAATGAGCGGACAGCGCGCGTCGCCATCGGCCGCAAGAATTGTCGGCAAACGGGCCGGCAACTCCCCGAACGGAACCGCAGGGGCGAGTAGGCCATCAAGGACTGGATCGTCAAGCAAGGCGAGTGCTGCGGCAAGCCGACGTCCGTAACTCCAGCGCGACCGGTGCGAGGGCGCAACCTTGCCAACCTGGCTGGAAATAAGCCGCAGCCGACGGCTGTGAAACGCGCCTCCCAAGGGGACAGGGACCTCCCCGCTGCCATACCAGCTCAGTTCCACGATGGTTGCCTCGTCGCCGGCACACCCGAGCGCAGTCGCGAGCCCTGCCGCGCTGGCACTGGCATGGAACACCACATCGCAGTCGACCGGAGCAGCATCCGGTAAGGCGAAGAGCGCGCCGAGCCGTTGAACAAGAGAGGCGCGCGCCGAAGCCACGTCAACAACGATCACTTCTGCACCCGGCAGCCGCGCACAAAGTCGCGCGACGAGGAGGCCGACGATGCCCCCGCCAACCACGGCGATACGATCGGCCGGGGCCGGCGCACCGTCCCAAACCGCATTGAGGGCGGTTTCCATGTTGGCCGCCAGCACGGCTCTTGATGGCGGTACATTTGGCGGCACACGATGCGCCGCCGCCGCAGGGACCACGAATCGACTTTGGTGGGGGTGGAGCACAAAGGCGACTTCATCCTTGCGGGGGCCATGTTCAATTCGCCCGACCGTCGCGTAACCGTATTTAACTGGAAAAGGAAACGTACCGGCCATGAAGGGCGCCCGCATGCGTTCGAATTCATCGGGCGGGACGCGGCCGGCAAGAATGAGGCGCTCGGTGCCGCGGCTGATCGCGCCATGCAGGGCGCTGAGGCAAACCAATTCGTCTTCTTCCGGGGCGGAAATTGCCTCGTCCCGCAATTCCGCCTGTCCGGGCGCCACGTACCAGAGAGCTTGATCGCGCATGTCGTACCGTATCCCGCAGTGCACCTTCCCTTTATCAGGCACTCTTTAACAGGTTACCCCGGCGGGTAACTTCCGCTATATCCTGCCTCACCCTCATTTGTGACCACAAAAGCCGCGAAAAACCTTTCATGCTCGACCAGCCGATCCATTATGGCGCTGCGACCGCTACGTCCTCGCACGTTCTCACCATGCGACGAATATGGTTTTTCACGGTGGTTGGCCTCACCATCGCGGGACTTGTCTGGCTTGCCTGCATCGCGCTTTCGCCGGGAGGTTTCAGCGTCGTCGATTTCATTCTCGTCGTGATGTTTGCGGTCACGCTGCCATGGGTCGTGATCGGATTCTGGAACGCCATGATCGGCTTCCTGCTCATGCGCTTTTCCCCTGACCCGGTCGCCGCCGTAACACCCGCTGCCGGACGAATCCACGACAATGAGCCGATCACCGCCTCGACCGCGATCCTCCTATGCATTCGCAACGAACCGCCTGATCGCACGCTGGCGTTCATCAAGCCCCTGCTGGAGGGGCTTGTCGTCCTCGGCGTCGGCAACCGGTTTCATATCTATGTGCTCAGCGATACCAGCGATCCTGCGATCGCAGCAGCCGAAGACAAGGAAATCGCGACCTTCGCGGCAGCGTGGCGCGACAAGATTCCGATCACCTACCGCCGCCGTACCAACAATGCCGGGTTCAAGGCCGGCAATATTCGCGACTTCTGCGACCGCTGGGGTCGCGATCACGAATTTGCCGTCGTGCTCGACGCTGACAGCGTGATGATGGCGCCGGCCGTGCTGCGGCTGGTGCGCCTCATGCAGGTCGATCCGCAGATCGGCATCACGCAGAGCCTCGTCATCGGTCGCCCTTCGACCAGTGCCTTCGCCCGCGTCTTCCAATTCGGCATGCGGCTTGCCATGCGATCCTACACGCTCGGCAGCGCCTGGTGGCAGGGCGATTGCGGTCCCTATTGGGGCCACAACGCCATTCTTCGCTTGGCGCCGTTCATGGCCCATTGCGAGCTGCCGCCATTGCCCGACAACGCACTGATCGGCGGCCATGTGCTCAGCCACGACCAGATCGAAGCCGTGTTGATGCGGCGCGCCGGCTGGGAAGTGCGCGTTCTGGCTGAGGAAGGCGAGAGTTTCGAGCAGAACCCGCCGACGCTGCTCGAATTCATCAGGCGCGACCTGCGCTGGTGCCAGGGCAACATGCAGTACTGGCATTTCCTGCAATTGCCGAATATCAAACCTGTGAGCCGTTACCAGCTCGGATTTGCAATCCTGATGTTCATCGGCTCACCGGCATGGATCGGCCTCCTGCTGCTGGGCACAGCCGCGCTGCTCTCTGCGGAATCGCCGCAAGACTTCATCCGAGCCGACGCAGCAGTGCCGGCGCTGATCATTGTGCTGGTCATGTGGTTTTCGCCGAAATGGGCAACCGTGCTCGACGTGTTGACTCGACCTGAACTGCGACGCCAATTCGGCGGAACGCCGCTCTTTCTCCTTGGCGCCTTGGCGGAAACGATTTTTGCGCAACTGCTCGCCCCGATCATGTGGTTTGGCCACACCATGTTCCTGGTCCGCCTGCTGATCGGCCGAACCATTGGCTGGACCGCGCAGGTGCGCAGCGATCACATGGTGCCGGTGTTGATCGCGTTTCGTCAATTATGGCCACAGACGCTGCTGGGCGTGGGCAGCATCGGTGTTCTTGCTGCGACCGTGCCGGAAGCCATCCCCTACGCGCTCTTCATCGCGGCGGGCCCGCTGCTTTCGGTCCCCTTGGCGATCGTGACCTCGCTGCCAGGGGTCGGGCGAGCAATGGTCAGGCTCGGCATTTGCGGGCTACCGGAAGAAATCAGCAAGCCTGCCGGCCTCGCGGGGCTGCCGCAGTGAATTCACCGGGAAAGCCAGGCGGCGCGAGGTCTGGTTCAAGGGTCAATTCTCGGATCGATTCTCTGATCAATCCTTGGTGCGATCGTTGGCGAACGCTCAAGGGCGTCGTGCGTTCCCTGCGCATCTACTATGGCAATCGCCACTCGCGCGCCGCGATGGATCGCCTCTATGGTCAATTCGTGCACGATGGCGATCTCGTCTTCGACGTCGGCGCCCATGTGGGAGATCGCATCGCAGCCTTTCGGCGGCTTGGCGCCACGGTGGTCGCAGTCGAACCACAACCGGCGCTGACCAAGATGCTTGCCCTGCTCTACGGACGCGATCGGGCAGTCACAATCGAACCCACGGCCATCGGACGCACGTCGGGCGATATCGAACTCATGCTCAATGTCGACAACCCGACAGTATCGACAGCCTCTGACGACTTCGTGCGCGCGGCCGCCGGCGCGCCCGGATGGGAAGGCCAAGCCTGGACACGCAGCATACGGGTGCCGGTTACCACGCTCGATGTATTGATTGCACGACATGGCCTGCCGGCCTTCATCAAGATCGACATTGAAGGATTCGAGGCAGAGGCGCTCGCCGGCCTGACAAAACCCGTGCCGGCGCTCTCATTCGAGTTCACGACCATCCAGCGCGATATCGCAATTGCCTGCATCCAACGCTGTAGTGAGCTTGGGCTTGTGTGCTTCAACGCGGCGCTTGGTGAAAGCCAGATTCTCGCGCACGCGACCTGGCAAACGGCCGAAGAAATCGCGCATTGGCTAAAGGGCCTGCCGCACGCGGCCAATTCGGGCGATATTTATGCCAAACGCTAGTGCGCGACGCTAGTGCGCGACGCTAGTGCGTCCAGGAGCCGCGACGGTTGAAGGCAAAATTATCCGAATAAGACATCGTCCGGCGCGCCTGGGGCTTTTCCTTCGCGAGTTGAAACGCAATGCCGTGCTGCTCGCAATAGGCCACTGCTTCTTCCGCGGTTTCAAAACGCAGGCGCACCTGCTGGCGCATATCACCGGAACTCGTCCAGCCCATCAGGGGCTCAACCTCACGCGGCTGCTCCGGTTCGAAATCAAGAACCCAGTCCTTGGTATTCGCGCTGCCCGATTGCATCGCCGTCTTTGCCGGCTTGTATATCCGCGCTGCCATTCTCGCCTTGCTTGTGCCTTCGTTGCCCTGATGAAGCTCTGGGAAAGAAAGAGGATTTGGTCGGGGCAGCAGGATTTGAACCTGCGACCTTCTGCTCCCAAAGCAGACGCGCTACCAGACTACGCTATGCCCCGGCGCGATTTGGATACACGGTTCGGAGTAGGATGGGTAGAGGTAATGCGCGCTCTTTCTTGCGCGCATTGCCGAAACCCATCATCTCACGCGCGGTAAGACGATGGGTTTCACAAAAAAACGCGTCCAAGACGCGCTTTTTTGCTCTACCCATCCTACAGAGTAATGTCGGAATCAGTGAGATGCAGGGCCGTGCAGTGGGCCTTCCGGGCGAACCTCGGCAGCCATGAGGCCCTTGGGTCCAGGCCCGAATCGCACCAGGAGGAATTGGCCAGGGCGTAATTCGGCGAGGCCGAAACGGCGCAGCGTTTCCATATGGACAAAAATATCCGGGGTTCCGTCGCCGCGGGTCAGGAACCCAAAGCCACGAAGGCGGTTGAACCACTTCACCTGCACCCGTTCAAAACCGCTTGTGGGGGTTACCGTCACATGGGTGCGCGGCGGAGGCATCTGTGCAGGATGCACGGCCGTCGACTCGTCCATGGAAATGATACGGAAGGCTTGCAGACCGCGCGCCCGCTGCAGCACCTCGACGACCACGCGGGCACCCTCATAGGCAACCTGATACCCGTCGCGCCGCAAGCATGTTACGTGAAGCAGAATATCAGGCAACCCATTATCCGGTACAATGAATCCAAATCCTTTGGAGACATCAAACCATTTGATGCTGCCGGTAAGCTCGATGATGCTCGCGGCCTCGCCAGCAAAATCGTCATCAAGACCTTGGCCCGCTCCAAGCGCGGTGCCAAGTCCTTTGGGTGCTAATCCGTCCGACGCCGCCATGACTGCCGCGCATTGCCATGTTCAGCCACTATTTATGTGTAGCGGCTAGTTACCGGCGCCGACGCGGCGCCCCCCGAATCTCAAGAATTGAAGATATCACCGGGAGGCGCGGTGGGAAGCGAATAAAGTGCAGCCTGTGTATGACTCGGCATTCTCCTGTGTAAATCTCGCTGAAACAGCTGATTCAATGGGAGATTAGCGGGGCAAGCACCGTGCCGATGTCGTCGCGTATCACAAGATCGGCCATGGCATCAAATTCTGTGGATTCGCGATTGACAATGGCCAATCGCGCACCGTTGCGCTTGGCCTTCACGGGAAATCCTGCCGCCGGCCACACGACCAGCGATGAACCAACCACGATAAAAAGATCGCACGCCAACGTGAGTTCATCGGCGCGCGCCATCGCGGCCTCGGGCATCGATTGTCCAAACGAAACGGTCGCCGATTTGATGTGGCCATCGCATGCGGGGCAATCCGGAGCACGTCCACCTGACGTGGTAAACCTCTCCTTGACCCAGGAAAGTTCATAGCGCTTGGCGCAATCCAGGCACACCGCATAGGTGCTGTTGCCATGGAGTTCGACAACATCCTCCGGCGCAATTCCGGAGGCTTGGTGCAGATTGTCGATGTTCTGCGTCACCACGCCCGGCGATTTTCCGGCCCGATATAGGCTCGCGAGCGCCCGATGGCCGCGCCCCGGTTTGGCGCCGCCAAAATGTTCTTCCATGGCGAACCGTCGCCGCCAGGCTTCGTTGCGCATGTCCTGACTTGCGAGGAAGTCGTCGAACAAGATTGGCTGGTTCTTGGTCCAGATACCGCCCGGCGAGCGGAAATCCGGAATGCCGCATTCGGTGGAAATGCCGGCGCCGGTGAACGGGACGATCACGCGCGAAGATTCGACCAGTTCGCGCAACCGTGTGATGCCTGTCTCAAGGTCGGACGCTATCATATATGCTCCATAAGAACTGACGTGTTCTCAAGAGAGGTTTCGATGCGATATCTTCATACCATGTTGCGGGTGCGCGATCTCGACGCCGCGATTGACTTCTACTGCAACAAGCTTGGCCTCAAGGAGGTCGGCCGCCACCCCAGCGCACAGGGTCGCTTCACCAATGTCTTCCTGGCCGCACCCGAGGACGCATCGCTGCCCGCGGACAAGAAGCGCAGCGGACGCGACGCACCGCTGGTCGAACTCACCTACAATTGGGACCAGGAGGACTATGGCGAGGCGCGTCATTTCGGCCACCTCGCCTTTGAGGTTGACGACATTTACGCCACCTGCGAGCGGCTCATGAAGGCCGGCGTCACGATCAACCGCCCGCCGCGCGACGGCAACATGGCCTTCGTGCGCTCGCCCGACCGCCAGTCGATCGAATTGTTGCAAAAAGGCACCCCCCTGCCCCCGCAAGAGCCTTGGAAATCCATGGCCAATACCGGGCATTGGTGAATCCAGATCGCTTGCCGGGCGGACCAAACCTCTCTATATGTCGCGCCTCTTTTGCGCCCTTCGTCTAGTGGCCTAGGACGCCGCCCTTTCACGGCGGTAACGGGGGTTCGAGTCCCCCAGGGCGCGCCATCAATTCTTGGCGATATCCTTGCAAATGGAGCCACGCCCCATGGTCGGCGCCGCGCGCCAGCAAGCCCCAATCCTGTCGGTGCCCTCGTTCCGGGCATGGCTTACATCGCGACCGGACGAAGAGCATTGGGAACTCATTGACGGCATACCCTTGATGACGGCACCGCCAAATCGCCGCCACCAGCGAATTGCAAGCAATCTTGAATCACTTTTGAACGCGGCGCTTAAACGTTACGATCCGAAACTTTCCGCCTATCAAGCGATTGGCGTAAACATAGTCTCAACGGTCCCGTATGACCCGGAACCCGACGTCGTTGTGATACGGGAAGACGAAAATCCCGACCCGCGCTATGTGGAGCGCTTTTATCTGGTGGCGGAGGTGCTCTCCCAAAGCAACAAGGACATCATCGAAAGTAAGCGTGACATGTATCGGGCGCACACGTCATGCACGTGCATTCTGCTCATCGAGCAGGATCGGATGGAAATCTCCGTAGAGCTTCGGGGGCCCGATGGTTGGCACCGACAGGCGTTGTATGGGACCGATGATCTGACCTTGCCGGAATTCGGACTGAAGTGCCGCGTCAACGACGTCTACGTCGATGCAAATCTTGGCTGAGCCGTTGCATTGTGGGAAGGCCGGCCAGACCGGTTTGGCACGCCTCAGCCCCATTCTTGACACCATACGATAGGCACTAAATATGGTCAGTCGACCATGATATTTTTCGTTTGGAAATCCGATAGATGAACGTCGTCGAACCAATTCTGTTCCAGTGCAAGCTCAATCCGCTGGCCACTGCAATCTATGTACCCGGGGCGCCGATTGAATCCGTCAGTTATGGCCAACTCGAAAAGCTCATCCATAACGTGGCGGGCAGCGTTCTCAAGGCCGGTTTGGCACCCGGTCAACGGGTTGGGATCTTTGTCGGTGAACCGATCCTGCATGCCGTCCTGGTTATCAGTCTAATGCGTTTAGGTATCACGACGCTTTCACTTCGACAGTCGGCGGGACCAAAGGAAATACCTTTGGATGCAGTGCTCACAGACCGAAGTGAATTATACAACAATTCGACCACAAATGTCCTCCGCATCGATGCTTCGTGGCTTGAGGGTCCGGGCCATACACTTGATTATGACGGTATTCATACGACAGAAGAGAATGATCTGTGCTGCATCATTCTGACAACCGGATCTACGGGTCGCGCGAAGGGCGCGGCCTGGTTACACCGGCAGTTTTCAGAGGTGCTCGCAACGCAACGCTATTCAAGAGGCCCTCGCTTTGCTCACTGCTCGCGTTTTCTGTGTGATCTCGGAATCCCGACCGGACCCGGGTTACGATACGTGCTTGCTTTATTGGGGCGCGGGGCAACCGTCTACTTTCTAGGTCCGCAACCAGCCGATATTCTGCAGATCATCGATCTTCACAAGATCCAAGGAATGGCAACGTCGCCTTATGGCCTTGGTGAATTCATGAAATTTTATGAAGCAGACTCGGCATTCGACACCAACTTCGATCATATTACTTGTCAGGGCGCCCTGCTATCAAAAGAGCTGTCGCGCAGGGCGCGGGCGAGGATGTGTTCGAACCTCTATATTGGTTACGGTTCCACCGAGACGACAGCTGTAACCTTCGGCCCGGCGACCCTGACCGATACGGTCCCCGGGGCCGTCGGATTTGTTTTGCCTGGAATTCGGGTCGAGATCGTCGACAACGATGGACAAATTCTGCCCCCGCATCAAGATGGCATTGTCCGCATTCGTACCCGCTATATGGCCAGTGGTTATGCAAACGATCCCGAGTCGACGGCGGAATATTTTCGTCACGGTTGCTTTTATTCGGGCGACATTGGACATGTTCGAAACGATGGCATGCTTGTTATAACTGGGCGCATGAAAACGGCTCTCAATATCGGCGGCGATATAATCAACCCGGAAATCATCGAGGAGATTTTGACATCATTTCCAGGCGTTGAAGATGCCGCCGTGGTGGCAGTCCCCAACGAACTCGGGGTGAATGAAATACAGGTACTTTTTGTCGCCAAATCCCTGGTTTCTGTTCCTTCATTGCGCGATCACTGTGCCGCGAAACTCTCGTTGAACTTTGTCCCCGTTCGTTTTGCCTCGGTTCAAGCAATTCCGCGCGGTGCTCAAGGCAAGATCGAAAGGCCGCGGCTGGAACAATACGCAAAGACCGTGCTGGCCACGAAGTGACACACAGATGAATATCGTCGATCCAATTCTCTTTCAGTGCCGACAGCAACCACCGGCCGCCGCAATCTGTGCGCCGGGCGCGGGCATTAGCCTGATCAGCTACCGGCGCCTTGAATACTTTATCCACAACATCAGCCGACGCCTGCTTTCCTATGGTCTGGCGCCGGGGTCCATCGCTGCGGTCAGCATCGACGACGTCATCTTCCATGCTGCAATGGTATTGGCTTTGACGCGGTTGGGCATTGCCACGATTTCCGTGCGCAAGAATTCGATACCACCGATCAAAGTTGATGCATTCATCTCCGACGCACCATTGGGGTTTCGATCCGGCGATCGGGCCATACAGTCCGACATGTCGTGGACGGAGGGGAGCGACGAACCAATCGAAAGCCATTATCTCCCTGAGATCAGTCCCGATTCCATTTGTCGCCTTATTCCGACATCCGGCACCACGGGAACACCGAAAGCCGTTGCGATCAGCCACCGACTGCTGATCGACCGGATGAGTCGCCACGGAACCGTCTTCGGCAGACGACTTGCGAATTGCGCTCGGATTTACAGTGACGCCCCGATCTCGACATCCCTCGGCTTCCAGTTCCTGATCTACACGCTATGGCGCGGCGGTACGCTGTTTCTGCCCGGCGACAGTTTCGAAAATACTCTACAGGCATTTGAGCAGTACAAAGTCCAGGCCATGGTGGCACCGCCATCAGGACTCGAGGTCCTGTGGCGGTGGTATGATCGCTTTCCAGAGTATCAAAGCAATATGGAGACGATCATTTGCGGCGGTGACAAATTGCCTCCTTCCCTATCCGAACGCGTGCGTGCCCGTATCTGCCCACATGTCATCGCCGCCTACGGCTCGACCGAAGCGAGCATGTCGGCGACGGCGACGGCACATGCCCTCAACCAGTCTTCGGACGCAGTCGGTTTCGTTGCGCCAGGCGTGACTGTGCAAGTCGTTGCCGAAGCCGACACCATACTGCCTCCAAATACGGAAGGCCAAATCCGTATCCGCAGTGAGTTTTCAGTTGCCGGCTACTTCAACGCGCCTGAAGAAACCGCCCTGTCGTTTCGTAACGGTTGGTTCTATCCGGGCGACATTGGAACATTGAGTTCCGATCAATTGCTGGTCATCACAGGCCGGGAAAAGACAATGCTCAATCTTGGCGGCGACAAGATAGCGCCCGAGACCGTCGAACGGGTCCTGTCAACCTGCGAGGGTGTCGTCGAATCGGCTGTATGCAGCCTGCCCAACCAACTCGGCATCAACGAAGTTTATGCCCTAGTCGTGGGTCCGGCAGCCCTTGACCTTGCAAAGATCAAGGCGCATTGCGCCACACAACTTTTACCGCAATTCATTCCTACACATTTCATTGCCGCCGACCATTTACCGCGCAACGAGATGGGGAAAGTCGACCGGCATCACCTCCCGGAAATCGCCAAACAGGCAGTGGCGCGGCACCAGTGATCTGCGGACAGGTGTCCCACTGGGAGAGATGCGGACGTACTTTCCGTGGCCGACACGCTTCGGTCTATGCACCGCGTTTCAATTTGAGCAACATATCCTTGAGTCGTATTTTTTGAACCTTACCCAGATCGCCTCGGGGAATTTCATCGACGACAAATACCTCGTCGACCTCGACGCCGCCTTCGTCATGGTTGGCCACAAGAGTCTTGATTTTGGCAGCGTCGATCTCACCATTCGGTACGACAGCGACCCAGACTTCTTCCAAACCGGATTTTCCCTCGACTCCACACGCTGCTGCTTCTTTGACACTAGTTAGCGTCTCGATTATTCCCGCTATCTTCACCGCGGATATCTTGAAGCCGCCACGATTGATCACATCCGTGGTTCGACCGGCGATACAAAGCACACCATCTTCCGTAATGTACCCAATGTCACCTGGGTAGAACCACCGCTTTTCGAGGCCAGCCGGAGCCTGCGGTTCAATGCCCACAAGATTGGCGAGGAATTGCGGCGTGCGGTAGCGGATAAATCCCTCAGATCCGCTGGACAGCACGGTTCCCGCTTCATCAACGATTTCGACCTCAGCCCAGGGAGCGAGAAAACCGGCAGCGCCCGAGATTTCTGGAAGCCGATCCATTGGGGCGAGGGCAGCAATACCTGCCTCAGTCGATGCATATTTATTGATGACGTTGCGACAAAGTGTGGCTTGGATTCGCTTTGCGCCTTCGCGACTGATACTGGCACCGCCAAGCAGGATCGCCTGCAGCGATGACAGGTCGTGGCTCGGAAATTTTTCGTAGAGACCTGCAAGCGACAGCACCTGCTGCGGAGATGCGATAATAGCGTCGATGCCGAAGGTCGCAATCAGATTCAGCGATGACTCGGCATGCGGCGAGTAACAGACCGTCTTGCCCGGATAAAGCAGTTCGCAGGTCGCGTTGAAGCCGTAGGCCGTCGTGAGCCCGGCAATGACCAACGCCTTCTGACTGGTGACACATGCGTTCATGTTTTGGTGCAGAATTCGTTGCTCAAGTCCCAAGCTCGTCTGCACGAATTTTTTCGGAAGTCCCGTCGTTCCCGACGTGAAAAATACGATACCCCCATCGACGACTGCGTCGGTCTTGGCGCGCCTGGGTACGGGTTGCGCAGATTTCCCCCCATCAATGGGCAACCAAGACGCGTCAAGGCGGATGTTCCGACCGCCCGAAGAAACCTGGCCATCCAAATCATAGATGAGGTCCCTGATCCCGTTACTCCTGAGATGCGGAAAAAGCGTTCGGTTCACCGGCGATGCGCTATAACCCAATCGCAACAGCGCGAACAGGATCGACAGAAGTACCACCGGATTTGCGACCGCCACCGCGATCGGCGCAGCACGATCGAGATTAAGCGCTGCAATTCGATTCGAGACGGAGTCGATCGCGCTGGCCAGTCCCTTGTAGCTCGTAATGACCTCAGGCTGAATAATGGCAGGGCGGTCCGGATCGGTCCTCGCCCAGAAGGAAACCATGTCGACAATATGCATAGTGAAAACCTTAACTCCCGACGACTGTCTGCGCTGTTCTCATCGACCGATCCGCCACATCGTGGATTGCAAGCCATCAAACTCCAGCACGCAATTCTTCGTCAATGGCCTGGAACAGTTCGTTCAGGAGAGCGCGTTGGATTTTGCCAACCTGGTCGCGCGGGATTTCCTCGACGACAAACAACTTATTGATGTTGCGACCAAATTTATCATTGGACTGAAGCTGCGACTGAAATGCCGCAATATCGATCAACGAATCAAAGACCACAGCGACCCAAGCCTCATCAAATCCAAAAACGCCCTTGACGCGGCACGCTCCGGCATCCTTCACGCCCCTGCAGGATCTCAGATATTCCTCAACCTCCTCGCTTGAAAAGCTCATACCATTACGACTGTTGACATTGCTACTTTGCCCCGAGATGCAGAGAATCCCCTCCTCCGTGATCCGTCCCAGATCTCCGGGATAGTGCCACGCGTAGCGTGCGTCAGGGTTGGAACCGGTATTTGCGGCGTCGCGTATGGCGGCAAACAGGGGCGTGCGCAACCGAACAAATCCCTCGGCGCCGGGCGGCAAGATGGCGCCATTCTGATTGACGATTTCGACCTCCGCTTCGGGCGTCACGAACCCGACCGCATTTGGTACGTTGGCAATCATGTCGTAATTCGCGATCGCTACGGGACCGACCTCGACCGATCCATAGGATATAATGACGTTGCGGCAAAGATTACGTTTGATGCGTTGCATGTCGTTTGGCGCCAAGGCTGCACCGTCAACGCGTACCGTCTTCAAATCCCTAAGACCGTAATGTGTGCCCTTTTCTTGGATATCTGCAAGCGCAAGCGCCTGCCGCGCCGATGCAAATACGATGTCGATGTCGTAGTTATTGATGAACCACAGCGCCGGCTCCCCAAAATGGGCAAAGCAGACCGCTTTCCCGGCGCAGAGTACTTCGCAGCTTTGGTTGAATCCTTCAGCACTCGCGATATCCGACACGATCAAAGCCCGCTCGAAATTGGCGAAGGCGGTATCCTTCGAAAACAAAATGCGCTGGTCCCACGCCGCTTGCGTTTGGACCATTGGGATGGGCTTGCCGGTCGCTCCGGGAGCGAAAAGGATCGAATTGACGTTTGGGCTTTTTCGACTTCCATGTGGCAATCTTTGCGTTGCGGCGGCCGACAGCCAACCATCGTCAAAGAGCAAATTCGTGCCGCCATTCAACGTGGGCCCGTTTCGCTCTCCAATCATTGCGCTAGCACCAGTGGACGGCAGATGCTCCAGGAGCGCTTGGTTGGCCGGAATGATGCTGAAGCCCCCACGCATCAGCCCAAGACAGGCGATCAGCATTTTGGCCGGATTGAAAACTGCAACCGCGACCGGCTGGCTCCTGTCCAATGCACAACGCGCGAAATACGCGGCAGCGACCTCAATCGCGTTGCCCAATTGTTGATATGTAAGTGTAAGGTCCAGCTGCACGATGGCACGATGCTGTGGCCGTGAGCGCGCCCAGAAGAATACTGTATCGACAATGTGCATTCTTCAGGGCTCCTTTGATGCGCGGTGCCAGGGCTCCCTTGAGCCGGATTGCTCAAACCTTTCTCAAGTTGCCAATGTAAATCGCAAACGCGAGACATTTCATACCTAAGAAAAAAGCCCCGGAATATATTCCGGGACTTTCTCTCGCGTATTACAAGTTGGAGCTCAATCCTGCCGCAGTGACATCGTGCTGTCAGAATTTGTAATTCAGCTTGGCTCGCCCGATGATGGCCTGATTTGAGAATTTTGTTGTCTTGTTCGAATTGCCAGGGGCCGCTGCAGTCGACGACCCGAGATCGACGAACAGCCCTTCGATGGAGAAGGTCCAATTGCGCGAGAACATATGCTCCACACCGCCACCGATCGCCCAGCCTACGCGTGTCTTGCTCTCGGACTTCGAAAGATTCCCGCTTATGTTAGAAAAAGCGCACGAATTACAATTACTCACACCGCCAAAGGCGAAGCCGCCGGTCGCGTAAACCATTGTGTCGGCCACGACCAACCCCGCGCGAACCCGTGCGGTGCTCAGCCATTTAATACGGTTATATTCGTCGTCAACGCCGCCAGACTGCAACGCTTTACCCTTCGACAGCCATGAACCGTCCACTTCCAGACCGAATACATAGCTTCCTTGCTGCCAATTATAGCCAATCTGACCACCAGCGATGGCCGTCGTATTCGAAGTCGATTCTCCAAAGGAAAAATTGTTGCCGCCGAGGTCTTGATACCCTTGCTGGCCATGTTGCCACGCCGCGCCACCATGCACGCCGATATAGAATCCGGTCCATGAGGCAACCGGGGCCATCGGAGGTGGCGCCTTGTAAACAGGAGCCAGATCAGCGGCTTGGCCAGCTGCAGGCGCTAGCGCCATACCAACCGATGAAGCCAGCAAAAAGCCTTTGTTTTTCATGTCGATACCCCTTCTCTCAATTCCAAAAGTCCCCGACCGATGTCGAATCGGTCGGATCTAAGTAGTGCGACCGTGACAGCTGCCATTCCAGGACACAACAGCAAATTAAGTTGTCCCTATCGATTGTTTTGGAGCATTGTATTTTTGCAACACTTTACACCCTGTAGGAGAGCACTTCTCTGCCAACCACGTTAAGATATATACCATTTTGTTTTTGCCATTTTCTTTGCCGTGCCCCATCCCGCCCCGACCGAGCGGTTTGTGCCGCCGGCGCCCCTCACGATCGGCAACGGTGAAGGCAAGGTCGATACGAGCCCACAGGTTGCCGCGACGTCAAGGCGGAATGGAGCGAAGCGGAGACGCAGAAAGGGTGCGATCGACGGCGCTACGGACTCAATTTTCGCGCGCGCTCCAATACGTCAGGTTGAATGTTAAACGTCCCATCGACGACCTTGTGAAGCTCGATGCCGCTCATCGGGTCGATGTCGGTGCCGCCACGGCGCACTTCATCGAGCAAGGCAGGATCGCGCATGGCGGCATCGAACGCGGCGCGTAAAGCCGCAGCCGTCCGTTCCGGCACACCCGGAGGTGCCAGCAAGGCGGTGCCGAGCGCGGCACCGCCCGCGAACAGCGCAAAGATCTGGCGCTGCGCCTCGTCCCGCCCCAGTTCGACAATGGTAGGAACGTCCTGCAGTTCGGGGTGGCGCATCTGCGTATGCTGCACGATCAAGTTGATCTTCTTGTCGCGCAGCCAATCGGGCGTTGAAGTCTTGATGCTTGACCAGGGTTTGACGATGCCCTCGACCTCGCCGCGCTCGAAGGCAAGCTGTGCCGAGGTCGGCCCTTGAAATCCGGTCACGACCTTGAAGCGGGTGCCGATAAGTTCATTCATGAGCCGCGGCATTACGACGGAAGACGATGTCGGCCCGGTGCCGGCAAGGATAACCTCGCGCTTCTTGGCGTCTTCGATGCTCCGGATACCCGAGGTGTGCCAAGTGTGATGCACTTCGACGTTGGAATTGATCCGGCCGATCCAGGTAAAGCGCCGCGCGTCGTATTGGATCCCGGGCGTGGTGGCCAGCACTTGCCCGACAGCCACGGTCTGCGACACGACCCCGAGCACCGTGCCGTCACGCGCCGCAACATTGAAGAGATAATTGGCGCCACGCAAGCCGCCCGCCCCCGGCATGTTCTGCACAACGACATTTGGGCTTCCTGGGAGGTGCGAGCCGATGTGCCGCGCAATCAGCCGGCTGTAGAAATCGTACGGTCCGCCGGCCTCGAAACTCGCAATGATGGTAACGGTCTTGCCCTTGAAATCGACGCGGACTTGGGCATGTGCCGCGTCGGCGACCAAGCCAAGCGTCGCAAGCACCGAACCAAGCCTCAGAATGCGATTTACAGCATTTCGACTTGCAATATTGCGCCCGAAACTCATCGCGGCCCTCGCGCCCAAGTGTGCGGCCCAAGTGGAGGCGACCCATGTGGAGGCGGCCCATGGCCTTCACATGCGGCAATTCTTAACCGGTGGCGCGACGAATTTCATCCCCGCAAAAAGAAGGCCCGGATTGCGCGGCTACAACGCGCCTGCGGAAACACCCTGGAGGAAGGGCGCGAACGCGCTTTGGGCGCGCAATCCGGGCTCAAGGGGCTTATCGCGCGGGGGCGTGAATTGGCCCCTTATCGACAACGGTCGATTCCGTGATCGCACTTTCAAGGAGACGCAATCTCGGACGGAAATATGGCTCCAATTTCGTTTGGAAGTTTCCTTGGATGTTTTCCACCAACGTCTTGCGCCGCGGGATGTACTGCACAGGAACACCGTCGCCCGATGACGAACTCGTTTCAGGAATCAAAACCGGTCGCTCCATCCAACCTTCGTGCTCGATCGCGTACAGCAATTTCTCCGTGGCCAGTTCAACGTCCCCATCTTCGCCGGTCGTGGCAGCTTCCACCAGCAGATTGCCGGCTTCGAGCCAATGCTGGCGGCGCAAATAGGCGAGCGGCAAGTCTTTGGAGAGAGCGTGGTTGGCGTCAATCAAGGTCTCCATGCTGCGCATGGGCCCGCCTCTCGGAGTAATCGTGTAGGAAAGCCCCTTGGTCCAAAACATACCACCCCCGATGAATTCCTTGCGAGATTCGATCTGGCGCCGATTTCAAAATTCAGTCGGGCGCCTCAATCGATCCCATCCTGCGCCCCCCAGCGCTGGTGATGACAATCGGTTCGGAAATGGATCGCATTTGGGTCGTGAAGGTATCGCAGGACGAAATCCACAGACAAATTTTACGGTTCGACGATTTTCCTCAGCCGCTCGACCACGGCAGGCGCCGCCCCATAGGCATTCTCGACCACGCGCTGCACGTCTTCACCGGACTGCGGCACAATATCCAGGCGCATCCTTTGCGCCTCGGCCAACAGTTCCGGATCACGCAAAACCGCGCCAAATGCCGTGCGCAGAATCTTGATCTGGTCGGCCGGAACGTCCGGCGGCGCGAGGTATGCTTTGCCGAAGGCCTGCTGAAATCCCACCATCAATTCGACCGCGCGGCGATCGATCTCATCCTTGATGTAGCCCCACGGCGTCGGCACGCCGAGCGCGGCAAGTTCCGCATCGGGCGCAATGCTGCCCTGCACCAGGATGTTGAGCTTCTTGTCGCGCAGCCAATCGGGCTGCTGCGCCTTGAGCGCCGACCAGTCGAGCCCGCAGGTGCCGTCGATTTCGCCGCGCTCCATGGCGATGAACAATTCCGGCGGCCCACGGTAACCGCTGACAATCTCGAATTTCGCGCCCGTCGCATGTTTGATCATCGCGGCATATTCACGCGTCGGACTGCCCGCCGAGGTCGCCCCGATCACGGCGCGCTGCGTCAGCGCATCACCGAAGGTCTTCACCTTCGAATGCCGAAACGTCATGCAAAGCCGGACGCCCCGCTCGGCACCCGCGAGATAATGAAATTTCGCCGGATCGTATTGAGTTTGGGTGTCGTCCATGAGCTTCGCCAATATGGCATTGGGCGATACCGAAAGGATCGTCGTACCGTCGCGTGGCGCTATCCGATAGAGATAGTTGGCGGAGGTCGCGCCACCCGCGCCTGGCATGTTTCTTACAATGATCGCGGGATTGCCGGGGATGTGGCGACCTAGATGCTTGCCGATGACACGTGCGTAGATGCTGAATCCGCCGCCGACATCGGTGCCGGCGATAAGGTTGATGGTCTTGCCCGCGAAGTAGTCGGCCGAGATGGCGTCGATTGGCGCAAATGCGAATAGTAGTGCTCCGACGAGCCCCGCATGAACGATCCCTTGCCTATTTCGTTTCGTCATCGATTCGAGTTCCCAATCTCATATGCAGGCGCGTAGCCCATATGGAGGGCGATAAGCGCACAAATGCGCTCATCGTGAGCAATCCGGGGCCAGCCTCATGGGGTGCACCCCAGCAGACTGTCCCCGGATTGCGCAGCACAATCGCGCATGCGCGATTATGTTGGCATCCGGGCTACGATCCTGAGCCCGGGACACCCACCTACCCCGCCCGCGTCATGTTCCGCGACAATTGTTCCTGTGGCAAATACGATCCATTGGCGCGCAAGGTCTCGACCAGAGCGAGCGTATCGAGATCGCAAGCCGGCTGCCCCGACCTGATCGCCTGCACGGCGGCGGTGCCGGCCGCCTGCCCCATCATGAAGGCCGCAGACTGAGCACGAATGGATCCGTGTACTTTCGTTTCGCTCGAATGGCAGCGGCCCGCGACCCAAAGGTTCTCCCAGTCCTTCGGCACCAGGATGCTGTAGGGGATGCCCACACACCGGCCGCGTTCGAGCTTGGTCGCTCCGTGCATGTCCTTCATGAAGCGCTCGAACTCTTCCTTGGTGTTGTTGGTGGAGTGCACATCGGCGGGGCGGTTGTAAACCGCCACTTGATCCGGGAATTGTCGTGCCGCCCGATAATGGTCGTAGGTAAGTTCGAATTCACCGACGATGCGCCGCGTGTCACGCACGCCCATTACGGGCGAAGTGGCCGCAAGCTCGATGCGCTCGCAACCCGGCACATATTTGCGATAGAACTCGGTGTATTCGACCGCGAGCTTGCGGCCCCATATCATACCTTCGGTCAGGCTTTTGCTGGAAAGCCCATCGAGTTCATAGATGTGGCCGCCATTGAGATTGCCGGTCACGTCGCCGACCTTCTTCATGCCGGCGATGAAATGATCCGGATGGGTGAAGTGACCATCCGCATTGGCCTGCGGCAGATATTCATTCTTGACCTTCTCGCGCACCGCGTCGGTTCCGCGGTTGGTCGTGTAAGCGGGATGATCCCAGTTGATGCCGCTGAAGGTCGAGCACACGGTCGCGGGCTGAAACGGCCAGTCGCGGCCCGCGATCTTGCACTCCACTCCGCTCGCAGCGGCAAGCACGGCATCTCCGGTCGCATCCACATAGGCCTTGGCCTTGATGCAATGCAGACCCTCGATATTGCTGACGATCGCGCCTTCAACTTTGCGGCCCATGACGTCGGCATCGATCAGGCGTGTAAAGTAACGGATATCGACGCCGGAATCGACGCAGTATTCGTCGAGCAGGCGCTTGAGCGGCTCCGGCTTGAAGGGAATCCAGCGGTTGTAATGTGTGATCCAATATTCAGGCGTCACTTCGGGGCCGAGAAAACCGCGGCTGTGCATGGTTTCGATCAGTTCAAGTGTGAACCCGCCGACCAGCGCGCGCTCGCCGTCTCCCATCGGACCAAATGTATTGACGAGGCCCGACGTCGACATCCCGCCCAGACATCCGGTCGCCTCGACCAGCAGGACCTTGGCGCCCAGCCGCGCCGCACAGACAGCCGCCGCACTACCGGCGGGCCCACCTCCAGCCACAAGAATGTCATATTGATCCTCGACCGGGATGCTGCGGGTATAGGTATGGGATGCCATTCTGGTAATTCCCTGCAACAGAAATTCGAGACGCGCCGACGCAAGCCGGTGTAGATACAATTCCCAATTTCGGCAATCACGACATCCAAGTTTGGAGCTTTGCGAGTTTGGGGCTTTGGGAGCATACATGAAATTTCTGCCATTGCGCTTCGCACTTTCTTTTCCCGTCATGCTTGGTGCTGCGACGTCAGCCGTGGCGGACCCGAACGGGCTCTGGCGTGCGGATGACGGCGGCACCCTGCGGATCGCGCGGTGTGGACAAGCTCTCTGCGCCACGATCGTGACCGTCGTCCCTGCTATCGACCCCGATACGGGCCGCCCGTGGACGGACAAATTCAACGCTGACCCCGCCAAGAGCAATCGCCCGCTCATTGGTGTACAGGTGCTGTTCGGCTTGCAGCCGAATGGACCGGGCAAATGGAAAGGGCAGCTCTACAATTCCGACGACGGCATGACCTACGAGGGCCACCTGATCGAACAGAGCCCGACCAGCGTTCGGATCGAGGGTTGCACGCTCGGTGTTTGTGGCGGCGACGATCTCGCTCGCGTACGGTGATTTACCGTGGCGGATAGATGTGGCGGCCGCCGTTGAAGTCCTCGATCTCGAATTCGCCCTCCCCGCCTTCGGCTCGCCGCAGATAGTCCGGACCGATCGGCGATTTGCCGTGGCCGCCCGGAATATCGAGCACATAGGTCGGCTGGCACAGTCCGGAATTGCGGCCGTGCAGGGCGCGCATCAGCGCCTGCCCCTCCTCGATCGTGGTCCGCAAATGTGAAGTGCCGGGCGCGAGGTCCCCGTGATGCAGGTAATAAGGCTTGATGCGGCACTCGACCATGGTTCGCATGAGGCTTGCAAGCGTCGCCGCATCATCGTTCACGCCACGCAACAGCACGCTTTGGCTGAGCATCGGAATGCCGGCATCGATGAAGCGGGCACAGGCGGCGCGCGCGGGCGCGCTGAGTTCGCGCGGATGATTGGCATGCAACACCACGTACGTCGCCTTCCCGGCTGATTTCAGGGCCTGGACCAATTCGTCGGTGATGCGCGCCGGCTCAACGCATGGCACGCGCGTATGCACGCGCACGACCTTCACGTGATCGATCGCTGAAAGCTCCGTCATGACGGCGCGCAGACGCCTGGAAGACGCCGTCAGGGGATCGCCGCCGGTGAGGATCACCTCCCAGATTTCGGGATGCGCACGTACGTAATCGAGCGCACCGGACAAATCCGCACGCGACAGCGCGCGCCGGCCTCCCGGCCCGACCATTTCCCGACGAAAACAGAAGCGGCAATAGACCGGACAGACGTGCACGAGCTTGAGCAGCACGCGGTCGGGATAGCGATGTACGATCCCTTCAACGGGTGAGTGCGCGTCATCTCCGATCGGATCGGCTCGCTCGTTGGGAAGGACGTCGAGTTCCGCAGGGTCCGGTACGAATTGTCGCGCGATCGGATCGAGCGGATCGCTCGGATCAATCAATTCGACGACATCGGCTGTGAGCGAAACCGCGTATCGTGCCGCGACGCGTTCAAGCTCAGCCAGTTCCTGCGAGGGCGCAAGCCCTGCATCGACCAGTGCGGCAGCGCTCGTGAGCGCCTTTGCGGGGCTCGTCATTGCGAGCACCCCGGCATTCCAGGGGATGATCTTAGTCAACCGACGCCCCGATTGTGCGCACCATCCGGCTCCAGCTTTCGATCTCGCGCCTGAACTCTTCGGCGGCCTCCTTGTCGGATTTGGTGACAGTATCAAAGCCGGTGCCTTTGAGGCGCCCCTCGACTTCCGGATCTTTGAGAATGGCATTGATCTCAGTGTTGAGCCTGCTCACGACCGCATCGCCGGTCTTTGCCGGCACGAAGAACCCGACCCACGACGTCGCATAAAAATCCGCAAAGCCCTGTTCCGCATAGGTCGGAACATCCGGCAGCGCGGACGCGCGTTGCGGGCTCGCGACACCGAGACCGCGCAAGCCCCCCTGGCGGATTTGTTGCACAGCCGCCGGCATGGACACTGCCAGAAGATCGATGTGATTGCCCATCGCCGCCGTCACGGCCGGCGCGCCGCCCGAAAACGGCACGTGGACGGCAGTGATCCTGGCAATGACCTTGAAGAAGTATTCGGCCGCAATATAGGACGCCGTGCCGACACCGGCAGTGCCATAAGTCACGCTCTTGTCTTTGGCGTTTCGGACGAACTCGCTCAAGGTCTTCGCCGCATTGGCAGGATGCACCGCCACCGCTTCGGGCGTCGTGGCGACAATACCGACTACGCGCAAATGCTCCGTCGCATAGCCACGGTTCTTGTAAAGCGTATGGTTGATGGGCACCGCCGTCGTCGAGACGAGCACGGTGTAGCCGTCCGGCGGCGCGCCGGTCACGAACTTGGCACCGAGATTGCCGCCGGCGCCGACACGGTTTTCGACGACTACGTTTTGCCCCGACCGTTGGCCAAGCTTCTGGGCCACGGCGCGCGCAACCGTATCGGCTACACCGCCGGCCGCGAAAGGGACCACAAACGTGACCGCTTGCGCGGGATATTGTTGCGCCGCGCACGGCGGCACAAAGACGAACAATGCCAAGGCCAGCATGGCCGTAGCGATCAAGCCCAGTGATTGCAAACGCTGAATTTGCATGTGATTCATTCCGACCTCACAACTCTGCCACCGGTGTCCACATCACATGTTCGATCGATGGCGCGCCGGTCAACAACATCACCAGCCGGTCGAACCCGAGCGCAACCCCGCAGGCGGCCGGCATTATGCGCAAGGCGTTGATAAAATCGTCATCGATGGGATAGCGCTCCTTATAGATGCGCTCCTTCTCATCCATCTGCGCCGCGAGCCGGCGGCGTTGCTCGGGCGCGTCGTTAAGTTCGCCAAACCCGTTCGCAAGTTCCACGCCGCACAGATAGACCTCGAATCGCTCGGCCACGAGCGGGTTGTCGGCTTTCGGCCGCGCCAGCACGGACATTTCGGTCGGATATTCATCGAGAATGGTCGGCCGGCCGAGACCAAGATAGGGCTCGATCTTGTCGCTGAGCACCTTGCTGAAAATATCAGCCCAGGTATCGTCGGCCGAAACATGCACGCTGGCGTCGACCGCCTGGATGGCGAAGCGATCGCGAACTTTTTCCGACGGCGGCATGAAGGCCATGAGATCAATGCCGGCATGCAACGAAAATGCCTCGGCAACCGTCAGCCGGTCCGGATCAGCGCGTGGATCGGCGATGCGCTCGCGCCAGGAGACGCTCCGGGTCCCGATGGTTTCGGCGGCACGCGCAATGATCGACATGCAGTCGTCCATCAGCATTTCATAGCGGCCATGGGCACGATACCATTCAATCATGGTAAACTCTGGATGATGCAACGGCCCGCGCTCGCTGTTGCGGAAGACGCGCGCAAATTCGACGATGCGACGCTCCCCCGCGGCCAGGAGCTTCTTGCAGGCGAATTCAGGCGAGGTTCGCAAGTAGCGCCGGTCGCGGCGCCCCGGCATCAACATTTCGGTCTTGAAGGCTTGGATATGGGTTTCGTTACCGGGCGATATCTGAAGCGCCGGGGTGTCGACCTCGACGAATTCCATATCGTCAAAATGATCCCGCAGCGCCCGCAGGATCGCCATGCGATCCATCAGAAACGGCCGGCGTTCGGCGTGCAGGCGGGGGGTCCAGAACGGGGTCCTTGGCGACATCAGGGTATTTTCCTTCCACACACATCGCAATTATCAGAGCGGCGCAATCCTTACGAAATTTAGTGGCGGAGGGCCGTAAGATCAGTATGGTGCGCCCCGAAACTTATGGCAGACGGACGCCTTCCGGGCCACCGGGGCGCCTTCCCAAAACCAAGGAACAACACCCGTGAGAGTCATCGCTAGCTCGCTCCGCAAGGGCAATATCGTCGATCTCGACGGCAAGCTCTACGTCGTTCTCACTGCCGAAAGCTTCCATCCCGGCAAGGGAACCCCGACCACCCAGGTCGACATGCGCCGAATCAGCGACGGCGTAAAGGTTGCCCAGCGCTACAAGACCACCGAGCAGGTCGAGCGCGCCTTTGTGGAGGACCGCGAACACCAGTACCTCTACCAGGATGCAGACGGGTTTCACTTCATGAATATGGAAAATTACGATCAGATCACCTTGCAGGCTGACCTCGTCGGCGACCAGGCCCCCTATCTGGCGCCCGAAATGAAGGTGACCCTGGCAATCCACGAGGGTGTGCCTGTCTCGATCGAACTGCCGCAAAAGACAATCCTGGAAGTGGTCGAGACCGAGCCGACCATCAAGTCCCAGACTGCGGCTTCCTCCTACAAGCCCGCCCTCCTGTCGAACGGGGTTCGCACCATGGTGCCCCCGTTCGTGGGCGCCGGGACCAAAATCGTAGTGATGACCGCCGACGGGGCTTACGTGGAGCGGGCGAAGGATTGAACGACATGCCTGGACGGGCGCCGCGTGGCGCCCCATATCCCGTGGGTGCCATATCTTCGAGGTGGTATATCTTCGAGGACGCCATGTCTGCGGAATTACCGATGTCCGACCAGCCTCCCCGCGTAAATGTCGCGACCCGTGTGGCATATGGCGTAACACAACTACCGCGTGTCGCCTGGTATGTGGGGCATTCGCTCCTGGTGCGCCAGCTGTCCAACCAAGCGCGGCGGCGCGAGGGAAGCGGGCGATCGCCAGCCCGTGCTTCCGGCCCCGTGCCCGATCGGCGACGGCTCTATGCCGACATGGCGGCGCTGTTGCGGCGCGACCTCGCCAATGTTGAAGCCGGCATCTATCCATTGCCGGCGGATCATGATGGGTCGCTCGCGCGCTTGATCGAACGGTCACGGCTTTTCTTCGAGGACCTCCCCGAGATCCACCGCAGACGCGAAGCTGGCATGCACCAGGAGGTCTGGACCGAGGACACCCGCAACAAGCGTCCACGCTATTATCTTCAGAATTTCCATTTCCAGTCCGGCGGCTGGCTGACCGACGACTCAGCCAAGCGTTATGATACGCAGGTCGAAGTGCTGTTCAACGGTACCGCCAACGCGATCCGCCGGCAGGCACTTCCGCCCCTGCAAGAAAAGTTCTTGGGCCGCGATCAACGCAGATTGCGATTGCTCGACGTCGGCTGTGGCACGGGGCGCTTCATCGATTTCGTCAAACAGGCCTGGCCACGCCTGCCGTGCCTGGGCATCGATCTCTCCGAAGCCTATGTGGCGGAAGCTAGGCGGCACTTGAAGCGCTGGTGCTGGCTCAATCTCCTGGTCGCCAATGGCGAAGCCATTCCGGTGCCGGATCAGAGCCAGGACGCTGTGACGAGCACCTTCCTGTTTCACGAACTGCCACCGATTGTGCGCCGAAAAATGTTCGGCGAATTTGCGCGGGTACTCAAGCCCGGCGGTCGCCTCGTGATCGTCGACTCGCTGCAGAACGGCGACGAGCCCGACTACGACGGCATGCTCGAACTCTTCCCGCAGAATTATCACGAGCCCTATTATGCGAGTTACTTGGGCGAAGATTTCGGCACAATTGCAAACGAGCGTGGCCTAACGCACATCCGGGATGACAATGCGTTTGTCGGCAAGGTGATGGTGTTCGACAAGTCGGAATGATTCGCGCATCCCGTGAACACCGCGCGCCAGTTGATTGGCAGCGCTCCAGCGTCGGCCTTATCCTGCCGAACGACGAAAAATGATGCGCTTCGGCACCTGCTTACCGGTTATCCCCCACTTTGCGGCAGGCCCATCCGAAATGGTGACTTGGCAATGCGAGTGTTGGCGACAATACTGCCGGCCGTTATGGTGGATGCAATTGGGGGGTGGCTGGGGTGTTGCGCGTTTGCGGCATTGCGGGGCTTTTGCTTGTCGCGTGCATCGGCATCGCGCCGATATCTGGCGCGTTCGCGCAAGACATGCGCGCGCCGCGGATCGTCGCAACCGAGACAGACTGGAAGGCGGTATCGGATACTTTGTACGGTCACGAGCGACCCAACGATACGGCGAAAGCGCTCGTTGCGGTCAACGACCTGACGAACGCAATCTATCCTGCCATTGCTACAAGTCCTGTTCCAGTCCTGCTCCCGTTCGACACATCGGACCTGCTGCGCGATATGGCCGAGGGCAATGCAGCGCGCACAACCATCGAATACGCTACCGTCTTCAAGCGGCCTGACTTTTTTCAGGCCGGCTCGGGTGGTTATGACGCCGCCTACACGATCCATACCCGCGACAACCCTGAACTCGGAGTTCAATTCTCCGAGCGCGTCAACATTCAAATTTCAGGCTCGTCGCTGCTCTATGAACTTGGCGAGCCAAGCGGCCTCACGGGTATGCCCGTCAGCGGACTGGACTCCGACTTTCCCGGTATCCGGCGCCTTATGCTTGAGAACGTCATCCGCTACACCTTCGTGCGCTTTGGCGTGCCCTATGTGGTCGCAATCGAGTGCTACGAAGCAACGCGGTTTCGAAAAATATCCTGCAGATCCACCGAAAAGATCGCAACGCGATTCCTCAAGGCGCTGCAGGTTGCGGGCGGGCTCCCGACATACCAGCCCGTCCTGGTAACCCCCAAGACAATCGAGCGACCCGACGCGATATCTGCTGACTTCAAATATCACCCTCCAGGCAATCTGATCCCCGGCAGCGGCATGAAGGGAAATGGGGGTCAGGCCAATTACACGGTTTATTCGAAGATTCGATTCCCGATCGCCGGGGCCCCCGCCTTTGCGAATTCGCAATCCTTCATGAACTGGGGCGATTGCGATCAGACCGGCCGCGTTGGCATGGGACGGCAAGGCAACACGACCGCCTACCGCTGCCGCGTCAACAACCTTCCGCTCATCGGTGACGAGGCAGGTGGCGGCAACTATGCCTACCCTTGGCGCGATAATTTTTGCGAGCACAGGCACTTTTTTGTCGGCGAATGCCCGGCAGGCCTCGGCCACCAGGGCCAGGACATTCGCCCGGGTTCATGCAAGCAGCGCAGCATCGGAGCCAGCCGCTGCGAACCCTATAAGCATGACGTTGTTGCCGTGCGTGACGGGATGGTGCTGCGGGCACCGGGCCAGTCGAGCGTCCATATTGTGGTGAATGCACCGGGCGAACGCCTGCGCTTCCGCTATCTTCACATGCTGCCGCAACAACTCGATCGCAACGAAGTAATCCATGGCCATGTTGTCCGTGAGGGCGAAGTCATCGGCCAGGTTGGAAACTACTTAAGGCGCGAGAATGCGACCACCTACCACCTTCATTTCGATATACAGGTGCCGACGCGCTACGGCTGGGTGTTCGTCAATCCTTATATGACGCTCGTCTCTGCCTACGAGCGACTGATTGGCGGACGCGGCCAGGAGGTCAAGGATCCGCCAAACGACGAAATCAAGGATGAGATCAAGGCGGTAGGCACCATCCATGTGGCCGTACCTCCGCTTTCGCCTGAGGTCACCGGTGCTGTCGTAAATCCGGTCCAAAGCGGTGTACAATCGGAAGCGAGCGAGCGAATCGCAACCGAGAAGACGCGCGATGAAACGACCGAACCCAAATAGCCACAGCAGGTCTTCAGCCCGGGGGGCATACCCCGGAAACCAAGGAACCGCCGGTCTCTGCGAACATACGAAAGCGATCAAGCCGACCTCGCTTGATGGCCTCGTTTTCTCCCGGCGCACGTCGATGGGGATCTTGGCGGGCGGGATCGCCGCGCTTGCAGGCCCGGCCTATGCGCAAGGCGGCCGTCCGGCCTTCACCCAATGGGTTGAATCCTTCCGCGCCCGGGCCATGGCGCGTGGGGTATCGGAGAACACCTATTCGAAGGTCATGGGCGGGCTGAAGCCTGACACGTCGGTCTATGAACTCGACCGGCACCAGCCCGAATTTGACGAAAAGATATGGCAATATCTCAACCGTCGCGTCTCCGATTGGCGGATTTCCACCGGCAAAGAGAAAGCCAAGGAATATGCGTCTTTGCTCGGACGCATCGAACAGGATTTCGGCGTCGATCGTTCGGTGATGCTGGGGCTCTGGGGCATTGAATCCGCCTATGGGGACCCGGATGTCCAACAGAACCACATGCGGCCGATTTTTCCAGCGCTCGCGGCGCTCGCCTTCGGGGAACCACGACGCAAGAAATATTGGGAACAGGAACTGCTGAACGCGCTCATGATCGTCGAGCGCGGCTGGGGGAAGCCTGACGAGATGCGCGGCTCCTGGGCGGGCGCCATGGGCCACACCCAGTGGATGCCGGAGGTCTGGCTCAATATCGGCATGGACTATGACCACGACGGCAAGGCAAGCCCCTTTGGCCGACCGGACGACGCGCTTGGATCAACCGCACGCTTCCTCGTGCAGCGCGGCAAGTATCGCCGGGGCGAGCATTGGGGTTACGAAGTGCGTGTGCCGAAGGGGGTGAAGGGCGGTTCGCGCGGCTATGCCGACTGGCAAAAGCTCGGCGTGGTCCGGGCGGATGGGCAACCCTTCCCGCATCCCTCATCGCCCGCCAAACTCTGGGTGCCGGAACCAGGAGGGCCGGGATTTCTGCTGGGCCCGAATTTCAATGCCGTACATTCGTACAATCCTTCAACGAAATACACATTGGCGATTGTGCACCTGGGCGACCGGATCATGGGCGGCGGCCCTTTTGTGCAGCCGTTTCCGGGCGGCGAACGCACACCCACGCTGGACGAGGTGCAGGAAATCCAGCGCCGCCTCACTGCGCTTGGCTTCGACACCGGCGGCACGGACGGCCGGGTCGGCGCCGCCACAATGGAGGCGATCCAGAAGTTTCAGCGCAACGTCGGGATGCAGCCGGCAGACGGCTATGCCGGGGTGAAGCTGCTCGCGCGGTTGCGCGAAGCGCGCTAATCCGGTTAATCGGTGCACTAGCCGCTTTTCCCGAAAATGCCTTTCAGCCCCAGAACCCAAGGATTATCCTGTGACGACTTCGAAGACGAAGGGCGCTGCCAAAGATGCGCCATCGACCAAAGCTCACCCGTCTCTGAGCAAGCTTGACCGGCCCGTCAATCTGACGGGCGCAAACGCCCCCGGCTGGGGCAGCGACGTGGTCGCCGAGACGCTGAGGCAACTTGAGATCCCATATATCGCGCTCAATCCGGGGGCCAGTTACCGCGGCCTGCACGATTCGATCGTGAACTATCTCGGCAACGAAACGCCGCAGATGATCCTGTGCCTGCACGAGGAAGTCGCCGTTTCGATCGCGCACGGCTACGCGAAAGTCACAGGCAAGGCGATGGCAGCCGCCGTTCACTCAAACGTCGGCCTGTTTCACGCCACCATGGCGATTTTCAACGCCTGGTGTGACCGCTCGCCGGTCGTCATTCTCGGCGCCACAGGCCCGGTCGACGCCGCCAAACGACGACCCTGGATCGACTGGATCCATACCGCAGCCGACCAGGGCGCCATCATCCGCAATTACACAAAATGGGACGATCAGCCGGCATCGCCGGCGGCCGCCCGCGAGTCACTGTTGCGCGCATCATGGATCGCCAACACGGCGCCGATGGGCCCGGTTTACATCAATCTCGATGCCGAGATGCAGGAGAACAAGCTTGCCGAACCACTTCCGCCAATCGACATCAAGCGCTTTCAGCCGCAGACCGTCACCGCAGCCAGTCCGGAGTTGGTGAAAGAGGCGGCCGCTCTCCTGAAATCGGCCAAAAACCCCGTGATCCTGATGGGGCGCGTCAGCCGCAGTATTGAAGGATGGAACGACCGCGTCGCGCTCGCAGAATCGCTCGACGCCAAAGTCATCACCGAACTCAAGCTCGGTGCCGCCTTCCCATCCGATCACCCGTTGCATGCCGGCCCACCCAGTTCGACTGCGCTTGGGCCCGAAGCCCAGGAAGCGATACGCGCAGCCGACGTGATCCTGAGCCTTGATTGGGTCGACCTTGCAGGCGTCTTCAAGGTCACTTTCCCGGATGGCCAGCCCAAGGCGAAGGTCATCGTGGTCAGCAACGATTTCCGCGTCCACAATGGCTGGAGCATGGACTACCAGGGCCTCCCGCCGGCGGACGTGCTGCTGCCGGTGACGCCCGACGAAGCGGTACCCGACCTGCTCAAGGCCGTCGGCGGCAAGGCACGAAAGGCGGTTGCACCCACGGGCAAGCCGGAAATTCCCGCCTTGTCCAAGGACAAGCTCGTGGTCAACGATCTCGTCCGCGCCCTCAAGACTGCCGTCGGCGACCGCGACGTCACGCTCGCTCATATTTCGCTTTCGTGGGACGGCACCACGTGGCCGTTCCGCCATCCGCTCGATTATATGGGTTCGGAAGGCGGTGGCGGCATCGGTGGCGGGCCGGGCAACGCGGTCGGCACCGCGCTCGCACTCAAGGGCTCGGGACGGCTCCCCGTCGCGGTCTGCGGCGACGGCGATTTCATGATGGCGAACACGGCGGTGTGGACGGCTGCACATTACAAAATCCCGCTCTTGATTGTGGTCGCCAACAACCGATCGTTCTTCAATGACGAACTGCACCAGGAGCGCGTCGCGCGCATTCGCTCGCGTCCGGTCGAGAACCGCTGGATTGGACAGCGCATCTCCGAGCCGGACATCGACATCGCCGCATTGGCACGCTCACAAGGCGCGCAAGGGTTTGGCCCGGTGACCAAGACCAGCGACCTCGTCGCAACCTTCGAGAAAGCCATCGCGGCAGTCGAGGCGGGCGAAGTCGTTGTCGTCGACGTTCGCGTTGAGCCCGGCTATTCGGCAGTTACCACCGCCGCCATGCTGCGTGGAACCGAGAAAAAGTAAGGAGTAGCAGTCGCGCGTCCAAGAGGACGTGCGTCC
>Ga0209488_10000218_pt1 | contig 45628 bp, 42 predicted proteins | sample Rivendell_Oct201_8_FD_188349 | JGI IMG/M metagenome (GOLD analysis project Ga0209488, IMG submission 188349) | Vadose zone soil microbial communities from the Eel River Critical Zone Observatory, Northern California, USA -... | ecosystem: Environmental > Terrestrial > Soil > Vadose zone >...
CATCGCCGGCACGGTGCCATTGGTGCTCTCGCACGGTGCCGGCGCCGAGGTGCGCTCGGCGACCGGTATCACCGTGTTCGCCGGCATGATCGGAGTGACGCTGTTCGGTCTGTTTCTGACCCCGGTGTTCTATGTCGGCCTGCGCAAGCTGTCGGGCCTCAAGCTGGTCCAGCACGGCGAAGCGAGTCTGGCGCACGGCTGAAGCCAAGCAGGTGCCGTTCGGTCCGAATGCAGCACTCGGCGTCCCTAATTTCTGTGTCAGGAGATGAAAATGTCCAGACCGTTTCGTCTGCGCAACTGCTGCGAGATAGTCCAACCCCTTCGGGGTGCGGAGCTTCTGAACCGTGAGGTACAGCAGGAGAGGCTGGAAAGCAGCATGGTCGTAGTCAGGGTGCTTAAAGTTCCCGAAGTACTCGACGGCTTTCTTGCCCGTCGAATCCACACTGCCAAAGAAAATCTTCGCTCGCTGATTCCTGACGGGAAGAAACGCTTCTGATACCGCTCTGGTACGTAGTGGTCGCGACGGTAGCTGGTCATGGGCTCAGCGAGGATAAAAGTTAACCGAGGGAGGGATTCGCAGAAAAGACAGCGCCGCACAGAGCACGGCGGATAGACGCGATGATTGCGCGGGTGTGCGGATGCAGCGTGAGACGCACGCGGTGGCGTGCACGGCTGCGGCTCGTGCGCCGCTGCGCCGGGGGACGCACGGCAGCTAAAGCAAGCAACAAGCCCGAGCTGAAGCGTAACCATACGCTCGTGGGCAATCTCGGCGCTCCCACCAGTACTTATATGGGGCACACTACAACGCAGCAGCGGTAGCGCTCGCCAACGGGCTGACACGCGAATTTTTGAGTCAACAACTTCTATGATCGGTAAGTTGCGCATGCTTAGTAGCAATTCGTCCTTAAGCGCAGGGGAGGCTTCACGATCATGACGGAATTCGACCTCACGCCACCAGGTTCCGCCCAACGTGACGCGATCATTGCCGCCCTCACCGCGGAGGAACACGAGGTGTTGCTCGAGCACGGCACAGAGGCTGCCTTCTGTGGGGTGTTTCTCGACAACCACAAGGATGGCGTCTACACGTGCCGCTTCTGTGGTCTGCCTCTCTTTCGGTCTAGTGCGAAATTCGACTCCGGCACGGGTTGGCCAAGCTTCTTCAAGCCCTATAACGAGGCACACATTCGGCGGGTGCGCGACACTAGCTACGGAATGGTCCGCGTAGAAGAAGTCTGTGCACGCTGCGGCAGCCACCTCGGACACGTTTTTCCTGACGGCCCGCCGCCGACCGGCGAGCGTCATTGCCTCAACTCCGTATCACTGTCGTTTACAGAGCAGGGAGAGGCGTTGCCGGACGTGCTCGGGCGTGGACCTCCGGAAGGCCGAGTACCCGGGTAGCGCGAGCCCAAAAAAGCCAGCGCAAGGATCCGACCGCGCTCGCGTAAGCCCAAAAGCCGGCCGAGCGTGAGCGGGACGGCATCTGCCCTACCAGTGCAAAGCGCGGTAGAGCCATACTTTAGCGGCCATGAGACCCGCCAGCGCGAACCGCCTCGGGGCTAGCGTAGGGATGAACCACTCTCGAAGGAGACTGAAAATGGAAAGCAAGCAAACGACAAAAAAGTCGAAGGCCAATGTCATTCTCGCGAAGACTCGGATGACCGCGAAACTGCAGGGGGAGGGCGACTACGCGGCGGCGCGGCGCTATGACAGGAACGTGCGCAAGTTCGTGCAGCGCGCGGACATCGAAGGCGCGGCACGCGCCGCAGCGCCCAGGAACAAGCGCGAGGCGCAGGAGATGGCGGCGGCCGAGGCCATCGGCCGGCAGGGTGAGCCACGGCAAGCCGAATGGTTTCTCGCTGACATGGAAGGCATTCGCCGCCGCGCGCGGGCGCAGCTCGCAGCCGGCGCGGTCACCGACAATTACCAGGGGGACGTGCAGCAGGCAGTCGCGCTCTTGAACCATGCCGTAGCCACGGAGATCGTCTGCGTCCTGCGTTACAAGTACCACGCCGTGGTCGCGACCGGTATCTCGAGCGATGCGGTGAGGGAGGAGTTCACGCAGCACGCCAAGGAAGAGGAAGAGCACCTGGACATGCTGTGCGAGCGCATCAGTCAGTTGGGCGGTAAGCCCAACATGAACCCGGAAGGACTGCTGTCACGGGCCGCGTCGCAATACATCGAGGGTAAGAACCTCGTCGACATGATCAAGGAGAATCTGGTCGCCGAGCGTGTGGCCATCGAGACCTATCGCGAGATGGTGCGCTATTTTGCCGATAAGGATCCCACGACCCGTACGATGCTGGAGCGCATTCTGGCGCAGGAGGAAGAGCATGCGAATGATATGCATGATCTGCTCGTCCAGCATGAGGGTAGGGGGATCTTGAAGAAATAGGGCCTTAGGCGCCGCTTTGCTGCTGCGGGCCCAGGGCGGCCGCAGCGGCGAGTGCGCCCAATTTGCTGACCTCGCCGGTTTTACTCTGCGGTTGGCCGTCGCGGTCGCCTTTCAAGGACTGGCGTTTCTCGGTCAGGTCGCATGACCTTTAAGCTGCGACGATCGTAGGCTGATTCCCGGCCTCGGCGAATTCGCGCAGCACCCGATGCACGAACTGTACGCAGATCGATCCCTCGCCCACCGCCGAAGCAATACGTGTCTGAAGTCAGGCGCCACAGGCTCACCGTTACCAGGCATCCATGACACGCGCTCTAGTCGACCCGAGCCCTCGAGTGCCGTGAGCTACGTGCGCGTATGTAGGGTGATGTTCGGTGTGCCTTGGATGCGGCGGATGAGATATCGCGACATGCTCTCGGCCAGTCCGTCGGAGCGGACAAGCATGTGCACATGACGACAGGAGCCGGCGAGGAAAACCGCCGCCTGCCCCGCGGAATTACCACCGCCGAACGACCACGACATCTTCGGCCTTACATAGCGTGGCCTCCAGATGAGTCGCGGCGTAGTAGACGCCACGGCCTAGAAACCGAGAGAGGTTGGCGACATCGGGCATCCGGTACTGCGCACTGTGCCCCGAACTTCTGTGCCTGAGATAGCGCCCGACCGGCGAGCGCTGCGCCCGAAATGCCGGTCGGAAATCCCAGATAGTTCTCGATCCGGGAGCTCGTTCCGGCCTGACCGCCGGGAGCGAACGTGTCCACGACGCGGACGTCGAGGCCTTCTGAGACTGCATACACCGCGGCGGCAAGACCCGCAGGGCCCGCCCCGATGATCAGCAGGTCGTGCACGCGATCATCGGCGGCGTGTGATGGCGGGCCTGGTGAGAGGGAAAGCCTCATTTTGGGACCTGCTGCCTTAAATTCCGGGAACGTGCACACAACCCCACGACAGATCAAGTGCCTTGTGGCAGGATTGTTCGCAGCAAGACTGCGGGTCCGGTAAGTCGTGATGCGGCGGTATACAGCAATTCTCGTTGTCTGGGCGAGCCTGCTCGGGGGGCTTCTCCCGAGCGTTGCCTGCGCATTCGATCTCTGTAGCAACTGTTGTCCGACCGATTTCTCGCAATTCGGCCGGAGTGCTCCACCGAGCGCCGCTCCGGTCTCATCGGCGGAGGCCTGTTGCGCGGTCGCTCCAGCCCAGCCGGTCATGCTTTCGGCGGCTGACGGACCGGGTCGCCCTGATGCTCGTCATGTCCCTCAGCCGTCCGACCCCGCTGCGCTTGCCCCATCGATGCTTGTGTCACGCGACCCCGATCGATCGTGGGGCACTCTCGCGCCTTCTGTGCTGGCGTATCGAGAAAACGCATCGTTGACGTATCTGCAGACCGCTCGGTTGCGCCTTTAAGTCTGTCGCCGATTGATCGGGCTCGCGGATAGCCCGGTCCCCTAGATCTCAACCTCGACCAGCTGTCGTCGTCCAACGGCGCCAGTCACGCTCGCTTGCCGTCACTCGAGTGGCGACCGCGAGCTTATGAGGCTGAGTTTCAGACCTGGCGCAATTTCGTTGAGCAACCATGAACCGATTCAAACACCGCCACGCAGTGCGGACCTGCCGCCCGATGCTTTGGGTATTAGGCCTTTGGCCAATGATCGTCGCCGCGGAAGATCGAGCCCTGTCTCTGGAGGAAGCCGTCGATCGGGCCCTGCAACAGGCCCCGCAGGTGGCCGCATCGGCTGCCGGGCTTGATGCGGCTGTCGCCCGTGCACCCAGCGCCGGCCGTCTGCCGGACCCCGAGCTCGTCAGCGGCGTCGACAACCTGCCGGTCGATACGGCCGAGCGCTTCTCGTTCACCCGTGACTTCATGACCATGCGCAAGATCGGTCTGATACAGAGCCTTCCAAGTGGTGAGAAACGGCGCCTGCAGAGCGAGCGCGCCGATCGCGAGATCGCAGTCGCGCACGGAGAAGTGCTCAAGACCCGCTATGAGGTCGCTCGTGCGGCCGCGGATGCCTGGATCGCGCGCGCAGTGGATGAGGAGTCGCTCGCGCGACTGAAGGGTCTCGAGCCCGATGTGGCCGTGCAGGCGGCCGCGGGGCGCGCAGCTCTGGCAAGCGGCCGGGGCTCGGCTGCTGAAGCACTCGCAGGGCAAAGTCTCGTCGCGGCGCTTGATGAGCGAATTCTTGCACTCGAGCAGGATCGCCAGATGCAACGCGCCGAGCTTACGCGCTGGATCGGTGTCGACGCTGACCGCCCGCCCGCGGGCATTCCGACCGACGCCGAGCTCAATGTGACACCCGAGGCGCTCATCGATTCCGTCCCGCACCACCCACCCCTCGCTCCGGTGGTGGCGAGGCTTGCCCAGGCTCAAACCGATGTGGACCTTGCCCGAGCGGACAAGCGGCCCGACTGGAGCGTGGAGGCCGACTACGCGCAGCGCGGGCCGGCGTACTCGAACATGGTCTCACTCGAGTTTCATGTCAGTTTGCCGCTCTTTGGCGAGCATCGGCAAAACCCAGTCATCGCTGAGAAGCTCGCACGAGTACGCGCGCAGGAGGCCGAGCGCGATGACCAGGTGCGCATGCACACCGCAGAGATTCAAGGCGAGCTCATCCAATGGCGCCTCGGCCGGAAACGCCTCAAGCACTACCTCGCTGAGTTGCTGCCACTTGCGCGGGATCGATCCCGCGCCGCGGTCGCGTCTTACAGCGCTGGGCGGAGCGACCTGCGCGGGGCCGTGGATGCGCTGACTCAGGAGATCGACACCCAGCTCGCCTACGTGCAGCTGGAAGGACAGGTCGCACGCGCCTGGACCTACCTCCACTTTCTGCACGATTCGGGCGTGTCGCCATGAGCAGCACACGAGCTAGCGTGATCCGTGGGGTTTCAACCGCTGCAGCCCTGCTGCTCGCCGGGGCGGCTGCCGGCTATTGGTGGGCGCACAAGAGCACGGGGAATGAAAGTGCGCCGGCGGCGCGCGGCCCGTCAGGTCAAGGCGGGGTCCTGTATTGGTACGACCCGATGGCGCCGAATCAGCGCTTCGATAAGCCGGGCAAATCACCGTTCATGGACATGCAGCTCGTCCCGAGATATGCCAACGAGACAGAGCAGGCGAGCACCGTGCGGGTCAGTCCCGCCCTCGTGCAGAACCTCGGTATAAGGCTGGGTAAAGTCGAGCGAGTATCGCTTCCGACGCGGCTGCATGCCATCGGTAGCGTCACCTTCGATGAGCGGTTGCTGCAGCTCGTGCAAGCCCGCGTCGATGGTTACATCACGCAACTGCACGTCAAGGCCCCGCTGGTGCACGTGCGCCGCGGTGAGCCGCTGGCGACCGTTCTCGCCCCACAATGGCTCGAAGCGCAGCAGGAGTATCTGACGCTGCTCGATGCACAGTCGCAGAGCGCCCCCGCTTTGCGCGCGGCGGCCCGCGAGCGTCTGACCGTGCTCGGGGTGCCCGACGCCGCCGTTCGTGCCCTGGAGGAAAAACGCCTGACGACCCCCTCGACGATGGTGCGATCCCCGATTGATGGGGTCGTCACCGAGCTCGGTGCGCGCGAGGGCGCAGCATTTGCGGTAGGGGCCAGTCTGTTCCGCATCAACGGGCTCACAAGCGTCTGGGTGAACGCGCAGATCCCCGAGGCCCGCGTGTCGATGGTGCCCACGGGATCAATGGTGCAGGCGCAGGCAACCGCCTGGCCCGGCCGGGAGTTCAAAGGTCGCGTGATCGCATTGCTCCCGCAAGTGGATCCGCAGACGCGTACCTTCACTGTGCGCGTCGCCCTGGATAACCGCGACTTCCGCCTTTCCCCGGGGATGTGGATCGCGCTCGACTTCACGGGACCCGCCGTCCCACCGCAGCTGGTCGTTCCCAGCGAGGCGGTGATTAGCACAGGGGAGCGCAGCGTGGTGATCACCGCACATGAGGGCGGCTCATTCAATGTCGTCGAGGTATCGACCGGCCTGGAGGAAGACGGCAAGACCCCGATTTTGTCTGGACTGCATGAAGGTGAGTCGGTCGTGCTCTCCGGTCAGTTCCTCATCGACTCGGAAGCGAATCTCAAGTCCACGGTGGACCGGCTTAAGGCTGGAAGTTCGCAAGCAACCCCGGTGATCGGGGAGAGCCGGCGATGATTGCGACGCTCATTCGCTGGTCGATCGCGAATCGCTTTCTGGTGCTGCTGGCCACGGCGTTTGTCGCGGGCTGGGGTGCGTGGGCCATGCTGCGCACGCCGCTCGATGCCATCCCGGATCTCTCCGATGTGCAGGTCATCGTCCGCACGACGTACCCCGGGCAGGCGCCCGAGATCGTCGAGAACCAGGTGACCTACCCCTTGGCGACAACGATGCTGTCGGTGCCGGGCGCGAAGACCGTGCGCGGCTACTCGTTGTTCGGGGACTCGTTTGTGTATGTCCTCTTCGAGGACCGTACCGACCTCTACTGGGCACGGTCACGCGTCCTCGAGTACCTGAACCAGGTGCAGTCGCGCCTTCCCGCCGCCGCGAAGCCCTCGCTGGGGCCAGATGCGACCGGAGTCGGCTGGATTTACGAGTACGCGCTCATCGACAGAAGCGGGACTCACGATCTGTCGCAACTGCGCGCCGTGCAGGACTGGTTCCTGAAGTATGAGCTGAAGACGGTCGCGAACGTCGCGGAGGTCGCCTCCCTCGGCGGCATGGTGCGGCAGTACCAGATCGTGCTCGATCCGGATCGGCTGCGCGCATTCAACATCACGCAACAGAAGGTCATCGATGCCGTACGCAAGGCCAACCAAGAAACCGGCGGGGCGGTGCTCGAGCTCGCCGAGGCCGAATACATGGTGCGCGCCTCGGGTTACCTTCAGACTCTGGAGGACTTTCGCAAAATTCCCCTCGCGACCACCGATTCTGGCGTTGCGGTGCGGCTGAGTGATGTCGCGCACGTGCAGCTGGGCCCGGAGATGCGCCGCGGCATCGCCGAGCTCAATGGCGAAGGGGAGGTCGCGGGCGGCGTCATCATCATGCGCTCGGGCAAGAACGCGCTCGAGACCATCCGCGCCGTTAAGGCGAAGCTCGCCGAGCTCAAACCCAGCCTGCCGGCCGGGGTCCAGATCGTGCCGACGTACGATCGCTCGAGCCTCATCAAGCGCGCGGTGGACAACCTGCAAGAGAAGCTCATTGAAGAGTTCGTCGTTGTGGCGCTCGTATGCATGGTCTTTCTGTTTCACCTGCGCTCGGCCTTCGTGGCCATCGCCTCCCTCCCGCTCGGCGTGCTGATGGCATTCGTCGTCATGAACTATCAGGGCGTGAACGCGAACATCATGTCCCTGGGCGGTATTGCGATCGCGATCGGCGCGATGGTCGATGCGGCGGTCGTGATGATCGAAAATGCACACAAACACATCGAAGCCTGGCGGCACGCCCATCCCGGCGAGAAGCTGCAAGGCGATGAACAGTGGCGCGTGATCGGCGAGGCAGCGGCCCAGGTGGGCCCGGCACTTTTCTTCTCGCTCCTGATCATCACGCTGTCCTTCGTGCCGGTGTTCACTCTGGAGGCCCAAGAAGGGCGGTTGTTCTCTCCGCTCGCCTTCACCAAGTCCTACGCGATGGCGGCGGCCGCCGGGCTTGCCGTGACCCTGATCCCGGTGCTGATGGGCTATCTGATCCGCGGCCGGATTCCGGACGAGAAGAGCAATCCGATCAACCGACGCCTCATCGCGCTCTATCACCCGCTGCTAACGCGTGTGCTCCGACACCCGAAGTCCGTGCTGGTGATCGCGCTGGTGATCCTGGTAGCGACTCTCTATCCGGCCGTACATCTCGGAGGGGAATTTCTCCCGCCGCTCGATGAGGGGGACGTGCTCTACATGCCCTCGGCGCTACCCGGTATCGCGACGGGCAAGGTGGGCCAGCTGCTGCAGCAGACCGACCGGCTCATCAAGACCGTCCCGGAAGTGGCGAACGTCTTTGGCAAGGTCGGACGGGCGGAGACCGCGACCGATCCCGCGCCGCTCGAGATGTTTGAGACCACCATCCAGTTCAAGCCCCGCAGTCAATGGCGTCCCGGCATGACACCCGACAGACTGATCGAGGAGCTCGACGAGACCGTCAAGGTGCCGGGCTTGACGAATATTTGGGTACCGCCGATCCGCAACCGCATCGACATGCTGGCGACCGGTATCAAGAGTCCCGTCGGAGTGAAGGTCGCGGGAACGAACCTGAAGGTGATCGATCGCCTGGCGAGTGAGATCGCGCGCGTCGTGCAGCGGGTCCCTGGAGTGACGTCAGCCTTCGCCGAGCGGCTCTCGGGCGGTCGATACGTCGATGTGAGGATCGATCGGGACAGCGCGTCGCGCTATGGCCTCAATGTGTCCGACATCCAGAGTGTCGTCGCCGCCGCCATCGGTGGCGAGAACATCGGAGAGACGGTCGAGGGGCTGGAACGCTTCCCGATCAACGTGCGCTATCCGCGCGAGACACGCGACTCCGTTCAAAAGCTACGCGACCTGCCGATACTGACTGAGCGCGGGGCGCAGATTCGCCTGGGGGACGTGGCGGCGATCGGTATCAGCGACGGGCCCCCGATGCTCAAGAGTGAGAACGCGCGCCTATCGGGGTGGGTGTACGTGGATCTGCGTGGACGGGATCTGAGCTCGGCGGTGCGTGACATGCAGCGCGCAGTGACTCGGGAGGTACGCGTGCCGGCGGGTTATTCCATCTCCTGGTCCGGGCAATTCGAGTATCTGCAGCGAGCGACCGAAAGGCTCAAGGTGGTGATCCCGGCGACGCTCCTGATCATTTTCGTACTTCTTTATCTGACCTTCCGCCGTTTTCAGGATGCTGCCTTAATCATGACCACGCTGCCTCTTGCGCTCGTGGGCGGGTTTTGGCTCATGTACCTGCTCGGCTACAACATGTCGATTGCGGCTGCAGTCGGATTCATTGCCTTGGGGGGCGTTGCGGCGGAGATCGGGGTTGTGATGCTGGTGTACCTCAACCAGGCGATCAGCGCCCGGGCGGCGGCAGGGCGCCTGAACAACGAGGAGGAGCTCGTCCAGGCCATTGTCGAAGGTGCGGCCTTACGGGTACGCCCGATCGCCATGACGGTGGCCGTGATCATCGCAGGCTTGCTTCCCATTATGTGGGGCAGCGGGACGGGCTCGGAGATTATGCGACGCATCGCCTCCCCAATGATCGGCGGCATGTTCACGGCACCGCTCCTCTCGATGCTGGTGATTCCGTCTGTATATCATCTGCTACAGCGACGTTCCTTGGCGCGGTCGCTGTGATGCGTCGAGCCGCGAACATTGACCCGGATGATGACCGCCGCTGGGTTCCTTATATACAATGCGTGCCACACTACGAGCCCACCGGCGAGCTGGACGCGCTGATTCGGTGACCACGCTCCGGTTGAATCGAATGTCAAAATCGCAATCAGCGACCGTCCCACACGCAGCAGCGATTGAAGTGGAGTGGATCGGTGGCCTTGAGTTCCAGGCCGGTCGACCGCGAGGCCCCAGGATTCGAATCGACGGTGATGCAACGACCGCACCCGGCCCTTTTGATATGCTGCTGGCATCCATCGCAACCTGTGCATCCACCGACGTCGTCACGATACTGCAAAAGCAGCGCAGCCCGGTTAAGGCGCTCCATGTGATGATCGAAGCACAGCGTGTGGCGGCCACGCCGCGGCGCCTCGCTTCGGCCGTCTTGCATTTCACCATCACAGCGCCCGGCACCACACACGCGAGAGCCGCTCGAGCCGTCGAACTCTCGATCACTAAGTACTGCAGCGTCCGTTCCTCGCTTATTGCTGACGCACCGGTCACCTGGACGGTGGAACTCAGATCCTGATCCGCTGACGCGCCATCGGCGCCCATACGCAGCCCTGGCCGACTTTGCTTCGCCTCCTCGTCGATACGCTCTTACGAGCGCAGCGGTGTGCTAGCCACCCTGCGCTTGCCTTGCCGTTGAATCGCTATCGCGGGCGCTTGTTCCGTCTGCGCGCAGCTCCTGATCGGCCGGTCGGTTCAGATCTTCCGAGTCCTCCGCGCGCGTCGCCGGGAGCCCGGCGCCGAAGGCTCGCGAGGCGATGAGCGCAAGTCCTCCTGCTGAGCTCGCGCCGGTCAGGAGCAGGAAAGCGGATCCGATGCAGGCGGGACACATGGCGCTCTCCACTGGACTTAGCGTCCCGTCAGCCTCAGCCCGCGCCCGTGCCGTGGTTCGCGTACTCGTCGTGGCGACGCCACCAGATGCCCTTCTCGTTGCGCCCCTTGGGTGCGCGGTCGAGCCACTGGTACATGCCCCAGAGGCCGTCCAGTCCGCGCGCATAAGTGGAGTAGGCGTGGTAGACGACGCCGTTCTCCAGCACGAACGAGCTCATGCCCGGCCTCTGGCGCGTGTACGTGGCCGTGTCAGTGCCGGTCATGGCCGCGATCTCGGCGACAGGCCCCTCGCCGCGTTTCGTCAGTGAGTCGCCGATCCCGCGTACCTTCCACGGCGCCTCGCGCCGGTAGTTGTATTCGCCCCCATGACGCTGTTGCTCCTCCGTGAGCGAGACGTTGAAGTCGAAATTGAAGTCCCCGTCGAGCGAGGACGCCCAGGGGAACGTCCACCCCATCCGCCGCTTGTACGCCTGCAGCTTCGCGAGCGGCGCCCGCGACACCGCCGCAAGCGCGACGTCGTGGTTGGCCAGGTGGACGGCGAACCCGTCGAACCCGTCCGCGATGGTGGAGCAACTCGGGCAGCCCGCCGTGTACTCGGGCCCGAACATGAAGTGGTAGATGAGGAGCTGCGAGCGTCCGCCGAAGAGATCGGCGAGGAACACTGCGCCCTTGTCGGTCTCGAAGCGGTACGCCTTGTCGATTCGAACCCAGGGCAGCTCCTGCCGCCGCCGCGCCAGCTCGTCGCTACGCCGCGTCAGCTCCTTCTCGGCCTCGAGCAGTTCCAGCCGGGCCGCAAGCCACTCTTCACGTGTTCCGGTCTTGTGGTCGGTCATCATTTCTCTCCTTTTGGACGTCGCACGGCGCGGACCTTCCCGCTCGATCCGCCGCCGCAATAGAACAGGTTTGCCCCGTCGGACTCGAGCCCGCTGACGGCGGCGCCGGGCGGCATCTCCAGCCGCTCGAGCACGGCGCCGCTCTCCGGGTCGATTCGGCGGATATCGCTCTCGTCGCCTTCCCAGGTGCCGTGCCACAGCTCGCCGTCGACCCAGGTCACGCCCGTGACGAAGCGGTTGGACTCGATGGTGCGCAGAATGGCGCCCGTCTGCGGATCGATCTGGTGGATCTTGCGATCGCGGTACTGCCCCACCCACAGGCTGCCCTCTGCCCAGGCGAGGCCCGAGTCGCCGCCGTTGCCGGGCGCCGGGATCGACGCCACTACTTCGCCGGTGGCGGGATCGATCTTGTCAATGCGTGCTTCGGCGATTTGGTAGAGGTGCGTGCCGTCGAAGGCGGTGCCGGCGTCGCCGGCGCGCTCGAGCGTGCGCGCGAGCTGGCCGCTCTCGGGATCGAAGGCGACCAGCCTGGATCCGGTGGCGGCCCAGACGTGGCGGCCGTCGTGGGTGACGCCGTGGATGCGGTCGGCACCGGCAAAGGGGCCGTACTCACGCACGATCTCAGCCGCGCGCGCCGGTGCTTGCGGTTTCGTCTTAGCTTTCCTGCCTCGGGTGTGGGTCATCGCCTGGCTCCTCGGGGCGCTTCGGAACGGCGCCGCAAGACAAATCTACCCGGGCGGCAGCGCGGCGGGGAGTAACAAGATCGTCGTGAATCCGGCCAGCGGCGGTGACAGCCAGCGCTGTGCGCGTGCGCGCCCGATGGAGCGCACCCGTCTGGCGGCCTCCAACTCGACGAGTGCGCGCTGGACCGTGCGCTGGCTGGCTCCGAGGGCCAGCGCGAGGGCCGAGGTGGACCAGGCCGCGCCGTCGGCGAGCAGCGCCAGGAGCGACGCCTGATCCCCATCGATGGGTGGTACCAAGACGATGACGGCGTGCTCGCCCCGCGGCGTGAGCGCGAAGCCGCGCGCGCTGGCCTCGATGCGGGCCAGCGGCGCGGCGAGCGCGCGCAAACGGCCGATCTCGACGCGCAGGCGCGCCCGGTGCGACTCGTTGGGGCGGCGGGCGCCGAACGCGCGCGCGATCAGGGCGTGCCGATCGACGTCGCCGGGCCACGCCTCGGCGAGCGCGCGTCCCAACGCGAACAGCACCGGCCGGCGCGCCAGCGGCCGCCAGGTGGCGCCGGCGCGCAGGCCGCGGCGGCAGGCGTCGACCACCAGCGCGCCCGAGGCGAGCAGCACTTCAACCTCCTCAAGCCGCAGCAGCTGCTCGTGGCTGGCGTGGACGCGCCGCGCGGCGGGACGATCGAGCGCGGCGCGCGCCTCGGCCACTTCGGCCAGCAGCGCGGGCACTCGCGCGCGTTCGGCCGCCTCGTGGGCGCGCGCGAGCGCCGCCTGCGCGGGTGCCGTGCGCAGCGAGCGCAGTGCCACCTCGGCCGCGGCCAGCTCGGCCACCGCCAAGAGCGAGGGTGGTAGGCCGCGCGCGTCGAGGCGGGTGAGGGCGGATGCGGCCTCGTCGAGGCGGCCGAGCAGGAGCAGCCGGCGCACCGCGATCAGGCGTGCCTGCAGCGCGTTGGCGCGATCGGCGTGCGCCTCGAGCGTGGCCGACGCGGCTGCCAGTGTGCGCGGCGAGCCACGTAGGTCGCGCATGGCGAGGGCCACCTCGGCCTCTGCGACGACACAGCGGGCACGCGCCAGCTCCTCGTGCGCGCCGAAGCCGCGGGCGGCGCGCCGGAGGAGCTCGCGGGCGCGCGGGTGCTCGCCGAGCTGGGCCATGGCAATGCCGCGCAGGGCGAGCGCCGGCGGGTCGTCGCGCAGGGCGACGCGCTTGAGGGCGCCGAGCGCGTCGCCGACGACGAGGGCGCGCGCGGCGGCGGCGATCAGGGAGTCCATCGCGACAGGCTACTGTGCGGCGCTGGGCCGGGCCACCGGAGCGCCGTATATCTACGATCTACTTCGTAGACTCGATGCTCGATACCGCGGAGGAAGCGTGGCGACCGACGTACTCACTTTCGTGATTGAACATCCGTGAGGCGGTAGTGGCGCATTTCGAGGATCTCCGACATGAACCCGCGAATGGCCTCTAGAAAAGCCGGAAAGTGCGGACCTTTGCGGTGCGTATATACGCCAAAAGCAGGCCTGCGGCCGCGCGCAATTGTACACTTCGATATGAGGCCGTCACTCAGGCGGCGGCCAGCCTTTAATTTAGCAGGAGTTATCTGCGATGAAGAACAACGCAATACGAACCCCTCTGGGTCGCACGGCGACCTGCGCGGTGGTTCTTCTGAGCCTCGCGGCCGGCCGTGCGCGAGCCGCCGAACCGACATCGCCGCCTCCGATGCCAACGCTGGCCCCACCACCGGCCGGCCAGTATCACCTCGACAAGTCTCATGCGAGCCTGCAGCTGCGCGTGAGTCACATGGGGTTCTCCACGTACACGACGCGTTTTAGCCGCTTCGATGCGGAGCTGACGTTCGATCCGGCCAGGCTGACAGCCGCCCGAGTGGTCACGACCATCGATGCCGCCTCGTTGGAGATGGACGAGGCGCCGACCGAATGCATCGACATCGTGAAGGGACCGCAGTTCCTCGATACGGCGAAGTTTCCCAAGATTGTCTTCCGCTCAGAACGAGTGCGCGTGACCGGAGGGAAGTCGCTGGAAATCTCCGGCACCCTGGACCTTCACGGAGTGACACGCCCGATCATTCTCACTGCCACCTATAACGGCGGCTACCCCGGTATGCCCAACATGGACCCACATGCCCGCGTTGGGTTCTCGGCTCACGGCTCATTCAAGCGCTCGGATTTTGGCATGGCATACGGCGTACCCGCCCCGGGCACCACAATGGGCGTCGGGGATTTGATCGACATTGCGATCGAAGCCGAATTCAGCGGGCCGGCGTTGGCGACTCCCGGGGGTGAGACTCGCTAACGGAAAGCGCAACACTCACCAAATCGTTGCTCCGGCAGAATCAGGCGGCCGCGCTGGGACGGGTGGAGACGGTTTCGTACCAGCGCTTGAGGGCGGCGTGCTCGTCCGGTATCGAGAGCTGCAGTGCCTTGGCGAAGTCCACCGTCACCAGGGCGGTGATGTCCGCCGCCGAGAAGCGCTCGCCGGCGACGAAGGGCACCTCCCTCAGCCGCTCGTTCAGGTCGGCGAAAAAGTTCTTCACCCGCAGCACGCTGCGCTCGACCAGTGCCGGAATCTGCTCGTAGTCATGCGGTCCGGCGATAGCACGGCCCTTCAGCCCGGCGATCCTGTTACGCACGCCTTCCATCACCGCCGCGAACCCCTCCAGCTCGGCGCGCCGCTCCCACATTGCGATCAGCCCCTTGTCCTTGGGCGTCGTGCCCAACAGGGGCTTCTCGGGAAAGGCCTCATCGAGATAACGCATGATGGCCGGCACTTCGCCGATGGCGGTGCCGTCCTCGAGCACCAGGGTAGGCACCACGCGGCGCGGGTTGATCGCCCGGTAGGCCTGCGAGTGCTGCTCACCCTTGCCCAGATCGACTGCGACTACGGGAATCGAGAGTCCTTTTTCGGCGAGAAATATGCGCACGCGCCGCGAATTCGGTGAGGCGGGGGAGTGGTACAGCTTCAGGGTTTCGGGGGTCATGGCGGTAAACCTCGTTCATGGATGCGCTGAGAACGATGCAGCCTCAGAGCTTGGAGCCGCCGTCAACATGGACGGTCTGGCCGGTGATCCAGCGCGCATCGTCGGAGGCCAGGAAGGCCACCACCGGGGCGATGTCCTCTGGCTGGGCCACGCGCTTCAGCGCTTGCATGGCGAGCGTGACTTCGCGGCCAGCCTCGGTCTTGGTGAAGTTCGACATGTCGGTCTCCACCACGCCGGGGGCAACGGCATTGACGCGGATGCCGCGAGGACCCAGGGCGGATGCGAAGTGCTTCACCAACGTGTCGACTGCGCCCTTGGTCGCGGCATAGGCATACAACTCTCCGACCGAAGCATGGGCAGCGAGGGAAGACGTGAAGATGATGTTGCTGCCCTTGCACAGCGCCGGCAGCAGTTGCTGCACCAGGAAGAAGGGCGCGCGGACGTTCACGGCGAAGAGGTTGTCGAAATCCTCGATCCTGGTGTCCTCGATGCTCGCCGCCTTCGAGATGCCGGCGTTGGCGGCCAGGATGTCGAGCCGGTCGCCGACAATGGCGCGGACCCGCTTGGCCAGAAGGTGCGGCCCGTCCGCCTGCTGCAGGTCGGCGCCGACCTTCTCGGCGCGGCCACCGGTCTTGCGGATTTCGGCGACGACGGCGTCGGCTTCCTTCTCGCTATTGCTGTAGTGGACCAACACCTGCGCACCGGCCTTTGCCAGAGCCAGGGCGCTGGCGCGGCCGATGCCGCGCGAGGCGCCGGTCACCAGGGCGGTTTTTCCCGAAAGATTGCTCACTATCGTATCTCCTGAAAAGAGCGTTACTCGGACAGGAAATCCGAGACGTGGCGGACGAAGCGCTGTGGGTACTGGTACTGGGAGCCGTGGCTGGCGTCCGGATAGATGATCAACTGAGCGTTGGGGATGTTCTGCTGCAGAATCCAGGAGTTGATGGAGTAGATGATTACGTCGTTGTCGCCGTTGATTACCAGCGTCGGTTGCAGGATGGTCTTGAGGTACTCATAGGCACCCTCCCGGCGCACGCCCCACTTGCCGATCGCCTCGATCTGGGCGGGCGCTACCTTCTCGTTCACCTCAGGATCACGGTTATCGACGCGCGTGCGGAAACGCTTCAGATAGGCGCGGCCTGCTGCCTGGCTGACCTCAGACGGCGTAAAGAACACCTTGAGCCACAGGTGGTCAGGCTCCTCGTAGCGCGCGCCGAAGATCAGTTGCGCTTCCGGCGTGAGGGTCGCCATGTTCTCACCGCCGCGCGGGCCGGTGCCGAGCAGCACCAGGCGCCGGACCAGCTCACGGGCCTGCAGCGTGATCTCCTGGGCGACGAAGCCGCCGATCGAGAAGCCGAGCACATCAACCTGCTTCAGTCCCAACGCCTTGATGAAGGCGATGCTGTTGGCGCCCATCTCCTCGAACGTGGCAGGCACCTCGCCCGAGCTGTTGGAAATGCCCGCGTTATTGAACAGGATCACCTCCCGCGTCGCCGCGAGGCCGTCGGTGACCAGCGGGTCCCAGTGGTCCATCGTACCGGTGAAATGCATGTTGAAGACGAGCGGCACGCCACCTGATTTGCCGAAGCGTCGGTAAGCGAACCGAATACCCGCCGCGTCCACGAACTGCGTCGGCGCGGTGTGGTGAGTGTGCTGGGCCATTGAGATTCCCCTCGGCAAGACCGCCCCTTGACCGGGCGCGGAGCAAACCTCCGCGCCCCGACAGGGTCAGTTAGCGGTGTGCCCGCCGTCGACGTTGAGGACATGGCCGGTGATGAATGAAGCCTCGTCCGACGCGATGAAGAGGATCGCGTTGGCGAGCTCCTCCGAGAGGCCGAGGCGACCCATCGGAACACCTGTCACCAGAGCCGCCTTGTTCTGCGGCGTGCCCGTAAAGCGGGTCAACATGCCAGTGTCCGTGGGACCAGGCGCCACGCTGTTCACGCGGATTCCCGACTTGGCGACCTCGAGCGCCACCGACTTGGTGATGCCTTCGACGGCGTGCTTGCTGCCGACATAGACAGACGCCCCCGCCGCACCCTCGTGCCCGTAGGTCGAGGAGATGTTGATAATGCTGCCGCTGCCCTGTGCTTGCATGACGCGCACTTCGTGCTTCATGCTCAGGATCACGCCGAGAACATTCGTGTCGAACGTCGCGGCATAGCTTTCCGCGGTCTGGTCCGTGATGGGGCCAACCTGCCCTTCGGTGCCAGCGTTGTTCACCGCAACATCCAGACGGCCAAACCGCGCGACGGTCTTGTCGACCAGAGCGCGCACGTCATCCTCTTTGCGGACGTCGGCGTTGATGAACTCGGCTTCCGAGCCCAAAGCGCGCAGCTCCTTGACGAGCGCCTTCCCGGCCTCATCGCGCCGACCGGCAACGATCACCTTCGCGCCCTTCCTGGCAAAGGCGAGGGCAGCGGCCCGACCTATGCCTGTGAGGCCTCCCGTAACCAAAACCACTGGCTTGTTCATTGCGCTACTCCTAACGACAGACCGATGCGTATAACTTTCGTACTAACAGGGACTTGTCTATTGACTCCCTGCTTCCACGGCGGCCACCATAGGCTTCCCTGGCGCCCGTGAAAAAGACTTTGTAAGCTGAGCGGCATACCTCTCAGGCATGGGATAGCCGTGGAATTGAGGCACCTGCGTTATTTCGTGGCGGTGGTCGAGGAGGGCAGCCTGACAACAGCCGCCGAGCTGCGGCTCCACACCTCCCAGCCTTCGCTGAGCCGGCAGATTCGCGACCTGGAGTACCAGGTCGGGGCGGAGCTGCTGTCTCGCAGCGTTCACGGCGTCGAGCTGACCGCCGCAGGCAAGGCCTTTCTCGACCATGCGCGGCTGGCGCTGGCGCAGGTCGATGCCGCGGTGGAAGCGGCGCGCAGGGCCGCACAGCCTGCAAGAAAAACATTCGCTATCGGCTTCCAGACCGGTCACGAGATGAACTGGCTGCAGCGCGCCATGCATGTGCTGCGCGATGAGCTGAAGAACATCCAGGTGACGGTCTCGAGCGACTATTCGCCGGACCTCGCCGAGGCGCTCGTCCGCGGCCGGCTCGACGTGGCCTTCCTGCGCGTCGAGCCGACCTTCGACCTGGACTACGAGGTGGTGGACCACGAGCCGCTGATCGTCCTGATGCCGAGCGACCATCGCCTCACCAGCCGCGAAGCGATTCACCCACGGGAATTCGTCGGCGAGATCTTCATCGGCGGTTCGAACAAGGCCACGGTGCTGCGCGCCGTGACCGAGGACTATCTGCACCGCTGCGGGCTCGACATCAAACTGGATCACGGGGTGGACAACATGGCGATGGCCATATCCCTGGTTGCCTCCACCCGCGGGTTGGCGCTGATGCCCGCCTATGCGAAGAATCTGCTGCCGTGGTCCGTGGTCAGCCGTCCGCTGGAGGGTGAAGCGCCAACGATCGATCTGGCCGTGGGCTACAGCAAGGCAAACAGCTCGCCGATTCTCAAGCTGTTCCTTTCCAGGCTTGAGGAACTGCGGGCACCCGTGCCCGAACCCGCTGAAGCCGCGGTCGAGTCGTCTTAATCCCAGCGGTTAGCGTTCTTCGGGAAACCGGGACGCTGTACCCTTACGACGCAGAAGCGTTGGCCGGTCGGCGCTTCCATCACCACCCAGCGCTCGAGGCGGTTCGCCACCTTGGCGCCCAGCTTTGTCAAACGCGCCACTTCGGCAACGATGTCGTCAGTCTCGATGTCTATGTGGACCCGGCTCTCGTGGTCGACCCGCTGAATCTCCACGATGGGCTCGTCGGGCGGGGTCTGCAGCATGCGGTAATTGCCGCGGCTGCCAGGATGATCGGGATCCACGGGGCGACCCAGCGCTTCTGCCCAGAAGCGGGCGGCCCCGTCCAAATCGGGGGTCCGGCAGTCGATCAGGACGGCGCAGAGACGGGAATGGTGCATAAGGCTATCCCGACGTCGCAATCATGGTAGCGCAGACGTATGTATAGGTCGTGTGCCCGGCGTTGTTCTGTGTCGAGGGCATCAATGCCAAATACCTCATTACGAGTTCCTCCATGAAAGCCCGCTTGTCTTCCTCGCCAGGGAGGCGCTGCAAGTGTGGCGTGGCGGCGCCGAGAAAATTCGCAAAGCTGGTTACACTGGCAAAAGTTCCTGACGTTTCACCGATCCCGTAAGAGTTGATCGTGAATCCGGCTTGCCTGGCGTACGCCTCGTACTGCCGGTCATCTGCACAGTCGGACGGATCAACGTAGTCCACGAAGTACTGATGCCAGCGCGTTTCCCGCGTCATTTCCTTGCGCAGGTTGGCGATCTCCTGGTTTCTGAGCGGCATCACCAGGATCGCGGCTCCGCCCGGCTTGAGACCGCGGCGGATGCCCCGAAAGGCGGCCGCTTTGTCCGGCACCCACTGCAGACAGAATGTGCTGACCGCGACGTCGAACTCCTTCACGTAGTCCAGTTCACGCGCGTCCTTGAGCGCGAAGGATAGGTTGGCCTGCGAGGCATGGTTGGCTCGCGCAAACTCGATCATGCTCGCGGAGCTGTCTATGCCGACCACACGGCCCTCGGGTACTCGCAGGGAGAGCTGGTGACTTACTCTGCCGTCCCCACAACCCACATCGAGCACCGCTTCGTTGCCGTTGAAACGGTAGCTCGCCAGCACGGCCATCGTGATTGCGAATTGAATATCGGAATTGGTGCTGTAACAGCGAGGGTCCCAATGTGTCGAAGAATTGTTCATTGGTGCTGTGTGGCGGGCGCAGCGCGCTAGGTATTGATGCTCTACTCCACAGTCAACACGACTTTCCCTCGGGCGTGCCCCTTTTCCACATACCGCAGCGCCTCGGGGGTCTCGCTTAGCTTGTAACGCCTGTCGATGACCGGTGTCAGCTTCCCCGACTGCATGAGATCGCCCAGGGTCGCAAGGTCTTCTTTGTTGAGGTTCGCCTCAAACATACCGAACTTCTGGCTCACGAACGGGGATAGCATCAGGCCCTCGATCGGAGTCGCGAGCCACGCGAACCAATGACCGATGGTTGTCGAGCCGATCATGACGTAGATGCCCTTTGGGTTTAGCACGCGCTTGTATTCGAGCAACGAGTGGGTCGCGACGTTGTCCACAATCAGGTCGTAGTGTTGCGCGCCCTGGGTGAAATCCTCCCGGGTATAGTCGATGACGTGATCCGCACCGATTGACCGGACCAGATCGACATTCCGGGTACTGCACACGCCGGTCACGTCCGCGCCGTATGCCTTGGCGATCTGCACGGCGAACGTGCCCACACCCCCGGAGGCGCCGTTGATGAGGACCTTCTGTCCGGCGCGGATCTGTCCCTTGTCGCGCAGGGCCTGCAGCGCCGTAATTGCTGCGATCGGTACGGAAGCTGCCTGCTCGAACGACACGTTGCTCGGTTTCAGCGCGACTGCCCGTTGCTCGCGCACGGTGACGTACTCGGCGAAGGCCCCGGACCTCCCGCCGAATACCTCGTCGCCGGGCTTGAACCGCTTGACGTTCTTGCCGACCGCCTCGACCGTTCCAGCAAAGTCGACGCCTACTCGGGGGTTTTCTGGCTTCCCGAAGCCGTCGTCCAGGCGCACCAGGTACGGGGTACCTTCCACTTCGTGCCAGTCGAGTGGGTTGACCGACGCCGCGTGCACCTTGACCAGGACTTCATTGTCCGCAGCGGTGGGCTTGGCAATGTCTTCATACCTGAGGACGTCGGGTGAGCCGTAACAACGATAGACAATGCCCTTCATCAGTGCGACGCCCGCAGGAGGCGGGGGCGATGGGCCGCAGGCAGACGTGTAGCTCATCGCGAGCGCCAGCGACAGCACCCCCACAGCCACGAGGATCATGAGAACGCCCAGGATTTTATAGCGTAGTTTCATAGGCCCCCCGACGCCCACATGGAGGATCAGGGTCGTGGCCGCGTTCCCGCGGGCCAATCCCCGAGCTCCCTGGTCAGGAGTGTACCGCGGGCCGTGCGGTGCGCGGGTTCGCTTGAGCGCAAAACCCGGTCGCTGCCCTAAACTATCGGCGCGAACACCGTCAAGGCGGCCTGTGCCGCCGCCGAACCCAGACCCTGCATCGGCAGCAGCGTGGAGAACTGACTGCTGGTTCCGAGGAGTCCCATGTAATTGAGAATGACCACTTCCACGAGCTGGTTCACCGTGTTGGCTGCCGGACTGGAAGTCGTCACGACTGAGCCGTCGGCACTGAAGTAGCCAATCTGTTGGGCCGCGACGCCGTTGGAGAGCTGCGGCCGGCCCTTCGGGCTGTAGACGAGGAAGAACGTCGATGCCGTGTCCTGGTTGTCGCCCTGCCACCCGAGCTTGCCGCGCCCGGCGGTGCTGCCGTCGATCGAGCTGGTCGCGCTCAACGAGCCGTCGCTGAACACGTAGATCATCACCGGGGAGCCGACCCGCTGCGCATACTCCAGGACGGCGCCGATCATCTGCCCCGCCTTGAAGTTGCGGGTCTCGCCGGTGGCCCGCGTGCTGTCGTGATAGTCAAAGCCCCCGAGGGTGATGGTGCCCGCACCGGCGTACCCGTTGAGCACCAGCTTCATGACGGTGGCTGTCTTGGCGATGTCTGAATCCTTGAAGTCCGCCGCGGTGAAGATCGGCGAGGCGCCACCGATGATGTTGATGTCCTGCGTCGGATCCAGCGCCGAGGAACTCCCGAATGCGTCCGCCGTGTTCGCCGTCTTCACGTAGGCGCAGCGCACCTGGTTCTTGAGCATCGCATCGGCGGCCGGGTCCGTGTAGAACTGGACTCCCGCGCTGCCCGAGGTGCGGTTGGCGAGTTTCCCGGTAAATGCCGCGGTCGGATCCGTCGCGTTCGGGTTGTAGGGCGTGGTACCGCCGCTGATGCGAGTCACCGACTCGACGACTGCCACCGCAAGGGGATCACCCGTGCCACTGCCGGACTTGACCAGGGCGGTGGCATCGCCCGGCTGGCTGATCTTCGTCGGCTGCAATGCCGGGTCGATCAGCGCCGTGGGGGCCACCGAGTTGCCGCCCGACACCGTCGACTGGCTGCCGATCAGAGTCAGGAGTTTGCCCTTCGCGCCGGCCTTCGCGATGCCGTACATCGGATTGTGCGGATTGTTGCCGGTATCGTTCTGCGACAGGGCGCAGATCACCGCTCCATTGGTACCGGCGGCGGTCACCGCAGTGGTCGCCTTGCTGAGAATGCCCCTCAGGATGGCGCCATCCGAGTGCCACAGCAATCCGAGCGCATTGCTGATGAGGCCGCTCGAAGTCGGCACCATGTTGCCGGGCAATCCGAGCTTCGCGTAGCCCGCGGACGACAGGAAGTTGCTCTGGCCTCCCTGCACGCCCACGAGCACCTCGGAGCCGACGAGGTTGGCCCCGCCGGCGAGATCGAAACAGATGAACGGAACACCGGAGATCATTGCCGCTGCCGATGGCACGTTGCATTGATTCGCCGCAAGCAGCGCCTGGATGTCGGTCGACAGCGCGTTCGCGTTACCTGACTTGAGCACCGCTGCCAGCCACGCGGGGGCCATGACGACGGCGGGGGCGCTGAGCAATCCTGCTGCAACGAAGTCGCGGCGCGTGACGGGACGCTTGTGGTTCTGGTGCAGGATCGGCTCGCCGAGAGCATGCGGCCGCGCGGGTTTTTTGCGAATGAACATGTGGGTTCTCTCCCTATTGCCGTTACTCCAGAGTCACCGCGGCGCTGGCGAGCACGGCCGTGCAGGTAGCCTTGGTAGCCTGGGAGACGGTTGCGGTGCCGCTCAAAGTCGGAATTCGCGTGAGCAGCGCGTTGAGCTCGTTGCGCGCGGCGCTCGCCGTGGTGGTGTCGACGTTCGTACCGATCGCGTTCGCGATCAGCGCGTCGATCACCATGTTGCGGTTGATCGTATTCGGCGTGGCCGTACCGAAGAACGCCGCCGCGGTCGTGGTGATGCTGGCGTCGAGCCCGGTGCCGAAGAATGCATCACGCAACGACTGGGTATCGACCAGCTGTCCGCAGTATGCCATGGCCAGCTGCGTGATGGCCGTCTGTTGGGCTGGCAGGAACGCGGCGATCTGCGGCGCGGGGGGCAGCGATTGCTGCTCCGTGCTGTATAGCGTCGCGACTGTCGAGTTCGTGATCGGCACGCCTGTGATGGCGGACAGCGAGCGGTTCACCCTCTCGAACGTTGCAATGCCCCCGTCTGGTCGCGGGGTGTTGTCGGGCGTCATCGGCGGGTTGGCGGTCGGTTCGACGAAGGCGTGCGTGTTGGAACCGAGCTTGTCGAAGGATAGGAAGAAGAGGTCGCCGTCCGCTCCCTTGTCGGAGGCAATCACCGCCCCGACGTTGGAGAGCAGCTGGCCCCCCGCGAACGTGTAGTTCGGAGAGCCGACGGTGGCAGCCACCGTTGCATACGACTGTCCGACGCTCGCAATCGCGCCGTTCAAACCGATGCGGATGCCGCTGATCGGTATGTTCGCTGGCACCGCATTCGGGTCCAGGCTGATGAAGCGGGGTTTTCGGAACAGATAGCTGTAAGAATCGTACTGGCTGCCTTCCAGCATGATGAAGGACTGCAGCACGCCCGTGAGCGCGCTCACGTTGAACAGCAGGTAATAGCGCTCGCCCACGCCGGCGGCGAAATTCTGCTGCACCTGGGCAGCCGTGAGCGCGCGACTGTGGATCGCGGCGAACTTGATGACCCCCTGCCACTGCCTGTGGCCGGTGGTCTCGTTCCCGAGCACGAGCGCGAAGGTGCTGTCCCAATTGCCCAGCGTCCCTCCCTTGCCGGGATCCGCATCGCCCGTGTAACTGCCGTTCACGTAGATCTGCTGTCCGCTTACGGCGTCGTAGGTCAACACGACGTGCTGCAGCGACGCCTGCGCGAACGTGCCGGACGTCAGCAGCGCCGGAGCGCCGTTGTTGTCCGTCTTGCTGCTGCGCGTGCGAGCCTCGTACTGCATGGCGTGCTGTCCGAGGGTCATGTTGCGGCTGGTATCCCCGCCCGAGTACGTAACGATGTAGGCGCCCGTCTGGGCAACGTTGGCCGGCGTCGCCCACACTTCGATGGAGTACTCGCCCGTCGACTGGATCATCTGCGCGAGCTTCTGGGTGGCGGACGTCGAGGCCTGCGCCGCGCCGCCGGGGGCGATGTTAATGCCCCATCCAGTAACCCAACCGACGCCGCTCGTGAGCGTGAGGTCCGCGGCGGGCGCGACTGTGCTCGTGTCGTAGGCCGTGGTGCCGGTGCCCGTCTTGAACTCGTACTTTGCAATGATGTTGGTCTCGTAGCGGCTGGCGCCCGAGCCAGGCGTCCCCTGCTTGAGGGAGAGCGCTCTGGAGACCACGAGCGTCGGATCGACGTTGGTAACCGGAACTTGGTTCGCATAGGAGGTGATCGCGGCCAGCATGGCCGCGGCACTTCCCGGGCAGTCGGGCGCGCCGCCGGCAGGAATCGCCCAGCAGTGGTGAAACTCATCACGGAGCCTGACGACGAAGCGCGACTGGCTCGGGGTGTTGAGATTGAGCTTCGATTGCGCCGCGAGATAGGCTTGGGAGGGATCTGAGCTTGCGAAGTACGGCGCCTGTGGCGTGGGCGCATCGGGACGGTGGCAATCGATGCAGAACTGCCTCAGGAGGGGAGACCAGATCAGAGCCTGGAACTGGCTCGAATCTGCCGGGAAGAGCTTGCCGCCGCCGGCACTCTGATCGGGTGGAGGCGTGAGAACAATACCCATAGCCGTGCTCGATGTACCGCCGATCCAGTTCTGGATCCAGGTGGTCATCATGTTGGCGCACTCCTGCGCGCTCGCGAGGAAGCAGTTATGGCCGCCGCCGACTTTTACAACGAGCTCCGACTGGGCGGGGCTGGTGAAATTCACCAGCGGGCCGGTCGCCTGGTACGCGAGGTTGACATCGTCGGAACGCGCGAACAGCGGTGCCTGCCCGCCTGCCTTGTGACAGCCGCCACAACGATCGGAGCCGCTGATGTTGGTCCAGAGATTGGTCTGGAACGACAGCACGTCGGCATTCAGGGCCGCGGGGCCGCTGTAGCCGGTGGTGGTGCCGGTGCCGCCACCGGCACCTGTGCCCGTACCTGAGCCCGCTCCCGTACCTGACCCGGAACCGGTAACGCTGCCGTTTGGGGACTCGAGCGGCAGGCGGCCGCAGGCCACGACGGCGGTGATGAGAACCAGGGTCAGCGCGACGGCTGGCACGGTCTTCAGCGCGCGCAGGCCGGCGGGCATGAGCTCGAGGCCATTCATGAAATGCTCCCCGTTCATTGCGCCTCTCCTTTTCCTTGGCCTACTGCCCCGCGCACGCGGCGGCTGACTGCTGGAAGACCTGTTTGAGCTTGTAGCCGCCCGCCTTGAAGTTGGCCTTGATCGTGGCGACCGTCGCCTGGTCGGCCGTGCTGGTCGGAGCCCGGAAGCAGACCGTCTGGAACACCTTGGTGACCTGGCATTGCGCGAACGCGTCGCTCGCGGCCAGCTCCTGCCCGAGGGATTTGGCGCCCATGCCGCTGCCGGGAAGCGTGCTGTCCCACCCCAGCGCGGCGTTCGGCCCGGCGCGCCAGCGGTTGGACCAGCTGTTGTCCGGGGTGACGAATCCGTCACTGAAGTTCTGCGAATTGATCAGGTACTTCGGCTGCACCATGTTCGCCGTATAGACGAGCTGCGTGCTGGTCGTGTCGTAGTTGTAGTAGGCGAAGGCCTGGGCCATCGGATCCAGTGCGCTGTGGCAGCCCACGCAGTTGTTCAGAAAGATGCGGCTGTCGCCCCCGGGTGTACGCGCCACATCCTGCCGGATGCGGTCGCTGGGGCGCGTCGTGTCCATCACCGTCTGCATGTCGTGGCAGAGGTGATTGATCATCGTGAAGCGGAACTGGGCGCGGTTCGTGCCCATGATGAAGAAAGCCGACGAGCCGGCCCGCGTCGTCCAGATTCCCGAGGTGGCTTCGACCGGGAGGCCGTAAACGGTGGACTGGGTGCTCGCGACCAGCGTCGCCTTCAGATCGACAGCGTTCGTCTCCGCCATCGCGTAGTGATCGTTGTTGGCCGCGGAAGGCGCTGGCAGGCCGCCGGCGTTGACCGTATAGAGAATGTCCGCGGAGAGTACTGTATTGAATGCCACATCATCGCGGACCATGCCGATTACGGTGGCCGTGTAGTCATTCAGTGGAGCGAACACGGTCTGGTCCCGGTTGGTCCACGGAGTGACGAGGTTCTTGAGGGTGACGCTGTAGAACGTGGATGCGTCGGTGGCGATGGCAGCCGCCCCCGCCAGATCTCCGGCCGCGGTCTTGGCGGCCATCTGATCGAGAACGGCGGCCGATGGCGGTACGCCGGCTATGCGTTCGTGGATGCGTTGCGCCTGCTCGCGAGGGCCGGCGAATGCGGGCGTGGCGATCTGAATGGCCACGATCGTCCACACCACACTCAACACAGACAGCCCGCGCGTCGTGTTATGAGACCGGTGACTCCAGGTCTCGAGACCTTGTGCTTTCGTGTCCATCACACCCACCTGCCGCCAATCGCTGATGCGCGTGTCCGGACAATAGCTCCCGATTCACCACTCCTCGGATGTCTGTTAGAAAGCACGTCCCCGGAAGCAGACACAATTATGGAGCATCACAGGAGAACGCAGGCGGGTGGCTCGCAGGGTGCGTGGATTTTTCGAACCTGCGAGGAGAGGGTATGTGCCGGATCAGATTGAGGAACTTCGCTCCCGGGCCGCTACGCGCATCGCGTTCGAGTTCGAGACTGACGGTATCGAGCAGCAACCGCGCAACGATGCTTCATGCTCACTGCCGGCGACTAGGGCGCGCTGCCCCGTGCAGTGCGCGTGTTCTTGGCCGCAGCCAGGACGTTAGCTTGTGCCAGCGCGCCCGCCAGCGTGTCATGCACACAGGCAGCGAAGTTCGGCTGATACGATAGGTCGTGGCCACGGGCAAGCTCCGCGCACAGGCGCCGGGCAATTGCCTCCAACCGCTCGTGCGCGGCGCGGGATCCTTCCAGCGTCGACAGGTCGAGATCGGCGAGCGAGACGTTTGCGGCGCGCGTGACCGAATGGCGCGACGTCCCCTTGATTTGTCTAAGGGCGTTGATTTGCCTGAGGGCGCCCGCCAGCGTGCTATCGACGCATGCGACGAAGGTCGGCTCGGATGAGAGTCCGCCGCTGCCCGCGGGCTGTGCGCAAACGTGCCGGGCCATGGTGTGCAGGCGGTCGCGCGCCACGCGCAGACCTTCCGCCGTCGCGAGGTCGAGGTCGGCGAGCGCTACGTCGGCAACGCGGCTCACGGCAGGCGCCGTGGCGGGCTGATCGGCAATCGTGGCGACGGGCACCATCCCCGACAGCGCCATCAGGATGGCTGCTACGGCCGCGGTGTGCCGTTCGCCAGGACGGGTCAGGGTTGACTGGGTATTCATAGGGCGATCTCCTTTGCGTATCCACCTGTGATTGATACGCGCGTGCGGGCTGCAGGGTTTCACCGTAGCTGGCAGGGAGTCTCAACCCTGAAACCCAATGATCCGCCCGCGCGTATAAACCCCTGTGATGCGCGAAAACGACGACGCCAGGACAATGCGGTGAACGATGCCCTGTTAGCCGCCGTGATCGGTGCGATCGCCGGCTATATGATCGCGCGGCATTGCCCCGAGCTCGATTGGATCCTGCAGATACTGACCGGCTGAAACGAGGTTGTGACCATGTCAACTGAGCCTCTGGTCCCTGTAATGGCCCTCCTGATTCCGATTATCTCGGTCACGGTGAGTTTGGGTGCATTGATCATCTGGATCGTGGTGTGGCACCGGCGCAGGGTGCGCGAGATTGACTGCCGCCATCAGGAGCGCATGGCGGCCATCGAGAAGGGCCTGGATCTGCCGCCGGAGCCGCATGTGGAGGCGGCGCAGATGGCGCCCCGCGCCCGCTATCTGCTGCGGGGCCTGATCTGGCTCGGTGTCGGCCTCGCCATCACATTTGGCGGCCGCAATTGGTTGCAGGCTCCGATGGGGGGATCCGGCTGGATCGCGGTCGCCGTCGGCGTCGCCTATCTCATCTTCTATTTCGTGGAAGGGCGCAAGACGGCGGGTCCGAAACGCGAAGAACCCGCGCCAGGCAGCAATCAGACGTCTTAACTCAAACGGGAAAGCGACAACATCGGGGTCGGACGAAACGGGCAATGCGCCGCCGTGTTGACCGATGCAAGACTCATGGAGCTTGTGCGGGCGCAACGCCGCGACGAGGCGATCGCCGTGCTCCTGCCTGCCTTCCGACGCAAGGTCTTTGGGTTGGCGTTCAGCTTTCTTCGCAACCGTGAGGCGGCAGAAGACGTGACCCAGGACGTATTCATCAAGGTCTGGCGGGCCCTGCCCGCTTTTGACGGGCGCGCCTCGCTGTCCACGTGGATTTACACGATCGCCCGAAACGCGAGCTTGTCAGCGCTGCGGGCACGACGCCCGCAGTCCTCTCTCAGCGATCCGGAGGTGATGGACGCGGTGGACGCAATCGATACTGCCGCGCCAGCCGACTCCATGGTCGAGCGCGCCGCGCTCTTGCGGCTCGTCGATCAGCTCCCCCGCAAGCAACGGCAGGTCATTGTGCTCTTCTATATGGAAGAGCAATCTCACGAAGAGGTGGCTACCATGCTGGCCATGCCGGTTGGAACTGTGAAGACACTGCTGCATCGCGCGCGGGCCCGATTGAGTGCTGCCGCCGGCAACTGAGTGCGCCCGCATGAGCACGCGAGATTCGCAACTAGACAAGCACCTGGAGGCCCTCTTTGGTGGCCTCGACACGGCGGCGGACTTCGACACGCGGCTCATGACCCGTTTGCAAGCCGCATCGCAGACCGATGCGGCCGAACGGGCGATTCGCGTGCAGCAGGAACGTTTACGCTATCGGAAAGCCCAGTTGGGGCTGAGGAGCTGGCATCGTTCGGTGCTGCGACTGCTGACGCTCGACACGCTGGGGATCGCAGTCTTGCTGGTCGTTGCCATCGTCACGGCTTGGCCGCATCTCGACCGGGATGTACTGGACATCTCGCGTCAGTACGTCCCATACATCGCGACGCTGCTCGGCGTGCTGGTCACGGCCGTGCCGCTCGTGGGAACGTGGGTCGAGCGGACTCGCGGCCCGGTCTCGCTGCGCTGAGTGCGCGGACGCACGGGGTAGGGCACCGGGTATGTCAGACAGGACCCAGGTGAATTCTGCCGTCGCGGCGTTCGCGCTACTTGCGTTGGCAACGCAGGCGCTGGCCTCTGACACGAGCACTGCCATCAACCCCCATTCCCTCGTAGAGGTGCGAACGCTCAATGCGCTTCCGCACGATGTCAACGCGCTCCTTGGGCGTCAGAAGAACGGCCCTGAAGGGATTGCCGACGTCGGGGAGCAGTTCAATCGGGCTGACGTGGCCGATGGCCGCCTTCCCATGCGCCGTTTCATTCTCGGGGGCTCAAGCCTTGATTCACTGCTCGTAGCCTATGAACAGGGTGGCCGTGCTTACTCCATCCGGGCGAAGGGCTTTGTCCTCGCGCGTTCTGGGTGGAGAGAAGTTGGAGATTGGACCCTGAGCGAGAGTCCGGACAGTCTCTGGGGACTGATTGCACTCATCTTCCCGCAGAGCGAGAGCGTTTTCGCCGTCAATGGCAGGCCGCTGAGAGAACTCCTGCGCGTCCTGGGCAGGCGGCCAACCCGCAGAGACGGTCCCCTGCGAGCGGACAATGTGAGTGACGAGGAGGTCCGCGAGATCCAAGCGGTCGTACTTCAGGTACTGCCCGGATCGATCCTCAACATTTCGGGTGTGGTGTCGGAGTGCCCCTGTGAAGACGGACCGGCTTGCTCCGATCAGGTATGGATCGTGGCGCACCGACCGAACCAGACCAAAGGTCTGCAGCTCTCCAGGATCAACGCACACTGGGCGATTGGACCGGTCCAACAGTGGTGGTTTGACTTCGAGAACCTCGCCGCCACTCGGCAGCGCTTTGCTTCGAATGCGGCCTTTTACACCGCACAGAACAGTCTGTATGACAGATACCCGGTGTGCCAGAAGCAGGCGACGGACTGGACAGCCACGTCCGCAGTCGGAAAGCAACGCTGATTGCGGATCAGCGCTGCACGTCGGCGTCGGCGAGCGCTTTGCGCATCAAGAGCGCACCGACAACCAGCGCCGGCGGTACCCACAGGCACAAGACGCTGAGCCGCGCATACAGGAGTGCACCGAGTGTGCAGCCCACGGCGAAGGCCAGAACGCTCACCGTCATCTGCGTGAGCCGTGCTCGGGTGGCCTTTGCCTTCTCAGGCTCCAACCCATGCATCAGGTCCCCGAGGTCCATCATGATCTGGGTGGTAGTACCGGTCATGATCGTTGAAGGCGGAGCGCTGGCCAGATGAGCTCGATGAGCGGCATTTTGAATCGCCATCGTGGCGACCAGAATCATGCCGGTCAGAACGGCCGCGTACCCGTCCGCGTTCTCGAAAGGTCCAAAGAAGGTGGCCAGCGCCGCACCAACAATCGACAGCACGAGCTGCACCGCCAGCAGAGTGCTCAATACGGGAAGCGAGCGCGCGCGCAGGCCATGCGAGGAAACTCTCGCGAGCAACACAACGATGCAGAACACCGGCAGGGCGAGAACTTTGGCAAGCGCGCCTGAGGTTCCCAGAACGAGCGCCGCTCCCAGGGTGACGAAATTGCCGGTCACGTGGGCCGTGAAAAGACCCTTCAGAGCGAGAAAAGCCGCGGTATCCATGAATCCCGCGTTGACGCTGAGTATGCGGGGCAGCCCGAGTTGCATGATGCTCTCCCAGGTCGCAGCGAAGCTCGCAAATTACCACGTCAGTCCGATCTCTATGCCGAGGTAGCCGCCGTGGCGCCCGTCGGTTCGCGGCTTTATTGCGCTGCAGAATGACTGTTGGTGTGACCCCACTACACGAGCAGCGCGACGCAATTCACGCTAGCCGGTCCTTGACTGAGTCCAACGCCGAGAACGCGATCCCGAACACACGATAACCAATGATTGCGTGATTCGAGTCACTGCGGTTAGTACGTATTCTGGCGCCTCATATCAGCGCTTATTGGGGACTCATCGGGGTTAGTGGAGGGCGGAGAAATGGGCCTGCTGACGTATCCAGAATGCGGCAACGATGTTTCCGAAAGAGCGGCAACTGCGCGGCCTAAACAGGCCCGCAAGATTCACCCCATTACGTGGATTGTGGCCGCCGCCCTGATACCGATTCTCGTTTGGGACGTGCGGCAGACGGTGAGGGAATCGAAGTCTCACAGCGCGTCAAGTGACGCGTTTCGGTTTCATCCTGGCACACGCCAATAGATCGGCTGGCCTACAACTGAGTGCTCTCCGGAGACACCCGTGCCTTATCCGGCTTGGCGATCCCGTCCGACGGATTCATGGCGATGCACTTCGCGCTTACCAGATCACCCTCGTCAGCGTAGGGCATGGCGATTTTCAGGGCCGCCGAAATTGCGTTCTCGCAAGCGCTCTGATCCTTGAACAAATAAGAATCGACATAGGTGATTTCCAGCGTCTTCGGCGCGTAGTAGTAGATGTGCAGCACCGCTTTCTGACCAAGCATCCGAGGCTGCTTCTGCGCATCCTGCGATGGCGCTGCCACGTCCGCTAGTGCGGCCGCGATCAACAACGGTAGAAGAGTGAGGGCGAGGAGTTTTTTCATCCGATTTCTCCATCACGTTATCGGATCCAGGATGCAGGCAGAATACGGCGCAGCCGCAGCGCCTCCGTTGCGCGCCGTCACACCAGGCGCCCGACAGCCGGACCTGCATCACATCCGACAGGCGAGATCGAGGACTCGTGAAGCGCGTCGCAGGTTCCGGCGAACTCGCGCCGCCGCGTGTGATGACGCGGCAGGCAGTTCGGGTTGAACACGCCCGCGAGGAGAAGCGCTGAGATCACGCTTCCACTGTACGAATCAGTGTTGCACCAGGGTATGGTGAAGACTACGTGTTGGCGATGAGAACGCCCCAACCCGGGCGGCGGACTTTTCCCCACGCCCGAATACACGTTCGACCGCATGATTCCACCGGATGTGCTCCGGCGGTGAGTGCGAGGCACGCGGGACCAGGATTATGGAAACCACGACCGATGCTGGGTCGGTCGCTTCCTCTACTGAATTACTTAATCCGTGCAGTACGCCCTTAGTGGGCTGCGGAATGGTGAATGGGTCGGACCGCGCGGGCTTTCGCGGGCGCCTTCAGTCTCGAGTCGTGCGCCGGGGAGATCCGCATGAGCTCCGCAACCGCCCGCTCGATACGTAAAGCCTGATCAACGGCACTGCGCACGAGCCACTTCACCTGCATCCCGATGCGCGCCGTGATGCCCGGCGCCTCTCGTGCCGTGGCAGCGGACTGCGGGGACACGGGTTGGAGGAACGGGGCTATGTCGCTCAGGTATATGTGTCGCTGGTGCGTTTGTTCCAGCCACAGAAGCGCGTGATAAGCGAGGAACACGTAGGTCTGTTCCCGGGTGAGCCCACGGGCTCGAGCGGCCTCGAGGCATTCAGCGACCAGGCTGCCGGGTCGAGTGCCATCTTGTTCGATCGCCCGACTCATGAAGGTAATGCTCTCCGCGTCCTGCGGCGCTTCTGGCTTTACGAGCCAGACCGTTGTGATAGCTTCCATTGCAGAAAGCATAGCGACGCAATTGCGCACGCCAAGACCGACAAAGCCCCCTGTCTGAGTCGGCTGGCAACGAAGCAGCCCGTCAGGCATCTCCGACGTCTCCAACAGGCAACATACACTGCGGGCGCGACGCAAGCCCTCAATGGAGGCCTGCGGTGTCCTGCGGGTGTTCCTCGAGCAGGAACGCGCCCGGCGGAACGAGCGGAGGGCGAGGGCGTCTATACTAACTGTTTAGCCCGAGTGTGCGGTGCAACGTTAGGGGGCTTTATGCGGTACGCGAATGCAGGTGCTGCGCAGCGGGTGCTCGCGGCGGGGGCGGTGGTCGTGCTGCTGACTGTGACGGGCTGGGCCGCGGCGGCGGCGGCTGACACCGGGACACAGGCAGCGCGGGAATCCGCGGTCTGGACGCCCAGGGAGCTGCTATTCATTTATCAGGGGTTTACCACCAGGTACTCCTGCGACGGGTTGCGGGACAAGGTGCGAAGTATCCTGCTCGAACTGGGCGCCCGCGAGGACCTGAAGGTCACCGCAACGGGCTGCTCCTCGCCCGGGGGACCGGATTCGTTCCCGGGTGTCAGGATCAAGATGAACGTGCTCCAGCCGGCTGCCGACAAGAACGCGACCGCTGGGACGCAATCGGTGCCATCGCACTGGAAAATGCTCGACCTCACACCCCAGCGCGACGCGGTCTCGGCAGCCGGCGAGTGCGAGCTCATCGAGCAGGTCAAGCAGAGCATTCTGCCGCTGTTCGCGACCCGCAATGTTGAGTACAGCTCGAACTGCGTGCCCCATCAATTGCAGATCGGGGCGACTCGGCTGCGAGCGGAAGTGCTGGTTCCCGACCCGAAGAGTGGCAAGCCTGCCGGATCCGGGTGAGGTGCGTGCCAGCGGCCTCGACGGCCGCCTCGCTCGGCTGGAGCATCGCTAGAACGGAAAGCCCCGCGCGCGCTCCTGGTCCTTGACGATGTCGCGCGCGGCAAGCAGCAGGTGCGCGGTGGCCCACAGGCCCGTCGGCACCAGACACAGCATCGCCAGCCTCAGCGAATCGGCATTCGTGACGTGATTGGGCGCGAACCAGTCACTCAAGGCGCCGATGAGCGGGGGTGCGATGACGAGATTGCCGAGATTCGCCAGGAACAGCACCATCGCGCAGAACATCGCCCGCATGCGGCACTGTGCGAGATTGTTGAGCAGCCCGAAGCCGGGACCGATGTAGAAGTAGATTGCGGGGATGAAGATCCACAACATCGCCTTGGCAAGCGCGAGGTCGCGGGTGTAGTACACCACGCCCGAGGCGAGAGTTGCTATGCCGATACCGCCGGCGAGCAGCCACACGATGCGGCGCGCATCGGTCATGCCCCTGCGGGCCATCAGGAAACCGGTGACGACGGTCGCGATACCTCCACCCCACAGGTGCATGTTCTGCGTCACGACGCCCGCTTCGCCGACGCTCATGTGGTAGGTGCGTTGCAGGAAGGTCGGTGTCCAGAACATGAGCCCCCAGCCCCACAGCGCGCACACCGCGGTGCCCATCATGACGTGCACCGCGGAGCGTTGCTGCCACAGGAAGCGCAGGGTCTCCGGAATGGTCGGGGTGTCCTGATCACCCGCATCGAGGCAACCGCGCTTGGGTTCGCGTACCGTGAGCCATACCGCGATCCCGGCCAGCACTCCCGGAATCCCGAGTGCGAAGAACACGGCGCGCCAGCCGTAATGATCGGCGATGGCGCCGGCGACGTTGTAGCCCAACCAGGCGCCGATCGGCGCGCCGAGCGCGAACACTGTGAGTGCCATGGCGCGCCGGTTCGCCGGGAAATAATCGGAGAGCAGCGAATTCGCACCCGGCGTGCCACCGGCTTCTCCGATGGTGACCCCGACGCGGGCAAAAAAGAACTGCCATGAGGTGCGCGCGAACCCGCACACGGCGGTCATCACCGACCAGAGGACCAGGCAGGCCGCGACGATGTTGCGGCGGTTCTTCCGGTCGATGAGCCAGGACAGCGGGAATCCCAACACGACGTAGAACAATCCGAACGCGAAACCCGTGAGTATCGCGACGCCGCGGTCGGTGAGATGCAGCTCAACCCGGATCGGGTCCAGCACCGTCGACACCACGTAGCGGTCGGCGATGCTGAGGGTGTAGACGAGACACATCATGATGAGCACGTACCAGCGCTCCATCAAGGAGGCCGACTGCAGCGGCGCAACGCCCAGCCCCGCGGTCTCGGATGCCACGGCGGACTGCAGCTCACTCATATGGTCTTGCCCTGCATGCGAAGGAGGTTACGCCAGTGGGCGCGAGCTGTCTTCGAGAATGAGATCCGCGGCCTTCTCCGCCACCATGAGGGTCGGGGCGTTGGTATTGCCCGAGCTGATGTTCGGAAAGACGGCGGCATCGACCACGCGCAGGCCGCCGACCCCGCGCACCCGCAGCCGCGGATCGACCACCGAAGTGCGCGCGTCTGCGCCCATGGCGCAGGTCCCGCAGGCGTGGAACACCGAGCCGGCGCGGCGGCGAAAGTCCGCCAGCACCTCGGCATCGGACTGCGCCTGCGCACCCGGCTCGCGCTCGCTCTCGGTCACCGCCGCGAGTACCGGCGCAGCGGCGAGGCGCCGCACGAGCCGCGCACCGTCGCACACGTCCCGCAGGTCCGCTTCGGTCGCCAGGGAATTCGGGACAATGGCGGGACTTGTGAGTGGATCGCTCGAGCGGATGTGGATCGTGCCGCGGCTGGTCGGCCGGCAGGTGTTGAAGGACATCAGGAACCCCGGGAACGGGTCGGGGTTCAGCAGGCGCCGTCTGGGACCGACGGTGGTGGTGCTGTAACTGGCCGGGTTGAAGTAGATGTGCAGGTTCGGGCGCGTGAGCTCCGCGCGGCTGCGCAGGAAAGCGCCGGCCTGATTGACGCTCATGGCGAGCGGGCCGCGCCGTCCCAGCGCGTAGCGCAGCGCCGCCTTCAGCTTGCCGAGGAACGGGGCGAGCTGATCGTTCAGCGTCGGCACCCGCGAGCGGTAGAAATACGACACCGCGAGATGGTCCTGCAGGCCGCGCCCGACGGCGGGCGAGTCGGCGATGACCGGAATGTGAAACTGCCGCAGCAGCTGCGCGTCCCCGACGCCCGAGAGCTCGAGGAGTTGCGGGGAGTTGATGGCACCGGCCGCCAGCAGCACCTCGAGGCGCGCGTGCGCCTGCTGCCGCGTGCCCCCGCTCAGGTACTCCACCCCCACCGCGCGCGAGCCCGAGAACAACACCCGCGTGGCGTGCGCGCGCAGGCGCACGTCGAGATTGGCGCGCCGCCGCACCGGCCGCAGGTACGCATTGGCGCTCGAGACACGCACCCCATCCTTGATGGTCACGTGCCACAGGCCCGCGCCTTCGGCCTGCGCACCGTTGAAGTCGGGCGTGTGCGCGATGCCGGCGCTGGTGCACGCCTCGAGGAAAGTCGTACATAGGGGATGCACGCTCGCCGACACGTCACTCACGTGCACCGGACCTCCTGCGCCGTGGTATTCGGACGGACCCCAGGCGTGATCCTCGAGCTTCTTGAAGTAGGGCAGCAGCTCGCTGAAGGACCAGCCGGGATTGCCCGCCGCGCGCCAGTCCTCGTAGTCCGCGGGCTGCCCGCGCACGTACACCATGGCGTTGATCGAGCTCGAGCCCCCCAGCACCTTGCCGCGCGGCCAGAAGGCGCTGCGGTTGTCGAGCGCCGGATCAGGCTGCGCCTGGTACATCCAGTTGAAACGGGGATCGTTGAAGGTGCGGCCGTAGCCGATCGGCACCTGGATCCACGGTGAGCGGTCGTTGCCGCCGGCCTCGAGCAGCAGCACGCGATGCTCACCGCTCGCGCTCAGGCGGTTGGCGAGCACGCAGCCCGCGGAGCCCGCGCCGACGATGATGTAGTCATACTCGGTCATCTGTGTTAAAGCATCGCGCGATGAAACTGACTGACATCAGGACTTTCATCGCCGGCAACCCGGCCCCGGGCGTCGGCGGACGCTACTTCGTGTTCGTGAAGCTCACCACCAACGGCAACGTTCACGGCGTGGGGGAGGCCTACTGCGTGCCGTTTCATCCCGAGGTGGTGACGCGCATGCTCACGGATGTCTTCGAGCGCTTCCTCGCGGGCGAGGACCCGCACAACATCGAGAGCATCTGGCGGCGCGTGTACTGCGCAGGCTACACGCAGCATCCGGACCTGTCGCTCATGGCGGTGTTGAGTGCGCTCGAGATGGCCTGCTGGGACATCATCGGCAAGGAAGCGAACCAGCCCGTCTACAACCTGCTGGGCGGCCGGGTGCACGAGCGGCTGCGCTCCTACACATATATTTATGCGCGCCCCGGAGACCGGAGCGACGTGTACCAGGATCCGGATCTCGCGGCCGAGCGCGCCGTGGAATACCTGGCGCAGGGCTTCACCGCCTTGAAGTTTGATCCGGCCGGACCCTACACGGCCTTCGATGGCCGGCAGCTGTCGCTCGCGGCGCTCGATCTGTGCGAGCGCTTCATGCGCCAGCTGCGTGAGGCCGTCGGCTCGCAGGCCGACCTGCTGTTCGGCACCCACGGGCAGATGACCGCCGCGGGCGCGATTCGCCTCGCCCGGCGCCTCGAGCGCTACGATCCCCTGTGGTTCGAGGAGCCGGTGCCGCCGGATGCGCCCGAGGAGATGGCGCGCGTGGCGCGCGCCACCAGCATCCCCATCGCCACCGGCGAGCGCCTCGCCACCAAGTACGATTTCGCGCGCCTGCTGAGCGTCGGCGGCGCGGCCATCCTGCAGATGAACCTGGGGCGCGTCGGGGGGATCCTCGAGGCGAAGAAGATCGCAGCGCTCGCCGAGGTGCACCATGTGCAGCTCGCGCCACACCTGTATTGCGGGCCGGTCGTGGGCGCCGCCAACATCCAGCTCGCCACCTGCAGCCCGAACTTCCTCATACTCGAGGGTATCGAGCGCTGGCAGGGGTTTCATGCCGATGTGCTCGTCAAACCCATCCGTTGGGAGGCGGGGTACGTGATCCCGCCGACGGAGCCCGGTCTCGGCGTCGAGCTCAACGAGGAGCTCATCGCGCGCCACCCCTACCGTGGCAAGCAGCTGCACCTGGAAATGGCCGGCAAACCACTGGCGTAGGCGCTCTCTACAGGCGCATTTCGGCGCGCAGGCGTTCTTCGTACCAGACGTGGAACAGTTTCACCATGTACTCACTCGCCGCGATCGGGCCGGGCTCGTAGGCGGGACTGGACGCGCCGCGCTGCGTTTCCGCGACAAACGCCGCGTCCTGCGCGTTGGTGGCGTTCCACACGGTGGTGAGCTTCTCCAGATCGTAGTCGCGACCCTCCTGCGCGTCGGCGTGCACCAGCCAGGTGCTGCGTACCAGCGTGCGTCCGCGCTCGAGCGGCAGTGTCGCGAAGGTGAGCGCGTGATCGGAGAGGAAATGGAACCAGGCGTTGGGCTGGGTATGAAAGTGCAGGGTGCCGAGGCGCGGCTCCCTGAGATCCCCTAACAGGCGGCGCGAGGCCACGCGGGTGTCCGGGGTCATGGACTCACCGGCGCCGTCCAGCACCAGGCGCTCGGTGCGAAACGCTGTAGGCCGACCGTGCAGCTGCTCGATCTCAGTCCACGGCAGGCCGGCGCGCGCCCACAGCGCTTCCTGCACCGGGCGGGCACTCTGGTAACGAGCGTAGGTGGCACGCTCCGGCGCGGACATGCGCTCCGGGTCGATCTCGCCGAAGAAATCGAAAAGCGAGCACAGCAGCTCCGGATGTCCCGCGCAATGGAAGCACTCGCGGTTGTTCTCGATGGTGAGCTTCCAGTTGCCGTGCTCGATGATGTCGACCTGCTTGGCGACCTTGGCGCGCGTGAGCCCGTGGGGCGCGAGATACGGCGTCATGCGCTGCACCATGTCGTCGAAATCATCCGGCGGCTCATCTGCCAGACACACGAATATGAGGCCGGCGAGTGTCTTCACGTGCACCGGCTTGAGGCGCCGCTGCGCTGCCGGGGCCTCGCCGGTCGCGCCGCAACCGATGACCCGGCCCTCGAGATCATAGGTCCAGCGATGGTACGGGCACTGCAGCGTCGCGCCGGCGATGCCGGAGTCCTGCAGCAGGATGCGCGAGCCGCGATGCCGGCAGGTGTTGTGGAAGGCGCCGATCGAGCCGTCGTCGCGCCGCACGATGAAAATCGGCCAGGGACCGATCTGGAACGTGCGGTAATCGCCGCCCTCGGGGATCTCGGGCTCGCTGGCCACGAACAGCCAGTGACGGCCGAAGACGTATTCGAGCTCGGCCGCATACAGCCGCTCATCGGTGAAGAACGCGCCCGGCAGCGCAAAGCCAGGCTTGCAGGAGGCGAGCAGGGATGCCACGTGCCGCCGCAACGGCTCGTCAGCGGCCGGGGCGCGCCGCGTCGCGTCAATGGAGGAGGAGGGGGATGCGTTCATTGAAAGGCCGTCCAGATGGTCTTCAGATCACAGTACTTGTCGATGGCATGGGGCGAGCGGTCGCGCCCGGAGCCGGAGAGCTTGAAGCCGCCGAAGGGCGTGGCCATGGTGGAGCGGTCGAAGGCGTTCACCCACACCGTGCCGCCGCGCAGCGCGCCCGAGACACGGTGCGCCACATTCATGTCGGCGGTCCACACCGACGCCGCGAGCCCATAGGGCGTGTCATTGGCGAGGCGCACCGCCTCGCTCTCGTCGCGAAAGCTCATGACGGCGAGCACCGGCCCGAAGATCTCTTCGCGTGCCACTTTCATATCCGGGCGCACGCCATCGAGCACGGTCGCCTCGACGTAAAAGCCGCCGGTGTCTGCGAGCGCCTGGCGGCCCCCGAGGGCGATGCGTGCGCCGTCTGCCACGCCGCTGTCGATGAAGCCGAGCACGCGTTGCATGTGAGCGCGGTCGATGAGTGCCCCCATCTGGGTGCCGGGATCGAGCGGATGGCCGAGGGTGATGGTCGCGCTGACGCGCCTGATGGCCGCGAGCAGGGCGTCCTTGGCGCCCTCCTGCACGATCAGGCGCGAGCCGGCGTGGCAGGTCTCGCCGCTGTTGTAATAAATTCCCCAGGCGATGCCGTAGGCGGCGGCCTCGAGATCCGCGTCCGCAAACACCACCTGGGGCGTCTTGCCGCCGCACTCCAGTGCCACGCGCTTGAGATTCGAGTCGGCGGCATAGCGCAACATCAGCCGGCCGACCTCGGTCGAGCCGGTGAAGCTGACCAGATCGACCTCCGGGTGCAGGGCGAGCGCCTTGCCGGCTTCCTCACCAAAGCCCGGCACGACGTTGAAGGTACCCGGCGGCACGCCGGCCTCGCACGCCAGCTCACCCAGGCGGATCCCCGACAGGGGCGACTGCTCGGCCGGTTTGAGCACGACGGAGTTGCCGGTCAGCAGCGCCGGTCCCACCTTCCAGGCGCTGATGATGAGCGGATAGTTCCACGGCACGATCGCGGCCACCACTCCGAGGGGCTCGCGGCGCACCAGCGCCAGGTCGTTTGGCCCGGTGGGCGCGACCTCGTCGTACAGCTTGTCGGCGAACTCGGCGTAGTATTCGATGCAATCGGCGCAGTTGGCGACATCCACGCTGACCGAATTGACGATCGGCTTGCCGACGTCGCGCGTCTCGAGCAGCGCGAGGCGATCCACGTCTGCGCGGATGAGTTCCGCAAAGCGCCTGAGGATCCGCTTGCGCTCCTTGGGCTCCATGCGCCGCCACGGACCGGTCTCGAAACTGCTGCGCGCCGCGGCCACGGCCGCATCGACGTCCGCCGAGCGGCAGCGGGCCACCTGACAGACGACCTTACCGTCGATGGGACTGACGTCATCGAACACGCCCCCGTCGCGGGCCGCGACCGGGCGGCCGGCGATGAAGGCGCGGCCTTCGGGCCGCACACTGGCGGACAGGCGCTCCCAGCCGCTGCGGTCGCGCTGGAGGGCGGGGGTGCTCATGGGCTGAAGCTTCCAGAAGTCTGGCCGGGCATAAAAGCCTAGAAATTGAATAGCCCCATCTAAAAGAGGCATTGGGCCACCGGGGCCCGGATTTAGAATGTAGCGCGCTCGAGGCTCAGCTACCTAGCCATCCTATTTCCGGAGATCCTGCATGGCCGCCAAGAAAGCCAAAGTCAAGGCAAAATCCAAGGCAAAATCCAAGGCAAAACCCCAAGCGACCTCCCGGTCCGCCAGCACCTCGCGGCCCGCCGCCAGGGGCCAAAGTAGCGAGCGGGATCTGCTGGCGCGCCTGAAGAACGGGGCGGTGATCTGCGCCGAAGGGTACGTGTTCGAGCTGGAGCGGCGGGGCTACCTGCAGGCCGGCGCGTTCGTGCCCGAGGTGCTGTTCGATCACCCCGAGGTGGTCGAGCAGCTGCACCTGGATTTCGTGCACGCGGGGTCGGACGTGACCCAGGCGCTGACCTACTACGTGCATCGCGAGAAGCTGCGGGTCATCGGGCGCGAGAAGGACCTGGTGCCCATGAACCGCGCGGCGCTCGGCATCGCCAAGTCGGTCGCGCGCCGCACCGGCACGCTGTTCGCCGGCGATTTGTGCAATACCAACATCTACGACCCGGCTGACAAGAGCGCAATCAAGGAAGTCGCGCGGATTTTTGACGAGCAGGTGGGTTGGGCAGTGGAAGCCGGAGTCGATTACTTCGTCGCCGAGACCTTGGGGTGGGCCGGCGAGGCGCTCATGGCGCTGGAAGCGATCCGCAGGCACTCCAAAGTGCCGGTGGTGGTCACCTTCGCCATGCACCAGGAGGAGCTGACGCGCGACGGTCTCACGCCCGCCGAGGCCTGCCAGCGCCTGGAAGCCGCGGGAGCGGATGTGGTCGGGCTCAACTGCCACCGCGGACCCGCGACCATGCTGCCGCTGCTCAGGCAGATCCGCGCGGCCGTCAAGTGCCATGTGGCGGGCCTGCCGGTGCCGTATCGCACCGTCCCCACCCAGCCCTCGTTCATGTCCCTCACCGATCCGTGCTGCGGCGATCGGCGCGCGTTTCCGGTGGGGCTCGATCCGTTCGTGTGCACGCGCGCGGAAATTGCCGATTTCGGGCGCGAGGCGTTCGCGCTCGGCATCCGCTATCTGGGCGTGTGCTGTGGCGCGGGTCCGCACCACATCCGCGCACTCGCGGAGAGCCTCGGCCGGCACCCCCCGGCCAGCCGCTACAGCGCCGACATGTCCAAGCACGCGTTCTTCGGCACCGACAAGCAGATCCGCAAGATCCAGACCGATTACCGCGACAAGGCCTGACTGCGGGCGTGAAGTACTCGGCCCTGGCGCTGCTGCGCGGCGCGCTCTCCTCGCACCGCAACTGGCCGCCGGCGTGGCGCTCGCCCGAGCCCAAAGCGGCCTACGACGTGGTGATCGTAGGCGGCGGCGGTCACGGGCTGGCCACCGCTTACTACCTCGCCAGAAACCACGGAATCCGCAACGTCGCGGTCATCGAGCGCGGCTGGCTGGGCGGCGGCAACACCGGACGCAACACCACGGTGGTGCGCTCCAATTACCTGTATCCGGAGAGCGCGCGGCTGTATGACTTCTCGCTCAGGCTCTACGAGGGCCTCTCGCGCGAGCTGAATTTCAACATCATGCTCAGCCAGCGCAGCCACCTGATGCTCGCGCACAGCCGTCACGACCTGGAGTCGCTGTCGCGCTGGGTCAACACCATGGCGATGCACGGCATCGATGCGGAGCTGGTCTCGCGCGAGCAGGTGGGCGTGCTCGTCCCGCCGCTCGATCTGTCCCCCGACGCGCGCTTTCCGGTGCTGGGCGCCATGCGGCAACGCCGTGGCGGTACGGCGCGGCATGACGCGGTGGCCTGGGGTTACGCGCGCGCCGCGGATGCGCTCGGTGTCGACATCATCCAGAACTGCGAGGTGACCGGCTTCGTGACGGGTGAGGGTGGCCGGGTCACGGCAGTGGACACCACCCGCGGACGCATCCGCGCCGGGCGCATCGGTATCGCCGCTGCCGGCCACAGCTCGGTGCTCGCGAGGCTTGCCGGGTTCAGGCTCCCGGTGACGAGCTACGCCCTGCAGGCGATGGTGACAGAGCCCCTGAAGCCAACACTCGACGTCGTGGTCATCGCCCCGGGGACCGGGGCGTACGTGAGCCAGTCCGACAAGGGCGAGATGGTGATCGGCGCGAGCCTCGATCTCTTTCCTTCCTACGCGCAGCGCGGCAGCTTCGGGGTGCTGCAGAACGTGGTGGCGGCGACGCTCGCGATGTTCCCGTCCTTCAGTCGCCTGCGCCTGCTGCGACACTGGGCCGGCATCGTGGATGTCGTGCACGATTCGAGCCCGATCATCGGGCCGACGCCGGTGCCGGGGCTGTACATCAACTGCGGTTGGGGGACCGGGGGCTTCAAGGCCATCCCGGTGGGCGGCTGGACGCTGGCGCACGTGCTTGCGACCGGCCGCAGCCATGAGCTCGCCGAGGCCTTCCAGCTCGAGCGCTTCATCACCGGACGCTTCATCGACGAAGCGGCGGCCGCGGGCATCGCGCATTGAACGGGGCCGGTACGCCATGATGCAGCTGCCGTGTCCGTGGTGCGGAGTGCGCGATGAGACCGAGTTCGTGTGCGGCGGAACGACGCACCTTGCGCGGCCGGGCCTCGAGGCGAGCGATGCCGAGTGGGGTCACTATCTCTTCTTCCGCGACAACCCCAGGGGCGTACACCTCGAGCGCTGGCGGCACTCCTTCGGGTGCGGAGCTTGGTTCAACCTCGCACGCCACACCGTGACGCACGAGGTGCTCGCGGTGTACGGCATGACCGAGGCGCCGCCGCGCCCGGGCGCAGCGTAGGCCCCCTCATGGGTAGTGCGCGTTTGGCGGCACCGGCGGGCGCGTGGATCGACCGTTCGCGCAGCGTGTCGTTCACCTTCAACGGACGCAGCTTGAGCGGCTTCAAGGGCGACACGCTCGCTTCCGCCCTGCTGGCCAACGGCGTGCGACTCGTCGGCCGCAGCTTCAAGCTGCACCGGCCGCGCGGCATCTGGTCCTGTGGACTCGAGGAGCCCAGCGCACTCGTCGATGTCGGCGCCGGTGCGCGGCGCACGCCGAATGTGCGCACGACGCTGCTGCCGCTCGAGGAGGGACTCGTCGCGCAAAGCGTGAACTGCTGGCCGGGCGTGGGCTTTGACCTCGGCGCCGTGACGGGGGTGTTCGCGCCGCTGCTGCCCGCGGGCTTCTACTACAAGACCTTCAAGTGGCCGAACTGGCACTGGTTCGAGCCGGCGATCAGGCGCATGGCGGGCTTGGGTCAGGCGCCGACGGCGGCGGACGCCGATCACTACGAAGAGGTTGCTGCGCAGACGGACGTACTCGTCGTGGGTGCGGGTGTCGCGGGCCTCACCGCCGCCGTGGCCGCGGCGCGCGCCGGGGCACGCACCATGCTGCTCGCGCGCGGCGCACAGCTTGGCGGGGCACTGGGCTGGCGCGCCGATCCCGCAGTCAGCGCACTCACGCAGCAGGCGCGCGAGCTCGGCGTCGAGGTGCACACGCGAACGCTGGCGTTCGGCGTGTACGACCACAACCTCGTGTGTGCCTGCGAGAGCCTCGCTCCCGAGGGCGCTCTCGATCTGGCGGCGTGCGTCCTGCGCGAGCGGCTGTGGAAGATCCGCGCCAGGAGCGTGATCGCCGCCGCGGGCGCCTTCGAGCGCCCGCTGGTCTTTCCCGACAACGACCGGCCGGGGGTCATGCTGGCCGGCGCGGCCGTGAAGTACGCCGGCGCCTTCGGCGTGGCGTGCGGGCAGCGCATGGTCATCGCCGCCAACAGCGACGGCGCTTACGCCGCCGCGCGCTCGCTCGCGGCAGCGGGGCTCGAGATCGTTGCGATCGTGGACCGGCGCGAGGGCTCACCGGCCGCCGACGGCGCGCGGTTCCGCGTCCTGACGCAGGCGACCCTGACGGCAGTCGCCGGCGCCCGTGCCCTGCGCGGCTGCACCGTGGCGCATCTGGCCGCAGGCAATGTGCCCGCGGCAGGCGGCGAGCGGCTCGCCTGCGACCTGATTCTGAACGCAGGCGGTTATGCGCCGGCCGTGCACCTGCACTCGCAGGCCGGGGGGCGCCTGCGCTGGCTCCCCGAGAGCGCCATGTTCGTGCCGGACGGGCCGGCACCGGGGGTGGTGAGCGTGGGCGCGTGCGCCGGCGTATTCGCGCGCGAGGCGGCGGTGAGTCACGCCGCCGCGGTCGGTGGGGCGCTCGCGCGTGGGCACACACCGCCCGCGGCGCCGGTGGATGGAGGAGGGCGCTCGGACGCGCTCACGTATGTCGCAGGTGTGCCGGGCAAGCAGTTCGTCGACCTGCAGAACGATGTCACGGCGCAGGACGTGGAGCTCGCCGGCCGCGAGAGCTACCGCTCGGTGGAGCACCTCAAGCGCTACACCACGACCGGCATGGGAACCGACCAGGGCAAGACGAGCAACATCAACGCGCTCATTCTCATGGCCGGGTACACCGGCCAGGCGCCCGCTGAGGTCGGCACGACGCGCTATCGACCGCCGTTTGCACCGGTGACCCTCGGCGCGATTGCCGGGCGGCGTGTCGGGGAGCTCTACCGGCCGCTCAAGCGCCTGCCGGCGCAGGCCTGGCATGCGGCCCACGGCGCGCTCTTCGAGACCTTCGGCGACTGGCGCCGTCCCGCGGCTTACCCCTTGCCGGGGGAATCCCTCGGGCAGGCCTCGCAGCGCGAGGCGGCGATGGTGCGAGCGCGCGCCGGACTGTTCGACGGCTCACCCCTGGGGAAGCTCGAGGTCTTCGGGCCCGACGCGGCGCGCTTCCTGGATCACATGTATGTCGGCACCATGTCGACGCTCGCCATCGGCCAGGCGCGCTACGGACTGCTGCTGAACGAGAACGGCACGCTGGTCGACGACGGTATCGTCGCGCGCTTGAGTGCACAGCACTACTGGGTCAACACCACCACCGCCGGAGCCGAGCGCACCGCGGCCGCCTTCGAGGAGTGGCTGCAGTGCGAGTTCGTGGATTTCA